>Ga0114921_10001668_pt1 | contig 10310 bp, 7 predicted proteins | sample BentaG_FD_87016 | JGI IMG/M metagenome (GOLD analysis project Ga0114921, IMG submission 87016) | Deep subsurface microbial communities from South Atlantic Ocean to uncover new lineages of life (NeLLi) - Benguela_00093 metaG | ecosystem: Environmental > Aquatic > Marine > Oceanic > Sediment ...
AAATAAGATTAAACCTGTCGTTGAAAAGATCAATGCCTTGGAACCACAAATGCAGGCCATGAGCGATGAACAGCTAAAAGCCCAGGCGGTGTCGTTCAAAGAGCGTCTGAATAAGGGTGAATCCATTGATGATATTCTTCCGGAAGCTTTTGCCACAGTAAGAGAGGCCTCAGTGCGCACCCTCGGCATGCGGCATTTTGATGTTCAGCTTATCGGCGGAGTCGCTCTTCATCTGGGAAAGATCGCTGAAATGAAGACCGGTGAAGGCAAAACCCTGGCAGCCACCTTGCCGGCCTATCTGAACGCCCTTTCAAACAGAGGCGTACATATTATTACGGTAAACGATTATCTGGCCAAGCGTGATACAGAATGGATGGGGCATATTTATAATTTTCTCGGCCTCTCAGTCGGGTGTATTTTGCACGGTCTGGATGAAGACGAACGCAAAGCGGCATACAGTGCAGATATCACATACGGTACAAATAATGAGTTCGGCTTTGATTACTTGAGGGACAATATGAAGTTTGACAAAGATGACATTGTCCAGGGTGAGATCAATTTTGCAATCGTTGATGAGGTTGACAGTATATTGGTTGACGAGGCCAGAACCCCGCTGATTATATCCGGTCCGGCCGAAAAATCGACGGATCTATACCATCTGGCCAACGGTATAATTCCACGCCTTGCCCTTGAGCAGGATTATACACTGGATGAAAAGGCACGATCAGCAGTTCTGACCGAAGAAGGGATTGCAAAGTCGGAAAAAATACTCAAGGTCGATAACCTGTACGATCCAAAATATATTGAACTTCTGCATCATATTAACCAGGCCCTTAAGGCCTATACCCTCTTCAAACGCGATGTCGACTATATTATCAAAAACGGAGAGGTTATCATTGTAGATGAATTTACAGGCCGTCTGATGCCCGGCCGTCGTTACAGTGAAGGGTTGCACCAGGCACTTGAAGCCAAAGAAAATGTCAAGATTGAAAACGAAAACCAGACCCTGGCCACGATTACCTTTCAAAACTACTTTAGAATGTACAAGAAACTTGGAGGCATGACCGGTACCGCTGATACGGAAGCCGCTGAATTCAAAAAGATATATGTACTTGACGTGCTGGTTATTCCCACAAATAAACCCATGATCCGAATCGATAACCCGGATGTAATTTACAAAACCAGGAGAGAGAAATTTGACGCAGTCATTGATGAAATCGTCGAGCTTCATAAAAAAGGGCAGCCTACTCTGGTTGGAACAATTTCAATAGACGTTTCAGAAAGTTTTTCCAGGAAATTGAAAAAAAGAGGTATTATACATTCGGTATTGAATGCAAAAAACCATGAAAGGGAGGCCGAGATCATTGCTCTGGCAGGCCAGAGAGGAGCTGTCACGATTTCAACAAACATGGCTGGCCGGGGGACCGACATCGTGTTGGGAGAAGGCGTAACTGAACTCGGAGGACTTCACATTATCGGAACTGAAAGACATGAAAGCCGGCGCATCGATAACCAGCTCAGGGGCCGTTCAGGAAGACAGGGTGATTCCGGTTCATCACGTTTTTACCTTGCTCTGGAGGATGACCTTCTGCGGATATTCGGCGGTGAGCGGATAACCGGAATTATGGAAAAGCTGGGGATGGAAGAGGGTGAGCCCATTGAACATAACCTGATAAGCAAGGCTATTGAAAGTGCCCAGAGAAAGGTCGAAGGACACAATTTTGACATTCGAAAGCAATTATTAGAATATGATGATGTAATGAATCAGCAGAGGGAGGTCATATATAAGCAGCGCCGGGAAGCAATGAATGGGAAAAGCTTAAGACCTGCTATTGAAGACATGTTCCGCGAAAAATCCGAGGAGATAGCTGATTTTTTTACTGATGAGAGGGCTCTTCCTGAAGAATGGGACTGGAAGGGATTGAATAAAGCAGTGTTTAAGCAATTTAATTTCCGCCTGGGCAACATTGACGATGATACCATGGACGGACTGAACCGGGAGGGACTGGCTCAGTTGATTTATGAATCCTGTCTCAGTGTATATGACGAAAAAGAGGCTGCCATAGGAACAGAAGATTTCAGGGGTCTGGAACGCATTGTAATGTTGCAGACCGTGGACAACCTTTGGAAAGACCATCTCTTGAGCATGGATCACTTGAAAGAAGGAATCGGTCTCAGGGGCTACGCCCAGCAGGATCCTCTAATAGTATACAAAAAAGAAGGGTTTGATCTGTTTCGGGATATGATTTCCAGGGTCAAGGAAGAGACTCTTGGAATTCTGTTTAGAATTCAGATATCTGAGCCTAAAAAGATAGACGATCTAAGGCAGCCAAAGGAACAGAAAATGTTTTTTTCCGGTGGAGATGAACCTGAAAAGAAAAAGCCGGTCAAGCGAACCCAGAAAAAAGTTGGCCGGAATGCGCCTTGCCCCTGTGGAAGCGGAAAGAAGTATAAGAAGTGTTGTGGAAAATAGTTTGAGAAGTGAAGATTTTTTTCGATTTGGGCTCTTTACAAGATTGGTTATTAATGATTATAATTTATTATAAATTTGATGGCATCGTCAAAAATCAAAAAAAGACTTGAAACCCTTGAAACCATAGATTTGAAAAAACCTTTCTGAAGAATGATTCAATGAACGAATATAGCCCTGAAGTTGAAGAAGAAGTAACTTACGAAACCAAGGATGATGTTCTTGAACCTTCCATGTACAGGGTGCTGCTCCACAATGACGACTATACAACCATGGAGTTTGTTGTTGAAATCCTGATAATCGTCTTTAACAAATCACCTGAGGAATCGGTGGAGATTATGCTGAATGTACACCGTAAAGGAATTGGGATTTGTGGTGTTTATACATATGAAGTATCTGAAACCAAGGTAAACACGGTCCATGTTTTAGCCCGTGAAAATGGTTTTCCTCTTCAATGTACCATGGAGAAAGAATAGGCCATGATCAGCAAAGAACTCAGCGAAACACTCGGCTTTGCAGTTAGAGAAGCCAAAAAAAGACGTCATGAATATGTCAGTATCGAGCACTTGCTTTTTGCCATTTTATATGACAGTGAAGGCGTTGAAATTATTGAGAAATGCGGCGGCAGCGTTGAGAGCCTTAAAAATGCCCTTGAGTCTTTTTTTAGCGAACGGATGGAGCAAATTCCCGAAGAAAATGAATATGTACTCCAGCAGACCGTAGGTTTTCAAAGGGTGATCCAGAGGGCGATTAATCATGTCCATTCCGCCGAAAAGCAGGAAGTCGATGTCAGTGATATACTTGCATCGATTTTTCAAGAAAAGGATTCACATGCTGAATATTTTCTGAGTGCAGAAGGTATCACCCGTCTTGATGTTTTAAACTACATCTCTCATGATGATTCCAAGACGCCTTATAAAGAAGGATTTAACGGATTTGTGAAAACAGACAAGGGGGAGAAAAAGAAAAAAACCAGTCCTCTTGAGGCTTTCACCATTGATCTTGTTAAAAGTGCGGCCCAGGGAAAGTTGGACCCGCTAATCGGTCGGGAACTTGAGATGGAGCGAATCATTCAGGTTCTCTGCCGGAGACGCAAGAATAATCTGGTCTTTGTCGGAGATCCGGGAGTGGGAAAAACCGCACTGGCTGAAGGACTGGCGCTTAAGATAAATGAGGGATCTGTTCCTGACTTGTTTAAAAACATTCGTATATATTCCCTTGATCTCGGGGGCTTGCTGGCCGGTACAAAATTCCGCGGTGATTTTGAGCAGCGTTTAAAAGGGGTGATAGCTGCTTTGAAAAAGAAAAAGGATGCTATCCTGTTTATTGATGAGATCCATACGATGGTGGGAGCCGGGGCTACCAACAGAGGATCAATGGATGCGTCAAATATCTTGAAACCGGCTCTGGAAACAGGTGATCTTCGGTGTATCGGTTCAACCACATATGAAGAATACAAGAATTTTTTTGAAAAGGACCGTGCCTTCTCACGCCGTTTTGAGAAGATCGAAGTTATAGAACCTCCCATTAAAGAAACCGTTCAAATTTTAAAAGGACTCCGTTCCCGTTATGAGGAACACCACGGCATTGTTTATACAGATCAGTCACTTAAAGCTGCTGTTGAACTCTCTTCCAAATATATCAATGATCGTTATTTGCCGGACAAGGCCATAGATGTAATCGACGAGGCCGGGGCATTTATTAGACTTTCGGGTTCTCCCAGCAGAAAGAAGATCCACCCCAAAGATATTGAAAAAATCGTGGCAAAGATAGCCAGAATACCGACTATCAGCGTATCAACACCCGACAAATTAAAATTGGAGACCCTTGAAGAAAAGATCAAACAGGTAGTTTTTGGACAGGACGATGCCATAAAATCTCTTGTCACCTCTATCAAGCGATCTCGCGCCGGCCTTGGAACACCCGAAAAACCGATTGGGTCATTCTTGTTTGCCGGTCCAACCGGTGTTGGAAAGACAGAGGTGTCCTTACAGATTTCGAAGATTCTCGGCGTCCAATTTTTACGATTTGATATGAGCGAATACATGGAAAAACATGCTGTGGCCCGGCTCATAGGGGCACCGCCGGGTTATATCGGCTTTGATCAGGGAGGGCTTTTAACGGACGGTGTCCGCAAACATCCACACAGCGTCCTGTTGTTTGATGAAATAGAAAAAGCGCATCCAGATATGTTCAACATTTTGCTGCAGGTTTTGGATCATGCCACCCTGACTGACAACAATGGCAAAAAGGCTGATTTCAGAAACGTAATCATTATGATGACTTCAAATGCCGGCACAAGGGAGATGAGCACCCAGACAATCGGTTTTGGTGATAAACAGTATGATACCGAAGACAAAGGAAAAAAAGCTGTTGAAAAGTTTTTCAGCCCGGAATTCAGAAACCGTCTTGATGGTATCATTCACTTCAATCCGCTGACCGAGGAGATCATGGAAAAGGTGGTGGACAAGTTTATGAACGAGCTTAAAGAACAGCTTGCTCTTAAAAAGGTATCCATCAGTCTTTCTCCCGAGGCGCGAACATGGCTGGCGAGAAATGGACATGATCCGCGCTTTGGTGCCAGGCCGCTGACCCGATTGATGCAGACGGAAATCAAAGATTTACTTTCAGATGAGATTCTGTTTGGGCGGCTTGAAAAAGGCGGCGAGGTTTTTATTGATGTTGAGAACGACAAGTTGGCCTTTGATTATGCCGGATACTTAATACCGGTCACTTGACACTCACCCATGCCGGTTTTTCTTTTATCCGATAAAATAGCTTTTCCTCCGCCCCACCTTGCCCCCAGAGACGGTTTGCTGGCTGTGGGCGGCGATTTGAGCCAGAAGCGTCTTCTACTGGCTTACCGTATGGGCATTTTCCCATGGTTTTCAAATAATGAACCGATCATGTGGTGGTCGCCTGACCCTCGTCTCGTGCTGTACCCCCGGGAGGTCAGGGTTTCAAAAACCTTGAGGAAGATTATCAAAAAAAACATGTTCCATGTGACCATGGACTCAGCTTTTTATCAGGTGATAAACCAGTGCGCACAAATACGATTGCAGAATAATGAGGGAACCTGGATCGTTAAGGATATGATCGATGCCTACTGCGAGCTTCATGAATCAGGTTTTGCACATTCGGTTGAAGCCTGGTACAAAGGTGAGCTGGCCGGCGGCATATATGGCGTTTCTCTGGGAAGATGTTTTTTCGGGGAATCAATGTTCACACGTATCAGCAATGCTTCAAATGTGGCACTGGTCAGGCTGGTGGAATATCTTAATGCATTATCCTTTGATATGTTAGACTGCCAGATTACAACCGAGCATCTGATCCGTTTTGGGGCAAGAGAAATACAGAGGGTTCGTTTTTTAGAACAACTTGAAAAATCCCTGGAGAAGCCGACCTTAAGGGGGAAGTGGTCTTTGCCGGGTTAACAGGCATAGTCATTGAAATTTTTTAGCAACGGAGGATTATATGGAACTCAAAATTATCAAGATTGAAAAACCGGAAGAGTTGAATATGATCTTAGGACATTCTCACTTTATCAAGACGGTCGAGGATATCTATGAGGCGATGGTCAATACCGTACCAGGAGCGAAATTCGGCCTGGCATTCTGTGAGTCATCAGGGCCGTGTCTTGTTCGATGTACCGGCACAGACGAAGACCTGGTCGAATTGGCGAAGAAAAATGCCTTCAATCTTGCGGCCGGTCATAGCTTCATCCTCTTTATGAAAGACATGTTCCCCGTCAATGTCTTGAATGCTGTAAAAAACGTTCCTGAGGTCTGCCGCATCTTCTGTGCAACGGCAAATCCTGTTGAAGTGCTTATTGTGGAAACAGAACTTGGGCGAGGAATTGTTGGCGTTGTTGACGGGTTTATCTCAAAGGGAATTGAAACCGAAACAGATATTCAGCATCGAAAGGAATTTTTACGGACCATCGGTTATAAACAGTAAAACTTATCACGAAAGCACGAAGACACAAAAAATTTTATTTCGTGCTTTCCATATTTCGTGTTTTCGTGATTATCTTTTTTAGGCCAAATCATATGTACTTGAGATCGGCTGCTAATTTATCCTCCTGAAGCCTGATAAGGACATATCCGCCCATGCATAACATGCCCGGGTTTAATATCTTTGTCCTGCCGATAAAATCCTCGGACTCTGCCTCGTGGATATGGCCGGTGAGACAGATATCAGGCTGGACCCGCTGGATAAATTCAAGTACCGATCTGTTGCCCACATTTTCCCCGGAAGGCAGCTGGGCTGCTTTTGATCCAAAGGGCGGGTCATGGGCAACCAGAATCAGTTTCGGCAGATGTTTCACCTGTTCATAACCCTCGTTCAGCCATTGTGCCAGCTTGTCATCGGACACTTCAGAAGGTGTCATAAAAGGTGTTGGAGTGGAATATCCAACACCCATAATACCAATATCTTCAGCAAGTAGTTTCCCTCTCGCGTGGATATTCCAACCCTTTTCGTCGAGATATGAAGTTATTTCGGGCCGATCCATATTACCAATCTGAGCGTAGATATTGTAATTCATTCTAAAAACCGCATCCAGCAGCTTACTTGCCCTCCGCGTATCGCCTCTGTTGGTAATGTCCCCGCTGATTATCACACCGTCTGCAGCGGAGAGATTGGGAATCTCGCCCAGAAGTGAAAGATCTTCGTGAATATCGCCAAATCCTATCCAGAACTTCTCTTCTGTGCTCACGTATTTAATTCCTTTCAGGCTAGATTCTGTTTATAATAGAGGCCATGTATCCAGCGCCAAATCCGTTATCGATGTTTACAACCGCGACATTTGAGCTACAGCTGTTCAACATGGCAAAAAGGGCTGTCAAACCACCAAGGCTTACACCGTAGCCTATGCTTGTGGGGACAGCTATGACCGGGCGATTTACCATCCCCGCAACCACGCTGGGAAGCGCCCCTTCCATTCCTGCAACGACAACAAGAACCGACGCCTGGTCGATCAGTTTTTTATGGTCAAACAACCGGTGAATGCCGGCAACGCCGACATCAAAAACCGATTCCACATGGTTTCCCATGACCGTTGCTGTAAGAGAGGCTTCTTTGGCAACCGGTATATCTGATGTCCCGGCCGAGATTACAAGTATAGTCCCTTTTCCCTGTTTGGGGATTTCATGTTTTTTCCAGACGACCATCTTAGCATCTTTGTGATATACTGCTTCGGAAAAGCGTGAAACTACCCGGTCAGCATGAAGCGCATCGATGCGTGTAACCAGCACAACGTTTTCCTGGAGCAGCATTTTTTCCATGATGCCTATAATCTGGTCGGCAGTCTTTCCCTGTCCGAAGATGACTTCAGGAAAGCCTTTTCGCAGGGAACGGTGATGGTCTATATGGGCATAGTCTATGTCCTCAAATGACAGATGCAACAGTTTCCGGGCGGCATCTTCAGCAGATATTTTGCCTGAAGCTACATTACGAAGGAGCTGATTCAAGGATTCCATGTCCATGGTATAATTTCCTTTTAAACGTGGCTAACACGGATTTCTTATCCCGCTTGAAGCTGGATTCATTTGCAATGGCGAATCAGGCTAAACCATCAACCCTTCATTCATAAAAAAAGCGTGGTTATTCGCTATAACCACGCCTTTATCCATTTGCACCTTCAGGTAAAAAGATGCCCCATCTCCTGTCGCCCTCTGCTACAGACACGATTCATAATACATCCTGCATCATGTATCTTGATCATGTATTTTGTACGTCAGGGAAGATGGGCCCACCTGGAATCGAACCAGGGACCGACCGGTTATGAGCCGGTGGCTCTGCCAACTGAGCTATGGGCCCACAAATAAACATTGAGATAATCTAACTAACTTCAGTAGAAAATTTTGTCAAGCTCTTAGGTTTGATTGTTTCGTAAAAATTCTTTTGTGAAATAGGCTTTTTACGATATTATCAAGTCTGTTCGATAAAACTTTTCAGTTTCCGGCTTCTAGTAGGATGCCTAAGTTTTCTCAGGGCCTTGGCTTCTATCTGCCTGATCCTTTCACGTGTTACGGCAAAATCCTGTCCGACCTCTTCGAGAGTATGGTCCGCCTTTTCACCAATGCCGAACCGCATGCGCAATACCTTTTCCTCGCGCGGAGTTAATGTTGCAAGGACCTTTCTCGTCTGTTCGGCAAGGTTCAGATTTACAGCGGCATCCGAAGGGAGCATGAACTTCTTATCTTCTATGAAATCACCGAGATGACTGTCCTCTTCCTCTCCGATAGGCGTCTCCAGAGAAATAGGTTCTCTTGCAATCTTTAAAACTTTGCGCACTTTAGCCAGGGGAATTTCCATCTTTTCCGCTATCTCTTCAGGTGAGGGCTCTCGTCCAAGCTCCTGTACCAGGTACCTGGATGTGCGAATAAGCTTGTTTATTGTTTCAATCATATGGACAGGAATTCGGATTGTCCTTGCTTGATCTGCAATTGCCCGAGTTATGGCCTGCCGTATCCACCATGTGGCATAGGTGCTGAATTTATAGCCCCGGCGATATTCAAATTTGTCGACAGCTTTCATCAGGCCTATATTTCCTTCTTGGATCAAATCGAGAAATTGCAGGCCTCTGTTGGTATATTTCTTGGCAATACTGACAACCAGGCGTAAATTGGCCTTGGTCAGCTCACTTTTAGCAAGTTTAGATCTCAAGCGCCCTTCTTCAACACTGGACATAATCCTTTTTAAGGTACGGTTCTTTGCCTTAATGGTATGCTCATTTTCAGCAATCTGATTCTGGATTTTCTTAAGCTCTTCAAAGAGCAAATCTATCTCATATTTCGACAGGTTACAGCGGGATTCGGCCCATTTGACAAACTTGTTCTTTGTTTCTAGGTTGTCGCGAAGTTCTGAGAGTGATGCATCTACTGTATCAGCGCATATCATAATCATTTTGTTCGCGGTATCGAACCATTCTATATGGCCCCTGATAATTTTTCCGATTTCATATACCACTCCGATTTCAAGCCGCCAATCCTTAAGCAGTTTGAAAATCTTATTATTCCGTCGAGTGATACTTCTTCTTATACGACGCTGTTCACCGGAATCCAGATCGGATGAGAAAAGTTTTTCCCTGAACACCTTGTTTTCTTCGTCAATGGCCTTAATGGAACGGATTGTACCCAAAAAACTATCAATCTGTAACTCTTCATCAACATATATATCCCCCTCTTCAATATCCCTGATATCCCTTAATACTTGCTTTGGGCGCAGAACCCTGCTTTCGATTTTTTCTCCAAGCTCTAAAATGCATTCCACGCCTGTGGTCGTATCTATCAGTGCTCTTAAAACTTCCTGCTCTCCGGCTTCGATCTCCTTTGCGATAACAACCTCTCCTTCCCGGCTTAAGAGATTCACCATACCCATCTCGCGCAGATACATCTTAACAGGATCTGTAACAGTACCAAAATCAGAGACAGAAAAATTATCAATTTCAACCTTTTTTTCTTTAACCTTTTTTATGCTATTTACTAATTTGCCCTTATTTTCATCTACGATTTCAATATCATGATTATCAAACATAATGAGCGTTTCATCAATCTGTTCCAAAAAAAGCATTGCTTCGGGAAGCGCATCTTTGATTTCATCATAAGTTAAAAATCCCTGCTGTTTTCCTTTTGAAATCAGCTCATTCAGTTCCTTTTTTGTGATATTCTTTTTTCCTTTCCGTTTTATAGCGGATTTTTTTGCCATAGAGTTTAGCCTCCTCCGGACTCTATAAGGTTATTTCTTAGGTATTATCTCAACAGCGTCATTTTCTTTTTTTCACTTAACACTGCTATCTTTTGTTTTTTATTTAACAACTTTGCAAGCAACTCAAGGT
>Ga0114921_10001669_pt1 | contig 10309 bp, 11 predicted proteins | sample BentaG_FD_87016 | JGI IMG/M metagenome (GOLD analysis project Ga0114921, IMG submission 87016) | Deep subsurface microbial communities from South Atlantic Ocean to uncover new lineages of life (NeLLi) - Benguela_00093 metaG | ecosystem: Environmental > Aquatic > Marine > Oceanic > Sediment ...
AACCAATAGCGTGTTCAGGAACAACATGATAGTATTCCATACCTGTCCTGCTACAGACCTTAAAATTTTTTTTGAGGTTATTATTACTGCCGATGATGTCCAAAATCCCAAGCCTGCTCCGGATATGCTCCTCCGTGCATGCAGGTACTTGAATGTTGTACCTCAAGAAGTAATTTTCCTTGGTGATACATCAACCGATATAAAGGCTGGCAAAAGCGCTGGCTGTGTCGTAATCAGCTATAAGATAAAATCATTTTTAAGTGTTAAGAATCTCGACGAATTTCTAATGCTCATTGAAGATAGTAGAACGCATACATAAAAACAATGGCATTTTGGTATTTCGCCAATTAGCTAAATACCGAAATAGCAGATTTAATTCTTTCAGCTCAAATCTTATTGTAGATATTACAAACTACAGCCACCGGGCCACGATTTCTTTAACGATCGTCCGGGCTCGTTCATCCGAGCCTATAGAAAGATTTTCGATCAGCATTCGGCCGGATGGAAAAACAGTGACATCACAGTCAGGAAACGAGATAACACAAAATTTGGGATTGGAAATTTTTATCTTTAGGTCCTTAAAATCTCCAGGAAGATAACCAATAGCGTGTTCAGGAACAACATGATAGTATTCCATACCTGTCCTGCTACAGACCTTAATTAATTGATGGGGGAAATCTGCCATATCAAATGATCTCTTTTAATATTCCGATAAGTATATCAATTTCGGATTTACTATTATAAATGTAGAACGAAACCCTGGCTGTTCCCATGTGTTCCTTTAGTATCTCACGGGTTAAGAGAAAGGCGCAGTGGAATCCAGATCGAATTGCAATACCGCCCAGTTCATCGAGGATGATTGCAATTCTATGTGCAGGAATATCTTTGATTGAAAATGATACGACACCGGTTCTCTTTGTCGGGTCTTCTGGTCCATAGATCTTCATTCCCGGGATTCCTTTGAGCCGATCGAGCAGATAACCAGTCAATTCCATCTCATGTTTTCTCACGTTTTCCATGCTGATTTTTTTAAGATACTCGACTGCAGCCCCAAGACCAATACCACCAGAAATGTTCGGGGTGCCTGCCTCAAACCTCCTCCAATTATCGACAAGGGTGTACTGCTGAACAGTGACATCTGTGACCGTGCCACCGCCCAGCATCATTGGTTTTAATCGGTCACGTACCTGGTTATTGATCAGAAGAAAGCCAGTGCCTGAAGGACCGAGCATCTTATGTCCACTTGCTGCATAAAAGTCGCAGCCAATCGACTCGAAATCAACTTTTAGATGTGGTGCTGCCTGGGCGCCATCGATCAGCACCATCGCCCCTTTCTTTTTTGCAATCTCGGTGATATCCTCAACCGGCTGGATTGTTCCCAAGACGTTTGAGGCATGTGTGATTGCCACGAGTTTAGTCTTATGGTCGATGAGGTCTGATAATTCCTTTAAGTCAATTATTCCATCAATCTGACACTTCAAAATCTTTACATCAACACCCTGTGTTCTCAGCTTAAACCACGGAAGTAAATTGGAGTTGTGTTCAAGATACGTAGTGACGATGTTGTCTCCTTGTTCCCATTCAATTCCATGGGCAACAAGATTTATTGCCTCAGTACAATTTTTGGTGATGATTGCCTCACCCTTGCCATTAAAAAATTGAAGAAGCGTCTCGTGTGCTTCTTCATATGCTCTTGTCGCAAGGTATGAGGGACGGTGCAAACCACGTCCAACGTTTGCTGATAGATTTTTATAATAGTCCTGTACTGCATCAAGCACAGGGATTGGCTTCAGGGAAGTAGCACCCGAATCGAAATAAATGAGACCGGATTTTAACTGGGGGAAGTCTTTTCTTATCTCCGCCTGGTTCACTTACTAATTATAATTAGATTCTAATTAATATCAAGAGTCTACGTATAACTAAATGATAACCTTACTTTTTTCTCTTGATTTTTAGAAGTATACGGTTATTATTTGAAGGTAATGGAATTTAAAAAATTCCATTACCCTTGATTACGGAGATTTTAAAATGATTACAGTGATTATCAATCATCCTTTTGTAAAGAAGAATCGCTGGCGGATTTTTCTAGGATTTCAGGGGCTAAGCCCCTGATGTATCTTGAAGGATATGTCAACGCTTCTATTATTGGCAATTGTAGCATTTGGAGGATTCGAGCGAGGATTGTGGGTAAGGGCAGCATCCATTGCCCATGCTGACTCAATTTTTAAAATAGTCGAACTTGCTAGTAAACTCGGTGTAACCGATATCTATGCTCAGGTAGTAGTAGGAGGCTACGCATATTACGACTCGGACCTGTTGCCTCGGAGTCAGTACCTTTCAAGTGTTTCAGAACCTGATTATGATCCACTCAATTCTCTGCTTCACGCTGTGCGCAATACGTCTATCCGTGTTCATGCATGGGTGAATGCACTTCTGGTATGGTCCTTAGAAGAAGTGCCAGATTCCTTGAATCATGTTCTCCATATTCATCCAGAGTGGTTTTTGAGAGATGTCCATAAGAGGAGTATGGCACACTATACTCACCAAGAGTGGAAAGGTCTGGGTCTGGAAGGACTTTTTCTGGACCCGGCCCAGCAGGAAGTGAGGGAACACTTAATAATGATTTGTAGTGAAATAGTAAGGAAATACCCAGTTACAGGGATTCATTTAGACTTCATCCGATATCCGGGCACATTGTGGGGACTCGCTAATAGGGAGGAAGCCGCTATTTTCGCGGGACTTGAAGCAGATACGTTGCGCTGGCTTAATCTAACCCGATATCCAAGGCTTTCATTTTACCACCGCTGGATGATCTGGCACTACTCACTCCTGAATAAAGAGAAGGCGTGGGCGATCCTTCAGACTGTTAAGCGAATAAGGCATGTAGTCTGTGAGAATTCAATGAACAAAGGCTCTGTGCTCTCGGCTTCGGTCTTTGCAAATCCTAGTCTGGCACGATACCGATTCGCACAGAACTGGTGGCGTTGGGGAGAGGTGCTCGACTTTCCCGTGGTGATGTCCTATACCCAAGACATAGGACTTTTTTCAGACTTCCTGGACTTTGGGCTTATTCACAGCCGAGATGCCGTGTTCGGGATAGGTTTCTTATGGCCCAACATGGAAGCTGAGGCATTCTGGGAGGAGGAGACAGTTAAGAGACAATGTGGTTCAGGCATTTGTTACTTTGACTATACAAATATTGATACGATGGTCGATTTAGAAAGGCTGAGAGTGCAAGATGTTAATGCCAAAGATAGTCTCATGATTGATAGTACAAGATACGCTGCAGTCGGTGACGTCTTTTCTGAGCCAGTAAATCCGTGTCTCGTGGAAGATGGTGAAGGGTTCCTTGTCTGGGGTGAGGACCTTGAGTTTTCAGCATTCCTGCTTTCCCTTTCGTTGAATCCAGAGCAGGACCTTGCAAGGATGGGTATGAACCGTGAAGAGTTTATAGAGAAAGTTCATGAGGATGTTGCTGCCTTTAACTCCCTTGATAGAGCCATCTTTCCGCTTGGAGATGAGCTCATTGAGCCACCAAGAAGGGTAGCCTCTTATACGTTCTTACCATGGGGTGAAGAAGATTCAATGGTTGTGAGAGAAAAAGCCTTGGAGGTGAGGCATCTTGCCTACGAAAAAGTTGTCTATCCACGTGCCATGGATAAATTTGCCAGAGCAGTATTTGGGGCAGTGAAGGGTAAAAAGGAAATCTGTGAAACACCTGAAGGAATTTACATCTTCAAGGTAAAGAAAATCCATAGGGGAGGAAAGAGTGTGAGGAGAAAAGATGTGAAGTTTTCACTTCTCCCGGTTTACCAGAACTGGACCATTCAGATGAGGTTCAGAACGAAGTTATTTTAACCGCCTCCATCTTTTTATAATTTCTGTAATCATCTTATTCTTGACTTTAGCTCATATACACCATATAATAAATATATATGGATAAATTCATACTGATAACAGGGATTATAGGTATTTTGCTCTGCATTATCTCACTGGTGATACTTATATCTGCGATTGTGAAGGTAATCAAGAAAAAGATGCGAATCAAGAAATTTCTATTTTCTCTCCTTTTGTTTCTCCTACTCATTGCCTTTGGTTCCTCTTTTATTTTTCTATCCCTTTTTCTTCAAACCTTCTCCAGGTATACCCATGAAGAAAGGGTGGGTAGGGTATATGCAGAGAAGACAGATGGGGAAATAAGGATGTACTTTTTTGATGAGAAAAAGGACAGGGATTACTTTTTTGACCTCGCTGGTAACCAGTGGATGGTTGAGGGATACATTTTACGATGGAGTCTGCTTGTGAGATGGCTGGGGGCTGGGTCTTATTACCGGATAACAAGATTCAGGGGAAGATGGGAGACAATAGAAGAAAAGACAACCACTGAGTACCAAATTTACCCTGAAGAAACACTATGGAAATTTTTATTAAAGCATGGTGAGCGTATACCTTTCGTTGACGCAGCTTATGGGATTGGTGCCTTTCAGTATCCTACCCGGGATACATTCTTCATATATATCAACGACACCGGATTTATCTTGAGAACCCATGATTAGAAGCGGTCTTATTGAGGAAGAAAAACATTAAAGAAACCCGAGGAGCTGCAATGGCAGTACCTCATAACCCCTCCAGGGAAAATTGGGGTCAGGTCTTGACTTTTGACTCTCCAATCCATTTATTAACAACAGCTCTCCAACGATTTTTACGATTATCATGCTCATAAATTCAGTCAAAAGTCAAGACCTGACCCCATAGAACCGCAAGCATATGAAGATAGAACTTGCCAAACGAGTTGTTAATTATCTTTGCTATCAGGCAGATATTGGATACGAAACGCTCTATAAGCAAGAAAGGATGGGTTTTCTCTTCGGAATTAAAAATCAGAAGAGCATAAGAGTGACGAAGGCTGTTTTTTACAAGGGGGGTAAAAAGGGTCGAACTGGTATTACCTATAATCTTGAAGATTTTGTAAAGAGAGGGAAGCAGCTTGCTTCACTCTTTAAGAAGAAATGGCTCGGTGCTTATCATACCCACGTTGAAGAGACTGGTCAGATTTCGTTCGGGTTCTCTAAAGAAGATAAAATGTCTTTTATGGCAGAACCGACGCTCATTGAACTTATCATTACTGTATGGGCTCCCAAAGGACCACAAATTCCCGTCCGCGGAAGAAGAAGACTTTTGATAATTAAAAAATTTGGAAAAACCATTTATCGTTATATCATATCCGGACATTTAAAAACAAAAAAAACTGCGAGATTAATCAAAACGGTTATTCTAAAGACCAAATTATAATGGGGTCAGGTCTTGCAATACAATATGTTAAGTATAATATTATATGGCAAGACCATCAAGAATAGAACTTCCAGGCGTTGATTATCATCTTACTCCACGAGGTAATGCACGCCAATCTATATTTTTGTTTAGTGGATAAAAATAATTACTTACTTGGGGTGTGCCGGTATGTAGTTTTGAATCTGGGTTAGGTCAGAAGAAACCGTTGAAGTGTTTAACTGTAGATTAAAAAGGGCAGAGAATAAAATGCGTGATTGTAAGCTGAAAGTATCGAGCCCTGCGAGATGAAGCAGTGAGATGTCGAAGATATCGAAGTAGTGAGATAACCTAATCTTATGTCATTCCTGGTGAATTAACGAACATACTAAAACAGCGTAGTACAGATTGGGTTTTCCTCAGTCATAAAAATTTTGCTTACTACATTTATATATTTAATATCTGAAATTTCAGCCAAGCGATAGTTATATAAACTTTTAAAAGGCACTACACCCATAATGAATGAGGAGAAATCTGATACATCAAGGCGTATCTCTACTTCATGATTAACACCTTTTTTCAAATGTGGTGTTCCGTTTACAAAATGAACAATAACGCTCCCGTCATTTTGTTTCAAAAAGCTATCATGTATTGAAAGTTTTAATTTACAATTTTGATTATTAAAGTTGTGATTCTTCAATATCCTGAATATGCCTTTTGTATCAATTACTCTATACATAATTCCTACACCCTGTAGGTTACTTTCATGATATGCCGGTAAGAACATATTCTCAGACCCGTTTCGAGGGTCAAGTGGTAAATAGTGAAAATATTCATCTTGCGTGTTGAAGACAATATCATTTACCTGATCTGCCTGGGTATGTAAAAAGGCCAATAACTCTGAAAGTACCTTTCTATTTTCATATATGCATTCCAGTATATGTAGATCATTTAAAATGAAATTATTTTCTTTGACTCTTTTAAACGAAAAGGCAATGTACCCTTTAATTTTATTTTTACTCTTACAACCAACAACTTTGGTATTCGGACTTCCAAAAATAGTATGTAACCCGAATGCTGTCATTTTCATCATCCCGTGTGTTTTTTCAAAATATCTATTGTAACAGTCCATAACTGTCTGTTTATCTTTTTTCTGGATAAATTGAATATGTTCTTTAGAATTACCCCTTGGCAAGCTGGCAGGTTTTATTCTGTATTGGTTCATTTTTGTTCCATAGCCGAACCCCATTTTTTTGTAAAAGTCTGGCCGGAATGGATAGAGAGCAGTCATGCATGCACCTTTTTTCAAATAATGTTTTAAGAAATAAATAATCAACTCTTTACACACTTTTTCTTTTTTATGGAGCAGGTCTACCGCCACTAAACCAACGCCGCCGACCAATGTCTTGGTTGATAATAAATTCATGGTAAAATCGTGCAGGCGCATGACGCCTAAGAGCTTTCCTTGTCTAAATAATCCATAAAGGTTTACTGTTGGATCCTCTCTTTGTATTTTAATGTATCGCTGCTTAAACTTCTTCTTATCTTCTTCTGAAATTATTCTGAAGCCTGGATAGGCATTGACAACGACTGTGACAAAATCATCAAAATCTTTTTGTGATAATCTCTTAATGTGACTCACAACGTTATTTTACGTACTGGCAGGCCAAAGTCAAGGAATCAATGGGGTCAGGTATGGTGTAGCATTAGTTAAGATAGATACGCTGATACAACTCCTAATGAAAAAGCCCCCTTGCGGGGCTTTTTCTTATGCACGTTCGACTTGAGTGGCTTTGTCCCCTTACTACTAAATCATAGGCTAAGGAATTTTGCATACATCGGCTTCACCTTCAGAGAACGGTATTCAAACAGACGTTCAGTAAGGCATTTTTGAGTTTGTGTTCTTTCATCTCGATAAAATCCTGTTGAATTTATAAAAGATTGTAGCTCACTTTTACGGCTAAAATTCTATGCACTTTTTAACTTACTGGTTATATCGTAAATGTAATCACCCAAACGCATCAGTTGTGTGGCAAGCTCAAAAAAAGAACATGTCATTTTGGCTTCCGGAATTCGTTTAATTGCCAATGGGCAATTCCAATCTGCCTTTTCATTGATTGCAGGACAATCTTTGTTGTTAAAAGGACAGAAAGAGGGCTTATCCATTATCGTACCTCCTTTATATATTATTTTTTCACTAAAAATTATTCATATTATGCTTTTATTAATCTGCCTTCGTTAATCGATGGAGAGCAATATCGAAGGTCGTACATGAGGTGAGAAGAAATCTTGCAGAGAGACCTCACTATAGGTTATGTATATTGTTTGCTATTTCATTCTCCCTTAAGGTATTTTATCATCTCTTCCAGTTTATTCAACGGAACCTTTAATATACCGGGATGATAATCTAATATTCTAATGTAAATGACAGCCTTTTTACCTTTTTTATAAAAATAAAACTCATATGAATTTGTTGAAAAAGGGAGCTTTTTTGCACCAGCTGGTATAATATTTTCTGCAGAAAATCGTGGACCGCCCCTGGATCCTTCACTTATTTTACTGTTCTCTTTCATCATATCCCGTTCTTTTTATTGCCACGTCTTAGCTGACGTCGCTCGGCGTAAAAAATTCTGTGAATCGCGTTCAATAATTTTTCATTGTAGTGTGGGTGCTCTACTTATACCGTAGCTATTTTTCAGCCTCACCGCCGGTTTTGATATCGCGCAGGTCGTCTGCTATAACATAAACCTTTCCATTGTTGCCCTGGGGATCAAGTGGCATAATAAAAAATCCATTAAATTTTTTACTATAATCAAAGCTCATCCCTCTGATTACCTCGCCGTCGGAAAATTCAACCCTAATCCTCAATCCTCGACGGCCAGAAGCGTTAACATCATCAAATTCTTTCTTCTCAATATAATCTTTATTTCCTTGGAGTGTTTTGACAAAGAAAATCGCCTTCAGGTCAACGCATTTAATTTCGTAAGTTCGTCCTTCATCCTCTTCGCTTTCCGATGTTAGGTGGAATGTTTTCTGCGCGGGTATGAAGTCATTAGTATAACCTTTAAGCAGTCTCCCATCCTTAAAATGGACGACAACCCGATTTCGCTCATTCTCTCTTTCATATAACATAGCCATGTACTTAATAATATCGAAATTATGAGCGTTGTCAACCAGTTAAATAGAGATTTCTGAAAAAGACCAGAAATCTTCGATTACAGTGATTTGCATAAGATTACGCCGATGATAATCGCTGAAATATCGCTGTCCCGCTTGGCGGGATCCTCGATTTCTTCTATGTTTATATTCAATAATGATGAATCGGGACAATCTTTCTGTTATCATCGTAATCTTGAGAGCGATGATGACTTTTTCAGAGCTCTCAAATAAATAAATCTGTCTGGGGCAGAAATGCTCAGTTAATTTACAAAAAGATTATTTTTTTATTAATATAATCGAAATTGAAACCTGGTTGATCAATTTATCACTCCTCTTTTGTTGTTTAGTATACCACCAATACAGATCATTAAATGGGCTAAAATTGCTTGACTTTTGGCTTTTTTTATTATATACTATAAGAATGATAAATAAATTTAAAAATAGAATAAAACGGGAGGGATCAGATAGATAATCACTTAGCTTCATTTAATTATTTAGAATTGGAACTCATATTCTGTCTCAAGATCTTAAAATTAAATTCCTTGCATTATGGGTATTGGAAACCAGGTGATGAGATAACTATAAATAACTTAAAGAAGGCACAAGCAAAATACACGAAATATTTGTTAAAGTTTATTCCACGCGGTGTAAAGAATATCTTGGATGTAGGCTGTGGTGTTGGCGACAATGCGATTGCCTTAACCAAGGAAGGATACACGGTTGTCGGCCTCACTCCTGATAAATATCAATATAAGCTGCTAAAGGAGATAAACAATGAGAATATATTCTTCGAATTGAGTAAATTTGAAAATTTTAAGAAGGCTGAGAAATTTGATTGTATCCTAATGAGTGAGTCATCAAATTATTTCGCTATGGACATCGGTTTTAAGAAATCAAAAGATTTATTAGGAAAAAATGGATATTTAATAGTTGCGAATATATTCAGAAAGACACGGTGTAAGGAATTTGGGACGCAACATGTTGAATCAGAATGGACAAAATGTGCAGAAAGATATGGTTTTAAAGTTATTCAGAGAGATGATATAACACAAAGTGTTCTACCAAACTTAACCCTCGGAGAAAAGTTATATCAAGAATATTTTATTCCCATCGAGGAAACACTTGAGACTTATTTTAAGAAATCGAGTCCGATAAGGGCTAAAATAATAGGATTTCTTTTCGCAAAGGATGTCAGACGATTATTTTCTTTGAGGCATTATTTATTTGAACGATTAAACAGTAATTTATTTAATGAAAAGGCAAGATATTTAATTTTTTTGTTACAACTGCGTGACAAAATAGAGTGATTAAAGTTAAATTGGAGTTATAATTAAACAGAATAGCAAACTTACTTTGTAGACTATTGCCACTCCTTAAAATGCAAAATTAAATACCACCAAATGGTTGGGTAATTTAAGAAAAAATTATTTTTCTAATTAATATAATTGGAATTGAGCACTGATTGATTATCTTATCGTGAAACTCTTTGAGATTATATTTTTCTCCCTTTACCTGCCTACAGTTATTTAGAAAATAAGAACACTATAGAGACGAGAAGATACTATATTTATATAATTTGGTATGCTAATTCTTTTGGAACCCGTCAACTACCTTTCTTATTGCCTTGATATGCTCTGGTGTTGTTCCACAGCAGCCTCCGATGATTGCTACATCAAGCGCAAGGAGTTCTTTTACCTTCCCTGCCATAAACTCAGGGGTTTCAGGATATACTGTAGTATTTCCTCTTATCTCCGGCATACCTGCATTGGACTGGATGATGAGTGGTAGTTTTGTATATTTCTTGAACTCTCTGGCAATCTTGACCATGTTCTCAATGCCATTGCCGCAGTTTGAACCTATGACATCGGCCCCGGCATCTCGG
>Ga0114921_10001670_pt1 | contig 10301 bp, 10 predicted proteins | sample BentaG_FD_87016 | JGI IMG/M metagenome (GOLD analysis project Ga0114921, IMG submission 87016) | Deep subsurface microbial communities from South Atlantic Ocean to uncover new lineages of life (NeLLi) - Benguela_00093 metaG | ecosystem: Environmental > Aquatic > Marine > Oceanic > Sediment ...
CACCCGTGGCGGTCAGCGGATCGCTCCAGAAGTCCTGCACGGACTGGACGTGCTTGTTGTCGGCTTCCAGCTTGGCGATCATCTGGTCGTAGAACGCGTGGGCGGCGTCACCGAGGGGTTCCTGGCCTTCCAACACGATCATGGCGGAGCTGTCGGAGTCGCCTTCCTCGAACACCTTGCCCATGTGTTTCATCGAGATCATCGACGGTGCGTCGTCGGGGCTCATCGATACCGCCTGCATCTGCCCGACCGTTTCCAACTGGGGCACAATGACGTTGAGGACCGCGATGACGGCCACAAACCCGAGGATGAGCGGCACCGCGAAGGTGCGGATCATCCGCGGGATGAACGGTCGCGTTGTGTGCCGTGCCGACGGGAACGCGTCCGTCGGCGCGTCTGTCGTCGGAACGCTCACGCGGACCTCACAAAGCAGTAGGTCAGGGCGTCCACGCCGGTTGCAGTCCTCTCGTCCTTCACTTCGTCATCGACGATGATTCGGCAAGTGATTGAATTGCCGTTCCCTTGCGCGAGGATCGTGGGGGCCGCGGACGGCGCCGTTGTCTCCAAGATGAGCGACCACGGCAACGCCGCGTTGTCGGTGCGCTGTGGCTTCGCATCGAGGTCCAGGTAGTTGATGTTGGCGTAGGTTCCGGAGCCCGAAACTTCGTACTTCACCACCTTGGGGTCGAACGGCTCAGGATCCTCGGCGAAGACCTTCGGCGTCGTCAAGATGCCTTCGGAACCGAAGAAAGTGCGGATTCGGTGGACCGTGAAACCGCCGACAGCCAACACAACCACGATAAGCAGCGGCATCCAGGCACGCTTGAGGACTCCGATCATCGCACTCCCCACCCTCCGTCGGTTCCTCGAAAAGCGGAGTCCCGGACTCCGGTCGAGCTAACCAACCGTCCCGCAGATCCGCTCATGAACCTGAAACGATTGGCCCGGAACTGCCGATCCTGATCGAACCGCCCATCGGCGCGGCCGGTGTCGTGCTCATCAGCGGCTTCCTCGCAGCTGTGTGAAGTCCGTGCCAATCCGTGGGGCGCACAAATCGGCACCCCACGGGGTTTCAGAGTACAGTGAAACTTGTGAGGGTCAAGCCCCACAGCTAATCTCCGGTGGGCGCCACCGCCTCAGCTGGGTCAGCGCCGTACCGCCCAGCTAAGAATGCCGGGCCCTAGGGCTTGACCCCTATCGTGATTCTGTAGAACAGCAGCCAGCCGCCGGTCCAGGATTGGACCTTCCGTTGTTCATCAATCTGCAAACCCGCCCCAGTGACCAGGCTGCGTAGTTCGGCGGCCGAAGGATGATGTGCGGGGGTCCGCCACTTCCCGGTGATCTGCCGGATTGCCGAAGGCGCGGGCAACGGCTGGGTGATTGTCCCAAGCGCAACGATTCCGCCCGGCGCGAGCACCGGGTGGAATTCCGCCAGAGCGGCAGGCTGATCGAAGAAGTGGAACGCCGTCGTAGAGATGACCGCATCCACCGAGCCATCAGGCAACGGCAGCTTCTCTGCCGGCGCAGCTACCCACCGCACCGCCGACGAGCGTGCCTGCGCCTTGCTCAGCATTCCCTCGGACGCATCCACGCCGATAACCTCGTCGGGCTGCAACTCACGTTCGATGCGATCGGCGAGAATGCCAGTGCCGCAGCCGACATCGACGATCCGGCGGGAGCCGCGGACACGCAACTCCTTAAGGATTGCGTCTTGCGGGGGCCGGTAGAAACGGCGCTGAATCCAGGGTGTGTCGTAACGCCGCGCCAGGAAGTTGAAACCCCGGGTGACGGTGTTGTTAAGAGCTCTTCCCGGCGAGGTCGGCATGGCGCGACGATACTCGCCAGCGCTCAGTCAAGTAACAGAAGCAGGCCGGGGAACCCTGTATGTGCGCCGGAGACTACGACGACTATCCGGTCCCGCATCAATACGATCCTGATTCGCACTAGGAGTTGAGCGTGACCGGCAGCCTGGTCAGGCGTCTCCAGAACGGCATCGGCTGGATCTGCAGGTCGGCGGGGTCGATTGCCAGCTGCAGGGCGCGGAATCGGGTGATCAGGTTGGTGATCGCGACCCGGGTCTCCATGCGGGCCAGGTTGGCGCCCAGGCAGAAGTGCGGCCCCTTGCTGAACGCAATGTGGTAGTTGGGTGATCGGGTGATGTCGAAGACGTCCGGATTCTCGAACGCGTCGGGGTCGCGGTTGGCCGAAGCAAGCAGCGGAATGACCATCGCCCCGCGCGGAACGATCACTCCGTGCAACTTGACGTCCTCGCTGGCGTAGTTGGGTTTGGTGCCCCCGATGGTGCCGGTATATCGCAGAATCTCCTCCACTGCGGAGTTGATCAGCTCCGGGCGGCCCTGGAGCAACTTGAGCTGGTCGGGATGGGTCAACAAGGCTTCGACGCCGTTGGTGATCAGGTTGTATGTGGTTTCGTAACCGGCGGCGACGAGCGTGAACACCATCGAGACGACTTCGTCGTCGGACAGCGTGTCGCCGTCCTCGGAGGCGTGGATCAGCCCGGTCATGATGTCCTCGGCCGGGTCCGTGCGGCGCCGCTCGATCAGCTCGCGCACGAAGTCGATCAGTTGTTCCATCTTGGCCGCGGTCTCTTCGATCCCGTACTTGGCCATCCCTTCCATGATGAGATTCATCCCCTCATGGAAACGGGCCCGGTCGGGTTCGGACACACCTACCATCTCGCTGATCACGGTGATCGAGATGGGCAGCGCGTAGTCGGCTATCAGCTCTATCTGCTGCCCTGGACCAAACCCGTCGAGCAGTTCGGTGGTCACCACTTCCACCCTATCGCTCAGCCGCGCGATCGCCTTCGGCGTGAACGCGCGGCTGACCAGCTTGCGCAACCGCAAATGCTCCGGATCGTCCTTCAAGATCATGCTGTCGGTGCTCATGAATCGGATCGACTCCGGTATCGGCAGCGGCGCGGAGCCCTCCACCACCCGGCGGAACCGATGATCGGTGGTCAGATCCACGCAATCGCTGTACCGGGACAGCAGATAGACCTCCGCATCGGCCATATAGCCCATCCGCGTGCGAAACAGCGGCGCCTCCCTGCGCAGTCGCTCATATACCGGAAACGGATCGGCGATGAAGTCCGGACTCTCCATCAGATTCGGCGCATCCTGAAACGGTGTGCTCATGGTTCTCCCTCGCCGCCGCGACTGGTGACGCAGCGGCGCCGGCGCGACATCTACGATAATTGTACTTTCAGTACACCTTTCAGCACGCAATGAAACATGTGAGCAAGTTTCAGGACCTCAGCCACGTCCAGGCTTCATCTTCCTCGTCACTGTCGAACAAGCGCATGTCAATCGGCAGCGCTGAGCCGATCGTCCCGGCCAAATTCTTTATCCAGACCGGCGCGCCGACCACTGCATACCGCCGAATATGGCTAATTGAGGACAGTTTCATCGAAATAAAGGACGGGTTGACAAAGATTGACGGATGGACGCCCCGGTAGTTTGTCCACCGCACGAACAGGTCGATCTTCTGGTCGCTCTCGTACGCGTGCTGCAACGGCTCGATCACCCGTTCCATGTCTTCGTTACTGAGGACGCCCTCGATCTCAAAGCCGAGGAGTTTGGGGTTACCGGTGTCAAGCACTGTCGCGCCATGCTTGGGCAGAGCCCCTATTTCGTCGAACTCGGAAGCGAACTCGATGGCCTGATCGCGCTCGGTTGCCGGGAAAACGCGGAGCTCGACCGCCGGGATGAGCGGGTCGAGGACCTTCATGACCGCCTGCGGGAATTTCTTGTCCGAGACCAGTGCAATACGGGGGAAACGGTTCAGCTTGCCAAGCAGCCCGAATTCGAACTTGGCGTCCTCGGCAAACGCGTCGCCGGTAATGTCGGTCCAGTCGGTCATATCTGCGACGAGACCGAACCTGTCATCGGTATCGAGCTTGTCCTGGAATGCTTTTTCCATGGTTTCGATATCGGATTTCTCGACCGTTCCGGATAGGCGGATAGCGAGAACGTTGGTGACGGGGCTTTCGATCGTGATCATGCTATTTCCATTCCTCCTGTGGAGTCGCCGTTTCAGAGTCCCGTTTCAGAGTCCGGTTTCGATCGCCGACTGCCTGTGGCAGTGAGGCTATTTGGCGGCATCTCGATGCGGCAGAGTCCTTGGTCCACAGCTGCGACGCCATTGGTCTCCTGCTGCCCGCACTCGGACGGTGCGTCCCGCTGAGACTCCCAACACGGCATCGATCCCTACGCCTGGGAGGCGAACCGGAGCGGCGTGGCAGTCGGTCAGCCGACAGCTGGTACGGCCGACGCGCAATGTGATCGCCGCATCCCGCAGCGACATCAGCGCACCTACTCAGACACATGCCGAAGCGGCCCGCAATCGTTGTACTTTCAGACTATAGTGAAAGTTATGAGCGTAGACGAGGGCAGCGTAGACCAGGGCAATGAGAACGCCGGCTCGAACGCTGAGATCATGGACTTCGTAGAGCAACTGGGCGGTTATTTCGAGTCCAGGGGCTTGACTCGGCTGGCGGGCCGACTATTGGGCTGGCTGCTGGTGTGTGAGCCCGAGCGGCAGTCGTCTGAGGAGCTGGCGACGGCGCTGGGGGCCAGCAGCGGCGGGATCAGCACCAACGCCCGGATGTTGATCCACTCCGGGTATGTCGAACGGCTCGGGATCGCCGGGGACCGGCGCACCTTCTTCCGGCTGCGAGCAAACGGGTTCGCCGCAGGCGAGCAGCAGCGCATCCGCACCATGGTCGATATGCAAGACCCGGCCGATGCCGGGCTGCACGCGCTGCGCGACTCCCCGCCGGAGCGCGGCCAGCGACTGCGGGAGATGCGGGATCTGTCGACCTACATGGAATCGGTCCTCACCGATGCCCTGGACCAATTCCGCCAGCAGACCAGAGAGGAGGACACATGAGGGGGTCCGCGATCTGGACCAATGACCTGACCAAGACCTTCGGCGACGTAGTCGCGGTGAAGGATCTCAACTTGGAGGTCGCCCGCGGTGAGGTGTTCGGCTTCCTGGGCCCCAACGGCGCCGGGAAGTCCACCACCATCCGCACCCTGCTCGACCAGATCCGCCCCACGTCAGGACGCGCGGAGATCCTCGGCATGCGCAGTCATCACGATTCGTTGCAGATTCGCAGCTTAATCGGGTATGTACCCGGCGACCTGGCGTTGTACCCGAAAATGACAGGCGCCCAGATACTTCGGTACTTCGCTCGGCTGCGCGGCGGGGTCGATCAACGCTATGTTGACGAGCTCGCCGAACGCCTCGGGGCTGACCTGACCCGCAAAGTCGGCGACTACTCCACCGGCAACCGCCAGAAAATCGGCCTGATCCAGGCGTTCATGCATCGCCCCGAGTTGCTAATCCTCGATGAACCCAACTCCGGGCTGGATCCGTTGGTGCAGCAGGAGTTCCACACGATGATCGACGAGGTACGCGACGACGACCGCACCGTGTTTCTGTCCTCGCACACCTTGTCAGAGGTCGAGCGGGTCGCCGACCGGGTGGGCATCATTCGCGAGGGCGAGCTGATCGTGGTCGAGCGGGTCGATGAACTCAAGCGTAAAGCGATTCGCCGCATCGAATTCGAGTTCACCGGCCCGGTGCCCGCCGACCTGTTCACCGGCGTGCCGGGGGTGCACAGCGCCCAGATCGACCACCGTCACGCTCAGGTGTCGTTCGACGGATCGGTGAACGGCATCCTCAAGGCGGCGATGACCCACGAGGTGGTCAACCTCAACAGCCGCGAATCCGATCTCGAAGAGGTGTTCCTCACCTACTACCGCACCGGCGCGGATCAGGCGCCCCCTGCAAGGGAGCGCGCCGATGTCTAGCGCGGTGCTGACCAAGGATCTGGCCGAGCGCCGGCTACCCGTCCTGGTCCTTGGCGGGATCTTGGCGGTGTTCACCGTCGCCGCGCTGGCCATCAGCGCGGGCATGGCGGACACCATCGCCGATCTCACCGAGGGTTTCCCTGACGCGCTGAATGCCTTCATCGGCGCCGATGTCCCGGGCGGTTATGTCGTCGGTGAGGCGTTCAACCTCATCGCGCCGCTGGCGCTGGTGACCTACGCGGTGCTGACCGGCGCCGCCGCTGTCGCCGGCGAGGAGGAGAAGGGCACCATGGATCTGTTGGCCGCCCAGCCAGTAACCCGACGTGCCATCCTCGCTCAAAAGGCCGGCGGCCTCGCTATCGCGCTGATCTGTTCCGTTGCGTTGTTCGGGGTGGGCGCGGCCGCGTCGTCGGCGCTGTTCGGTATCGGTGTGGCAACCACCGGCATCGTCGCCACCTGCGTGCAGCTGCTGCTGCTCGCGGCCGCTTTCGGTGCTGTGACGCTGGCCGCAGGGGCAGCCACCGGGAAGCCCAGCCTGGCTGCCGGAGTGGGCGGCGTCGCCGCCGCAATCAGCTACGTCACCAACGCCATGCTGCCCCTGGCCGGCCTCGACGGTTGGGCGCGGCTTAGCCCCTGGCACTACTACTCCGGGTCCAATCCGCTGCTCAACGGACTGAACCTCGCGCATGTGCTGGCGCTGGGCGTACTCACGGTCGGCGCGCTTGCGGTGGCGTTCGTCGCCTTCGAGCGCCGCGACCTGAAGGGATGACCGCCGTGGCCGCCGTCCAGACCACCCAGCCCAGGCATCGCCGCACCGCCTACGCCCAGCCACACCGCGGCCAGATGATCGGGGCGTTGCTGACCAAGTCCATCATTGACCGGCTCACACTGTCCGGGATCGTCGGTGCCCTGATGATCGCCATGGGCGCATTCGTCGGTGCGCTGTGGCCACCGCTGCGCGCTACCTTCGCCGGCCTGCCATCGGGTTTCACCGACGCGATCGGCAAAGCGTTCCCCGGCGGCGATCTCACCACCGGGATCGGCTTCGCCAACGCCGAACTCATGTCGATCGTCGCCCCCGCCGGTGCCATCGCCGTGGCCGTGATCTCCGCAGCCCGCGCCACCGCCGGAGAAGAAGAAGACCACACCCTCGGAGTGCTGCTCGCCGCTCCGGTCGGCCGGCTGATGTTCCTGTTCACCAAGACCGTGGCGATGATCATCCACGTGCTGATCGTGGGAGTGCTGCTCGCCGCGGGCCTCGTCGCGGGCAACCTGATCGGAAACCTCGGCGTGACCGCCAACGGCATCCTCGGCGCCACCGCTCACACCGTGCTGCTGGGCATCCTCTTCGGCATGATCGCCATCCTGATCGGCGCCGGCACCGGCAACCGTCGCCTGACCACCGCCGTCACCGGCGCACTCGCCGCACTGGCGTTCGCGATCAGCGCCTTCCTGCCGCTCTCCGACTCTCTGGCCGGGGGTGCCAAGATCAGCCCCTGGTACTACTTCAACGCCTCCGATCCCCTGGTCAACGGCGCCGGCATCGGCCACCTCATCGTGCTGGGCGCCGCCGCCGTGATCGCGGCGGCCATCGCCGCCGTGATCTTCCGCCTCCGCGACCTGCGCGGCTGACGATGAGGAAACGATGAGCACCTCGGCGGACCCAGTGATACGCCACCCGATCACCGTCCGGAGCGAGGAGCGCGCTGGGATCCGTGCAGCCGCGCGTCACCACCCGCAGCCAGTACGCGTAGTGACCGGATTCACTTGTGTCACTGTGGTTTCAGTAGTCACTAGGGGGTTCTTGGCGGCCGTTCTTGTCGGTGTATCGAACTAATATTCGATGTATGAGTTCAGGTGAGTCCGCCGACGGGGCTGCCGTGCTGGGCGTCCTCGATGAGCTCGACGGCGTCTACGACAAACTCGCCGGCATCGGCCTGGATGGGCTGTCCTGTCCTGCGCTGCTGACGGTGCTTGAGCGGCTGGAAACCCACCGCCGCCGCCAACCCGCGAGCGAACACGCGGTCCTGCACCACCTCACCAGCCAGGCCACCCCAGCCGAGATCGGCGGTAAATCCTGGGCCGAATTGCTGACTATGCGGCTGTCCATCAGCGGTGGCGAGGCCCGCCGCCGCCTCGGCGAAGCCGACGATCTGGGACCCCGCCGAGCCCTGAGCGGCCAACCGCTGGAACCCCGCCTGCCGAATGTGGCCGCAGCACAGGCCAAAGGGGCCATCAACGCCGAACATGTGCGCATCATCCGCCGGTTCTTCACCGAACTCCCGGCCGCAGTCGACTACGAAACCCGGCAAGGATGCGAGACCACCCTGGCCGACATCGCCCCCACCCTGGGCCCCGAGCAGCTCCGCAAAGCCGCCGACCGGTTGATGGCAGTGGTGAACCCCGACGGCAACTTTTCTGATGAGGAACGGGCCCGCCGCCGCCACCTGGTGATCGGGAAACAAGACACCGACGGGATGACCCCAATCAAGGGGCTGTTAGATCCCCAGGCCCGCGCCACCCTGGATGCGGTCCTGGCCAAATCGGCCGCCCCCGGCATGTGCAACCCCGACGACGAGTCCCCGACCGTCGACGGGCAACCCAGCGAGGCCGCCATCACCGGTGATTCGCGCAGCCAGTCCCAGCGCAATCACGACGCCCTGACCGCCCTCGGCCGCGCCATGCTGGCCTCAGGGCAGCTCGGACAACACAACGGGCTACCGGTCACCATCATCGTCTCGACCACCCTGGCCGAACTGCAATCCGGGGCAGGGCACGCCGTCACCGGCGGCGGCGCCCTGCTGCCCATGTCCGATGTGATCCGGCTGGCCGGCCACTCCCATCACTACCTGGCGATCTTCAACCAACACACCGAGATACCGCTGTATCTCGGACGCACCCGACGCACCGCCTCACCCGGCCAGCGCATCGTCCTGCACGCTAAAGACCGCGGATGTTCCTTCCCTGGCTGCGCAGTTCCCGGGTATGGCTGCCAGGTCCACCACGCCGAAAAGGACTGGGCCAACGGCGGCCACACCAACATCGACGACGAAACCCTGGCCTGCGGCCCCCACAACCGGCTCGTCAAAGAAGGCGGATGGACCACCCGAAAACGCAAAGACGGCCGAACCGAATGGATCCCCCCACCGGACCTCGACACAGGCCAAACCCGAATCAATGACCACCACCACCCCGAAAACCTGTTGGTACCCGACGCGGCGCGATGAGCAATAGCCTCAGGCTCAAGCCCCAGTAACCGGCGGCACCTCGCAACGCGACCACTCAGCCGACCAGCACCGCGAACCGCGGCTTGATCACCTCGTCGATCAACGCCAACCGCTCGCCGAACGGTATGAAGGCCGACTTCATCGCGTTAATGGTGAACCGTTCGATGTCGCTCCAGCCGTAACCGAAGGCCTGCACCAGCAGCAGCAGCTCGCGGCTCATGGTGGTATCGCTCATCAGCCGGTTGTCAGTGTTGACGGTCACCCGGAAACGCGCCCGGGCCAGCAGGTCGAACGGGTGGTCACCAATGCTGTCTACCGCGCCGGTCTGCACGTTCGAGCTGGGGCACAGCTCCAGCGGAATCCGCTTGTCACGCAGAATCGCGGCCAGCGTGCCCAAGCGGAGGCTGCCATCGGAGCCAACTGAGATGTCGTCGACAATCCGCACCCCGTGCCCCAGGCGGTCGGCACCGCAGAACGCGATCGCCTCCTGGATGGACGGCAGCCCGAACGCCTCACCGGCGTGAATAGTGAAGCGCGCGTTGTTGTTCCGCATGAGCTCGAAGGCGCCTAGATGCCGCGTCGGTGGATAGCCGGCCTCCGCACCGGCGATGTCGAACCCGACCACGCCCCGGTCGCGGAACATGATCGCCAGTTCGGCGATCTCCCGTGATCGCGCTGCGTGCCGCATGGCGGTGACCAGACAGCGCACCGTGATGCTGCGAGCCCACGACGCGACGGCCCGCTCGCCGTCGGCGAATCCCGCAAGCACGGCCTCGACGACGGCCTCAAGTGACAGACCCCGATCGATGTGCAGCTCAGGCGCGAACCGCACCTCGGCGTACACCACTCCGTCGGCAGCGAGATCTTCGACGCATTCGTAGGCGACCCGGTACAGCGCTTCCGCGGTCTGCATCACCGCAACGGTGTGGGAGAACGGTTCGAGGTAACGCACCAGCGAGCCGCTGTGCGCAGCGGTGCGAAACCACGCCGCCAAGTCTTCGGCAGTGGTGGCGGGCAAGCGGTCGTAGCCGACCTGGCCGGCGATATCGAGCACGGTGGCCGGGCGCAGCCCACCGTCGAGGTGATCGTGCAGCAGCGCCTTGGGCGCCTGCCTGATCGTCTCGGCGTTCAGCGGTGTGGTCATTCCGTGTACCGGTCGATGATCAGGGGCTGGCGCACGGGTGCGGTGTCATCCACGCTGAACGCGCCGTCCAGCTCGGCCATCGCCGCGGCGATG
>Ga0114921_10001671_pt1 | contig 10299 bp, 9 predicted proteins | sample BentaG_FD_87016 | JGI IMG/M metagenome (GOLD analysis project Ga0114921, IMG submission 87016) | Deep subsurface microbial communities from South Atlantic Ocean to uncover new lineages of life (NeLLi) - Benguela_00093 metaG | ecosystem: Environmental > Aquatic > Marine > Oceanic > Sediment ...
GTTGCGAGACGAAGCGCGGCTATCTCATCATATTAAGACGAGATTGCTTCGTCACTTCGTTCCTCGCAATGACACTTCACTTAATGCGTTTAAATTGGTACCCAATTATACTGGTTCGTAATATTTTATGCCCTTGTGGGTGACTAGCTTTATTTTGCCTTCCTTAAGGAGAGAATTCAGATATTTTATGATTTCACTCTTATGCTTTCCTAGGGAGATGGAGATATCCGAAAGAGAAGCCGGCCTTCTTTGAATCATGGCGAATATGGCTCTTTCCAGATTTTCTGATGAGCTGCTCTGTTCCTTTTTGTCGAACTCAGCGATGATTTCGCAATTTTCCCCCAAAATATTTTTTATTGTTTCCAGGTCTTTCTTATTTAAAGCGCGAGCATATTTTTCTGCTGGGGGACGGACAACCGTGTTGAGCTGTACTTTATCCGACTTTATCCTGGAGATGACTTCTTTGAGCTTTCTCAGGTGAGAAGGAGAATCGTTTACTCCTTTAACCAGCATGAGTTCTAGCCAGATTGAGCCTTTGAATTCCTGACGGAAATCTTTCAGTCCCTGTATGATTTCCTTAATCTTGAGAGACGGATGAGGCCTGTTGATTTTGATAAAAACACTTTGGGTAACTGCATCTAAAGAAGGAGCAACCACGTCTGCCGCCTGTAAAGCCTTTCTTACGCTTTTTCGAGTGAGAAGTGTGCTGTTGGTTAGAACAGCCACAGGGATTGAGGTGATCTTTTTGATTTCGCTGATGAGTTTTCCTATGGATTCGTTTAAAGTAGGCTCTCCTGAGCCGGAAAATGTTATGTAATCAATCCTCTGCTCTGAGGAAAGTTTTGTCTTGATTTGAGAAAGAATTTCTTTATAGGGAAAACACTCCTTTCTCCGGACTGTCTTTTTAGCGGTAGGGCCTAGCTGGCAGTAGATGCAGTCTAGAGAGCATGTTTTAAAGGGAATGATATCTATTCCCAAAGAAAATCCCAATCGTCTGGAGGGAACAGGTCCATAAATATGGACTAAAGAGTTTTTATTCTGTGATTTATTCAAGTTGGTATTAAACTTTATCCTTGTAGACCTGGATGAACCTTCTTAAAGAACGGTCATAGGTTTTTTCGACATCATCAGGGAAGAAGCAGGCAGGGAGCTCCTGCGTGCTCCAGTGATATTGAATGCATTCGCAGCAGACACCTTTACGGCTGCAAGGTTCGTAGCTGCAATTGCAATTCTCGATGTTTTTTTCACTATTACATTCTTTCATGTTAAACTCCGTAAAAATTTTAAACTCAGCATTCAATAATAGTCTTACAACTTATCTAAGACCAAAATTTAAGATATGTTTTGAAAGAGGAGCTATTATATCAAAAACAAAAAGAGTTTTTCTAAAATTAATCTTCTTTTTCAATATATGTTGTGTTTGCAGACGAAATCAATCCTTAACAAGATAGGCCAGACAGACAAGATCGACGGGTAAGATCGTATTGTCTTTGACAATTGGTTGGTATATACTGCTGGAAAATAAAGAAAGAAAGCCAGAAAGAGAAATCAATGCCTCGAATGACCGAGAAAGAAGCCAAAGCTGGCTTGAAAGAAAAACTTCCTCTAATCGAGACATTCCCCAATCAGTTTCCTGATTACGAAATAAAAATGGAGATTCCTGAATATACCTCAGTTTGTCCAAAAACCGGACTTCCTGACTTTGGCACCATCATCATTCGCTATGTTCCCAGTAAAAGCTGCCTGGAGCTGAAGTCTCTCAAGAACTATATCTTGGCTTACCGAAACTTGGGGATTTTTTATGAGAATGCTGTTAACCGTATCCTGGAGGATGTAGTAAAAGCTTGTCGACCTGTCCGGGCATCTGTTACGGGTGAGTTCAATCCGAGGGGAGGAATAAAATCTGTTGTAGAAGCTCATTACCCTCGTCCCAGAAAAAAATCAAAATAAATCCAAATTCTCTCGATTTTGATCCATTCCTCAAAAATCAAATAATTAAAGCTCGAAGATTTTATAAAATAAATCCGTAGGGGTTTGATTTATCAAATCCAATTTAAATAAACTAGACAACCTTTCTTCAATTCAATTTATCCTTTATAATTTCCTATCCAAATGAAAGAACAAGAGAAGTTTGGCGCAACAGACCTCTTTATGCTTTCGGCAGTGCTCGTCTGGGGCGTGAATTTTTCTTTTGTAAAGATTGCGCTTCGAGAATTCTCACCTTTGGGATTCAACGGGATTCGATTATTTTTTGCTTCTTTGATTTTGATTTTTGTGCTTTTCATCAGCAAAGAAGGATTTTCAATACAAAAATCAGATTTATTGAAAATTTTTATTCTTAGTATAATCGGCAACACTGCCTTCCAATTGCTTTTTATTCATGGACTGAATTGGACGACTGCCTCAAAAACTTCCATTGTCATGGCCATGACTCCTGTGTTTGTAGCTTTATTGAGCACTGGATTGAAGTACGAGAAAATACATTGGGCAGGATGGGTGGGAATTGCTATTAGTTTTATAGGATTCTATTTCGTCATCACTAACCAGGTCGGGACCTTTCGTTTTTCGTGGCAGAGCTTAAGAGGAGATTTATTCATTTTCGCCGGCAACTTTTTTTGGGCTGTCTACACTGTCTTTTCAAAGCCCTTGCTTGAGAAAATCTCTCCCCTGAAATTGACATCTGTAACTCTTGCTGTCGGGACATTTTTTTTTCTCCCTTTTGCGGCTAAAGATGTTATCCAGCTCAACTGGAATGATTTATCTATGCAAGCTTGGGCTGCCCTTTTCTTCTCTGCTGTTTTTGCCATAGCCATTTGCTATGTCATTTGGTATGCTTCTGTAAAAAGGGTTGGCAACAGCAAAACAGCTGTCTATGGCTATATCACTCCTGTTTTTACCGTAATATTCGCTTACTTTTTCCTTTCTGAGGTGTTGACCCTTTTGCAGATAGTAGGAGGTTTAATCATAATCACGGGTGTATACTTAACTCGATCAGGCTATCGATTTTTCGAAAAAAAACCCAACAATGGGGTCTGACCCCAATGCCTGATCCCATTGCAATATTTGAATTAATGGATAAAAAAGGATATAAAAGTATAAAGTCTGAACGATGATGAAAGCAATTATCGAATCCATGCGTCCCCACCAGTGGATCAAAAATTTCTTTATTTTTGCAGCCCTAATTTTTTCTCAAAATATTTTCAATCTCTCTCTTGTGATAAAATCAGTCGTTGCTTTTTGTGCTTTCTGCCTTATTTCCAGTTCTCTTTATGTATTCAACGACCTTAAAGACGTTGAAGAGGATAAGCTCCATCCCTTAAAATCCAAGAGGCCTTTAGCTTCGGGCAGGCTGAAAAAATCATCGGCAATTCTGTTGATCATCATTCTCAGTTTGTTGGGCTTCAGCTCGGCTGTTAGTTTGAATAGAAATTTCTTCGCTATTGTCCTCGTTTATTTCTTGCTTCAGATGGCTTATTCAATAAGATTAAAGCATGTCGTAATCCTTGATGTGTTTGTTATCGCTGCCGGCTTCCTCATTCGAGTGGCGGCAGGCGGACTTGCCATTGAAGTGTCTTTATCTTCTTGGCTTCTTATCTGTACCATCCTGCTTGCGCTATTCCTGGCTTTGAGTAAGAGGAGGCATGAGCTCATTCTGTTGGAAGACAGTGCGAGCGAGCACCGCCCGATTCTTGAAGAATATAGCCCATACCTTCTGGACCAAATGATTGCCGTGGTGACTGCCTCTACTGTCATTGCCTACTGTCTTTACACCATTTCTGAAGAAACAGTGATCAAATTTGGAACAACCAAGCTCATCTACACTGTCCCCTTTGTTCTTTACGGGATATTTCGCTATCTCTACCTCATCCATCAGAAGTCTGAAGGGGGCAGTCCTGAATCCTTGATCATTAAAGACCGACCTCTCCTGATAGATATTTTTCTCTGGATTCTTTCGGCATTTTTTGTCCTTTATTTCGGTGCAAAGTAGATGGCTCAATCAAAAGTCGCTGTTCTAAGGACTTCTCCCCAGACAGTTCTCGAAGATTATAAAAAATTGATGTATCTGGTGGACTATGAGAAATCCGTCTCAAAAGATGTTGATACACTAATAAAACTCAACTTGTCCTGGACCAAGTATTTTCCCTCCTGCTCCAGCCAGCCATGGCAGTTGGAAGGAGTAGTCAAGACTCTTTTGCAGGATGGGTACAAGAAGGAAAAGTTGTTTCCGGTCGAGAACAAGACTGTTGTTACTAATCCAGTAAAAGGCGCAAAAAATAACAAGTGGACACCGATTTTACAGAAATATGATTTACCGTATTTTCCTCTTCCTGATGTAGAGTGGGTAAAGTATGAATTCAAGAATAAACTGCTGAGATTAGACCAGATTTTTCCAGAAGGTATCGAAATACCCGAGATGTTTGTAGGAAAAAATGTCATTCATCTTCCAACAGTCAAGACCCATGGTCACTCAACGACCACAGGAGCGATCAAGAATGCTTTCGGGGGATTATTAAAGGAAGTCAGACATTATGCCCACAAGTATATTCACGAAGTATTGGTAGATTTACTCATCATGCAGAAAGAGCTTCATCCTGGAATATTCTGTGTGATGGATGGTATAGTTTGTGGGGATGGAGCAGGTCCACGGACCATGGAACCAAAGGTCAAAAATTTAATCCTGGCTGGTTCGGATTCTGTGGCAATTGATTCAGTCTCGGCAAAAATCATGGGTTTTGAGCCGATGAATATTCCCTATATTCGAATGTGCCATGAAAGGGGATTGGGCATAGGCGACCTCAGAGAAATTGAAGTCGTAGGTGAAGATATCTCTGAGCTCGATTTTCAGTTTAAGGCAAAGCGGAGCATTGTCATCTGGGGCGACCAGATGCTCAGGAAAGGTTTTCTCCGTCCCTTTGAAAAGCTTCTGCTTCACACTCCTTTGATTGTATGGGCTCCTTTTGCCAGCAATCTCTACCATGATTTCCTCTGGTATCCAACAATAGGAAAAAAAAGGATAAGACAGTTTAAAAAAACAGAATGGGGCGAACTGTGGCAGAAATACTAAATGCATTAGCAACTCACCATTCCGGCTGAGGAAAGAGGAGAATATTTCTGAAAGCCCTAAAGAAGGAAATCCCTATCGTTAATATCCATGGTGTATGCGTTCTATTTTTTTTTCACCAGATTTAGCAATTGAAAATATTTCGTTTGTTCGATAACTATATAGCCGAACTCATCGCTAGAATCTTGGGGAATATAAGAATTTTTCATATCAATGATGTTGTAGAAATTTACATTTCCATTTGGCTCTGGATGAACAATGTAATCAACTCTTTTATGTTTTCCAAATCGAATGATATCAAACAGGGACGCCTGTGGTGAAACCTGCCAGTCGGAAAGAGCCATGGCAGCAAAACTTGGATGGATAGACATAATCGTTTGGGCCTTTCTCTTTTTCAGGTATTGAGAGATTTGAAAATTGACTGAAAGAGGTTTTCTAAAGCTAGGATTTTTTAAATTGTTAAGGCTCAGGTTGGCTTTATAGTCGTAGGCTATAAAAAGAATTATTATCGAGATGATAACGATGAGTAGAGTTCTCTCGAAAGCCTTTTTCTTTCTAGCCAAGGTTGATGAGGCTAAAATGACACCTTCGACCGCATATATACAGAAAAAAGGAACCAAGAATAAATGATGCCTGGGGATGGGATAGGACAAGCCTTCGATCAGCAGGCTATAGGGAAGGAACATGAATAGGATGATGTCAATCGTGGATTTTCTTTTTACAATTTTATAGGCTGAAGCAGCGAACCCCAGCAGGAAAAAAACCATAATATATGGAGGAAGGAGAATTTTGGGAATAATAGGATACATCCTTAAATTTTCTGGAATGTTCTTTAAGAAGGATTGAAAAGAAATTTTACTGGTTGCTTCAAGCTTATCATGGAAACCGAAATAACCCTGAACCATTTCCATGTTTTCTTTATCAAATGCATAGTGAATGTTTGAAAAGGGAATCCAATAGTCATTCCTTATGACTTCAAGCAAAGCTTCTCTATGGTCTTGGGAAGCAGATATTTTCCCTGATAAATTCCATTTTCCCGTTGTGTTTTTTAAATACAGAATATATGGAGAGGAAAGCAATACGAATGCGAAGAGGAAAACAAGTAACCTTTTATACGAGATGCATATGAGAGATATGATTTTCAGAAAGGCGAGGCAGACAAGAATTATCAAAAATAAAAGCAAGCCTTCTGGCCTTGTTAGGTATGAAAGGGCAAAAGAACCTCCTGCTAAAAGAGCAAACCTATATTTATCTTTTTCTGCAAGGCATATAACAAAATAAATCGAGGCAAGAATCAAAAGGCAATTCAGAATATCTGATCCTCTGTATAGACGGCCGATATAAGACGTTAAATAAAGCGGTAAAAAAGAGTTCAGCTGATAGATGAAGAGGACGATAAAGGCACAGAAGATAGGAATCAGAGAAGAAAATTTTTTTCCAGCTATTTTATAAGAAATAACTCCTAATAATGCTCCTGATAGAGCTGTAATAATGATCAGTGAATATTGGAAATCTTGGCAGATGAGATAAAACAAAGCTATCAATAACGGCAAAAAGGGAGGAAATACGACATTAGGCAATCCATTGAACGCGTATCCATTCCCTGTTAATAAGTTCCGTGCGAGGATGATGTAATATGCTTCGTCAGGGTCAACGTAAATGAACCTTTCATACAATAAATAGAACTTCAGGAGGAATGCGGCGATAGCGAGGATAATGATAATTGTTGTTTGGCGAGTAATATGGATGGATTTGGGGGAAATTCTCGAAGTTTCTTTTTTTTGTTGGGAACTTTCTTTTAAATTTTCCAAAATCTTGTAGGTTTATCTTCTTATTGGCAGAGATTCGATTTCACAGATGCGGATTTTTCCTCACTTAAAACGATTGTTTTCCTCTTAGACGCTAATACTTTATAATGCTACAAAAAATAATGTCAAGCCTGACCTCAGACAAAACTGATCCTTTATATGATACAATAAAGCCAGCTGGGATTATTTAAAATAAATTAAGAAAAAATATTCATATGAACTTGAAAATAAAACTCCTATTTATCTTAGTTTTTTCAGGCAGTGCATTTTTACTCTTTTTTTGCAAGGGCACGAATGATATCTCTCAAGAGATTGATCTAATCGAAAAACCGAATATTATATTTATTTGTATAGACACATTAAGAGCTGACAGATTAGCTAGTTATGGGTATAAAAAGATAGAAACTCCTCATATTGATTCCGTCGCAAAAAAAGGAGTCTTATTTTCTCAAGCCATTTGCCAGGTTCCGATTACTCTCCCTTCTCATTGCTCAATGTTCACCGGTCTAAATCCTACTTCGCATGATGTCAGAGAAAATGGGACTTATCGCCTCGATAGTTCAGAGAGAACCCTTGCAGAGGTTTTGAAGGAAAATGGATATAGAACAGCAGCCTTTATTGGCGGTTTTCCTTTAGACTCAAGGTTTGGCTTAAATAAAGGTTTTGATTTTTATGATGATGATCTAAATGAAAGGAAAGGAGCACGCAAAAAAAAATTATGGCAGGGACATAAAGTTTCCTCTTTTGAAAGGAAAGCTACTTATGTAATTGATTCCGTCACAAAATGGCTTTCATCCAATAAAGAGAATAACTTTTTTCTATTCATACATCTATTTGACCCACACGCTCCTTACGCTCCGCCTGATCCTTTTAAAAAGACATACAATCACCAGCTGTATGACGGTGAAGTGGCTTATGTTGATTACTGCCTTGGGAAATTATTCAAAGAGCTAAAAAAATGGAAAATCCTAGAAGAAGCTCTCATCATAATTACTTCCGATCATGGCGAAAGCTTAGGAGAGCATGATTACTATGGACATGGGAAAAAACTTTTTGAACCGAGTCTAAGGATTCCCCTGATAATTTCTTTTCCTTCTGTGATACCCCGAGAAAAGGTGATTCATAGTCTGGTGAGAAGTATTGATATCATGCCTACCCTGTTGGAACTCTTAGATCTAAACCCAGTGAGAGATATTCAAGGAATTAGCCTATTGCCGTTAATATCTGAAGAAACCAGAGATTTGGGCCTGACATCATACGGAGAAACCTTTTTTCCCAGATTAAGGTTTGACGAAGCAGAGTTAAGGTCATACAGAACAGAGAGATGGAAATACATAAGATACATAAAAGACAATAATACAATAAGAGAAGAACTCTTTGATTTAAGGAATGACCTCGGAGAGATACAGGACGTCTCGAAAAGAGAGGAAGCTAAGACCCAAGAACTTGCTTTTATGCTGGATGAATTGATTGAAATTGACAGGAAAAAGGCCGTCAATAAGAAAACTTTTTTTTCAATGGATAAAGAAACAAAAAGAAAGCTCAAAGCCCTGGGCTACATACGATGACTATTCTAGGGGAAGCACATCTCAGGTGAGTATGAGTTCTGTGATTAATGCTGTAGAAGCGAATGGCTTTGACCAAATTTTCTGGCGATGATATGAGCTATAATTTTAGAGCAAGATCGAAGCTTGTTGGATTATTTTTTGAAAACGATTAATTGATTGGGGAAGAATTTATCTAGACCTATCTTTGCGAGAATTTCCTCAACTTTCAATTCGCCTACCATACCTGCAGGAGAGATCATAAAGCCCCTGTATTCTAAGATAGATAGTTCAACATTTTTACATAGACCGAAGATCTCTTTTGGGCTCATAACGGATTGATGATCTCCTTTTATTAGGCCAAAAAAATTTGCTATTTTCTCCCAGAAGGGATGAGGAGAGGTGATTATTATTATTCCGTTTTTTTTTAGTAATCTATAACTTTCGCTGAGCATTTTTTGGGGATAAGTAAGATGTTCCATCACCGCGGCAGCAATTATTACATCAAAAGTTTCCTCTTTTAAGAATCTTAGATTTTGAACGTCTGCCCGAACCAGCTTGATCTCTGGAAATCTCTTCGCTCCGTAATTTAAAAGCGGCAAAGAATAGTCGATTCCAACGCATAATGAAGAGGGGTGTTTGATTTTTATTTTCTCAAGCATTCTTCCTTCAGCTGTTCCCAGATCAAGTATTACCCGGGGATGAGGCGAAAATCTAGCGATTGTTTTTAATATCTCATAGGTTCGTCTTCTTAACCTATATTTGAGATCTGGCTTCTTTTCTCTAAGAAGAGCATATTCTAGATCTAAAATCCCTTTCATCTCTGTGTGCCAATCATTTCAGGGTATCCACTTTATCCTTTTTCATGAATAATACAGATAAGCCTGCCTTTGCTTTTCTTAAAAGTTCATCCTTAGACTTTACCTTGAGAGTCCGAGATAGGATATATGAAGGCCTCAAATAGAAACTTTTGTAAAATTTTACAATCATCTCATAGAGCTCATCTCTCGTAAAATTTTCCTCCCAAACAGGTATTTTAAATCCTTCTTTTGGGCTTTCAGAGAACTCTTTCCAGATATCTTTTTTAATAATTCCTTTTTCCAATCCCAAATAGTAGAGCTCTGTTCCAGGGTAAGGCGAAAAAATGGTAAAATGAGCGTAGTCAGGTTTTAGTTCTTTTACCAGATCAAAACTATCCTGAATATCTTCAAGTTTTTCTGAAGGCAGACCAATCATAAAGTAGGCGAGAGTTTCAATCCCGGCCTTCTTTGTCATTTTGAAGGTCTCTTTTACTTTCTTTATGGTAAATCCTTTTTTGATCTCTTTCAAAATCTTATCATTACCCGCCTCAACACCGTAATGAATGGCCACACAACCAGCCTTTTTCAGCAATCCCAGCATTTCTTCATCTACAGTGTCTACCCTTGTCCTTATGTCCCATCTAATTTTTATGTTTCGTGTCAATATTTCTTCACAAACATCTAATACTCTTCTCCTATTTACCGTAAAAGTATCATCGTAGAATAAAAAATCCTTTATACTAAATTCCATGCACTCACAAATTTCATCTACGACATTTTTAGCGCTCCTGTATCTGAAACGTGAAGTGATAGGAGAAAGAGGTCTATCACAAAAGGCACAGTGAAAAGGACAACCTCTGCTGCTTATTATGGTCGTGGAAAGTGCGCCCTTGCTTAACAAAGAGTTGTAGTGTTTAACATTAAGAAGGTTTCTTTCAGGAAATGGTATCTCATCCAAATTATTCAAAGGCATGAAATCGTTTCTTATTATTTTCCCATCTTTATCTTCATGAACAAGTCCTGGGATTTTATGATAGCTGGATGAATTATTTATATTTTTGAGGAATTCCACAAAGGATAACTCA
>Ga0114921_10001673_pt1 | contig 10287 bp, 6 predicted proteins | sample BentaG_FD_87016 | JGI IMG/M metagenome (GOLD analysis project Ga0114921, IMG submission 87016) | Deep subsurface microbial communities from South Atlantic Ocean to uncover new lineages of life (NeLLi) - Benguela_00093 metaG | ecosystem: Environmental > Aquatic > Marine > Oceanic > Sediment ...
CTCATTGAATTCTTCATTTTTTTTATTCCGGCTATCGGGGATTCCATCTGTAAAGAGAAGGGTTGTATCTCCGGGATTTAAGGTCACTTTTTTTGCTTCATAAGTAGCAGAAGGAAACATGCCCAGACACAACCCGCAGCTCTCCAAACGATGAATTTTTCCTGCTCTGTCAAGGATTAGAGGAGGAGTATGCCCAGCGTTGATGTATCTTATTTCGGCGCTTTTCTTGTTAAGCTCACAAAAGAAAAAAGTGATAAAAGAATTGAGGGCAGAACTTTGGTGGACGAAATCGTTCAGTTTAGCGGCCATTTTCTCTAAGTTGTATTGAGGGTGAATTTCCGAATGAAGGGCTGCCCTTAAAGTAGCCATGAGGAGGGAGGCACCGACTCCTTTCCCGGAAACATCGGCAATTACAATACCTAGACGGGAAGGGTCAATGTTGATAAAATCATAATAATCCCCGCCGACTTGATAACAGGGAATATTAGAGCCAGCAATATTAAAATTTTTGCATGAAGGGTTTTCTTTAGGAAGAAGGTCTTTCTGAATCTGGGCAGCCAAGGCGAGCTCTTTTTCCATCTTTTCCTTCTCGATGACTTGGTCGACAAGCTTAGCATTTTCGATCTTGACAGCAGCCAGGTTGGATAAAAGAGTCAGAAGCTTAAGATCATCATCCGAGAACTGTTCGAGGAGGGATATCCGGTCTGAATAGATGATTCCTATGATTTCCTTATTATTCCATAAAGGGACACACATCGCTGAATGGATGTTTGATTTAATCACGCTCTCCTTAGCTTTAAAACGAGGGTCAACCTGAGCATCCAGAGTTAAGACTGACGAATGCTTATTGACAGCCGTATTGATTATGCTCTGGCTTACCTGAATCTTCTGATTCACAAGGCGCCTGTTGTTAATACGGACTACTTTTGGAATGAATTGAGCAGGATTGCCTTCTTTTAGCATCAGAATCCCTCTGTCCATGGGAAGATTCGCACAGATTAGATCCATGATGTGTTCTAAGAGTTCGGTTAGGGGTTTATGAAGAATGAGAGCTTTACTGACTTCACTTATAATAGAGAAAGATTTATATTCTGATTTGATCCTTTCTAAATCAACAGGTGCGAAGGTGGCTTTTACAGTGGTATCGATCTCGGTCTTCTTCAATATTTCTTTAAGATGAATTATGGTATTGATGTTTGCCGAATCAGGGGAAATCTTCTTGACCTCTACATTTGCCAAAAGTTCCCTATCGAAGATAATCCTCGTTGAGCCAATAAGGATTTCGTCTCCTTTTTCAAGTTCGGTCTCAGATAGAACTTTTTTACCGTTGAGAAAGGTTCCATTTTTGCTGTCGTTATCGCGAATCACATATCCTCTTCCCGATGGATAAATAAAGGCATGATATCCTGAACAGAATGGGTCAGAAATGGGGATGTCATTGTCAGCAGACCGGCCAATAGATATTTTTTCTTTTTTGAGAGGAATACAATATTCCTCTCCCTTTTTGGGATAAACGAATAGTTTATGCATTTTAATCAGTTATTCTAATTATAATCTTAAGAGGGAAAAGATTTCAATAGGATTCAAGATCTGAGCCCTTCTATCCTTCTGGGAAAGTCTTTAGTATCCGTTTGCATCTTTTCACTCTTTCCTCAAGGGAAAGGTCCTCGATAATTGGAAGGATAATATTTTTCATATTCTTCTTCAGGGTATTATCAAGGAGTTCAACTGCATAAGCTAATGAGTCTTTGGTTCCAGTTTCTGCATTCTGGTAAGCTTTCATGATATCTTCATAGGGATAAATGAGTCCTAAAAGCTTAAAGATATTCATCAGTGAGACTTTCAGATTTTTCGGCAAGCCTTTGCTCATTTCATCCTTTTTACTTTTCAATTTTGAATCGTGAGTTTCGATGAGGATCTGGTAGCATTTTTTAATTTCTCTGGCTATTTTTGTCATTACAATCTTTTCTGGGAATTGAACATCAGGCTTTTCAGAACGAATCCTATCCAAAGCGTCGATGAGTTCTGTGTCCATATCCCCCCTTTTTTCTGACAATCTATGGGTCAAGGAATCTGCGGCCTCTTGCGTACCAATTCGAGCTAAAACTGAAGCCACTGCTTTTCGCAGCCCAATGTCCATTTTTGGATTTTTCAAATAATCTCCCAGAGTGCCGACAATTTCTTGTCCATATTTTTCAAGAGCGGCCCTGGCATCATCCCTGGTTAAAGGGTTGCTCAAGTTCTGAATTAAGGCCCGAACATGCTCTCTTTTTTTCAGTTTGGCTGCACTTTCAACAGCATACCTGCGGACCTCTGGGGATTCATCGTGGAGGAGTTCATCAAGTTTCTGCACGAGAGGAGAAGTCGAATCCATCAATCCTATAGCTTTGGCCACTTCCATTTTTGCTGTCTCAGCCTCTCTGTTTTTATCTCTCAAAACTTTCTCTACATGGTTGCTCATCACTTCTTGATAAACATCAAGGGATAGTATCTCTTTTATTTCCTTTTTTAAGACTTCTTCGCTTAGGTAATCATCAGTTTTAGGAATCAATGTTGTTTCATTTTCCTCAAAAAGGGTCCCTAATGAAGAGATTCTCATTTCGTCTGATTTATAAGAGATTATTTTTTTTACTTCAGGAGTGAGTTTATCCTGCTTTATCAAATCGAAGAGATGCATGGCATACAAAACCGAACTTCGATTCTTGCTCTCTAAGGTGTCAAAGACTAATTTCGTATAATCAACATCCAATTTTTCAGCCACCATTCTATCGGCGCGGCCCCATTTCCTCTTCAATTTTTGTTTAACAGTACTGACATATTCATCACTTATCTTCTGATTAAGAAAAATCCAGGCTAAAATAAAACCAACAGCAGCAAGGCTCACGTATTGGAATTTGAGATGAATGGAAATAAAAAGAAAAAGAATCACTGCCCCGATGCCTTTGGCAAATCTATAGAGAAACATGTCGATGAATGTTTCTGCTTTGTGCTTAATCTCTGGAGATACAGGAATATAAAGGAGCTTATGGACAGACTGGTTGAAGGAATAAGAGAGGCCTTTATCGCTCCCTTTGATCAGTACAGCAAGAAAGATATTAGCAGATACAGCAAATCCCAGAGAGAAAAGTAACAATACCAGAGGGAGAAGCATCAGGCTAAGACGAATGCCCAATCGTTTGATAAGGCTGCTCGTTAAAAAAAGTTGAAGAAAAAAAGAGAAAAACAGCATCCCTGCAAAGAAATGTCCAAAAAAAGATGTCATACTATTTTGTGAAACTGCCTTCTCTTCGATGACTTTATTAAACTGCCAATCAATGAGGAGTGAAACAATCACCATTATTGATACAGCTCCTGCCTTTAGCCTTAAATAATTGCTTTTTCTTACAACATCGAAGCAAACTTTAAAGCCCCCTTTGGGCAGTTCTTGCCATCTTCCTTTATCTTTTTCATCAGTGACTGAATGCTTTTTTCTCTCCAGAATAAATATATAATTAACGACAAAAGCACAGGCGATAAGCAATCCAGAAGCAAAAAGAAGAAGATAGCCGGATAATTTGGTCTTAGCTAATAATCCCGCCACTTCTGCGCCAACAATGCCCCCCAATATTCCCCCGCTACCCAAGAAGCCAATAAGCCTTTTTGCCTCTCTCGGGTTGAATATCTCGTTCAATAAGATCCAGAATTGAGTGATTAAGACTATGATAAGAATGTTCGCCCATATCCAGAAAGCGAGAGGCAGCCAGCTCCAGTTATAAGGGAAAATCAACCAGAAAAGAAAACAGGTGAGAGTGAAGAAAGTGAGGCTGGATATTATTAAAAGATGTTTTGAGATTTTAACCTGAAGCTTAGAATGGAAAGCAACAACAAAGCCCATTAGAGCGGCTGTCAATAAATAGGGAAGGTAAAGCTGATTTGCTCCTAACTTGTCTAAAAAACTCGCAATCCTAAGGGGTTTGATGATATAGAAGGGAGTGGTGATTAGAAAAAAATAGGAAAAGAGGGAGATAGAGATGAGTTCCTCGCCTGGTTTGATATCTACAATACGGGAAAGAATTCTATAAAGGCGATTTTTTGTCATAGAAAGACTCGATAAGAGGATGGCGGCAAGAATTAATCTTTAAAAAAGCTTTTTAACGCCGTTTCCTCGTCATCAAATATATCAAGGACTTTGGTAAGCATTGTAACTTGAAAGACGAGGTAAAGTTTTTTCGACATTTTTGCGATCTTCAACTTACCCCCCAAATTGTGAGTGGAAATATAGCTGGCTAAAATCTCTCCCACTCCAAAGCTGTCGATGAATTCAACTTTCTGAAAATTAAGGAGTAAGTGCCTTGTGCCGTCATCTAATTGATCTTTAACGAGTTGGTGAAGAGATATATTGGTTGTCTCTGACCGTCTGATTTCTCCTTCTATGTCGAAAATAATCACATCGTTTTTTTCTCTTGCACTTATTATCATTTTTTCCCCGATCTCTTTAAAATGTTGATCTTCTCTTAATCCCGCCTTTTTCTGATTTGGTCAGGAACAATGCTTCTGTAAAAAGTTTCCCAACAGCCCAATACTTCAATTGAGATGGAATTTTCTTCTTTTTTCCATCAACTTTATTTTTTAACTTCCCTCTTAGCTTTTATCAGAAGAAAAATTTAAAGTCAATCCATTTTTTATACTGAGGCTCCCTCAAAATTACGGGGCAAAGCCTGACCCCGCTGTGGCACTTAGGCCGATTCCGGGGCTCCAGCCTTTTTGACTTTCTTATACATTGTCAGAATATTCTGGTTATTTTCTCGTTTATAATCAAATCCATTCATAAAGGTGCGGGAAAGGAAAATCCCTAATCTGACTTTTTTTCTCTTCTTGATGCTTTCTTTTATATCAGGTTTCTCCACTTTTAGGGGATCAAAGGGAATACCGTTATCCCTTATTTCTAAAAATATCTTTCCCTCTCGCTGCCAAGTCTTAAGGAAGATCTCTCCTTTCTCCTGCGGATAGGCATAGCTGATGATATTTATACATATCTCCAGGAGTGACAGCTCAATTTTATAGTAATCTTCATCTGAGATATTCAATCCGTTGAGATTTTTTTTTAAAAAACTTCTTATCTTATCTACTTCTGCCAGATCATTTGTAATTTTTAATGTTTTCATCTTGGATATATTTCTTCTTTTTTTAGGCCCGTTCTCACTCTGCCCTACTTTGCTTGGATTGAGTAAGGGGATATCTCTTTATCAATCGCTTTTGCTCTTTTTGTAACTTCCGGTTTTTCATAATCTCCGCGAAGCATTCCAGGCCGCTCCAGAGAACAGCCCCATAACCGCCCCCCGGACTCGTCCAGGCTCCAGAAAGATAAAGGTTTTTAATTGGTGTGTGATGAGGGAGGCGTCTCGGACCAGAGTTATCCAGAGTCTGATCCCATCCGTATATTGCCCCGCGATAATTACCGGTATAGCGGACGTTTGTCAAGGGCGTGCCGATTTCTTTGACTTCTATCGCTTTTGAGAGTCCGGGCAAAAGCGTTTTTTCCACTTTCTCAATTAAAATATCTGCCATCCGTACTTTTTCTGCCCGATAGGCCGTCTTATTGCCTTTCCAGTAGTCAGCTTCGTATTTTTTCCAGTGATCAAATCCCTGGAGCACGATTATGTTGAGGGTATTCTTTCCTTTTGGAGAGTAGCCCTTATAGATGTTATCGTAGAGTGTTAGGCCAAAGCCGGGGTTTTCCATTTCCGCTTTTAGAACAGCCCTGTAGTCAGCTTCGATATCGTATCCGGTTTCATAAAAGATTTCGGTATCTTTAATCCCGATTTCGTTGATCAGGTCTTTTTTCAATCCCAGAAATACCTGGAAAGTCGAAAGACTTACGGAGTATTGATCCATCCTTGCCAGATAGTCTTTCAAATAGTCATCCTCTTTCATCATCGTCTGGAACGTATCATAAGCATTGGCGTTTGAAACCACCACCTTTCCTGTGTATTCTTTACTATCTTCGGTTTTCACTCCGTAGGCAGAATGATCCTTCACCAATATTTTTTCAACCCGATTTCGAAGCATGACCTTGCCGCCGCGGTCTTCAATGAATTTCACCATGGCGTTACTTATCTTCTGTGATTTTCCTAGAGGGTAATACCCTCCCTCTTGAAGATATCCAATCGTGGGAAGGGCATAATATATGCTGGCGAGTTTGGAGGGTGGAAGCCCATAGTATCCCCAAAGTGAGGAGATAATGGTTTTCAATTTCGGATTCTTGATCCGCGCCTCGAGCATTTCGCCCCAGGTTCTGTTGTAGCTTTTAAATAAGTACGGGTATTCAGAAGGAAAACGGCTCATATCGACCTTACCTTGGGCCCTTGAGAATTTGTTGATATCCCTGGCAACGCCTTTCATGTCATCAAAGATTCCTGTAATTCCCTGCTTTTCGTCCGGAAAGTAGCCTCTCAGCCTCTCTATGTAGCCGGCGAGATTTTTTTGCTGTACCCGGATATCATAATCAGGATAGATTACTCGATAAAGAGAGGGGTGAGGTACGAATTCTACGTCCTTGATTTCAGGGAAACCGGGTATCAGGTTGTGTATTCCATCTCTTTCCCCCACAGAAGTTGAATGCAGGGACACATCAAAGACAAAACCACCGGGCCGTTTGAAAGTGGTAGCGTATCCGCCCGCCCTATAATGCTGCTCCAAAACCAGAGGCTTAAATCCCTGCCTGGCGAAGGCCGCTGCGCAACTGAGTCCGCCAAGACCTGAACCAATGACCACCGCGTCATAATCTTTTTCAGCTGTTTTGGCGTTCGGGCCTTTTGGGAAGGCATTCCAATCGAGTGCAAACATAGGAATACTGGCCAGCAATGACTTTAAAAAATCTCTTCTTTCTAGGCCTTTACTGGACATAACTTTGCCTCCTTACTAATATGAACGCAATAAATGACTTTACATTGTCGTTGCGAGCCCTGAAAGGGCGTGGCAATCCCATCCTTAATTGATGAGCTTGCTTCGTTTCACTCGCAACGGAGGATCGCCAAGTCTGTTCCGAGCGAAGCGAAGGAATCTTCTTCGCTCCTCGCGATGACCCATTAAATATTGCGTTCATATTAGGTTAACTTTACCTTTTACTAAAATATACTCGACCCTGTTGTCAAGTTCTTTCTATTTTCCATTTATGAACAGCAGAGTGCTTGATGGTTTGGATAGGTTTTTAAAGTCTGACTCTATTGTTTATTTTGTGATAGAATTTGGATACTATATCTATAGTGATGTCTCGACATGAACCGTTTGCCTTCAAATCAAGCGCTGAGTTGCAAAAAAAGGCTAAGGATTTGGGGATTGAGCTTCCCTTTCAGGATTCGATAACGAATCTTTTTGAGAACGTTCCGATTGGTTCGAAAAAAATTCCTAATCGCTTAGCTGTCCAGCCTATGGAAGGATTTGATGCTGAGCCGGATGGCTCTCCGAGTGAGCTGACTTTCAGTCGCTATCGACGGTTCGCTGAAGGCGGAAGCGGCCTCATCTGGTTTGAGGCAACCAGTGTGGTGCCTGAGGGGCGTTCGAATCCCCGCCAATTGATGATTACTGATCGAAACCTGGATGCCTTTAAACGACTCGTTGAAACGACCTGGCGCTCGGCCTATCAGGCATTCGGGAATCTGCACGAGATTTTTCTTGTGCTTCAATTGACTCATTCTGGGCGGTACAGTCAACCTGAAGGAAAGCCGGAGCCCCGGGTGGCAAGTTATAATCCCTATCTCGACAAGCAAGAAGAGAACCTGCATATTCTCAGTGATGATGAACTGCACCGCTTACAGGATAAATATGTGGAGGCAGCACGGCTGGTCAGTCAGGCCGGTTTTGATGCGGTTGATATCAAAGCCTGCCATGGCTATCTTGTCAATGAATTTTTAGCGGCTTACTCACGGAAAAGCAGCCGATACGGAGAGAGTTTTGAGAATAGAATTCGTTTTCTTACAGAGATTATTCAGAATGTTCGTGAGGACGTTCCGGGAACCTGCCTTGCTGTTCGTTTGAGTGGAACCGATGGGATACCCTATCCCTATGGCTTTGGTGTTTCCAGGAATGATTCCTCTGGTATTGACCTCACCGAGCCGAAGGAGCTGGTTCGCCGTTTAGTTGCCCTCGATTGTTCCCTTTTCAACATCACGGCCGGCAACCCCTTCTATAATCCTCATTTTGGACGTCCCTTTGACCGTTCGCTTCCTTCATATTCTTTACCTGAAGAACATCCTCTGGATGGGGTTTCACGCCTTCTAAAGGTTGCAGGAGAGTTACAGAAAGAATTTCCTGAGGTTCCTTTTGTAGGCACCGGTTATTCCTGGCTGCGCCATTTTTTTCCTTATGTTGGGGCTGCGGTTGTCAAGCAGGGAAAGGCATCATTCATCGGGCTTGGAAGAAGTTCGTTTGCCTACCCTGACGCACCGAGAGATCTGATGGCTAAGGGGACCATGGACTCCAAAAAAGTCTGTATCACCTGCTCCCGGTGTTCTGAGTTGATGCGGCATGGACGTGTTAGCGGGTGTGTTGTCCGTGACAAGGAAATTTACGGTAAGGAATACCAAAAGCTTTCGGGTAGTATTGAAAAAATGTGATTATAGGTCATGGCGAGGAGCGAAGCAACCGCGGCAATCTAAGGCTATTATAATTTGATAATACAAGCTTTTGTCAAAGGTAAAAAATCATGCAAAAAAGTGTGATTGATTGCGAGGGTACCCTTCTGCCAATCTATTCCCTCAATACCCTTATCATAGGGAGTGGTGTTGCAGCCTTAAATGCGGCTGTTCAACTGTACGAAAGAGGGCAAAGGGATATAGCCATTGCAACAGATCATTGGGGGGGAGGGACCTCCAATAATGCCGGGTCTGATAAACAGACATATTATAAGCTTTCTCTTTCAGGAGATTTAAAAGATTCCCCCCTTGAGATGGCAAAAGACCTGTTCAAGGGAGGGTGCATGCATGGCGATATTGCCTTGTGTGAAGCCCAGAATTCTGCGCAGGCCTTTTTCCATCTCGTCAATCTTGGTGTCCCTTTTCCTTATGATCAATACGGGGCTTATGTGGGGTATAAAACGGATCATGATCCACGGGGCCGTGCAACTTCTGCTGGCCCGCTCACCTCGCATCTGATGTTTGAATGTCTTGCCAAGGATGTCAGGAACAAGGGAATCAAGATTTTTGATCAGCACGAAGTCATGGCTTTGTTAACAGAGACAAAGGGCGATGAAAAACATGTGATTGGCGCCATTACCCTTGATAGGAATAATCTTGATTCTTCAAATTTCGGTTTTGTGGTATTTAAGGCGGTGAATGTGGTCCTGGGAACAGGAGGACCAGCAGGAATGTATAAAACTTCCGTCTATCCAGAAAGCCAACTTGGCTCTCATGGGCTTGCTTTTGAAATCGGTGCCATCGGCAACAATCTCACCGAATCCCAATACGGCCTGGCTTCCATTAAATTCAGATGGAATCTTTCAGGGACTTATCAACAGGTTATCCCTCGATACGTTTCTACTGATAAAGATGGCCGAGATGAACAGGAATTCTTAAACCATTACTTTCCTGACATGGGGAAGCTGTCAACAGCCATTTTCCTGAAAGGATACCAGTGGCCCTTTGATCCTAGAAAAATCACTGATTATGGCTCATCTCTAATAGATATACTCGTTTATCAGGAAACTGTCCTCAAAGGAAGAAAGGTCTTTCTTGACTTCACTCGAAATCCCGGTGGTTGCAGTATCCTTGAAGATTTTTCCTTTGACCTGCTCTATAAAGAAGCTTATGTCTATCTTGAAAAATCAGGAGCTCTTCTCCCCACTCCCATTCAAAGGTTAAAAAAAATGAATCAGCCGGCTATTGACCTTTACAAAAGGCAGAATATCGATATCACTAAAGAGCATCTGGAAATAGCTGTTTGTGCCCAGCATAACAATGGAGGCCTTAAAGGGAATATCTGGTGGGAATCCAATATTAAACATCTTTTCCCGGTGGGTGAGGTTAACGGCACGCATGGAGTCTGCAGACCAGGGGGGTCTGCCCTGAACTCAGGGCAGGTCGGAAGCAGGCGAGCGGCATTTTATATCTCTAAAAGATACATGTCCAACCCGAAAGAGGACAAACGTTTTATGGCTTTGGCTGGAGGTCAGATAAAAAGGAAGTTAGAATTTGCCCGGCAGATAATTGATCCTCATGTTCAAAATAATACCTTCATTTACGCCACAAGGAGGGAAATTCAAGAAAGAATGTCAGCCTGTGGTGCTCATATCCGAGATCCAGATAGAATAAA
>Ga0114921_10001675_pt1 | contig 10285 bp, 9 predicted proteins | sample BentaG_FD_87016 | JGI IMG/M metagenome (GOLD analysis project Ga0114921, IMG submission 87016) | Deep subsurface microbial communities from South Atlantic Ocean to uncover new lineages of life (NeLLi) - Benguela_00093 metaG | ecosystem: Environmental > Aquatic > Marine > Oceanic > Sediment ...
CTTGAGGTATTCAATGACCTCATGATTGTTTCTATTTCTTAACCAGAAATAATTGTCAGTGTGAATTTCTCCATGCAGTGTATCAGTTTTTAAAATGACCTTTGCCACAGGAGGAACAATGTTTTCTTTTTCAACAGGTTCTGCAAGCGAGAAGAGAATAGGAGTGAACAACAGAATACCGAACAATGATGAAATGAAATTTGTTTTTATGTTGTTGTTGATCAATTTTTTAATCATGATTTTATTGTAGCCATTTCTCACAGGAGTGTCAAGTGTAGGGTTTTAATCACAAATATATCAGATTATAGTTGTCCCTGCCTGAGGCAGGCAGGCGATTCACCCACGCCCCTCGCAGAGGAGCGGGGTTCATCGGGTTTAATAATTTTGTCCAAACTCTGCGTCTCAATCTAACAGCGTTTGAAGTTTTTCTTTAATTGTCCAGCTTTGGTAAATTGGTAAAAGTTCAGATTTTACATTGTTTTTTGTAATCGGGTTCCCTCCTTCACATATTTCTTTTACCTCGAATACATATATCCCTGTTCTTGCAATATGTTTTTCTCTTTTACCTTTTTCTGTTTTGAACGCAGCACGTGCTAAAATATTCAGCGCCTCTGGGTAGGCAATCATATGCTGGGTGAGTTTATTAATTTTATCTGCTCTTTGTCTTACAATTACTGAATCCTCATCGCCCCAAGGTATAAACTCGTAATCCACCTTCCGTTTTGGCGGTTCAATAAGTTCGTCTGTAAGCGGAAACACTTCAGAATCTAAATACTTAAAAGCAATAACATCTTGCTGGACTTTATTTATAAAATCATCGCGGTTCAAGTCTAACCTGCCAAGATCTTGGTTAAAATTTAGAGATAGAGAAAGCAAAAATTCTGCGAATTCAGAATGTTCACCTTGGGTGATAATATCTTTGCCCTTTTTAACAAAATCTGGATTAGGTAAATCAGTAAATACATTAGTAACCTTGCCATACCTTAAGGTGTTTCTGAGAAGACTATCTTCATTGATATCATCTCTTTTGAGTTTTTCAAAATCAACCATTGTATCAATGCTTGTAAAATCAAAGAAACAAATTCCTGCTCCTTTGTTTTGTTTTACAGTTTTTACTTCCCAATATGCCTCAGCTTCCATATCGGGCCATAGAAAGCCTATTCCGAATACAGCATCAGGCCTGTGTATAAGTGTGAAATTGAGAAAATCTGAAAAAAGGCCAATGTCCTGGGTATAAGACATAACTACTGGATAATCCAGAATTTTTTCCCAATTCGTCCAGTTCTGTGCAAATCTGTATCTTGCCATACTGGGATTTGGAAATACTGCAGTAGTTAATTTGCACTTCGTATGTATTGTATTTTTCTTGATTGAGGTGTGCACATTTTCTAAGATTTGAGAGATTGCTTTTTCCTTTTGTCTATTCAATTTCCAGTAATGCCAGACCATCCATCTTGATATGACTGATAGTTGTGGATACCGTACTAAATTAAGCCAGCGGATTGTGTATCCTTCAATTCCTGCAAAGATTGCAGAGGTATCGTTTTCAGGAAGTCCCCACAATGTTCCTGGATAACGGATAAAGTCAAGATGAATGCCAGTAACCGGGTATTTATTTACAATCTCTGTGCATACTTTTTTCAAATGTCTTTGTACTTCTTGATTTGTCGGATCAAGATAAAGTCCTTCAAGTCCTGCATCTATCCATTCTTTATGAGAATAATCAGTCATACTTCTTGTACGGGCACCTTTTATAAACCATTCTGGATGTGTATAAAGAATGTGATTGGAAGAATCAGGTGGTTCTTTCAAAGACCAGATAAGCAGGGCATTTATCCATGCATGAACACGGATAGATCTATTATGAGCAGCACGGATCAGAGAATCGAGTGGGTCATAATTTGAACCTGAAACCTTTGATAAATACTGGCTTCTTGGTAAAATGTTTGATTTGTAGTAGGCATAGCCTGCGACTACGACCTGTACATATATATCAGTAATACCAAGTTTTTGTGCAATGTGAAGGATTTGAGGAATTGAATCAGGACTGGCAATAGATACTGCCCTTACCCATAATCCTCGGTGAAATCCTTTATGTTCAATATCAAACACTTTTTTTGGAAGATGAATGGTCTGGGTGCATCCTGAGATAATTAATGCAACCGTTAACAACAGAAATATGATATTTTTAATATAAACCCTGCCTATTATTCTTTCCTACGCCATTTTCTTCGGCGTCTAAGCTTTATAAATATATAGATACCAATTAACACAATAAGAATAGGCCAATCACGGTAAAAAGAAAATATTATAATACCGTAGTTTGAAGCCCATATCCAGGCACCAATAGCAATTAAAAAAATTGCAAAAAGCGTTCCACAACCCATAAAACCTCCCTTTTTATAAGATATGGAGACTTGGTGACAAGGTGACACAATGACATCTTGAGCCACATGGCTTTGAACTTCAATTCTCCAGGTCTCCTTGTCTCCCTATCTCCTTGTCTTTATTGATATGTCTCCGTGTTCGTTTTTGATTTCGATCTTTGCTTTTGGTTTATTTATTACTCCTTTAAGCCAATTTCCTTTTTTCTCTTCTTCTTTTAATTCAAATTCGCATGTGATTTCGCCATCTTTAGTCTCCGCCTCGATTCCCGCCTCTACTTTTTTATCGAGTCTAAGCGTTATATCGCTGGTTTTTGATTTAATTTTGATATTATCTACTTTTTGATAATCAAGATCCACATCACCAGAGACAAAATTACCAATAAAACTGCCGGATAATTCCTTGCCTATAATACTACCAGAGACTGAGGCAATTTCGATTTTGCCGTCGAGATGAGTAATTTCCAAATCACCAGAGATTCCTTTTATCATAAAGTCAGTAGTACGTGGCGTTCTTATTTTTATATCACCACTGATTGCCTTTATCCCAAGTACATCATCGATTTCTTGTATTTTTGCAAAACCTTCTTTTTCAATTTCAATTGTGTCCTTTGTATCGCCTGTGATCGTTAAATCACCACTGATTCCCTTGAACTCTATTTTTTTCTTCCTGGGGAATTGTAGAGATTCTTTTGAAACCGAGTGTTTAAAAGATGTGGAAATTGCTGTGGCAATTACTTCAGGAATAGTTTCGATTGAAGCCCACATTCTGTGTTGTCCTTTTCTATGTTTTGTCTCAGATTGTGACAATGCCTCGAGGAGTCTTGCTGCTTCGTCTGAGTTGATCTTACCATCCTCAAGTAATTTTAAGATCTTTAGTCTTTCATTCAATGTACACCTCCACGAATTCACCTTTTTCGTCATCTGTAACCTCGGCGAGCGTAAATCTGCCGCCTTCAGTGATCTCTTCTACTATTTTATCAATCATCTCTGGAGTGAATTCATCCATAGAAATTTCCTTGCCATGTATATTGACCTTAAACCCTTCAGGAACGACTCCCTTGAATGCTGTTCCTATCTTTGATGCAAGTTTCAATACACCAATTGGAATATCGATTTTTACTTTTGTTTTGTCATTGTTTTTGTTATATACCCGCACATGGAAAAATTTTGCTTTTTCTTCGGATTCTTTTAATGCCCCTAATAATCGGTCTGCTTCTTCAGGGGTTAATTTTCCTTCAGCGACCATGTTTAATATTTTTTTTCTTTCTTCAGACATAGATCTCCTTTCAACATATAGTTATTGGGTTTGGGTTAGGATGCTGGATATAATTTTAAAATAAATAAAATCTGGCTTCTAAACCCTAACCTTTAAACTATTTTTTAAATATATGCTTCACCAATCCTATGATTCCAATCACAATCAATATCACGGGCCAGTCACGACGCCATGCAACGTGAATTATTCCAAGATTAGAGAGCCAAATAATCAGTCCAATTGCGATTAATATAATACCACCAGTTATTCTGTGAAAATAAAATCTCATTTTTTTCTCCTTTGTTTTAATATAGCTACTGCCTCATCAACTGATAACTCTCCCTGGGACAACGCCTCAATCGGGTCTTGTTTTTCTTCAATAGGGGAGAGCTTTAGGTTTTTTAGTAGATTATCTATTTTTGCTTTTATTGTTGGATAAGAAAGACCAAGTATCTTTTCGATGTCAGTTATTTTGCCCTGGGTTCGTAAGAAGATCTTTAAGAATTCATAGTCGTCTTCTGACAACTGACAGAAATCACATGAAAAAAAATCCTTTTTCACCCTTAAATCACATTTAGGGCATTTTAATTCACTTATGACCATTTTCTCTCCACATGATGGACAATTAAAGATTTTTAATTGCATGATATATTATAATGAAAAATTTCAATTTGTCAAGGGGTAAAATGTAATAAACTTAATATTTTTGAATATAATTCTTAATTTTTTTGATTGCACTGATAAATATATAGGTGACACAGGTGAAAAGTCTCGAAAAATCAAGAGTTTGGTAAAAATTCAAAAATTTGTGAATATTTCTGATTGCAGAAAATAATTATTCAGAAACAAAGAAAGTGTGTTTTGAGTTGGTTCTTGGAACTTGTTTCTTGTCCCGATTTATCATATTAATTCTTTATATAAGAAAATCGAGGATCCCGCAGAGCGGGAGATCTTGTATTTATGGATAAACTCGATCCAGCATTCTGGGGAAAGGGATTGTTTCCCTGACGTGTTTTACTCCACATATCCAACCGATAGTTCTTTCTAAGCCCAAACCAAAACCACCATGCGGGCACGTGCCAAATTTTCTTAAGTCAAGATACCATTCATATGATTTTTCAGGAAGGTTGTTTTCTTTTAATCTTTTGAGAAGTGTTTTATAATCATCTTCACGTTGACCACCACCAATGAGTTCACCAGAGCCTTCTGGGCCAATCATATCAACGCTCAGGGAGAGAGATTCATCATTTGGGTCACGTTTCATATAGAATGCCTTGATCCCTGCAGGGTAGTGATGGACTAAGATTGGATTGTCAAAACTGTCAGAGAGTATGGTCTCGTGTGGTGCACCAAAATCATCACCATATTTTAATTGTTTATCCTTTTTTCTAATAATTTCTACTGCTTGTTTATAAGTGATCCTGGGAAACGGTTTTTTTATTTTTTCCAATTTGCTAATATCTCTTTCCAGTATTTTCAATTCTTTTTTTCGTTTCTCAAGAATTCGTTCTACAAAATATACAGTCATATCTTCAGCTAGGTCCATTATTCCATCAAGTTCTATGTAGGCAACCTCTGGTTCTAACATCCAGAACTCGGTTAAATGACGTCGTGTCTTTGATTTTTCTGCTCTAAATGTTGGCCCAAAACAGTAAACTTTTCCAAGTGCAGCTGCAGTTGCCTCATTGTATAGTTGTCCACTTTGGCTCAAATAGGCATTTTGGTCATAGTAATCTACTTGAAAAAGGGTCGTAGTGCCTTCGACTGCAGCAGGCGTAAGAATTGGTGTATCAGCATTAATAAATCCCTGATTATCAAGAAAATCCCTACATGCCTTTATTATCTCATGCCTTATGCGCATTATTGCGTTCTGTTTTTTGGAACGTAACCACAAATGCCTAAACGGAAGTAGAAATTCTATGGAATGTTCTTTGGGTGTGATTGGATAATCCTCTGCCATTTGAATGACTTTAATATCCTTGGCGATGATTTCATAACCGCCAGGCGCCCTGTCGTCTTTTCTTACTGTGCCAGTTAGAATAACTGATGATTCCTGAGTTATCTTGTCCACGATTTCGAATAGTTCATCTTTTACTTCACCTTTGGCAATGACTGATTGGATAATTCCAGTACCATCGCGTACCAGTATAAAACGGATCTTACCACTGGAACGTTTATTAAATAACCAGCCTTTTATGATTACGTCTTTGCCTTGGTATTTACCAATATCTTCAATATAAATATGCATAGGTCTAATATATACTTTTTAAGAGTAAAGTCAAGAATGATTATTCTAATACAAAGTAGACATACACATATCGGGTTCGATAAGAAGCAAATACGCCAACTCCTCCGGTAATTCCTGCTTGCAGTACGCTGTCCTGCTCCGGTTTAAATTGACTGTATTGATAATAGTTCTCATCACATGCCAGGATTTCGATTCTATAGTATCCAGATTGAGCAAAAGTTAAATAAAATGGTATTGGTATGCGTACCAAACTGTCCAGTGTGTCTGGGACATACCAGAAAGGAATTTTATAATCATTTTCATCTGTGAAATAACCATAATAATACGGAGCTCCAGAGCTTTTTGTTAGAATTATGGTATCTGAAATCGTAAGTGTATCGTGAGACTGAGGATACACTATGCTGAAATTACCAGGAGTCTTTGTTTGCGCAATGACAGTGTCAAAGCCTTCTTTTATAACTGTTAACTGATATGTTTTTTCCGGTTGAAACAGCAGCGGGTAAGGTGAATGGTATGCGCTATCCCCAGGTATGAATTGCAGGGTATCTACAGAATTAGGACCCGACAAAATAACAAGTGCATCATCAATATACTCGTTTGATGGTTCATTCATTCTATAGGTTTGATCAACAATGACCGTGTAATGAAGTGAAGGGCATTTGAGGAAGCAGAAAATGTTTAGTTCTGGTTCATATTCTTCAAATAGTGATTTTTCACATGAGATGAGGATTATAAAAAGCACTACTATGATTATTCCATTTCTTCTGCTCTTTTGCATTTTAAAACCTCAGATTAATGCCAAAACTCGGAATTGGGACTGGCAATAATGTATAGGCTATCTTTTTTGGTGGATTTTCATCATAATCTAATGTGTAAAATGCGATATTATCGTGATTATAGATATTCATTACATCAATGTACCAGGAACCTTTAAGACCAAATATTCGCATATCTTTTTCAATGTGAAAATCAAGGCGATGGGATAAAGGAAGGCGATGTGCATCACGTGGTCCATGTATTACAATCCACTCATACTCCCAATTTTGTTCAATACTGTCATAATAGCGATATCGATACCGTGCAAGGTCTTCTGCATAAGGAAGACCTGTGGCAAAATACCAGCGCAGGTTTAGAGTACCGTTTTTAAATAATGGTATATATTCAGGTATTGTGAATCCGAAGACAATATTCAAATTATGCCGTCGGTCATAACGCGGTGAATAGTAATGTTCACCTTCCTTCCGTTTTGTAAAGCATAATGAATAACTTATCCAACCAAAGGCATTTTCAAAGCTTTTTTTAAAGAAGATATCTAACCCGGTTGAATAACCATTAGCAACTTTAAGACTTTCTGATGGTGTGCTAAAGAATATCTCGTCTTCTTTTGGAATAAGGAGATCATAATACTTTTTATAGTACGGTTCAATTGTTAACCTTGTATTGTTATCAAACCACTGTTCAAGACCTGCTATTACGTGGTATGAGGATGGTATGTTATGTGTACTATCCACGAGTCGCCAGAAGTCAAATATAGAAAAATAAGATTCTTGGCTATTGATCGTTATTAGAAATTGATTATATTTACCCCACGCAAGGTTCAGGGCTGTATTCGGTTTAACATGGTATTTTATGCCGATTCGTGGGTTCAAGCAAGATCTCTTGTATGTATTGTCATAGAGCGCTCTTAAGCCGGCTTGGACAGATAGGATATTGGGGATCAAAGACCATTTGTCCTGCACATAAGCTGTGAATAGATGTGTTTTTTGCTCTTGAGCAATAATATCCTGTTCTATAACATTAAGATTATATCCAATTTCCAGTTGTTTAGCATCAATACCACAGGCTAATATATGTCTGTCATTGAGAAAATAGTTGAAATCACATTTCCCTGTATAATCTATTATTTCTTCGTAAATATGTAGATTATTTGTTGAATCACTAAAATCTTCATACTGAAAATGGGTGAGGAAATTACTCCAGGCGCCTAATATTTCACCGTAGAATTGTGGACTAAAGACCCTGCGCCAGCGCAGGGAAATGCCTCTGTTACCCCATTCCAGGTCGATCTTTTCTTCTGTTTTATTGGTAAATGATTCTTCAAAACTGATAATATCAGAACCAGCAATGCCGGCAATGGTAAACCTGTTTTCTGGTGAAGGATTGAAATTTATTTTTGCAATACCGTCGTAAAAATAATAAGGCAATGATAATGTGTCATTTTTTATCTTTGAATATGCCCAGACTAGTGCATCAAAATATGTCCTGCGACCACTTAATAGAATCGAACCTTTTGGGATCGGGCCCTCGAACATTAATTTTGAAGTAATTAAACCAATGCTGGCTTCACCTGTGTATTTCTTTGAATTACCTTCTTTTGTAGTGACTGCGAGCACTGAAGATAGGCGATCACCATATATGGCTGGGAATCCTCCTGCATAGAGTTCTGCATTGCTAACTGCATCAGGATTAAAGGTCGAGAAAAGACCGAAGAGATGGGTTGATGGGTTGTAAATCGTAATGCCATCTAAGAGCACCAGATTTTCGTCAGGACTGCCGCCACGCACATAGAGCTTGTTCGACAAATCATGCATTGCAACAACACCAGGCATGAGCTGTAGTGTTTTTATCAAATCATTTTCAAACAGTCCTGGTACTGACTTTATCTCTCTGGGTGTAAATGTTATATGGCTAACTTCGACTTCTTGTTCAAACCGGGTTCGTTCTGCAGATACTTTTATTTCTTCTAACTCAATAAGTGAAGGATTCATTTCAATATTTATTACTGTATTATGATTTTCCTTTATACTTATGCCCATTTTAGCTGATTCATAACCAATGTAAGAAAAAATTATTGAATATGTGCCTGGGGTAATATTGTGAATAATATAATAACCTTTATCATTGGTTGCGCTGCCCATGTTAGTATTTTCTAAATAGACATTTGCATAGGCGAGTTTTTCACCATTTGATGCATCAGTTACAAATCCACTTACTGAACCATAATCGTATGCCAATAGCAATAGTGATATAAAAATCATGTGATCAATTATATCTTTAAAAATTATCAAGTCAACATGGGTAAATAATGTTTAGGCAAAATAGATTGACAAAAGTAAATTATCATATATAATAAACGATATGAAAAAGGGGCTTGTTATAATCCCAACCTACAACGAAGCAATTAATATTAAGAAAATAATCAAAAGAATTCTATCGATTTCTAAACAATTGGAAATTCTGGTTATTGATGATAATTCACCAGATAAGACAGGTGATATTGTTAAAAAACTCAATCAGAATAATAAAAGATTACACCTCATAAGAAGAGAAAGAAAACTGGGACTGGGTACTGCATATGTTTTAGGTTTTGCTTATGTTCTTAAAAATGGTTATGATTTTGCTTTTGAAATGGATGCGGATTTTTCTCATAGCCCGGATGAACTTCCAAAATTTATTGAATTGTTAAATGAATACGAGCTTATTATTGGTTCCCGATATGTAAAGGGTATAAGTGTTGTCAATTGGCCAATGAAGCGTTTATTGCTGTCTTATTCTGCCTGTATATTTGCTCGTATTGTTACTGGGATTCCGGTAAGGGATTTAACAAGTGGGTTCAAATGTTATTCGCGTAAGGCACTTGAGTCTGTTGACTGGAAGACTTTTAAAGTAGACGGTTATGGTTTCCAAATTCAGAGTGTTTTTTCTGTATATAAATCCGGATTAAAAATTAAAGAAATTCCTATCATTTTTGTAGAGAGGAGTGAAGGCGAATCTAAGATGTCAAAGAGGATTATCTGGGAGGCGTTCTGGTTGGTTTGGAAACTGAGATTAATTTCTTTGTTTAGGAAAAAGTGCAGTTAAGTATTGTAATTGTAAACTACAATTCAGGCGATTACCTAAAAAATTGTCTTGAAAGTATCAGTAAAAATAAGGGTTTTAAAGATAAAATTAACATAACTGTTTATGATAATGGATCGACTGACAACAGTTTAGCCTTTGCCCGGAAGTTTTTCCCTGAAGTTCAATATATGGGTAATCACACAAACCTTGGTTTTGCCCAGGCAGTTAATAATGTAATAAAGAGTACAAAAAGTGAATATATTTTAATATTGAATCCAGATGTAGTAGTATTCCCTATGACAATTAATTTAATGCTCAAATTTATGACGGAAAACCATAATTGTGGTATATTGGGTGGTGAAATACTCAATCCCTCTGGATTCCAACAGCCAACGTGTCGTCGTTTTCCAAATTACTTTAATGTTTCTTTTGGTCGGCGGTCCTTAGCAAGGCGTATATTTCCTGAAAATTTCTTTTCGCATCAATACCTTTGTCTTGATCTCGATTATGAAAAACCCCAGAAAGTGGATTTTGTAGAGGGTTCATTGATGATGA
>Ga0114921_10001677_pt1 | contig 10282 bp, 12 predicted proteins | sample BentaG_FD_87016 | JGI IMG/M metagenome (GOLD analysis project Ga0114921, IMG submission 87016) | Deep subsurface microbial communities from South Atlantic Ocean to uncover new lineages of life (NeLLi) - Benguela_00093 metaG | ecosystem: Environmental > Aquatic > Marine > Oceanic > Sediment ...
AAGATTTATTTAAAATGGCCCCATGGTAGCCTTGGGTACATTACAATTGAAGAACTGGCTGGTGATGGCACCAATGTCAGGGAAAACGAATCTCCCCTTTCGCCTGATCGTTAAGAAAATGGGGGCTGGCCTCGTTGTTACTGAAATGATCAGTGCAGAAGGTCTTTGCAGGGGGCATGCAAGAACTCATGCCTATTTTGTGAGTCATCCCGCTGAGAGGCCTGTGGCCGCGCAGTTATTTGGATCTGAACCTGAGGCTATGGCCCTATCGGCCGGTATAGCGGCTGAAAAAGGGATGGATCTTGTTGATATCAACATGGGATGTCCGGCAAGAAAGGTGGTTAAGACAGGATCTGGGGTGGCCCTGATGCGGGATCCGAGAAAGGCAGGCAGGATTATTTCTGCGGTGCGACGCGGCACGCCTCTTCCCGTGACCGTAAAGATCAGGGCTGGTTGGTCACCTGAGGAGGCGAATGCACGGGAGATTGCCCAGATAGCCGAAGATAGTGGGGCTGATGGCATCTCGATTCATCCACGTTTTGCCAGTCAGGGATTCTCTGGAAAGGCTGACTGGTCTGTCATTGCAAGCATAAAGAAGGCCCTCAAAATCCCTGTTATTGGTTGCGGTGATGTAACGGAGCCTCCTTTGGCTTTGAAGATGCGCTCTGTCACAAACTGTGATGGGGTTATGATTGGCAGGGCAGCATTAACTAATCCGTGGATCTTCAAGCAGATTTTCGATATGGAAGAAACGGGGCGTTTTACCGCGCCAGGGCTGGATGAACGGTATCGTTTAGTGATTGAGCATTATTCTCTTCTCGTAGAATACCTTGGAGAGAAACGGGCAACACATCTGATGAGGGGCCATTTGCTTTTGTATACAAAAGGGCTTCCCCATAGGAGATTTCTTAAGGGGGTTATTTCAGAAATAGATGGAAGAGAGAAACTAATCTCTGTGGTAGACCGGTATTTTGGATCCATAAGACAGGGAGATGGCTCGTGAAGGTGAGGCTCGCCAAGACAGCTGGATTTTGCATGGGTGTCAGAAGGGCAATGGAGATCACCCTGTCAGAGGTCAACAAAGGTGATGGGAAACTGTTCACGTATGGACCGCTCATCCACAATCGGCAGGTGCTCGATCTCCTCCGATCCAAAGGAGTTGATGTCAAAGAGGATATTGAAGCGCATGACAAAGGAAGAATCGTTGTCAGGGCCCATGGTATTGCACCCACTGAGCGAAAGGCGATACAGAGTTCTGGTTTCAAGATAATTGACGCCACATGCCCCCGGGTAGCAAAGGTGCAGGGAATAGTAAAACAATACAATACCAAAGGCTACATCCCGGTTATTTTCGGGGATGCCCGTCACCCAGAGGTCATTGGTTTGATGGGATACAGTCAAGGTCATGGTATCGTTATCAGCTCTGTTGAAGACGTGACAACACTTCCTGAAGAAAAGAGATTTGTCGTTGTATCCCAAACAACACAGGATGTAGATGCCTATAAGGGGGTATGTAGTGCCATCAAAGCACGTTTTCCAGAGGCTGTCATATTTGATACGATTTGCGATGAAACATACAGGAGGCAGAAAGAAGTTAGATCACTGGCCGCTCAGGTTGATAGCATGGTGATAGTCGGGGGATACAACAGTGGCAATACGATGCGCCTCTATCAAATAGCACGGTCAACAGGCAAACCTGCTTTTCATATCGAGACGGAAGGGGAGCTCAAAGACTCGTGGTTTTCCTCAGCAGGAACTGTTGGGGTTACAGCAGGTGCGTCAACACCTAACTGGATGATAAAGAAGGTGATCGAGCGACTAAGAACCATGGGCAAGAGGAAACGGTCCTTTGCCGGTTTATTGACAAAGGGATACCAATTTTTGGTTAAGACAAATATCCCTGATGCAGTAGGGGCCTTTTCCCTCACCTATGCTGGACTCATTCTGTATAGAGGAAGTGCCCCTCTCATCTATCCCATACTAACCATGTTGTATGTTTACGGCATGCACGTTCTCAATCGGTTCCTTGATAAAGAGGCAAGCAGATACAACGATCCCGGTGTCGCCCTTTTCTATGCACAGCACAAAGTGTTTCACATTGGTACGGCTCTGACAGGATTAGGTGGGGGGATCATTATTTCACTCTATTTGGGCCTGCCCCAGTTTTTGCTCTTTCTTGCTTTAACTATCCTTGGCTTAGTTTACAGTGTTCCAATAATACCGTGGAGATTGGGATATCTTGGGCGGTATGCAAAGATAAAGGACCTTCCTGGATCAAAAACCATGGCAGAGGCACTGGCTTGGGGTACCATTAGCTCGCTGCTTCCTGTTATTGGATGGCCCAATCCTGTTTGGCCTGGTGTTTTGGCTTCCTTCTTGTTTGTCTCCTCCATGTGTTACGTTCGGTGTGGGCTCTTGGATATCCTCAATATCCAAGGAGATTTGATAGTGGGCAGGGAAACCCTTCCCATTGCTTTGGGAGAGGAAAGGGCACTAAAGCTTTTGTTATCATCGAACGCTTTTTTTGGTTTACTCCTCCTCCTATCAGCAGTTCTTAAAATAGTTTCAAACCTGGGTTATCCACTCCTTATCTGCTTTATGAATTCATTTTTTTATCTCACCGCATACCAAAAGGATTGGGTAAGGGGTGGATCTCACTTGCAAGCTCTTGCCGAAGCCAATCTTCTCTTAGCGGGGTTACTTGCCCTTGCCTGGAATATACTTTAGAACATGCCCGAGGTTAGCGTCATAATCCCAACATATAACCGGTCTCAAAAAGTGGCAAGGGCAATCCAATCTGTTCTTGACCAGAGCTTTAGAGACTTGGAAATTATCGTAGTTGACGATGGGTCAACAGATGATACGTATCATTACCTGGATAGATTTAGATCTTCGATCAAGTATATTCGGCAGCTGAATAACAGGGGAGTATCAGCTGCCCGGAACCGAGGCACAAAGAGCTCCTTTGCACCGTGGATTGCCTTTCTGGACTCTGATGATTATTGGCTCAAGGACAAATTGCAGGTTCAAATGGAGTTTGTTCATCGAAATCCGGGGACCATGGCCTGTCAGACTGATGAAATATGGATAAGAAGGGGTAGACGAGTTAACCCAAAGAGAAGACACAGAAAACCATCAGGGGATATATTTGAGCAGTCTCTCAAGCTTTGTCTGGTGAGCCCGTCAAGCGTCATCTTAAGGAGGTCTGTTTTTGATGAGGTTGGTCTTTTTGACGAAACCCTCCAGGCTGCTGAAGACTATGATCTATGGTTAAGGATATCGTGCAGATACCCGGTCTACCTCATTGACCGGGCGCTGATTGTCAAGGAAGGAGGACACGCAGATCAGCTCTCCCAACGATTTGCTGGAATGGACCGCTTCAGGATCAGGGCCATTGTTAATCTAATCAATAGTGGAATACTTTCCTCAGATCAAACAGAAGCAGCCCTGGAGGAGCTGTCGATCAAATGTAAGATATTTGGAAATGGATGCATTAAGAGAGGAAGGTGGGAGGAGGGGTACTTTTATCTCTCACTGCCTGAGAGGATTAAAAGGAAGGAAAAAATTTCATGGAAACATGCCTGATGTTTGAGCGAGATTTCTCCTGCCGAAAAGACCTTATCAGAGGCTATTTGGTGGCTTTCTCCAGAACTATTTTGTTGTCCACAAAGGAGATCATCTTTATCTGAGCCTCAAGGGCTCTCTGGTCTCCGAAGAGGTTTATGATAGTAATCGTGTCGCCTTGTGTGTGTAACTCATCTACGTTTTCTAAGATAAGTTCCTCTTTTCCGTCATGAATAAGATAGGCTGTCGCCTCACACATCTTTTTCTCCTGCTTTGATGATTTCAAGAATTTGATCGATAAGGTGAGGGAGGGGTTCAGCCGATAGCCCTGTTATCTTGACCCGCTCCTGGGTTAAGGGGATTAATATCTTTAGAGCCCTGCTTGATGATATGGCTTCGGCCATCCCCGGTGTTACTTCACCCATCATGGCGTTTGCCATGGTTATAGCCAAGGGACCAATTATGATATCAACCTCAGGAGCCGTTCTTATTATTGCATTTACACCGGTAGCTCCTCGATTCGCTCCTGCCTTCATCATCTGAGATGTAGCCACCGAGTTAGTGCCTAAGGCAAGTATTTCTATTTCATCGCCAAAGGCATCTCTTAGTCTCTTTATGATAGCCCTCCCTATTCCACCCCCCTGCCCGTCCATAACCATTAGCAAGCTCAAAGAAGCCCCCTTTATATGACTATTTGGTATCGTTCAAAAGTGTTGGCATGAAGCATACTGCGTACTCGTTCACGTTCTAAAAGAGGTCATGGCTGTTTTTGAAAGGCGATATCTTAAAAAGAATTCCACTGGGTCTTGCAGTGGTCAAAATATGTGGGGGTTACACCTCGGAAGCCCTGGGAGTCTCCGCCTGGTTCATCTAAACCCCACATATTTTGACCACCTCCCTTGACCCTTATAGATAGCGCCTTGAGAAAATTGGCATGACCTGATAAAGGTGACTATGTACAGGTTCTCTAATCAATATACTATTCTGCCAATATTTCTGAACGATACAAAATATTTGGATTGCAACATTGGCAAAACGCGATTATTGTACTAAAAACACGTGAGAATCCAAGACTGTTGATAACTATATACCAGGATCTCCCAATTTAAAAAGTATTTTTTCTATCCTTGCCAGGAATTAAGGGGCATGTGGACAGTTATCATAATCCTCTTGATAGGCGCATATCTCCTCGGTTCAATTCCCTTTGGTGTCATAATTAGTCGAGCGGTGATACGATTGGATATCACCAAAGTGGGCAGTGGAAACATTGGGGCTACAAACGTTGCTCGCGAGGTTGGTCTCAAATGGGGGGTGATTACCCTTGTGGCCGATGCCCTGAAGGGGTACATTCCTGTGGCCTTAGCCCAGTATATGTTCGGGTCATCAACGGAGACGGCCGAGGCTCTCGCGGGAATTGTTGGTATATTGGCCTTGTTAGGACACCAATACCCCATATACAATCGCTTTAAGGGCGGGAAGGGAATAGCCACTGGTCTGGGGATCCTTTTGGCTCTTTCCCCAATTTCATGTTTGTTCTCAGGAATAATATTTGTTGTGGTAGTCATTCTTTGGGGTTATGTCTCCTTGGGGTCAATACTGGCAGCCCTTACCGTACCGCTCTGGTTGTATATTGCGGGTCATTCAACCTTTTTGATCCTCCTTTCACTCATCATGTCTCTCCTAATCACATTCCGTCATAGAGGAAATATTCAGAGGTTGCTCCGAGGAAATGAAAGAAAGTGGCACAAAGGAGGCTATCTTAACCGATCAACCAAGCGGCCCAGATCCTCATCGGAGTAGAATTCGATAATGATCTTACCTCTTTTACCCTTCCTTTTTATCGCTACCTTGGTTCCCAAGGAGTTTTGGAGATCTTTGGCCAAAGATTCCAGGTAGGTATCTATTTCATCTTTGAGACCCTTTGATTTTTTGGGAGCCCCAGCCTTTTTCGTCAAGGCCTCTGTCTGGCGAACAGAGAGGGATTTCTTGACGATGAGGTCCCTCATCACCTGTTGGGCTGCTGGAGAATCAATGCTCACCAAAACCCTTGCGTGGCCGGTGCTCAAGCGGCCATCTATAAGATCTTGTTGAATTACATCGGGAAGTTTTAGGAGCCTTAAGAAATTGGCAATTGTCGACCGATTTTTTCCTATCCTTTTTGAAAGTGCCTCCTGGGTGAGGTCGAACCTGTGCACGAGTTCCTGGTAAGCAAATGCCTCCTCGATAGGGTTCAGATCTTGCCTTTGAATATTTTCAGTCAGGGCTAATTCCAAGGCCTCTGAAGGAGAGACGTCCCTTATCCATGCGGGTATCTTGTCGAGACCTGCCTTTTGGGCTGCACGCCAGCGCCGCTCACCTGCGATCAGTTGGAACCCATCCTTTGTCTGGCTGACTAATATGGGTTGGATAACGCCTTTTTCCTTGATCGAATTGGCTAGTTCGGTCAATTCAGACTCGCTGAATTGCTGTCTGGCTTGATGCGGATTGGGAGAAATGGACGCAATGGGACAGTAAAAAAACCCCCTATCATCTTCTGAGATAACTGTTTCTGGAAATAGAGCTGAGAATCCTCTTCCGAGGGCCTTACGTTTGGCCACCTTTACCTTCTCCTTTTATGATTATTTCCCTTGCAAGTTCCAAATAGCTTTGGGCCCCTTTTGATCGAATATCATATAGAATGATCGGCTTTCCGTAGCTAGAAGCTTCACTCAGACTGACGTTGCGGGGAATAACGGTTCGAAAAACAAAGTCTTTGAAGTGTTGGCGTACCTCATCGGTAACCTGGTGTGATAGATTGTTACGTTTGTCAAACATTGTTAACAGAATGCCGAGCATTATCAATGATGGATTAAGCGTTTTTTTCACCAGCCGGACCGTATTGAGTAACTGGGTTAATCCTTCCATGGCGAAATATTCACACTGAAGGGGTACGAGAAAGAAATCAGCGGCAGTCAAGGCATTCAGTGTGAGAAATCCGAGGGAAGGAGGGCAGTCGATAAATATATAGTCGTATTGATCCCTGAGGTCACTCAAGATACTGTGCAAGAGATACTCTTTGTCCTTCATAGAAAAGATCTCCACCTCTGCACCAAATAGATCAGGATTGGCTCCAATAAGCTTCAGCAGAGGAATGTGTGTATCGAGAATCACCTGGTTCCCGCTATGTTCACCCAATATCAGATCATAAAGGCTTGGTTTTAGGTCTGCTGGGTTTACCCCGAGAGCAGTGGTAGCATTTCCCTGGGGATCGCAATCCACTAAGAGGCACCTTTTCTCAGCGGTAGCCACAGAAGCAGATAAATTGACTGCTGTTGTTGTTTTGCCAACTCCTCCCTTCTGGTTAACAATGGATATTACTGATCCCATAGATCAAAAGAATCTTTCATGCTAAGCTAAGCAGAGTATTTTATTATTTGCATTGGACATAACCGAGAAGGGTCTAGGATGGTCATGAGGTCTTTTCTTCTGTTCCGAGGCTCCCAGCCTGGTCTTTTCTGCGACTTATCTGCATCCCCCACTGATAAGTCGTGAAAAGCACAGCGGCCTCCGACTCGGCCGCCTTCGACAAGCTCAGGCCCCGAGCTAGCCGAGGGGAGCTCGTCGCGGGCCACCAGCCCTATAGAATAAGTGACTCATTGCTACTATGCTTGATGCCGAGCGCCAGTTTGTTAACGGAGCCACATGGATTGTCAGTTCCGCACTCAACAGGGCAAGTCACAGTAGAAAAGACCTCATGCCCTCCCGATATTGCAAACTATTTAATGCTTTCAGTGGTAAGTGTTGCCAGCTCATTACCATGAGCAATAATTGTTTCACGTGAAACATTTCCACGTGCATCTCCAAAAAAAATTCACTGACAAGCCCCCCAAAGGTCTCAGGCTTTGGGGGGCTTATAACGGTGGTTTTATTACTGGTGCGCCCAGCAGGATTCGAACCTGCGACCTACGGATTCGTAGTCCGTTACTCTATCCAACTGAGCTATGGGCGCATATATAAAACCTAACATGCTCCACCCCAAAAAAGAAAGCATTTTTGCTCAGTCATTTTTCCCAGAGTAAAGATCCACAATCCTCTGAACTATATCCGACGTAGAAGCATGAGGAACAAGGGGTATTCGCTTGACCTCACCTCCTGCTTTTTTGACCAGGTCAGCGCCAACGATTTCATCTTCCACCCAGTCTTCACCTTTAACTAAAACCTGAGGTTGGAGACATTGGATTAAGGCCAGGGGGTCTTCCTCATCAAAGATTACCACACCATCAACAAAACAGAGTGCGGCAAGCAATTCTGCCCTCGCTTGCTCAGGAATCACTGGTCGATCTTCTCCCTTAATGGCTCTCATAGACCTGTCACTGTTTACGCCAACTATGAGGTAGTCTCCGCACTTCTTGGCTTCAGAAAGATAGCGGATATGACCCAGGTGAAGGATGTCAAAACAGCCATTGGTAAAAACCACCTTTTTACCTTCCCCCTTAGCCTTTTCTGCTGCTTCTTGCATTGCCGGTTGATCTTTTATTTTTGACCGGTAGTCTTCCATTCGAGAAACCTTTTCACATACCCGTCTACCATTTGAGCCTGGTTAACCGCAAGGGCGTCAGCGAATGCCTTTAAGAATCCTTTTAAGTACACAAGAGCAGGGAGTTTTTCGAAATGTTCCTCCTCAATATCTTCTAATGCCTGCTTTGGTATGTTTGTCTTTCGGTATACCTCTTCCAGACTCATTTCTCTGGCTAATCTCACCATCTTAATGTTTTTGCCAGTTACGGATGTATACCCGTTGAAGAGATCGAGGGTACTGTCACAGGCTTGGTTTAGATCTTCTGATCTTTCTTCCTGGATAAGGCTCTCAACGCTTACCTCTCTCAGTTTCTCTTTGGGGACAGCGGTTTCTTCCGATGATGAAAACCCGATTTCTTGAGGAGAAAGCTCCCCCTTTTCCATTAGAATCTGATTGTATTCTTTTCTAAGCTGGCTGTTGGTCAGAATCTTATAGGCGTCAACCAAACGGGCCAGGATTTGTTCCCTTTCCTCTTGTGTGAAGAGTGAATACGTAGGAATCGAATCGTTTGAGTAAATGCTCACAGCCTCATCATATGCAGATTGAACTTCCTCAAAGGAGGCCTTGGGAGAAACACCGAGTAAGTCGTAATAGTTTTGCTCAGTTAGTGGCTTCATTATTAATCACCGGAGCTCGAGGTCAAAACAGTTAATCAAAGGAGAAACCCAGGTCCAATTGGTACGCGGGCGTTATCTTTTGACTGATTTCATCAATTTCTTTGAATGCCTTAGAATGGGGAAAATACGCCATGAGGGGTTTCATTTGGAGCAACCCTTTCCTAATATTGGCATCATGGCTGACACTTCCCAAGAAATCAATTCGAATTCCAAAGTATTTCCTGGCTACGAGAGCCATCTTTTCACCTATGGCTCTGTCTCTATCCGTTCTTACCTCGTTTATGATTAATTTAATATCTAAGGCTGAGAGATAACTTGCTATGGTATATCCAAGATTGGGTTCGATTTGTTCAATGGCCTCAAGGAGATCAAAAATTGAGTCGAATTTCTGTCCGCTCGTCTGCCTGACCCCTCTATCTATAAGGGATTTCACCAATTTTTGGTTGATCGTTTTTCTTAAATAGCGAAAAAGGAGACTCTTAACAAAACGGTACGTATTCTCAATCGACGTTGGTTCAGGTGATGTGATAAGGATACCGCAGTGGGAAATCAAAAAAAAATCGAGGATATTGAAGGTGGTACCAGGACCCAAATCTATCAAAATGTACTTATACTTAAGCCTCTTGATATTATTCAGAACCTTTGCCTTTTGGCCATAAGAGAGATTGGCAATCCCTATCATATCTTTGGCACCAGAAATGAGTTTGAGATTATTTACCCCCGTCTTGACCACAACACCAGCAATAGTTGGTTTTTTCCTGGTAACAAAGTCAGATAGGCCTATTTTTGGAGGCTCTAGGCCAAAAAAGGTATGGAGATTGGCAGTTCCTAAATCAGCATCTATCAGGAGAACATCACTTCCTCTAGCAGCCAAACAGATACCTATGCTTGCGGCAATCAGGCTCTTGCCTGTTCCTCCTTTTCCTCCACCAATGGCAAATATATGGTTTTTTGCTGTTGCTGGTTTTTTTGTTAGCCCTTGTTCAGCCATTGCCACCCACAGGGATTTTAATCGTTGGTACGTTAGCAGTTGGTTATAGTGATTGCAACTTTTTTTTAGGATGTTCGATAGGTTATTAAGCAGAGCATTTCATTGTTTGCATGACCATCCCGACATCGCAAACTATTGGTATCGTTCAAAAGTGTTGGTATGAACCATAGTGAGTAATTGTTCACGTTCTAAAGGAGGTCATGGCTGTTTTTGAAAGGCGATATCTCAAAAAAAATTCCACCGGGTCTTGCAGTGGCCAAATATGTGGGGTTTACACCTCGGAAGCCCTGGGAGTCTTTGACCGGTTCATCCAAACCCCACATATTTTGACCACCTCCCTTGACCCTTATAGCAGGGTCACGTCATAGTAAAACCTAACCTATCGATTTTTAAGCTTCTTGCAGGGTATGGGTATATCTTTTTTTTGGATTATGCCCCACATAGTCTAGATTAGTGGGCGTTTCAAAATGGTTTATATAGATGGAGCCTATGATTCTAAGGCTTATGGCTCAATAAACCATTTTGAATCGACCCAGTAAGGGGCCATGTCAC
>Ga0114921_10001678_pt1 | contig 10281 bp, 12 predicted proteins | sample BentaG_FD_87016 | JGI IMG/M metagenome (GOLD analysis project Ga0114921, IMG submission 87016) | Deep subsurface microbial communities from South Atlantic Ocean to uncover new lineages of life (NeLLi) - Benguela_00093 metaG | ecosystem: Environmental > Aquatic > Marine > Oceanic > Sediment ...
AGAGGTTGTTTTGTAGAATGTCTTTCTGTTCTCTGTGTTGACTTTGAGGAGTTCTCTTTTGAGGAGGAAGTTCAGGTATTCTTTTAGTTGGGCAAAGCTTAGGTTTGCTCTGTACATGATCTGCGTTTTTAGGCTTCCGTCTTTTGCTATGACTAGTATTTCTGCTATTATGTATAGGCGGTCTCTTCGTTTGCGAGGGGTTTCCACAGATTCGTTTTCCAAATATAAGCCTCGTTAAACTTGTTCTATAAGTTTCGTCTATAGTCCAAGTAGAATTGGATACCTAAAAGGCGTGTTTCCGAAGAGAACATATTTCTATAAAAAGAATATTGTAGTCTTTTCTAGTGTTCCTCTCTTCTCCTCGTCCCTACACCATCTTTGTATGGCTGCAATTTTGTGCTTACTGAAACAGCGCAACGCTTATAAGGTAGAGCCGTGTTCGGCCTATGAAAGGGCCTTTCCGGAAGGTGATGTTTTTGAGCATTGAAAAAATGAAACGCCGCGCCCTTCATTTACGTCTGCTAATTGACCGAAGTAAAAACAAGAAGGTGAGGCGAGAGGCGATTAAGGAGTACGTTAGCCTTATACAGCGAATAAGCCTGAACAACTGAGTTTAAGGTTAAATGTAAAAACAATATTTTTTCAGAATTCTCAAATGGAAAGTTTTTTAATCTGTTCCAGCACGTATTGCCGAATTTCTATGGGTTTTGGAAGTTTCGCAACTATTTTTCCCTTTTCTATCAAAAGTTTTAACATCGGTTGGGTTTTGCCTTCACATTCTGGACACTTCGGTTGAGAAGCCTTGAAAGGCAGCACAGTGTCCACTAGGCATTCTGGACATCTCCAAACCTGCTTTTTCCCACCCAACTTACCCCGTTTAGCCACAAGTTTCCCTTCAAGCTCTACAATATCCATGGCAAAATCCACAGTGGGCGCATTACTAACAGAAGTCCCAACACCAAAAGCTTCCGCACCAGCCTCGCCCAGAACCCTAACCGTTTTCTCGTTGAGGCCTCCGGAAACGAAAATCTTGATGTGGTGATAGCCCCTCACGTCCATTTCCCAACGAACCTCCCGGATAATTTCAGCGAAATTTCCCTTTCTTGACCCAGGAGTGTCCAGTCGCACACCATAAAGACGGTCTTCTAACGCTTCAGCAGCCATTATTGACTCGGCCTTCTCGTCAAAATACGTGTCCACTAAAGCCACTCTGGGAACGTCCGACGAAATAACTTCATCAAAAGCCTTCCAAGCCTTCACCTGATCTCCAAACACGATGATGAGGGCGTGGGGCATCGTCCCCATAGGCTTCTCTCCAATAGTTTCAGCTCCCTTGAGACTGGAAACGCCGTCGAAACCTCCAATATACGCAGCTCTGTCAAGCATTGGAGACAAAGCCGGATGCATGCGGCGGATTCCAAAGGCCACAACATTTTTTTCGCCAGCAGCCTTCTTTATCCTCGTAGCCCGCGTCGCCGCCCCAGAAGCCTGACAAATCAAACCAAGCATAGGAGTTTCCAGAACACAATATTCCCCGTAAGGACCATCAATAAACATGACAGGCTCTCTTACGCCCCTATGATCCGTGTAGTAGAAAACGCTTCCCTCTGGCATGGCATAAACATCCACCGGACACCCTTCAAACAGGTGGACTTCCTCCTCGATTCCGCAAAGGATTCCCCAAGGCCACTCGCTTGGAAGCTTACCAGGCGTAACCTCAGCCAACGCCCTAAGCTTGTCCAGTTTTTTTGCTTCAATAATCTGCTTGGTTCTGGAGAAGTAGACGTCGGTGGTTTCACCTCTCTTAATTTCTTCATCAGTTGCAATGTGGAAAGGACCCATGTCATCCTCACTCCTGAACCAGTTCTCTTTTCATCAGTTCGTCTACGTTAGTGATTTTACATCCATAAGTTGTTTTCATGTATTCGATCCCAGCTTTTTGAACCTCTTCGTTAACGGCTTTTACATGATCTTCCGGAACTATGACTCGGTATCCCCGAAAGAAAGCATCAGCTGCAGTATTTTGAATACACACGTTGGCGACTAATCCAACGAGTACAAGTGTGTCAACCTTGAGTTCCCGTAGGAGCAGATCCAGGTAGGTTCCAAAAAAGGCGCTGTATCTGCGCTTCTGAATAATATAGTCCCCTCTCACGGTTTTTAATTCTTCAATAACCTCGGCTCCCTTCGTGCCAACCAAAGCGTGCTGTGGCCAAATTTCAAACTCTTCATCAATCCCGGGCAGATGGGTGTCATTCGTGCAAATGATGGGTATCTTTTTCTTTCGGACGAAGTTGAGGAGGCGCTGAATGTTGGGGATGATTTTGAAAGCGCTTTCACATTTCAGGGTACCGGTCACAAAATCATTTATCATGTCAACAACAACTATCGCCGTCTTCACGAGACCTGCCTCCAGCAAATGTCATGATAGTTAGGTGAAACAGTTGCTTAAAAGTTCAATGTTTCGCTTCTAGGATATCAGTGGCAGAAGCTGAACGTATCCCACCTCTATAACCGCAGCCACGAAGAAAATCGAGTAGATAACTGCAAGGTCTTTCAGGGTCATTTTTCTCTTCAAAGTTTTCTCTATGGTTTGGAATATCCCGTATCCTTCAATAATCGCATTCGGAGTGCTTAGGAGAACAACCAAAACCAAAGTGTTTACGACCACCTGACCATACACCAGCATACTTGCCCTAAGAATACTTATCAAAATGATCATGGCCGTAAACACAAAGGCGAATACACGGGGATGCTGAAGCACTACATATTCGATTTTTCGTTTAGGCATAAAGGTTAAGACAACCCCAACATAAAACGTCATTCCAAGCAGTATGAGCGAAACAGCCAAAACATTGTGAATAAATACAAGCAAAACAGCCAAGGGCGGATTTGAAAAAACATCTTCCAAATAGTTGAAAAAAGACCTGTTTTCAACGTACGCAAGGACCAGGCACAACAGAAAAACTAAACCAAGCACTACTGTTCTTTTCGCCTCGTTCACGGCTTTTCTCCTGCCCTTCGTGCAACTGCCCCAAGGGACCTCAAAGAGAAAGTAATCCTGCAAAAAGCAGGAAGGGAATCTCCAAGAGAAAGGCTAAGATGACAAAAACCACCACGGATATGATTACCGCCAAAACTGCGACGGCGAAGGCTCCCAACCACCCAGTTTCATAGTAACGTCTAATCAAAAGTAACCAGATAAGAAGGGAAAGAATTAGACCAATTACGGGTGGAAAGAACAACACGCATATGTTACTTACGACTGTTCCAAGAAGGGAAATCACGAAGGCATCGCTGAATAATGCTCTTCGTTTACCAACCACAATAACGCCGGCCACATAGAAGACGATGGTCATGACAATTAAGTTTATGACAAAAGAAATTACAGCAAAAAGCAACTCGGCTTCGCCTGGTATCTGAAGCCACCAATTTCTTCCCATGAAATCAGTTAGTGAAGATATCAACATACGTCATCACCGATTATGCCTTACCGTATTCCCGCGTTTTCAATAAAAGGTTTGCTCGCTGTTTTTCACGTCATCGCTTCTCTTCTTATTTCAAAGATAACCGTTCCGCCAAGAGTGTAGGGAGGCCCAGGATCAAGGCACTGAACGTAGCCAACGTCTCCTTCCTCCTTGGCAAGACCTAACTCTTTGAAACTGACTCCCCTGCCTAAGGCAATGACCATAGACAACATGGAACCCAACGCATGAACGCATAGAGCATCGGTTTTCTCTGGAACTATGTTAGGTCCTTCAATAACGATTCTGTCTCCAACCTTGAAGACAGGGCATTTACCCCGAATTTCCTTAACGGTTATGATAAGGCGATGGATAGTGTTCGTAAAGAGAACCTCCACGGTCAGCAAACTCGGTTAACGTTAATAATTCACCTCATGAGAAAATAAATTTTCCATGAAAACGCCTTCTTATTCATCATTAATCTCAGATGCAACGAGGTTTCCCTTAATTTTCCTTAAAAATAGCAACATTTTAAAAGGAGGTTGCGGGAAAATAGGACTTTGAATGATAAGGGGACTATGAATTTATGAAACGGCGACGCCCGGCCATAATCGGCGTTGGCAGAACAAAGTTTGGTGAGCATTATGAAAGAGGCCCAGAAAAACTGGTGGACGAGGCTGGACTGCAGGCGCTGGATTCGGCGGGCGTAGAGCGGAAAGATTTGGATGCATGCTACTTTTCAGATTACTTCCTCCAAATCACAAACAAAATTGGAATCGAAGAAGGCTTTCTATCCGAGCTTCTGGAGCTACATGTTCCCATGGAAAGGATGCGGTCCTTTAGCTCCGCCCTCCTCAACGCCTGTCATGGAGTGCAGTCAGGAAAATACGGAATCGTCCTTGTGGGCGGAGTGGAAAAAATGACCGATCGCTGGGACAAAATCAGAGACGACCTAATGCTTCTAGAAGACCCATGGAGCTATTATGCCGGATGTACACCAGAGGCAAACCATGAACTTCTGCTTAGGGGATACATCAAGAAATATGGAATCACAGGAGAACCGCTGGAAAAACTCAACGTGGCTTTGGCTCAAATATCCGTCAAAAATCATCACCATGCAACAGAGAACGAATACGCCCAATATCAAAGGGACATAACCGTAGACAAAATCTTGAAGGAACGATCTAAGGCCTGCAAGTCTCTGGGACTCTACGACTTCGCTCCCATTTCTGACGGAGCCTCAACTCTAATTTTGGCAAGTCCAGAAATTGCCAAGAGCTACTCGGACACTCCTATTCAAATCTTGGGCTCTTCTTCAGCCACCGACTACGTCACCTTTCCATCGCGGGAGGATAGAACCGGGTTTGTGGCAAGCACTATGGCCATGAAAAGCGCCCTTAAAATGGCTGATATTGAAGTAGGCGACATCCAAATAGCCGAACTCTACGATCAATCCACACTACTGGAAATGATATCCCTAGAAGACTTAGGCTTCTCGAAGAAGGGGAAGGCTTGGCTTGACATTTACAACAGCTGCAAAGAATACCAAGGCTTCTACAAAATCGATGGGAAAAAACTCTTCGTAAATAGAAACGGCGGCCTCAAGGCTGATGGAAACCCCTTAGGAGCCACTGGGGGAGCCCAGATTTTTGAAGTCGTCAAGCAACTCAGAGGAGAAGCTGGCAGTAGACAAGTGGAAGTGAACCGAGACCCGCCTAGATTCGGGTGCATCTCAGAATTAGAGGGATTCGGAACAAAAGCCTACATCCACATTTTAGGGAGGAGCTGACATGAGCAGTGAACCTATTGAAAGGAGAGTCTCCTATATCGGAGACAGACTTAGAGGCAGTCGATGCACCCTTTGCGGAAAAGAATACTTCAGAGGCAAGGACTACTGCGGAAAATGTGGACGAAAAAGCTTCAGAAAGATGAAGGACATCGACTTCTTTTACGAGAAAGGTAAACTAGAAGTTTGCACCCTCATTGGCCAACCCACAAACAAATTCGTCAAGCTGGGACCCTACGTTTACGGCATTGTTTCATTTCATAACGGAAAAGTGAGGGTTCCGGGCAGACTAACCGATTCTATCCTAAAGGATGGAGAAATAGATCTCTCTAATCTTGAAGGTAGGGAGGTTGTTCCAAGGTTTAGGAGGAGGTACGCCGTAACGCGAAGCGACATTGTTCCAACGATTTCCCTAGCCTTCACCCTCGCCGACGACTACTATCCTCATCAAGAATACAAAATAGTCAAACCCAAAAAAGAGTATGAAACACCGGGAATCGTTGGATACGGAGTCTACGTCTCAAAATTCCGGATTAAAGAGGGAAGGATAGAAAGGTCTGTACCTTTCATAGATGAGGACGCTGTCACTGCAGCGGTTGAGGCGGGAAAAATGGCCTTGATCCATTCCGGAGTAGATCATTCCCTGATTGGCAAGGTATATGTGGGCTCAGAATCTAACCCCTACGCTGTCAAGCCTATAGCCTCCAAAGTAGCCCAAGTTTTGAAGCTGGGTAAGGAGGAAAAAACTGTTGGTCTCCAGAGCGTAGACGCCATCGACACAGAGTTTGCATGTAAAGCCGCTACAAGCATGTTTAAGGATGCGGCGTCGCTGGTGTATTACCCACGTGTCCGCACACCCTACACGATGACAATAGGCGCAGACAATTCTCAAGCCGCCCCGAGAGACCAACTTGGAGGAGAACTAGATTTATTCGTGGGTTACGGTGGTTCCGCCTTTATCTTCGGCATGAGTGATGTCATCGCCGAGTTGGAAGGCTGGTACTCCTGCACCTCAGACACACCGGACTTTTGGAGAAGAGACCGGGAACCCTACCCCAGACACGGCGGCCGATTCACCGGTGAACCTGCCTACTTTAAACACGTTCTGAATGCTTGTAGACGGCTCATGGAGCAACTGAACCTTCAAATCAGCGACGTAGATTACTTCGTTTCCCACCAGCCAAACATCGGCTTTCCAGTTAGAGTCGCACAGGAACTGGGGTTCAAAGAGGACCAGTACATGCCAGGCCTGCAAGTCGCCAAATTCGGCAACACCTATTCCGGTTCTTCACCCATTGGTTTAGCGGCTATCTTAGATCGTGCCATACCAAATGAAAGGATAATTATCGTCAGTTACGGGTCTGGGGCAGGAAGCGACGCCTATTCCCTCTTAACCACTAGCCAAATAAAGGACAAAAGGCGGCGACAAAAATTCACCATCAAACATCAAATTGAAAACGAACACCTAGAATACGTGGACTACACCACTTATAGAAGGCTTAAACACGGACTCTAGACCCAAAAACCAGTTTTGGTAGATGCGCACGCACATATGCCAGGGATACTAATTTGTATTTTTGTTCAACAAATACACGAGAAAGTTTATTAAATATTATTATATAAGAAACAGCGTTGAGAAATTGCGAGGAGTCAAAATGGTTGCCACTGAACATCTGAATTTTCACTATGAATCTCGGCTTCATAACACTTTTTCAAGCGAATATCCACATCAACTTCTGAGAAACATTTGCTCTATTAACTGCATGAAACAAATGTGAGGTGTATTTAAATGCCTGCAAAAAGGGGTGTAGCCGTATGGATATCAGGTTTCCTAACTTTCTTGGCAGTTTTGAGTTCCTTTGGCACAGTCCTCTATTTGATAGACGAAACCAAAGGCCCGAATTTCATCCTTAGACCTTACCTTATAGGTGATATAATGGGCAGCCTAGTAGGTGACCTAAGCGTTGAGAACTACTTTTGGATATCCCTAACCGCAACGTTCATCTTCCTCGGTCTCACCTGCATCATCGCGTATCGGAAATTACCGCCCGATCCAGAAATTGTTAAAATGTTCATCAAAGTGGGAGGAAACCTGGCAGCCCTCAGGAAGACCCAAGAAGCCACATCAACGGAACTGGCTGAAAGTATAGAAAACAATAGGAAAACCAGCCGAGAGTTCTTCAAGAAAGTCGACACAAACCTTGAAGATGCCAAAAAAGAAACGTTGGCCGTGATGGAAAAACAAGGAAAGACGATACAAAAAGTTCGTCGGGATGTAGTCTCTACAGTTGAAACGAAGGTCGGCGAAACTAGAGAAGAAATGCTGGGTGCGCTGAAAAAACAAGAAACAGCAATACGCGGAGTTAGGCGATTAAACGAGCAAGGCGCCGCAGCCCTAAAGGAGCAGAGGGCGGAGCTAGAAGATATAAGGATTAGACTCGAAAAAATAGAAGAAAAAATGATGCCGCCGCAACCAAGGTTGAACAGCCAAGACAATACGGAAGAAATAAAGGGAATCGGACCGCGTTTGGGAGAAGAATTGAGAGCCCTGGGAATAACAAATGTAGGCGAACTCGTCACAGCAGACCCTGCCATTATCGACGAAAAAACGCGTGTGTCACGGGATATGGCAGAGCGTTTGCAAGCAACGGCCCAACTGCGGATGATTCCGAGCGTGGATGAAAATGATGCCGAAATGCTTGTAGACGCAGGAATCACCTCTAGAAGGGAACTGGCAGATCAAGACTTGGTTCAACTCAGCAGGAAAATAAGCGAAATCGCTAAAACCTACATTGAAGAGGGAAAGATGTCTGAGGATGAAAAGCCAACGATTGAAGAAGTATCTTCTTGGATAAGAATGGCGAGATATTAGTTGCCGCCACAAATAACCGGAAGCCCAGAGGAATAGTTAAATACACGGCGCTGGGGAATATACTTAGTCGTTCTAAGATGATAAGAAGACTTGTCCTCGACGTCTTGAAGCCGCATAATCCCAGCGTGGTTGAACTTTCTGAAGCACTCAGCCACCTAGAAGGCGTAGAAGGGGTAAACGTAATTATTTACGAGATAGATCAACAAGTTGAAAACGCAAAGGTCATCGTTGCTGGAAGCAGCATAGACTTTGAAAGCATCAAGAAGAAACTAGAAGAAATGGGTGCTACCATCCACTCCGTTGATGAAGTTGCGGCTGGCAAAAGAATAGTTGAGGAAGTAAAAACGCCTCAGGACAGTTCTGCCAGAATGTGAAGATGGGTTAAGACCCTGTGAAACTTCTTGAAAATATAAGAAATTACATAAGGATCAGCGAAGTTGCCCCGATAAGTCGAAGATATTTCATAATGAATGCCTTTGACGGAGCCACCACCATTTTGGGAATCGTAGTAGGCGCGTATGTAGCTGGAATAACCAACGGATTTTGGGTGATATAGTCTGGTTTGGGTGCAACTCTAGCCATGGGTTTGTCAGGTTTCGCTGGAGCATATATGACCGAGGAAGCTGAGCGTGTGATGAAGCTTAACAGCTTGGAAAAGTCGATGCTCACGGAGTTAAAGACTAGCGTGGTAGGCAAGGCGAGTCGTTTCGCCTCTCTGTGGGCTGGAATAATGAGTCGTTTCGCCTCTCTGTGGGCTGGAATAATAGATGGTGTGCCTCCAGCTCTTGCAGCTGTGGTCTGTTTGGCGCCCTTTTTTCTCTCTCTCATCCCTTGGCTCGTTTTCGATCAATTTCGCAATTCAACTCTCCGTCGTAATCGCCTTGTCGATAATGTTTTTGTTAGGCGTGTTTCTTGGAAAAATATCAAGTAGAAACATGTTCTTTCATGGAGTAAAAACGTTATTTGTAGGCTTGGTTCTCATGTTGATTTTCCTCGTCCTTAAAGCTATTTAATGGAACGCCTTGCTTTTTTCCGTCTGTAGCTAGTTTAAACAACAAAAAAGTTGATATCAATAGAACAGTTATTAGGAAGTTCAGAAGATTACTCTAGAAACGTGAGCAAACAGGCATCAATCGCTACGGAGAATGGGTAAAAATTGAATGTTCGTGAAGTATTTGAGGTTCTGTATTCTCCAGTCAAGGCTTTCAAAAAAACTATTGAAAAACCAGACTTCAAAGAAGTCCTCCTAATTTTAGTGCTCGTTATATTCTCTATGGTAGTCGTGGAATACGTTGCTGCCTCGAAGTTTTTTCTTGAAACTAGGACGCCTGATGATGAGAATTGGACTGAATCGAAGACGTTTTGGGCCTCCAATGGTAATCGCTCCCTCGACGACGTAGATTATAAAGTTGGCAATTATAGTGTCAAATCTTTCATTTCTAATGACGCAAGCATTTGGATGAACATAACGGATATAGGATCGTTTGATTGTTTGGAAGATACCGGCTACAAGGAACTGTTTTTCTGGATTAAGTGGATACATGAAAATGGGTCATTCCCGAGTTCAAGTGCAACTTTGCGATTATTTTCTGGGAGCGAAAGTAGTTACTTTGAATTAGACCTAACGGGTTTAATATCAACTTCAAGTGGTGAGTGGAAAAATGCAACTGTTCCCCTTGGTCCGGAAAGCCAAGTTTGGGATTCAACCGATTCAGACTGGAAAAACATGACAGGATTAGACTTTAGATTGGCATGGTTGACTTCAACAAATCTAACGATGAAAATCGATGGTTTGTATTTTCGAAAATATGTTTCCCCCCTTGAGACAGGTGCATTTAGTGGAGCAATAATCCCCATTTTGATGTCGGCTGCTGTTACCTTCTCCATGAATTGGATCCTTTGGGCGGGCATTATATTAATGATCGCAAAAGTTTTTCGCGAAGAAGTAGGCCCGTGGACGGTGTTTTTCGTTATCATTGGGCATGTCTTTATAGCCACTGTGGTTTACACTATAGCCAGCGCAGTGTCGCTTTCGACGCTTCCAGTTTTGAACTTACCCTTAGATAATGAAGTTGGTGCTTTAATTCACGAAATGTGGTATCCCTATTTGGCGTACCAAGTGTGGTTATATCTCCCTTTGGTAGGAGAAGTTTGGATAG
>Ga0114921_10001680_pt1 | contig 10277 bp, 10 predicted proteins | sample BentaG_FD_87016 | JGI IMG/M metagenome (GOLD analysis project Ga0114921, IMG submission 87016) | Deep subsurface microbial communities from South Atlantic Ocean to uncover new lineages of life (NeLLi) - Benguela_00093 metaG | ecosystem: Environmental > Aquatic > Marine > Oceanic > Sediment ...
CTCTCCGGAGGGAGAAGCGTATCCAGTTTTTTTTCAATTAGTTTCTTCTTTTCTGAAAGATATTTGTCAACTCGCATCGAATAATATTCTAATGAAAAAAAGAGAAAGGTCAAGAGAAAAACATGGAGCACCACGGATGCTGACACGGATAAACACAGATAAACTTCATTCTACAGATGTCGAATTGCAAATAGTACCACCCTAAATGGAGATACAATTATAATTGCTATAGGGCAGGAGCCAGATTTCACTGGATTTGAAAAACTGGAGACCACTCCATCGAAGACATTCAAAGTTGATGAAATTACTCTTCAGACAAATATTCCGTGGGTCTTTGCAGGTGGTGATATTGTAAAGGGGCCTGCTTCAGTAGTTGAAGCAGTAGGACAGGCTCATGAGGCGGCTATCTCTATAGATAGGTATCTCCAAGGAATAGACATAAAGGTTGATAGAGAAAAAAAAGAGGTAAAGGTAGCAGAACTCCCAGAGAAGGAAGTCAAGAAAGAGAAAAGGATTGATTTACCAAAACGGCCACCCGATGTAAGGCGCAAAGATTGGGAAGAGGTTGAATTAGGCTATGAAAGTAAAGAGACAGCAATTAAAGAAGCAGAAAGATGTCTTAATTGTGGAGTATGTTCTGAATGTCTCCAATGCGTCAAGAATTGCGAAGCAGATGCAATCTTGCATGATATGGTAGAAGAAGACATGGAAATTGAAGTAGGAGCAGTTCTTCTATCGCTTGGCTCACAAATATTCTCGCCTGAAATTAAAGGTGAATATGGATACAAACGCTTTTCAAATGTTATCACATCTTTGCAATTTGAGCGCATTCTATGAGCAGCAGGTCCATATGAAGGACATACACTGAGACCTTCGGATAAGAAGCCACCGAAAAGGATCGCCTGGATCCAATGTGTTGGCTCAAGAGAAAATAGAAAAGGCAAGCCGTATTGCTCATCAGTATGTTGTATGTATGCTACAAAAGAGGCAATAATTACAAAAGAGCACTCACCAGAAGTTGATCCCACAATATTCTTTATGGATATGAGAGCTTATGGCAAAGATTTCGATAAATACTATGAAAGATCAAAAAGTGAATATGGAGTGAGATATATACGGGCAAGAATCTCATCTATAGAAGAAGACCCAGAAACCCATAACCTTTATCTAAAGTATGAAACCGAAGAAGGAGAACTTAAGCAAGAAGAATTTCATCTTGTAGTTCTTTCTGTAGGACTTGTCCCATCAGAAGAAGCAATAGAGTTGAGTAAAAGAATAGGTATTGACCTGAATGAATACGGTTTCTGTGAAACTGATGAATTTCATCCCACGCAGACTTCAAGACCGGGTATATTTGTCTCAGGTGTATTTCAGGGACCCAAGGACATACCCGAGACAGTAACTCAGGCATCAGGTGCAGCATCCGAGGTTGCTTCGCTACTTGCAGTTGCAAGAAATACTTTGATAACCAGGAAGGAATACCCAGAGGAGATTGATGTTACAGGGAAACCACCAAGAATTGGTGTCTTTATCTGTAGATGTGGTATTAACATAGGTGCTTATGTAGATGTGCCATTGGTAGTCGAGTATGCAAAAACTCTGCCCAATGTCGTATATGCAGAGGAAAACCTGTTTACCTGCTCACAAGATACACAGAGAAAAATTGTGGAGAAAATAAAAGAGCATAACCTTAACCGAGTAATTGTTGCCTCCTGTACACCAAGAACCCACGAGCCTCTGTTCCAGGAAACGATAAGGGAAGCAGGTCTAAATCCACATCTCTTTGAGATGGCAAACATTAGAGACCAATGCTCCTGGGTTCATATGAATGAACCAGAAGAAGCTACCAGAAAGGCAAAAGATTTAGTAAGAATGGCAGTTGCCAAGGTAAAACTATTAGAACCGCTGCCTACAATAGAACTTGATGTGATACAAAAGGGATTAATTATTGGTGGTGGACTTGCTGGGGTGGTTTCTGCTTTATCCATTGCCAATCAAGGATTTGAAGTGTTTCTTGTTGAGAAAGAATCTGAACTTGGCGGAAACCTGAGAAATCTGCACTATACAATCAAAGGTGAGAATGTTCAAAAATACCTGGACTCATTAATTGATGCGGTAGAAAATCATCCACGAATCAAAGTTTATAAAGGAGCAAGCATTGAGAACATCGAGGGCTACATTGGAAACTACAAAACCAGTATCCAGCATCAAGGATCCCATACGGGTCGTATGACAAGCATCCAGTTGGAGCACGGTATTGTAATTGTAGCTACAGGAGCCCGTGAATACAAGCCCAATGAATATTTATATGACAAGCACACCCAGGTAATAACACAACACGAACTGGAGGAACTCCTTTCTAATCACCAATCTCCAATCAACAATTACCAATCTGTGGTGATGATTCAGTGTGTGGGTTCACGGAATAATGAACATCCTTATTGTAGTAGGGTATGTTGCACTCAGGCAATAAAAAATTCACTCAAGTTGCTTGAACTCAATCCTCAAGTTAACATATTTATCTTATATCGTGATATCAGGACTTACGGAATGCGTGAAATTTATTATCGGGAAGCACGTGACAGAGGGGTTACTTTCATCCGCTATGATGAGAATCAAAAACCTGAGCTTATAGTCCAAGATGGTTCAATTAAAGTATCCCTTCTTGACCCAATTCTCAAGGAGCAGCTAATTATTGATGCGGACCTCCTCGTCCTGAGTGCAGGCATCCATCCAGAGCACGGTAATGAAGAGATTGCCAAATTACTTAAAGTGCCTTTAGGGAGCGACAACTTCTTCCTTGAAGCACATGTGAAGCTGCGGCCTGTGGACTTTGCCACAGAAGGAATATTCCTGGCAGGAATGGCACACTCACCAAAAAGTGTTGATGAGACAATCTCTCAAGCTTGCGCTGCAGCTTCAAGGGCTTGCACCATTATCTCAAAAGATAAGTATGAGGCAGAAGCCATTGTTGCGAGTGTAAATGAAGACATTTGTTCAGGTTGTGGAGTATGTGAGAGTGTCTGTGCTTATGGTGCACCAGAAATTGTTTTAAAAGAAGGCAAGAGAATTTCTCAGGTTAACGAAGCGCTGTGCAAAGGTTGTGGAAGTTGTGTATCAGCTTGCCCATCAGGAGCAATGGAGCAATTTGGATTCAAAAAGAAGCAACTCCACTCAATGATAGAATCTACGATGGAATAAAAATTCAAAAACTTTAAAAGGAGGTATCATGGCGATCATAGAAGGCTACAATATGCCAGATGAACTTTACTACCATAAAGACCATACCTGGGTAAAAGTTGAATCCGATAGCAAGATAAGAGTAGGAATGAACGATTTCTATCAAAAACTTGCAGGTGATACTACATACATTGATCTGCCTTTTGAAGGCGATGCAGTTGAACCCTGGCTCAAGAAAGAAATGGAGGAGGTAGAGAAAAAGGAGAAATAGAAATCAGTAATTAAAGAGTACAATGGTTCTTCATCGTTTGCCTCACTTACAGAGTGCAATCTTATTTTTAAGACGATTTTCCTTATAAAAGTATAAGTACTCCACACTTTTTTCTTGACCCCATCAAAGAACTATAAGACGCGGTGTCAGTCCATACGGTCGTAGACCCGTATGGGATCCGCATGGAGAAAATCTGACCATTAGGTCGATTTCTCTTGACAAGCAAAAATACTTTCCTACAATTTTGAATATGAAATGCAAAGTCAAAAAATTAGACAACAGAAAATTTACGGATTACATCAGAGCAAAGGGGTTGAAGCATTCTGAAAAGAGGACCGCCATCGTGAAGTTTTTCTTGAAAAAAGACCTGCATCTCAGTGTCGATGAATTGTACCGAGAGATAAAAGAAACCAACCCAGAGATAGGTTATTCCACGGTTTACCGTACCTTGAAATTACTTGTGGATGCAAGACTGGCAACTGAACGCAAATTTGGAGATAAAAGTGCCAGGTTTGAACCTATCCATCCTGAAGAACATCATGACCATCTTATATGTATTAAATGCGGTAGAATCATCGAGTTTACGAACGACCAGATAGAAAAACTTCAACAACAGGTTGGAAGGAAATACAATTTCAGAATCATAAGGCATAAACTGGAATTGTATGGATATTGCGACAAATGTAGAAAGAAAGAGAGGTAAAGATGGAAAGGATAGATTTAACTCAAATGAGAGAAGGAGAAGAAGGAATAGTCGTGGATATCTATGGGGGACATGGTCTTTTGAGGAAATTAGAATCACTCGGGCTCAGAGTGGGTGTATCTGCTAAAAAAATCTCTGCCCAGTTTATGCGTGGTCCGGTAACCATCAGGGTAGGTAATACAGAAGTGGCTTTGGGCTTTGGGATGGCGAGAAAGGTCATAGTAGAATGCAAAGGAGTCGCTAATGAATAAGATACTTTTGATGGGAAATCCAAATGTGGGAAAGAGCGTAGTTTTTTCGAGGTTGACAGGTGTCCATGTTATCGCTTCAAACTATCCCGGAACAACAGTAGAGTTCACCAAGGGGTATATGAGATTGGGCGAAGAAAAATTTGAGATAATCGATGTCCCTGGCACCTATACCCTTGAGCCGACCTCGAGGGCTGAAGAAGTAGCGATGGAAATGTTGACCGAGGCTATAAAGGAAGAAGGGGATTTAGTTGTAAATATCGTAGACGCTACAAATTTAGAGCGTAACCTCAATTTGACACTACAGTTACTCAAAAAAGGCATACCGGTCGTTGTATGTTTGAACCTCTACGATGAGACAAAGCATACTGGAATCGAGATAGATGTGAAAAGATTAGAGGAAATCTTGGGTATACCGGTTGTTCCCACCTGTGCCATAACTGGTGAGGGAATTAGAAGACTCATCTCGAGATTAAAAGATGCAAGGGCGAATACTTACCAATACGAAGAAGAAGAGAGGTGGCATGAGATAGGTAGGATTGTAGAGAAGGTACAGAAGGTAACCCATCGCCATCATACATTCCTTGAGAGACTTGGGGATGCTTCGATAAGACCACTGACCGGGGTCCCTATCGCTGTTGGAATTATGTATCTCACTTTCAAACTCATAAGATTTGTTGGGGAAGGACTCATCGGGTATGTCTTTGAACCTATATTCGATTTATGGGCAAATTTGATGATGAAAGGTTCTTCGCTATTAGGTTCTTCGGGATTCGTTCATAATATATTGATTGGAAAACTGGTAGATGGGGAGATAGATTTTGTAGAATCGATGGGGCTTTTAACCACGGGTTTATTCGTTCCCTTTGCTATGGTCTTGCCTTATGTATTTGCCTTCTATTTGGTGCTGAGTTTTCTTGAAGATTCAGGGTATCTACCGCGACTCGGTATATTGATAGACAATCTGATGCATAAGGTGGGTCTGCATGGTCTGGCAATAATTCCGATGCTATTGGGTCTTGGTTGTAATGTACCAGGAGCACTGGCAACGAGGGTATTAGAAACAAGGAGAGAACGGTTCATTGGGGCAACATTGATGGCGATAGCGGTTCCCTGTATGGCACAGATTGCGATGATCGTAGGACTTGTTGGAAAAGCTGGGGCAAGAGGACTTTGGCTCGTTTTCGGAACACTATTTATTGTCTGGATAGCGATTGGAATCCTTCTGAACCTTATTTTAAAAGGAGAGAGTCCTGAGATATTCGTTGAGATTCCACCCTACCGTCTCCCCTATTTTGGAGCACTTCTCAAAAAGTTGTGGATGAGGACTTTAGGATTTCTGAAAGAAGCTGTTCCCTATGTTTTACTTGGTGTCCTCATCGTAAATATTCTCTATGCACTCCATATAATCGAGTTCATTGGCAAACTTGCTGCACCGGTTGTAAGGGGTATCCTCGGGCTTCCAAAAGAAGCGGTGAGTGCTTTGATAATTGGATTTTTACGCAAAGATGTGGCAGTGGGTATGCTTTCGCCTCTCGGTCTTTCAATGAATCAACTTGTTGTGGCATCGGTAGTTTTAGCGATGTATTTCCCCTGTGTGGCTACATTTGCAATTCTGGTAAAAGAACTCGGTGTGAAGGATATGTTGAAATCAGCGGTGATTATGGTCGCTTCTGCAATCTTAGTAGGAGGAATACTGAATTCAATTCTGAAGTAAATGGAACAGATTAAGAAAAAATATGAAACCACAGATTAACACAGATTTTCACAAGATACTAATAAAATAAGAAAATGGAAATTGTGAAACTGAATGGATAAATTTCTTAATTTCTATTTTCTGGGGTAAATCCTGTGGTTTATACTTTATGAGATCAAATAATTTTTTAGAGAGTAATATATTATGATAGCGAGTGTATTGGTCTATTCAGTAGAAATCACTCTATTTGTTTTTGTAATGATGCTCATCACCGATTACATCAATGTATTGAGCAGGGGTAAGCTAACAACTTTAATCAGAGGTGGAAGGTGGAGACAGTACAGTATAGCCTCCCTGTTGGGCGCCACACCTGGATGTCTTGGTGCATTTATGAATGTCTCCTTTTATGTGCGTGGATTGCTTAGTTTCGGTGCAATGGTTGGTGGTATGATTGCCACATCCGGTGACGAGGCATATGTGATGATTGCCCTTTTTCCCAGGACCGCCCTCTTACTTTTCGGACTCCTCTTCATCATTGGGGTAATCTTTGCATGGATAACCGATAAGATTGTTCCTCTTTTAAGGATAGTGCCCTGTGCAGAGTGTGAATTGAGCCCTCTCCACCCCGACGATGAGAAATGTCGGTGTTTCGATGCTATGGTCTGGAAAAAGTTTCCACACATATCATCAATGAGATACATTCTGCTGCTTTCACTCGTTGTACTCATAGTTATCATCGGTACAGGTATACTTGGGCCGCATACCTGGGGCTGGGCAAGAATCACACTCTTCACGCTCCTCATAATCACTATATATATCATTGCCACGGTCCCACAGCACTACCTTAAAGAGCATATCTTCAATCATATAGTCAAGGAACATATATGGCGAGTATTCCTGTGGACATTCTTTGCCCTTCTTTTCATCCACATTGGATTGAAATACTGGAATTTAGAGGGTTTTGTCAAAGTCCATGTAATCTGGGTGCTTCTACTCAGCGGTTTCATCGGTATAATTCCAGAATCAGGACCCCATTTTATTTTCGTAACGATGTTTGCCAGAGGTCTCGTCCCATTTTCTGTACTCCTCACCTCTTCCATAGTGCAGGATGGACATGGGATGCTTCCTCTTTTATCTTATACGGTAAAGGATTCTATTCTCATCAAAACATTAAATCTTGTAATTGGATTAACTTTAGGAGGCATTCTCTACGGATTGGGTCTGTAAAGATTATTATCCGTAGGGTATGACTGTAGTTTTTTTCTTGGTCTATAAGGAAGTATAAATTTTCCGCAGGTCGCAGATCCGTCCATACGGATCCGTATGGAAATGAGAAAGGGAGAAATTCTCTTGTGTATTAATTTGTGTTCTCTGTGGTTAATTTTTTCCTTGACATCTTCTTTGTATTTTTTGATAATTCATATAATATCTAAGGAGGTAAGAGGATATGAATAAACAGGATATTATAGAAGAATTAGCCACGGCATTAGATTTGCCAAAAGTTCAAGCAGGCCGCTCCATTAACTGTTTTTTGAGTATAATCAAAACTGCGTTGAAGAACGGGGACCAGGTGAAATTGTCGAAATTCGGGACCTTTTTGACCAAAAATAGAAAGGAAAGGAAAGTTCACAATATTAAAACGGGTGATCTTATAAGTATTCCTGCAAAAAGGGTTCCCGTTTTTGTTCCAGGACAGGAATTCAAAGATCTTGTAAAATAGATTCACTTTTTAAATAGTGAACTGAAGAACCCTTTTTTCGAACCTGACATATCTAACAATTTTCTTGCCTTCAAATTCTTCGGATCCAACTTGAGGGTTTTCTTAAACTGTCTCCTCGATTCAGTTTCCTTCCCTCCATTTTTATAAACTATACCGAGATTTATATAAAAGTCAGGTTTGTTCGGTTCAAGTTCGATAGACTTTTTACAGTTGAATTCTGCCATCTCTAAATTGTCAAGATTGGAAGCAGCGAGGCCCAAAAAACTGTAGTATTTGGCCACCTTCGGCCTCAATTTACTTGCAGACCTAAAATAACTCATCGCCCTGCGATAATTCTTCTCTCTATATGCCTCGATGCCGAGTTTGAATATATTCTCGGACTGAATATTTTTGGCATCCTCCTCCTCAACCCACCCAGTGCGTAGTTTATTGTCGTAATCTTGTCTCTTTTTATCGTCTACAAGTGTCCTGTAGGCAACTGTAATAGCAGAAAATCGTTCGTTCGTAATCTTCCAGTTGCCAACCTTGGCTTGTTTATCAGGATGGTAAAGTCTTGCCAGTCTTATATATGCGGCTCTGATCTCCGATTTACTCGCCTCTCTCTCCACCCCAAGAATCGAATAGTAATCCCTCATTACCATGCTCCTTTCCCTGTCAGCACAGCAGGAATAGTTCTTAATAGTATTTCCAAATCGATGCTCAAAGACCAGTTATCTATATACCAGAGGTCGAGTTCTACCCAATTCTCGAAATCTAAGCTGCTTCTTCCACTTACCTGCCACAGGCATGTGATACCGGGCTTCATTGAGAGTCTTCTCCTTTGCCATGTCTTGTAAAGTTCTACTTCCTCCGGTATTGGCGGGCGTGGGCCGACAATACTCATATCACCAATTATAACATTGAATAACTGGGGTAGCTCATCGAGAGAAAATCTTCTCAAAATTCGCCCGACCTCTGTTACCCTCGGGTCTCGCCTTATTTTAAAAATGGGACCTATTGTCTCATCAAGATGCTCAAAGTTATCCTTTATCTTGTCGGCATCCTCAACCATAGTCCTGAATTTATAGAAAGTAAAAATTCTACCATTTTTACTCACGCGTTTCTGTCTGAATAGAACCGGTCCTCTGGATGTGACATTAATAAGGATAGAAATTAAAATAAAGAGTGGAGATAAGATGGCCAAACTAAAGAGAGATAGAATTCTGTCAGAGATATTTTTCACAAGGAGTGGGATAAATCGCTGGGTAGTGGTGGAGAATGTAATCACCGGCATATCGAAAAAATTCTCTACATAAGGTTTGGCAATTACAGGGGTATGAATATCAACGAGGGTATGTGACTCGACCCCCATCTCCTCACAAAATTGGAGCATTGGTGCTATCTTTCCCAGATTCTCAGATGAAAGGTCAAAAAAGACAGAATCAACCACATTTTCTTTTAAATAACGGGTAAATTTTTTAGTTATCTTCTTAGAATCTGGATTGAATCTCAATCTATGAACTACTTTTAGTCCCCATTCAGGATGTTTATCAACTAAATTGTAGAAAGACCCCTTATCATCTCCTTCACTCACCAAAAGAATATTTCTGAAATTACGCCCCCCCCTCCTTATTCTCCATAAACATTCTCTAACAATAGCCTTTTCGATCCATAAAAAGGTTATATCTAAAAATAGAAAGATAAAAAGAAAAATTCTCGATATTCTGGTATATTTGAAAAGGAAGAGAATAGACACCACCGCGACTCCACCTATAAGTACGCCTTTTAAGATAGAGACAAACTGGTCGGATATAGATTTCATTCTTTGAGATTCATATAGTCCAAAATGAGTAAAAAGGATGAGCCATATCGGAACGATAAGAACGAGCAGCCACAGGTAATAGATGAGAGGGGAAAGGCTCGAAAGACCTGGAAGGTTCGCTCTTATTATGTAGGCAAGAAGATAGGAAATTATAATTACAACTCCATCCGCTGCGCGGTCAAAATTTTTAAAAATATGTGCTCTTTCCCTAAGCATCCATCACTCCAAAGTATTCATTTGCACATTTGTGCACAAAACTTAACAGTCTCTCTCTAAATCTTTGTTCTGAAAATCTCAGTGCATTTTGTCGTATGTTTTGGGGATTGAATTTTTTCTGCTCGAATTTTAACACAGCGTCAATTAATGCCTGCTCAGTTTGAAGATAGAAAAGAACACCTGTCTTCCCGTCTATAACCGATTCTCTTATTCCCCCTTTGCTGTAGGCAATTACAGGCTTTCCACAGGACTGCGCTTCTATCGGAGCGATGCCAAAATCTTCAAGACATGGAAAGATAAATGCCTTGCATCTCCGATAATAATCTCTAATCTGGGCATCTGATAACCTTCCCAAGAATTTTATATTATCATTCGCCATAGCTTCGAGATTATTATCGGAGATGCAAGGCATTTATCTTTCCATGTCTTGAAGATAAATGCC
>Ga0114921_10001681_pt1 | contig 10267 bp, 10 predicted proteins | sample BentaG_FD_87016 | JGI IMG/M metagenome (GOLD analysis project Ga0114921, IMG submission 87016) | Deep subsurface microbial communities from South Atlantic Ocean to uncover new lineages of life (NeLLi) - Benguela_00093 metaG | ecosystem: Environmental > Aquatic > Marine > Oceanic > Sediment ...
ACCGAATGTATGTCGTCAAGCGGTTTCAGACTTTTTTGCTGATTTCTTAAGCTACAGATTCCGAGTATCATACTACTACTAACTGATTCCTTTTGACAAGGTTCGAAGCGAATGAGAACCCCCTCCCCCTCAAGCATCTCTAGCCGCTAATTCACTCAGCGTCCTGCTTCACGTGGGGGGCCAGGAGGGCTTGGCTTTGGCGTCTGCTCATTTCAATTATTGATTAAAATAGAAAATTCCTAATTTCCTTTAAGCTCTCCTTTTCTATAACATATCTCCCGATCCAAAGGATACTGTCTATCTTCGCACCATACAGCATGAATTTTTCTATTGTAAACTGCAATAGCAGGGAGATCAGAATCATAAAAATAATTATAATAATATTTAGTGCTTAAGTTTTCTTGCTCAGACCAATTTGAGCCGTTGTCTATACTATAGGAATAGAATATACCATCCTTTGATGGTCCCGTAGGTACGTGTTGTTGCCATATAATATGGATTTCATTTCTATCAGAAACTATTGTTGCATTTTTTGCTGGGTCATAGCCCCCTAGCTCTTTTGATATAAATTTATATCCTCCCCAGCTTTTTCCTTTATCTCGGCTCCTTTTATAGCGTATTTTATTATTATTAGAGGAAAACTCTTCCCAGGCAATATGAACATTGTTTTTGACGCTTGCGATTGTTGGCTCATAACACTCATAATAACCAGCTATATCTTTTTCAGAAGACCAAATTTTACCATTATTATTACTCTTTTTGTAATATACAACAACATCAGTCTTCCAGGGTTCATATCCTCTCCAAGCTAAATGAATAGTTTCCTTATATACTGCAATTGTAGGGTGTTTGTTGCTTTTAATACGCCAAGTCATTCTCATTTCCGAAAACCAAGTTTTTCCATTGTTAATGCTCCTTCTGTAATAGATGTTCGCATTTCTTTCATATACTACATGAATGCTTTTTTTATGAACTGCAATTGCAGGCTTTGTATAGTCATCGCTTAGATTTGTTAACCTCTTTGGCTTTGACCATTTAATCCCATTATTTGTGCTTTTCATATAAAATACTGCACGCTTGGAAGAAGAAGAATCACACCAGACTACATGAATATTTTCGCCATAGAGCGCAATTTTAGGATAATTAGACCACCCGCCCCTCTTAGTCAGCAGTTCAGAATCTGACCATTCAACTTCTACCTTTGCAAATGAAGTTTTATGTAAGGAAATTAATATAAATAAGGCTATAAAAATTAATATGACTTTTTTTAATTCTTTCATCTTTCCCCTCTTTTTTAGTCTATTTATGATTATTTTTAAATCGCTTTTTAAATAAGCAAAAATTTATACGTTAATGAATATATTAGAAACCCTTATTACAGTCAATCGCCTTTAGGGGTGATTTTGAGGAGTAATTTGCTCCTTTTATTGTGATTCCTAAAGAGCAGACCTCTTTTAATTACTCATAATGAGAAATCACGTTAATCTCTATAAGTGATTCCCTTTCTCGCTTCAATTTTCTTGGGGGGAGCCAGGGCGATGGCTTTGGTTTCCAATCGTTTCAAAATTAATTTAAAGCAAATTTTTAGCTGTTCAAATTTTTTTAACACCCTTGTTTTGCTACAGTGGTTATCTAGAGGAAAAATCAGTTAATTCAGTTACTAAGCTTTCTGTGCTTTAATTGTATTCTATCCTAACACTGTAGAGCCAGAGGGCTTTTTCGCCTACATTGTCCATCCAATCAAGAAATGAAAGCCTTAAATACCAAGAATATTTACTATTATCTATCCATCTTTTTTGACCAGTCGAAGAATTCACAATCATATCACCCATGTAATCATCATCACTACTTGTCTGAGCTGATATCACTAAGAATTTTTCCCCCGACTTAAATTTTACCTTGTAAAGAGTAACCGCGACAAGACCGTCCCCAGTACCATCATGTAACTTAACACTAATTCGCCTAACCTTTTTACCTTGAGCTGAAGCGGGAAAGTAGACAGGTGCATACATCTCCATTTCTCGACCAGGCTGATTGGGCGTTAAATAAGGTTTACCCAATTCAGATTTAACAAATATTTCCTCTCCAGTTTTTCCATTAAAAGCAAATGCAGGAACATTAATCCAATCTGCATAACAGATTGCAGTGGAAATGAAAACTAGACTAATGCCAATAACCGATAATCTCTTTATCATTTGATCCCCTCCTTTTAATTTATGATTCGTATAAATCTTACTCTTCTGTAAAACAACTTGTCAATGTAAAATTCCCTTTTGTGCTTAAGCGAATTTAATCGCTAATAGAAGACTCGACCATATTTATCCCGAAGAATTTACAAACATAATAGATGGCTCTGACTATTTTAGGACTTTCGGACTTTTAAATTCGTATCTGTCAGTACGATGGTCATAAAGTGTTCTTCCATAAACTATTAAATAACCCTCTCCTGCCATTGAAAATCGCATTGGTCGAATTGCCCAGACGGAGATATTCCTGACTAAACCGTAATTATCAAGAATACGTTTTGACGATTTACATATGGCATCGGTCCAAGTTTGTATTTGGTCATAGCTTCTTGGCTCAAACAAAGAATATAGCGAAATCGTGATGCGATACATTGAGCCATCATCCTCGACATTTAAAATTGAAATGTATTTAGCAAAACATTCATTGGTGGAAACAGCTTTGATTTTCTGCTTAATTTCAGTCAACTTTTCTTGTTCTCGCTCTTTAGCTGCCTTTTGCTCTTCAGGTCCAGGAGCAAAAATCGAGATATTGTTAACAATTAAGAGAATCCCGAAAATAGGACTCAAATTTAGGCAAGCTAATTTTTTGCTTTTTCTCATTTAACCTTCTTATTTAAATGATGATTCTTATTATCTTTATATTAAGTTTGCAAAAGAAAAAAATCAATCCAATACCTCGAAATCTCCTTTTACCATTTTATGCCGCTTTAAGCCTTATTAAATTCTTCAATTCACAATGTAAAATATTCACAACAAAGTAAGATGTTTTTCTCTTTTGCCGGCTGGAGAGAGTTCCCACATTAATGGTTCCCATCATTAACCCCCCTTTTGCTGACAACAGCCAGCGACTAATTAAAACATGAATAAATGGATTAATCTTAAAAATCCATGTGGACACGGTGTGGACAAATTGACCCAAAATGGCTCAGCTTAATTGACTTAGGCTAAAAACCAAAAAGAGATTAACGCATTGATATTAAAGGTAATAAGGTGGGGTGAGTGGGGGGTCTCGAACCTCCAACCCACGGATTAAGAGTCCAGTCTCTTGACGAGAATAAAGCTCAAGAAGCTGCTCTCCCATTGTTTTTTATTAAAGTCGATCTCGATATATTTTTTATTGTGACGAATGCCTTGTTCAAATTCTAATCTAACCTTTTTTTGCAAGACATCTATCGTGCCTACACATTTTCTTTTTGTTGATATTGTTATGGATATTATCTTTCCCCTCCTTTTTTGGAATTGGCTTGCATGGCTTATCACATCTAGTGCAAAACAATTTACAGTAAAAAAACTGAGTGCCATGTTCATCAAACCCCGCATGGCTTTTTTCCTCTCTATAACCTGCCCCACAACAATCACTAACGTATTCTTTCATCCCTGTTCTCTCCTCCACTTTCTGAATCCCTTCATGAGCCACTTGACTGACCTGAAGTCCCATTTCTTTAAGTCCTTGCTTTCCCATTTACCATGCAGTAACTCGTAGCCCAGATTGCCGTCTTTTAAGATGTTATAGACTAGCTTTTTTATTGCCTTTCTTTTGGGCATTTCAGAGAAAGCCCCATCACAGCAGGGAAGCCATTTAACCGAATAAGGTAATCTATTATCACGAAGCTCTTCTTCCCACTCCTCGTAAGCCCCGATGTTCCCAATTCCGTGAATGGCATACTGGAAGTATTTATGAATTGGCTTCTCCCAGTAAAAACCCCTAACCCTTCCTTCTATAGAGGTTATCTTCCTATGCAATCCAACATCAAAGATATTAGATTTCCTTTGGTGCCAGAAATCGCCAGCGATAACTTCGTTGCCAGCACTAAAGACTATGTACTGCCTACGCTTCCACTTTTTACCTAGTTCTTGTAGCTTGTTTCTTACAAACCTTTCAAAGTTCTCTATGATTAATCCTGTCCTTCGTATCTTCTCACCACCAGGCTTATCCCAATATTCATAGTAATGCCATTCCCCAGAGGTGGTTCCCCATACATCTCTATTGCAATTCTTTGGGTTTAACCAATGTTTCCCCCAATCCTGCCATTGAACATTAAAATCAAGGATAACAGTTATGCCCCGTTTAATAGCGTTCTCTGTGTTTCTGATGATTCTCCTGAGCCATCGACGGTTAATATATTTTTCAACCTCAGCCATTCTATCTTCTTCGGGCAGGTCTAATTCTAGTTTCTTGGGGTCTGGTAATAGAAAAACTTTATCATCATCTCGCTTAAAAGGATGGTGGACATGGGCAAAAGCATCCCGCCAGTTACCATAAAGACAGCACCGAACAGTATTACCAAATCTCTTTTCAACCATGCGTTCAAATATCCACTCCTTCACCATCCAGGTTTTGTGGTTCTTAAAGACAAAGAGGTGAGGGTCAAACCCTATCCCCAGGTATATGTTACGCCCATATTTTTCCCGTAAATAGGGAACCTGCAACTTTTCTGGTAATTGTTTTATTTTTTTCATGACTTCTCCTTCCCCTTCCTTCTAAGCCAGGCAGGATCTAGCCTCATGTTAGAAGCATAGGGAGAACTATCAATATCCCACCTTATTGCATCATCCTCAAGTTGTCTACTAATAATGTAAACATAATCCTCATAGACGAGCCAAAGCCAGGTTGTTTTGCGTATGCTCCCATCATCCATTCGAACAACATAAAGATAATCTCCATTCTGAGGAATCTTTTGTATAACCTCACCCCATCCTATTGGGACATATTCTTCCTCATCCCATACCTGAACTCTCTCGCCTATGTGGAATTGTTCTTTCATCTTATCCTCTTTTTAATTCTGATTTCCCTTATCCAGGGAATAAACCATAAATCAGCGAATAAACATAAAGTCGTAAATCCTAAAAGAAGGAAAAACGCTGTACGCCAATTCAACATAAACGGTCCCTTTCTCTCTCCATCCTTCTGATCCTTCTCTTTAACAAATCTATTTCAGCCTGTTTGGTTCTTATTTGGTTGTCAAGCTTTTTATTTTTAGATCTCAATTCTTTTAGTTTTCCTTTCCTTAGTTCTCTTCTATAGAATAATTGTTCAATTATTTCTTTAAAATTCATCGGCTCTAATCTCCAGATTCTCCCGGGCCCATGCCAGCACCCATAGGATTGCCGATTACCTGAAGTCTCGACCACTAAATGAGAAGGTCTATATTATTGGCTATGACTTGATTGATGAGAATATCAAAAGCCTTAAGGACGGCGGCATTGATTTTTTAATCAGTCAACAATCAGAAAGACAAGGCTATGAAAGCCTTTATTCCATATACCGTTATGTTGTACTAAAAGAGCCTGTTGAACAGAAAAACATGATGCAAGTGGACATAGTCATAAAAGAAAATATTGGCTATTACAAGAGCTGATTAAGATAAAGTGAATAGCTGATTATGATTAAGGGGGTCGGACCAAGATAACTTATTTTATATCAAGTATTTACACTTAAAAATCAACAGCAAATTTCTTCCAATCGCTGCAAGCCACTCTGGCATCCTGGTTCTTCGCTCGTATCCGCCAGAAAAGTTGACCGCTTGATTCCCGTGCCTTCCTCAATATTATTTTCCATTCCTCAGGTCGAAGCCATAAGGACAGACTAGAGACCCATCCATCTTCAGGAAAAGAAAGGGTCTTGGAATCTGGAAAAGAAGGAGTCGTAGATACATCAACCTTAAAGGAAAAATCCCCAGAGCTTGCCCAGCTAAAAATTGAAGCGCCTGAACCGAGAGGCTCCCACTCTATAGGCCAGATAAGCATGATATCATTGGGTGTGGCAGAGACCGGACCATGGAGGGTGCTCTTCCCGTGAAAATCTATATCTTCAAGAAGATAATAGTAAGTCACGCCATTTTCCACATCGTAGTCAGTGAAGCTATATTCAGCACCAAAGCCAGCCGCCCCTCTTGCAGGAATAAAGTAGGGATTTATCTTTACATACTCCTTATCCTCCACTTCGCTCCTTAATATGTTAAACCCTTCATTATCAAGCTCTGTTTCTGTGTCCCACTCTAAAAGAACAGCAGAATTGAGGGGCTTTGCTTTAAAGTAGGAAAGCTCAACAAAGGTCTGCTCTTCTCCAAGACTATAAAAAGTATCAGGATCGTTCATGCTGTTAAAGCTGGTCTTAATCCAGTCATCACCTCTTGCTTTATTTGAGATGCGGACTTCGTCGATGATGCCCCAACCAACCAGCCCACCCTCATACTTTGCTATATAACAATCAAGCGCTCCATCATCGCCAAGAGTACCAGATGGAGAATCTCTCTCAGTTACAGCCATGGATGCTCCGTCTATATAAAGGACTGGGTCGTTGGATGTACTAGATCTGTTATATGTCACAGCAATATGATACATGGTGTCCACGTCTATTGTGCCGTTAGCTGTATGCCACTCACCCATCGTCCCGCTCCAGCCCTGTATAAAACTAAGTCTACGTCGGGTTGGATCCGAGTCGTAGAATAGAAACCAGCCAGTTTGTGCGGGCTCACTGCCCTTCACCACAATTGCATTGGCATCGTCATTATCCGCAAGTTCTATCCAGGCACTAACAGTCTTAACTTCAATGTTATCAAGTGAACTACCACTGCCCACATTCACATAATCATCAGTCCCATCAAAATCATCAGCCCCGTTTATCTTCCCTGAACTGGTATGAAGGTCGGTTATTATGATGCCGCTATAAGGAGTACCATTATTGTTGTTGGACGTGGAATCTTCTCTACATCCGCTAGAGGCACAGCTTTCCTCCAAGTGTTGAACCATCTTGAAATTGGTATCCCAAACCAGGGGTTTATTAGTGCCTGTAATATAAGTCACGTCATCGTTATCTACATCTGAGCTTCCATAATACATGTAAATTGTCTTACCGCCACTATTAAGAGTGCCGATATTCACCCAGGCTACATATACACCAGATGTTCCATCATAATCTTCTTTCTCGTGTTTAAGGATTTCAGTGCTATCCCCCGTGGCAAAGACTATGTCATAGCTATCAGAACGCACCACTTTGCCAGCAGGAAATTGCTTTAGATCATTTTTTAAATTAGTATCATCAGTAGAATCAAAGAGCATAGGAAAATTGTCATGGCCTGTTCCTTCTACCTTACTACTTTGAATAGTCACTGATATTTTGTATTGAAAATTTCTAGTAACGCCGTTGATTGTGAGCTGAAACCCAAAGGCATGGCCGCAAAATAAAAGAACTACCATAAGAGCAAGAAACTTGACTTTTATTTTCCTTGCTGACATCTTATTATCCCCCCAAAAATTGCTATAATCTTAAAATTAGTTAGATGGGGGATGAAAATTTTTGTTTACTGACATTTTTAATCCTATCAACATTCGTATTCTAATTACTCCAATATTATAATATAAAGATTTTCTCCATAAAGTCTATTACCTTTAGAGGGGGTTTTAGGGGTGATTATTATTGATGGCTTTACCACCACAAAAAGGGATTCTTTACCATAGTTAAACTGAGTTTTTCAAATATTACCGCTTTTTGCCGTATTTAAATGCTTTGTTTTATTTTCCATATTATTTCTCACCCTGTCCCTACCTAAACAAACCTAGCTTTCATATGCTTTAAATATGCTTTAATTTTTTTATCGTGTAATATATAAACCCTTGTAAATCCCTCATATGCTTTCAATTTTACTTTCCTATAAAATTTTTGCCCCAATCTAAACTAGCCCATAATGCTTTAAAAAACCCATAGATACCTTTGAACACCTTATCTCACTTGGGGGTTCTCAGGTGGGGTAACGACCCCCAGGCCCTGGGTGAATGGGTGTTCTCTGGGGTAACGGGGCATACTTTGCCCTGGCCTTGCTTGAAGATCACCACTGACCTACCCTTACAGTGGCCCGTGCTGTGTGTTCTTGGCTCTAAGATACCCCTGAGCCTAGTCCTCTCCTGGGGGCAGACCAAGCCCTAGAGGGGGAATTGGTTAGTCTTGTGGGAAGGTTGCTGGTTAGAGGTAATTAGAAGTAATTACCAAAGTATTCCTTGGCTCTAGTGTCTGCCTCTCTGTCCTCAAACATCTCGAAATAAACTTCACTCGAACTTAGTTTCTTGTGTCGTAACCATCGCTGAACAACGTAGGGGGATTCACCTCTTTTCACTAATTCGATAGAGCAAGTATGTCTTAAATTGTGAACGCTTACATCGCCATTTAAGCCCGCTTTTTGGGCTACTCTTTTAAAGGCTCGTTTCACTCCCTCGATAGACATGGGTTCATCCTTATAGAGCCGATGAGGGAAGAAAAACTTGCCATTACCACCAGGATAAACTTTCATCCAAGCTTTATACTTCTTCCATATTCTTTCTGGAAGCTCATAGGTTCTCTGTCTGCCCGACTTCAATCCTCTTATTGTGATCTCCCTGCTATCCTCATTTATCTGTTCAAACTTTAAGCCTCGGATTTCCCCCGCCCTCAATCCTAAATATAAGGCCAGGCTAAACATAAGATCATCCCTCTTGCTTTTCTTGGCTACCTTGAAAAAAGCCCTGATTTCTTCCTCTTTCAAGAACCTTCGCTCACCATGTTTCTTTGTTCCCCTTGGCCTGCCTCTCTTTGCTCTTTTTGGATTCATTTTAACACCTCTTTATGTAATTATTTTAACCTAAATAATTACTCAAGTCAAGCTATTTTTAGGGTCTTTCAGGGGAAAATCACTCAAAATTACCAAAATTGATATTTCAAAATATGCCAGTAATAATTACTCAGAAATTACTTACAGAATACACCCCACTAACAATATTGCTTTAAGTCCACCAGGGCGTTCTCAGAGCCTTTTAGCCCTATCCCCAGAGCTGTTTCTAGCCTATATTCAAGACACATTCCCCTATCAGCTTTACAACACAGGCTTGATAAATCAAACCCTTAACGAATCCCTTAATGCTTTTCCATAAACGTAGGCAGGATCGGAGGGCTAATCTACTAGGCTATATTAGGTTAATAAGGTTAATCTAGATTAACTTAGATTAATAAGATTAATTTAGGTTAATATAGATTAATTTAGATTAAGGGGCAGATCGGTTAAAATCGATGACCAACATTTTCGTTGACATAAATTATAAAGTTAAATAAGCTTTTCATTGAGCAAAAAAGGAGGTTTAGGATGAAAAAATTACTTATGATTATTCCTTTGGTCATTCTGCTTTTGTTTACTTTTGGCCGCCAGCAGGGTGAAGAGGTAGCTGAGGAAGTGAAGGCAGAACAAGAAGAGCCAAAAGAGGTTATGGCTTTGGCTCAAGAGCGACAATCGATTGCAGAGGCAAATATCAAGTTTGGCGAAGCAGTCCGTTCAGGCGATGCCACCGCTTTAGCAAGCCTTTACACAGAGGATACCAGGCTTTTGGACCCAAAAGTTGGCATGATTCAAGGAAGGGAAGGTGTAGAAGCTTACTGGGCAGGGGCTTTCCAGATGGGAATAAAAGAAGTTGTGTTGACCACCGTGGAAGTCATGGGAATGGATGACATGGTTTGCGAGTTCGGCAAGGCTGATTTGACAATTAAGCCTGAAGGAAAGGATGAGATTAAAGACAAAGGCAAGTATTTGGTTATATGGAAAAAAGCTGCTGATGGGACGTGGAAGATGTATGTAGACATTATGCTTTAGGATTAGCTTGACCTGACACTCAGTGTCTCTTTAATAACTGTCCCTTCTATATAATTATAACTTTCTATCTTGCATAACTATTACAGATAGGAAACATAAAGAGGAGGGAACAAAATGAAAAAACTTTGCATGGTTCTACCTTTGGCTCTGATTCTATGCTTCATGGTCGGTTGCCAGGACAAGGAAGCAATGGCAGAGCTTGAAGCGATGAAAGCTCAAGCAGAGGTTGAGGCTCAGAATAAGACAATAGTGCAGCGTTACTGGGATGGGAAGTGGAACGAACGGCGTCCTGAAATCCTGGATGAACTCCAGACGCCCGATGTGGTCTATCACGGGACTTCTATGGAAATGAAAGGTATCAAGGAGTACAAACAGGTGTATAGTGGCTACCTATCCGCCTTCCACGAT
>Ga0114921_10001682_pt1 | contig 10261 bp, 13 predicted proteins | sample BentaG_FD_87016 | JGI IMG/M metagenome (GOLD analysis project Ga0114921, IMG submission 87016) | Deep subsurface microbial communities from South Atlantic Ocean to uncover new lineages of life (NeLLi) - Benguela_00093 metaG | ecosystem: Environmental > Aquatic > Marine > Oceanic > Sediment ...
GCCAACGTTTAGGATGGAGATTGTTGGGGTAAGGGGGTGCAGAGGAGGTCGCAGGGGCACATCGAGTCCTCGGCCCAGATGTCCCCGTGCTGGTTGAGGGCCCTGATCCTGCAGCCCCCTCCGCAGATGTCCTTGTTTACGCAGGTGCCGCAGGCTCCCTTCAGCGCCTCCTTCTTGTTCCTGAAGCGGTTCAGTATGGCGTTCTCCTGGTCGTTCCAGAGCTCGCTGAACTTATGCTCCTTGACGTTCCCGACCACGAGCTCCTCCCTCTGGGCGAACTGGCATGCAAAGACATTCCCGATGGGGTCGACGTTGGCGGCCCTGTCCCCGGCGCTGCAGGAGTCCCCTGTGAAGCTGAGGAGCTTGTAGGCGTTCTCGTACTCTGGGTGGCCCTCCTTACTCATCTTCTTCAGGAGGTAGATGCCGTCCTGGGGCGCGTCCACCGTGAGGATCTCGATGACGCTGGGGTCCAGGGTCTTCGCCTTCTCGTACAGGAAGTCCAGGGTCTCCAAAATCTCCTCTCGACTCAGCTGCTTCTCGGCATATATCCCCTCGCCCCTCCCGCTGGGCACCAGCCAGTAGAGGCAGAACCTGGGAACGCCTAGTTCGAGGCACATATCCAGTAGCTTCGGGATCTCCGCGACGTTGTCCTTGGAGGCGGTGATCCTGATGCCGCACTTGAGGTCGATCTCGACGCAGTTCTTGAGAGCCTGGATGGCCTTCTCGAAGCTCCCCTGCTGGTTCCTAATGGCATCGTGGGTTTCAGCGTCAGAGCCATCAATGCTGATGCCCACATAGCTGATACCCGAGTCCTTGAGCCTCCTCGCCACGTCTTTCGTGATCAGGGTGCCGTTGGTGCTGATCACGGCCCTCATCTTCCTCTCCTGGGCGTGGTCTGCAAGCTCCCAGAAGTCATTCCGGACCAGAGGCTCTCCCCCTGTGAAGAGGAGGAGGGGCACCCCCATCCCGGAGACGTCGTCGATGAAGGCTTTCGCCTCCTCCGTCGAGAGCTCTCCAGCCCTCTCCTTGTCGGGGCCTGCGCTGATGTAGCAATGATCGCAGGCGAGGTTGCACTTGTTGGTTATGTTCCAGAAGATGACGGGCCTCCGGGTCTCCGTGAACGCAAGCATCCCGCTGGGCACGTCTTTGGGCGCGTCCTTCCTGTGCTTTATGGCCTGGCTCACGGTACCCGTGCCGTGGAGCAGGCGCGTCAGTCTTATCATCTCACATTTCACCTACTTGATCTTGATATCCTGGAGCTGGTTCCCTTGAACCGCCTCCTGCTGTAGAGAACGTGGTAATCCTCGACTCCCGTCTCCTCCGAGAGCCGTCTCACGAAACGGTCCACAGAATCTCTGTCGTAGTCGTGGACCACCGTGTAGAGGTTGTACTCCCACCTCCCGGGGACCGTGGCCCTCCGATAGCAATGGGATATCTCGTGGTGCCCCAGCATGGCTTCCACCACCCGGGGCAGGTCCTCCTCGGGGACCCTCCAAACGATGACGGCGTTGGCGGTTATCCCGATCTTTCTCTGGTTGATGTTGGGGGCGAAACGCCTGATGGTGCCGTCCTCCATCAGCTCTTTGAGCCTCTCCACGAGGGCCTCCTGAGAGATCCCCAGGGCCTCCGAGGCCTCGGCGAAAGGCTCCCTAACCAGGGGGATGCCGTCCTGGACAGCTAGCAGTATCTCTCTGTCGTCCGTCATCATATTCACCTGAACACGTACCTGACGCCGATCTTGTACCGCCTCGTCACGGGGAGGTCCAGTACGTCATCCTGGGGGACCCCGGTGGCGTCGATGATCGAGGCCAGCGCCCCTTTGAGCCTCTCCTGGCTCGGGGTGATGAGGGTAAACCAGAGGTTGTACTCGTGGTCCCTCTCGTAGTTGTGGGTGACCTCGTCGAATCCGCTCACGATACCTGCGACCTCCTCCATCCTCCCCGGGGGCACCTTCATAAGGACCAGTGTGCGCGCCGTGAGCCCGACCCTGTCCGTCTCGAGGACGGGACCTATCCGACGGATCACCCCCTCCTCCATGAACCTCCCGACTCGCTTCATCACGTCCTCCACCGTGGTGTCCAGCCTCCCAGCCAGGGCGTCCCAGGGACGTGTGGTGAGGGGGAAGTCGTCTTGGAGGGTCTGGAGCAGGGCCTTGTCGGCCTCGTCAAGAGTTACGGTTTCGTCCATATTGTTCACATCCTTGCGTTACCGGGTACGTAGGTGCACCAGGGCTCCTCGAGGAGGTAGTCTCCCTCCAGGGCCTGGGGCTCGTGGAGCCCCCCGCAGGCCTCGATGAAGTCGCTGGAGAGGCCATAGGCCCGGGCCCTGCAGCCCCCGCACTTGGCCTTGTACTCGCAGACACCGCACCTGCCCTTGAGGTTCTCGAAGTCCCTCATCGATATGAGGACCTCGGAGTTCTCCCAGATCTCCTTGAAGGGGGTCTCCCTGATGTTCCCCAGCTTGATGGGGAGGTAGGGGCACGGCGTGACCTCCCCCTCGGGGTAGATCCTGCAGTAGCTGAGGCCCGCGATGCAGCCCCGGGTCCACTGGCTCATATCGAGGCCCATCTGGTCCCCGATGCGCATGAACTGGGGGGCGCAGGTAGGCCTGACGGTCATCTCCCTCCCCGCGTATTTTTTGAGTACTTGGCGGATCATCTTCTCGTACATCGCCGGGGAGATGTCCTCTACCTCCGTCCCCCTGCCCGTTGGCACCAGGAAGAAGAGCTGGACCATCTTCACCCCCAGCTCCTCCCCGAGGGCGAGGATGTTCTCGATGTCATCGAAGTTCTCCTGGGTCACTGTGGTGTTGAACTGGACCCTGAGTCCGTTCCTGAGGCTCGCCTTGATCCCTTCGATGGCGCCCTTCCAGGCCCCGGGCATACCCCGGAACTCGTCGTGGATCTCGGGGGTGCTGGAGTCGAGGCTAATGGCTACAGATCCCGCTCCGCTCTCCTTGAGCTTGACGGCGACCTCGTCGTCTATCCCGATGCCGTTGGTGCCCAGGCCGACCCTCAAGCCCTTGTCCGAGGCGTACTTGGCGAGTTCGAAGATGTCCTCCCTGAGGAGGGGCTCCCCGCCGCTCAGTACCAGGACGGGCTTGCTCACCTCGACTATCTGGTCGATGAGCATCTTCCCCTCCTCCGTGGTGAGCTCGTCCTGACTCTCCCTCTCTTGGGCGTCCATGTAGCAGTGGGCGCACCTGAGGTTGCACTTGAACGTGGTGTTCCAGGAGATGATCCTGGGCACCGCTTTCCTGGGCTCTCCCCCGCCGCTGTGATGACCAGGGTGCCCGCCGTTTCCGTGCCTTCTATTTTCCGTTTCATTCACCTCTATCTAGATTAAAATTTTCTGCAAGGGCCACGAGCATAGCCTCGATGGAATGTCTCTCGGGGATCGCATCCACCTCTACTCCCAGACTCTCAAGGGCTTTACGTGTCATAGGCCCAATCGCTGCCACTCGCGTGTTTCCTAAGCTCTCTCTCAGGGTCTGAGCAGAGCCGTCCTCCTGGGCTATCGTGAATAGATTCCTCGCGATCGAGGCGCTCGTGAATGTGACCGCGTCGATATCACCGCGAGAAAGATCCACCAGGAACCTAGTGACTCTGGACTTGTCCGAGGGGATGGTGGACTCATACGCGATGACCTCTCGGACAAAGGCGCCTCGAGCCTCGAGTTCCTCCTTGAGCGCCTCATCCGCCCTGCTCGAACGGGGGATCCCCACTCTTAACCCATCCAACCGGAACTCTTCTAGGATTTCCAGGAGCCCCTCAGAGCCCTGGCGGTTGGAGACGACCGCTTTCTCGACCCCCTGATCCCTCAATTCCTGTAATGTCCTCGTCCCAATGGCAATTACCTGCACACGAGTCATCTCCTCTGAGAGGTTGCTGGCGAGGCCAACTTCCTGAGCCGTGCTGAATAGGCTCCTGACGCCGTTCACGCTTAGGAAGATCAGCAGGTCAAAATCCCCACTGGTGATTCCATGGATGAAATCGAGGATCTTCTGTCTATTCCTTTGGAAGCTGATCTCGATCATTGGGACGATATACGGGGTGCCACCCAACCTCTCTATCAGTTCGGCCGTCTCTTTTGCCTGCCCCTCGGGTCTGGTTATGGCCACCACCTTTCCCCTGAGTGAGCACGTGTCCTCACTCGTCAAACCAGCGTAGCTCCTCCCTCAGGTCGACGACCGCGCCTACGATGACTATCGCGGGAGGCCTGATCCCCTCCGCGCGTGCCTTTCCCTCGATGTCGCCCAACACTCCGGTGATGGTCCTCTGGCTACCAGTCGTGCCTTTCTCTATGATGGCAACAGGGGTACCAGGATCCCTGCCCCCCGAGATGAGCCTCGCTGCTATTGAGCCCAGGTTCCCGATCCCCATCATGACTACGATGGTGTCCACGGAACCGGCGATCTGCTCCCATTCAACGGTACCCTTTTTCTTATTCGAGGCCTCGTGGCCAGTGACGAAGGCGACGGATGATGCCATGTGCCGATGGGTGACGGGTATGCCTGCATATGCCGGGACTGCGATGGCGGAGGTTATCCCTGGGACGACCTCATATGTGACACTGGCCCTGCTCAGCTCAAGGGCTTCCTCCCCTCCCGAAGAGGAAAGGGTCCCCGCCCTTCAGCCTAACGATGTTCCCCCCCTTCCGGGCTCTATCGATGAGTATCTCATTTATTCTCTCTTGAGGGGTGCTAGGCTCCCCTGGGTGCTTCCCCACGTAGATCTTCTCACAGCCCTCTGAGGCTAAGGCAAGGATCTCCTCGCTCACCAGACGGTCGTATAGGATGACGTCCGCGTTTCGGATGAGGCGCTCGGCCTTGACGGTGATGAGCTCCGGGTCACCCGGACCCGCTCCAACGATGTAGACCTTCCCCTCAGACATTTCTCTAGCTCCATCTCTCGATAAGTCTGGAAGCCCCGTGTTCCATCATTTCAACCGATGCTTTCCGTCCGAACTTGCGGGGGTCCGCCCCGTCCCCGGAGGTGCTGAATTGGTGCCTGACTCGACCATCCGGGGATAGGAGAGAAGCAAAAAGCGTCATCTCCTCTGTTAACTGGACATTTACACCCAGCGGGATCCTGCAGCCTCCGCCCATGACGTCGATGAACGCCCGCTCGGCCTCGATGGCGGCCCACGAAGGGGGATGCGTGATCTGATTCAGGACCTTCTTGACCTCGTTGTCTTCCTCTCGTGCGACGATGGCAAGCGCCCCCTGGCCTGCGGGAGGAGTGAACTCCCTCAGGGAGAGGCGCTCCTTGATGACGTCCTCCCTGCCGAGCCTCGCTAACCCCGCCTCGGCGAGGATCAGGGCGTCGTACAGCCCTTCCTCCAGCTTCCTGAGGCGGGTGTCCACGTTGCCCCGGATCAGCTTCACCTCGACGTCCCCCCTCACGTGGAGGATCTGGGCTGTCCGCCTGGGGCTGCTGGTGCCGACAACGGCCCCTGGCGGCAACTCGTCTAGGCTCCCGTACATCGCCGAAACGAGAACCTCATAGGGAGAAGCCCTCTCAGGAATCGCGCAGATAAATGTCCCGGGTGAGAGCTCGTTGGGCAGGTCCTTCATGCTATGTACGGCAAAGTCCGCCTCGCCCCTCAAGACCGCTTCGTCGATGGCCTTCGAGAAGACCCCCTTCTGATCTATGCTCGCTATAGGCCTGTCTCTGAAAACGTCGCCGGCCGTCTTGACTATCAGGGTCTCCACATTCACCGGAGGATTGACCCTTCGCAGTTTTGAGGCGACTATGTCAATTTGCTTGAGGGCGAGCCTGCTGCCCCGTGTACCAGCCACGAGCTTCATCGGTTCTCCATCAGCCATCCCGCGGCTTCCTTAGCCGAGTAGGTGAGTATCATGTCCGCGCCGGCCCGCTTGATCGCTGTCAGGATCTCCAGGACCAGGGGGCGCTCGTTGATCCACCCTTTCTGGGCGGCGGCCTTTACCATGGAGTACTCGCCGCTGACGTTGTAGGCGGCGGTGGGCATGCCGAAGGCTTCCTTCACCCTGAGGATCAGGTCGAGGTATGCCAGGGCGGGCTTGACCATGAGGATGTCGGCCCCCTCCATGAGGTCGAGCTTGGCCTCCCTCAGGGCCTCGTTGGGGTTGGCGAAATCCATCTGGTAGCCCCGGCGGTCCCCGAAGGCTGGTGCCGACTCGGCGGCCTCCCTGAAAGGCCCGTAGAAGTGGGATGCCTGCTTGACAGAGTAGGCCATGATGGCCACATCCTTGAAGGACTCCTGGTCGAGGCCGTCCCTGATGGCTCGGACTTGGCCGTCCGTCATCCCCGATGGGGCTACGATGTCCGCTCCGGCCTCGGCGTGGCTGACGGCCGTCTTCTGGAGCAGCTCGAGGGTGGGATCGTTAAGCACCACCGAGTTCTCCACGATGCCGCAGTGACCGTGGCTCATGTACTCGCAGAGGCAGACGTCAGTTATCACCACGAGATCGTCGCCCAGCCTCTCCTTTATGGCACTTACGGCGCGCTGTGTGATCCCCTCAGCGGCGTATGCCGAGGTCGCCATCTCGTCCTTGACGGCGGGGATGCCGAACAGGATCACAGCCGGGATGCCCATGGAGGCTACGTCTTCTGCCTCTCCTAAGACCTTCCTCAGGGGGAACTGGAACTGGCCCGGCATCGTCCCTATCGGTTCGGGGCGGGTGATCCCCTCCTTGACGAACATGGGGTAGATGAAGTCGTCGGGGGTGAGGGTCGTCTCCCTCGTCATGGCCCGGAGTTTCGATGTCCTCCGTAGCCTTCTCATTCTAATTTCTGGGTAACTCATTCCATCATCTCTCCACAAACCAATTTGAAACAGTGAAACGTGTGCACCGTGTCCGGACCCATTGCGCGTGTGGGGCTGGGCAATCAGGTCTCGATGATCTTTTCGGCAATCCTCTTCGCCTCGTCTAGCCTTCCTTCCGCTAATAGATTTTTGATCTCTTGGTCACCGGCTATTCTGTACAGAACCTCCCTGCGAGCCTCCCATCTTTGTATCTTCTCTCGTGCCAGCTTCCGGGCGTGGGCCTGCAGCTCAACTTGGAGGACATCCTCCTCGGTGATGATCTTCTCTATCCTTTGCCGGAGGAGCCTCGACATCAGGGGGCTTTTCCCGTCGGTGCATACCCCGACGCGGATGCTGCCTTTCTGTGCCACGGCGGGGGAGTAGAAATCGCTGATGGCGGGTATGTCTACAGCGCAGACAAGTGTGCCAAGCTCCTTTGCGCGCCTGGCGATTTCGGTGTTCACTTGACGACTGTCCGTTGCAGCGAACACGAGATCTGCGCCCGAAATCCTGGGAGATAAAGCGTTAAAGTCTTCTTCGATGTCTCCCTCCAGTAGCTCCAACTCCCCCAGCATACCCAGCTCCTTGAGGCTCTCTGAAAAACTCCTGCTCACGACGAGGACGCGGGCACCGTTTCGGAGGAGATTCTTGGCCTTGCGCTCACCTTGGGTTCCCCCGCCGAAAACGACGGCTATCCTCCCTTCCATCCTCAAATCGATAAGCATATTCAATACCGTGTTTTGTTAATCTCTCGAATCTCGGGTTCTGAGCTCTCTCTTGAGCGTGAAACGAGCTTGTACACTGCCCTCTTCCTATATCCAGTTATCACATTGTGATAACCACTTAGCATCTCGTCCACGGCAACGTCGGACGAGTCCACGATCAGAGGAGATCTGTTCAGGGATGCAAGCTCATCTGGTGTTGCCATGGTAACGATGTTTTCTCTCCCTATCTCTCGTATTATTTCAGGGCTTATACTTCTTCCTCCTGTGTCAGATAATAGGCCCAACCCACCCGAGAGTTCTATCAATAGTTTCGCCTTCTTCTTCTTGATCAGGTCGATTACCTCGGTCGTCCCTGCATCTGAGGCCACATTTTTTCCCTTATCGTACACATCGATTCCTGGATGGATCTCACCAAGACCGAGCTTCTTCGCGATTATCCTCGAAATCTTGCCTTGACCAATAACGTAGAGGAAATCGTCCCGCATGTTCTCTATGATATCCCAGGCGATTCTCTCCCTTGAGAGGTCTTCAGATGGTCCGGTCCTCTCCCTGAAGCCATGGACCGGTGGTCTACGGCAGTGGACCAAGGTCGTTTCGTTCGAGTCATTCTCCCCGTCTTTTTTCATTGTCCATATTGTCCTGTCAGATGTTGTTTGTTGATATCTGCAAAATATTCAATGAAGATTTAAAAAAGTTGCGATATTAACAAAAAATTCATACTTATCGTTCATCATATTCTCCATTTTTAAATAGAGCTTACATATTGAAAAACCTTGGTCATAGGGCTAGAAACTGGATGCGAGTGTGTGCGCGCGCCCAGACGGTAAATGAAAGTGCGACGTACTAGGAACCCCACCAGTACCCCGAGGGGATACCCTACGTGATCGTCAACGGTGTGGTCACAATCGACGAGGGAGAACACACGGGGGCGTTGGCGGGCAGGGTGCTGAAGAAAAGGTAGAGAGAGGCATTCAATCCTCCCCGGGATTCGGTTTAAGCCCCCATCGTTTTCAATAGTTCCGCCGCACGAACAGGGTTGAATATCCCGCACGGGCAGAGCTTCGCCAGATTTTCGCTGGCCGCCTCTGGGGCCATGGCGCCCCTCGCCACACTCTTGGCGAGGGCCCTGACAATCTTGGGGGAAACCATGTGGTGACCGCACATCGTCGTGATCTCCAGGACGCTCTCCTCGGGGAGGAACTCTTTCTTCCCCCAGATGCCCAAGGAGACGTTTATGGAGTGGGGTTTCAGCCCGGCCTCGCGGCATGCGCCCAGGACCTCGTCGGTCAGTCCGCTTATGACCAGGGAGAGGCCAATATCGGCCTCTTTCATCCTCTTCAAGAACTCGACAACGTCCCCCCTTTCTGTGAGGACGCCCCTAACCCTTGACCTTTTCGACAACTTCCCCTTGATCTCGTCGACGCTGACGGAGACCTTGGGACCCGTCTTGACATCCCCCCAGTTCGGGGAGCCGATGTCCTCGACGATGTCTATTATCCTGCCAAATTTCTCGGGGAGGTTGTCGTCGTTGATGCCCTTCGCGGGATAGGGCTGGAAGACGTAGTCGCCCTCCAAGGACTTTCTGGAACCCCTCCGATGGAGCGAGTGGGTCATCCGCTACGCCTCCGAGAGGGGCCTCCCCAGGCCCACGTTGACCTTCGCGTTCTCCCTGATGGTGATCCCGCTGGCCTCGATGAGGTCAAGGGCGGGGACGTTACCGTCATCGTCGAATCGACAGATCATCCCTAGGCTGAAGACGGTCTCAATGTCTTTCTCCAGAGCCCGCAGGACCTCGATGACCTCCGGTATCCTCATCATCTCGATCTTGGCCTCGACGATGGCCGAGAGGACGCGTTCATCCAACATCCTTTCGTCCAGCCGTCCAGAGCCGTCCACGAAGAGGGCCGAGACGGGGTTCTGCTCCTCGAAGCTCACACCCAGCCTGGCCAGAGCCATTGAGACCTTCTCTACCTCTCTGAACGTAGTCCCGACACCCGGCCTCCCGAGCTCGATGCAGACCCCGACCTCCCCCCTCTTGATGCGACCCGTCACGTCGTTGGTCTTGACCTCTTCGGTGCCCCGGCCCGGTACGCCAGTGAGCTTCTTAGTGGTCGTTGGGTCGCTCAGGTAGTGCCTGATCTCCCTCACTTCGTCGAAGGATGCGGGCATCGACAACGCATCTACGGGGCAAACTCCGGCGCGTACGCACGTGCTACACTCAACGCACCAGTCGAGATCTACCCGAGCCTTTCCCTCTTCGATCGAAAAGGCATCAACAGGGCAGTAGTCGATGCAGCTGCCACAGCCGATGCACAGTTCCTGATCTACTACAACCATGAGCCTTCAGGCTACTGAGCCTAGATATTAATTATATGTTGCCGATCGTAAAGGCCATCATCGAGAAAAATATCTGTGTTTCATCCGTTGTAAGGTCGAAAGGTGGAAGGAGTGCGGATTATGTCTATTATGAGCTGTCGTCGAAGATCTCCTTGTATCTCTTCTGGTTGAATATCCCGCAGACGCACAGCCGCCCGATGGTGTCCGCAGCTTTCTCGGAGGATATGACTCCCGCGCGCGCACTGGACGAGCAGCCTTCCCTGAAGAACCTGATATCTCCCTGACCCAGTCGATAATGTATTATAGCATACATACGAATTTCATGAAAGGTTTGGTTTCCATGCCCTGCACATCGATCATAGTCGGTAAAGAAGCTTCGATAGACGGATCCATACTCGTGGCCAAAGAGGA
>Ga0114921_10001683_pt1 | contig 10257 bp, 9 predicted proteins | sample BentaG_FD_87016 | JGI IMG/M metagenome (GOLD analysis project Ga0114921, IMG submission 87016) | Deep subsurface microbial communities from South Atlantic Ocean to uncover new lineages of life (NeLLi) - Benguela_00093 metaG | ecosystem: Environmental > Aquatic > Marine > Oceanic > Sediment ...
AAGATGAGGAAATATGAGGGACGGGAGACCAGGCGTGTTCGGACTATCTGCCCCTTCTGCGGCTGCGGCTGCAGCATTTATCTTGAGCTTCGAGACCAGAAGGTTATCGGCGTTAGCGCCGATGGCGGAAGCCCAGTGAACGACATCTGCCTCTGTGTCAAAGGGCGTTTTGGCTACGATTTCATCAACCATCCCGATAGGTTGACCAAGCCCCTGGTGAGAAGGAATGGAAATCTGGAAGAAGCGAGCTGGGAGGAGGCCCTGGACTTGGTCGCCAGCAGATTGCGGCAGATCAGGGAGGAGAGCGGGGCTGATTCTATAGCCTGCTTAAGTTCGGCCAAGAGCACCAACGAGGAAAACTACCTGATGCAGAAGTTCGCCCGGGCTGTAATTGACACCAATAATGTAGACCACTGCGCCCGCCTGTGCCACGCGTCAACGGTAGCAGGCCTTGCTTCCTCCTTTGGCAGTGGGGCGATGACAAATTCCATCGCCGAGATTGAAAATGCCGATGTGATACTGATCACCGGGAGCAATACCACTGAGAGTCACCCCATTATCGCTCGTCGGGTGAAAAGGGCGGTTAGGAAAGGGGCAAACCTGATCGTGGTTGATCCCAGGGAAACCACCATTACAAAATTCGCTACCCTATGGCTACGCCAAAATCCCGGAACTGATGTCGCCTGGCTCAATGGACTTATGCATGTCATCATTGAGGAGGGGCTGTGGGATAGGGGCTACGTGGACGAGAGAACAGAAGGATTCGATCAGCTCAGAGAGACGGTTAAGAAATATACCCCCGATCTTGTCGAGGGCATTAGCGGCATTCCCGGTGACCTGTTGCGGGAGGCCGCTCGCCTCTATGCCGGTGCCGAGAAAGCAGCAATTCTGTTTGCTATGGGCATCACCCAGCATACCACCGGAACCGACAATGTAAAAGCGATAGCCAACCTCGCCATGCTGTGCGGCAATGTAGGTATCGAAAGCGGTGGAGTCAATCCACTCAGGGGGCAGAATAATGTTCAGGGCGCCTGCGATATGGGTGCCCTGCCCAACGTCTTCCCTGGCTACCAGGCGGTAAGCGATGAAAACTTGCGGCAGAGGTTCGAGCAGGCCTGGGGGAGAAAGCTTCCCGCTAGCCCGGGGCTAACGGTGGTGGAGATGATGAAGGCCGCCGAGGAAGGCAAGATAAGGGCGATGTGCATCATGGGCGAGAACCCAATGCTCAGCGACCCCGACCTCAAACATGTGGCAGCCGCCCTCAACAAACTGGATTTGCTCGTCGTCCAGGACATCTTCCTCACCGAGACGGCTCAACTTGCCCATGTGGTGCTGCCGGCAGTCACCTTCGCCGAGAAGGACGGAACCTTTACCAACACCGAGAGAAGGGTGCAAAGGATAAGGCAGGGAATCGATCCTATCGGCGAAGCGAGACCAGATTGGCAGATTATTTGCCAGCTCGCCTCCAGGATGGGCTACGAGATGGATTACGAGCATCCCTCTCAGATCATGGATGAGATAGCGCGGGTGACCCCTTCATATGGAGGGATCTCCTATGACAGATTAGAGAATGGAGGGCTGCAGTGGCCCTGCCCCGATAGGGAGCATCCGGGGACGAAGTATCTTCATAAGGATAGGTTCACCCGCGGCCTGGGGCTATTTCAAGCGGTAGAATACATACCGCCAGCCGAGACCCCGGACGAAGATTACCCCTATCTCCTTTCCACAGGGCGCGTGTATTATCATTACCATACCGGCTCCATGAGCCACAGATGCCAGGGGCTGGAGGAAATATATCCTGAGTCCTTAGCCGAAGTAAACCCCTGGGACGCCAGGGAATTAGGAATAGAGGAGGGGGCGATGGTCAAACTGGCGTCGCGTCGGGGCGAGGTCAAAGTGAAAGCGGCGGTAACAGAGAGAGTGCCTAAAGGCGTAGTATTCATGAACTTTCATTTCAACGAGGCGGCAGCAAATATGCTGACAAACCCCGCCCTAGACCCGGTGGCCAAGATACCGGAGCTTAAGGTCTGTGCCGTCAGGATGGAAAAGGCTTAGAGAGATGCCATAACCAGGACTATTACAGCAAACTTCAACGTTGCGATATCGAGGATATCTTAAAGCACTGTGATTGAGCACGCGATAGTTAGCAAATCAAAGGCTGTTTGACGTGCGCCCTGTAGCGATGAAAGGGGTGGAGCATGAAGACAATCACCGAGCAGAAACCGTTCGAGGAAATTGGAGAAGCCCTTGGGCCGTGGCGGATGGTCTATCTGATAGGATGCGGCACCTGCGCTACAACGTGCCATACCGGGGGTAAAGCGGAAGTCCTCGAGATGAGAGACAAGCTTGCTGAGATGGGCAAAGAGGTTACCGGGTGGATGGTGATCCCAACGGCCTGTGACGACCTGACCCGGGAAGCCCTGGAGGAGAATGCTGAGGCCGTTGAAGCGGCGGAGGCGCTCCTAGTGATGACCTGCGCCTTTGGGGTACAAACGGTTGCCGGTTACACTGATAAGCCCGTGTATCCGGCGCTAAACACCCTCTTTATTGGAAAGGAAGATGCGCCAGCACATTTTTCCGAGATCTGCATCCAATGCGGGAACTGTGTTCTGGGGAGGACCGCTGGCATCTGTCCTTTGACCGCTTGCGCCAAGGGCTTGCTTAACGGTCCCTGCGGTGGCTACCGGGATGGCATGTGCGAGGTTAATCCTAACCGGGAGTGTGCCTGGGTTCAGATCTATAACCGACTGAAGAAGGTAGACCAGCTAGAAAAGCTCTCCGTATTGCAACCACTGAGGGATTACTCCAAGATGTCTCATCCCAGCAGTGCCAGCATCGGGCGCTAGCATAGCGCTCAGAAGCTCACCTTCCGCAATAGCCTCTCCACCCGAATCAAGAGCTCGGCAGGGCTTATCGGCTTGTCAATAAAATCCTCAGCTTCCAAGGTGAGCCCCTGGCTCAGAGCCAGTGAGGTCTCACTAACCCTCTCCCCAAAGGAAGTCACCATCAACACCGGGATTGAGGAAAGATGGGGGTCCTTCTTGAGCTGCTCGCAAACCACAAAGCCATCCGTGACGGGCATTATTATATCCAGGAGGATAAGATCAGGCTTTTCTTCCTTTGCTTTCTTGAGCCCCTCATCCCCATCATAGGCGACGATCACCTCATAGGGTTTGCTCTCAAGCACCACCTTCGTCGCTGCTACAAAATCAGGGTCATCATCGACAACAAGGATCTTAGCTTTCCTTTCCATCTCTGTCCCTTTCAAGATCGGCGCTTTTCCAGCAGTTTCTCCATCCTCTCCAGCAGGATAGAGGGATTGATGGGCTTTTCTACATAATCATCCACATCCAGGGCCAGCCCGGTCTCCAGCTCATAGCGCCGCCGGCTAGCCTCCTCTCTTACCGAGCTCAGGATCAGGATCGGTATATTGGCGTACCTGGCCCACCTCGGATCCTTGAGCTGCATACACACGGCAAAGCCATCCATCCTGGGCATCAGAAGGTCAAGGATCATCAGGTCTGGCCTCTCATCCTTCAATTTGGCCAGACCCTCCTCACCATCCCCGGCGGTAACCACTTCATAGTCCCGCGCTTCAAGAACGGCACCTATCGCCGTTACGATGTCCGGGTCATCATCGACAATCAGAATCTTGGCTTTCTTTTGCATTAGGCCCTCCCTGTCCGCTAGTTGCCGGCCTGGGCAATAGCCCTGCCTACGCCATGACCCTCATATTCTATCCCCTCTAGCGCTTTTACGTCTTTGATTGGGGCAAGTCCTTAGGCAAGGTGAAAGTGAATTTGCTGCCCACGCCTGTTTCAGGACAGGGGCTTTGGGCCCAGATCTTGCCCCCACAAGCCTCCACGATCTTCTTGGCGATGGAGAGCCCCAGCCCAGCCCCCGTACCCTCTCCATGAGCGCCGCGGTAGAAGTCATTAAAGATGTTGGACAGGTCCTCAGCCGAGATGCCGATGCCAGTATCAGCGACCTCCACCTCGATATGGTCGTTGGTATCCCTCACTTTCACCGAGACCTTCCCCCCCTGGGGCGTGAACTTGATAGCATTGACCACCAAATTGCTGACCACCTGCTGCAAGCGCTTTGATGAGCCTCTGAGTTGAGGCAATCCGTCAGGTATTTCCACCTCAACTTCTATCCCCTTTTCCTCAGCCAGAGGCGCAACACTGGCCACCGAATCCCTAACAACATCGGATAACTGCAGCACCTCGATGTCCATCTTCGTGGCTTCAAAGCGCGACATATCCAGGATATTGTCGATCATGTCTAAGAAACCAAAGATCCTGATGCTACATCTCTGTAGCATCTCCTTTTGCTTATCGGTGATCTCCCCAGCAAAGCCGCCAAGGATAACGCCAAGGTAACTCTGCACCGCAGCCAGGGGGGCTTTCAGGTCATGGGAGGCAACGGATAGCACGTTGGCAAGGGTGAGCCTCATATGTCGCAGCCTGGAGGAGGCTATCGCTATAAGCCCCTCCATGATCTTGAAACCCAGATAGGGATCTTCATCAAATAGGGAATATAAGCTGTCGCCATCAATAGCAATGACTTTGACCCGGTCCAAGGCCCTCGCCGTCATGGTAAGACGGGAGCCCCTAAGGGCCGACCAGCCAAAGACGTCTCCCCCAGCCATGACGTCAACCGTCCCGTATCTTGCTGCCCCTGCGTACACGGAAAGGTTCATGTCCAAGGCTACCCTCCCCTCATCAACCACATATAAGTCCTTGGCCATGCTACCCTCGATGAACAAGACCTCCCCCGCCTCATAGACCTCCTCCCTCCCCAGCTCAGCCACCTTTTCCTGCTCCTCCTCGGTTAGTTGGATAATAAACTCCGGTTGATAGCGAGCTAATACTTCCTTTATCGACGCCACTACCTCATCTCCCTCTCCCAGGATTGACGTTCTAGCCCTATCAAGCATTATACTTTCATAGCTCAGCAGCGTCCAGCACCGCAGGCACCATCTTCTCCCACCCGATAGCCATGATATGAACACCTTGGCACAGATGTTTCATATCATTGATTAGCCGAGCTGCTATCTCGATGCTTTTCTGCCGTTTATTCTCCGCCGCGTCCATCTCCTCAATGAGAGCATCGGGCACGTGCACGCCGGCAACGTTCTTGTTCATGAAGCGAGCCATGCCTGCCGACTTGAGAAGGACGATACCCAGCAGTACCGGCACCTTGAGGTGCTTTACCTGCTGCATAAACTTCTCAAATTCCTCTGGCTGATACACAGCCTGGGTTTGAAAGAACTGGGCGCCAGCTTTGACCTTCTTTTCCATTTTGATGATCTGGGGCTCCAGTGGATTAGCCCCGGGGGTCACAACCGCGCCCAATAAATAGCGGGGAATCCCTTTCAGCTCCTTCCCTGCCAGGTCTCGTCCCTCCTGAAGCAGGGTGGCAGTCTGCAGAAGGGAGACGGAATCGAGATCAAACACGGGCTTGGCATGGGGGTGGTCGCCCAAGGAGACGTAATCACCGGTAAGGCAAAGCACATTCTTTATCCCCAGAACAGAGGCCGAGAGCAGTTCCGATTGCAGAGCAATGCGATTGCGATCACGACAGGTCATCTGCAACACCGGCTCAAGCCCCCGCTCCTTCAACAGACGACAGGTTGCCAGAGAGCCCAATCTCATTACCGAACTTTGCTGGTCGGTGACATTGATAGCATCCACCCTCCCCCTGAGCAACTCAGCATCCTCCAGCATCTCTTCAACATCCACACCTTTAGGCGGGCCGATCTCAGCGGTGACCACAAACTTGCCGACCTTTAGCGCATCACTGAGATTGCTCATAACTTAGCTCGTGCTTGCCTGAGGAATCGCCTCAAAGCATACAATGGAGTAGCTAACTTGTCAAGGCTTCCAGCTTGCCACCGACACCGACCTCACCAAGATCGTTGACGGCCAGGCTTTCGGCGCGCAGCAATCCTATGCCTATCCCATAGACTTTGGCCCCTTCTACCACTGGAGGGTGAGAGACCATGGAGGAACCGCATCGATGCCTGGACCACCCTATGGGATGAGGGCATCTTCTGCACTTCTCCGATAATCATGGAAGAGTTAGAACCAGAATAACCAAGAGTGGAGGTCAAAGGTGAGAGACTTTGTGAAATACTACAACCACCAACGTTACCATGAAGCCCTGGGCACGGGCTACTCCATCTCGGACTTTCCCGGTCGCCGCGTCGTTGCTACAATGCCACTGCCCTCAGGGCAAATTCTTAGGTGGCATGAGGGAAGCACAGACAGAAAGTTCCGCGCATTGTACACCTTGGCCCACCAATCCACAAAAGGAATGGTGACGCCTTAAGCAACTGCTTCATCTCTTGCTTCGCTTTCCTCCTCGGTAGCACCCTGTGCGGGGGATAAGCCCATCTGGCGAGGCTTTCTTGAACCTCGGCGTTTTCCCAAGAGATACCTCACGCCACTTCAGATTCTGCGCAAAGCGCGGGGCACCACTGGCATGGCTCTGATACCGTTTATGATGTTAATCAATTCGTATTGTATTGAGGCAAGTATATCGACTGCTCTTATGAAAAAGTGCTCTATGCGGGAGTTCTCGCCACCTAATAATGGCACCCGAGAGCCGACTCGCGCCGCGTGAGAGCGGGCTAAAAATAGCGAAAGGTCGGGGCAGGTTAAAAACATCTGTACGACATAAGCGCCTACTCCTACTCTTGGCAAAGCCCCTACAGAGAACGCATAGAAGTAGGAGATGCCCTTGCCCCTGCTTTTTATCTTTCGATACAGGGTATAACCCGTTCTTAACACTGGGGAGATGAGAAAGCCTGCCAATGGCGCGGGAGAACCGAGATATACTGCCAGCCAGACTAGGGCGACTTCACCTAGGAACGGGGGCGCTAGCGCCTGTAAGCTCAGGTGGGCGACAAAACCTTGCATATATTCCGCTGCGTCTGGAGCTTCCATATCCTGCCTGAATTCATTGGCCTCTTGTTCGGTTAACCTGCCAGATTTTTGCCAGGAGTCGATTTCATGGTTTGCATAAGTCTTAGCAAAATTTCGCATGTATTCCTCGTCGAAAAAGGCGCTATAGGATACACGCAAAGCCTTGCCCGCGCCTTTCGCGATGGAGACGCTAAGGTTCTTCACCGAGCGAGCAACTGTGGAGGAACCAGAACATATCCCTCTGACCACATCAAAGCCATAGTAAGCAAGCAGGGAAATATTGGACTCTTTGAGTTGATCGGCTTTGACGGCCGATATCTTACCACTTCTCAGCCAGTATTCGATAGTTCCCTGCTTAATGCTTGACCTTAACTGCGAGTCGGTAATAAGATGATGTTTATGTCTAAATATTGCCGGCTCACTCGCTTTCCACCCCCTGGTGTGATGTTCAAGCTGGTCAACATATTCACATAACTTTTGGGCGCGCTCATCTCCTAGCTTGGCGACTAATTGTGCTCGGTTGTCATCGAGGTAATTATGGAGCCTGGTGAAATCTATATCATCAAATAGAGGCATAGAGCCGGATCTAATTGCCGGCCAGACATATCGGGGAAGTGGTAATGCCGGAAAGCCAGATTCAAGATCGACTAAAATCCAATCCCCATTTCCCTTCTTAAGCAAATTGCTAGTGGACACAGAAACCATTTTCTCCACTTGCCACTCCGAGCCTAAGAAACCAGCCTGGCGGAATTTATCCCTCAGCTCATCCATCCGATTGATCGTTTCCTTTATCTCCCAAGCCGAGCCCTTCCGTTTTTCAAATTGGGATCTAGCCGCCATTCTGTACAGACGCAGTGGATAGTTATGCCATAGATGACGGATTCCGTAGTAATTGACTTCGCCCGGCTTTGGCCCAAAGCCCGCAACATACTCAGTGCCTAATACATTAACTCTTTTCTCCTCGTCCCAACGGGTGTAGCAGGCATCAGCAACCACAGGCCTATCGAACCAAAGCTCAGTCAGTTCCCGCAGCACCTTTCTCCTAAACAGCGCCGCATGTGCGGCGCTGTTATTTACCTCATATGGGTATGGGGCCTGAAAACATGCCCAATAGGCAAGATCCCTTATCAGTTGGGACAAACCTGGTTCGGTTTTAAATGCCTTCTCGACATACAGCTTGCCCGTCCTGGTATCCCGTACTAAATTTGCTTCTGCCGCCTTTCCAGTACCAAGCCGAGCCAGGAACTCCAGCTCTAGTTCCCCTTTCAAGCCGCTGGCATAAACCACTTCATTTTTTGCCGTTCCCGTTATCATTGCACTATTTCTTTACCTAATAATAGCGAACTAAGAGGGTGACGTCCATTCGAATATGACCCCGGTTAACTGATCAACCCTACCCCTTTCTCAGAGGTCACCGCCCATTGAACTGCATTCTCAAGGTCCTTCGCCCATTGAGTCGCACCGCTTCATACCATCGGTCAAATCTGCCATCTTTGCATCTGTTGTAGCCCCAGACTAAGGCTGCGAGGAATAAACCACCTACGATATAACCGCCAAGTGCATCGCTGGGCCAGTGTCGGGCTGTGTAAACCACAGACGGGCCGACGAGCACAATCATTGAGCCGAGAAAGACCTGCAACGCAAGCCGGGCGCGTTTGTTTTTGATCAAGGTCGGTGCCAGGTAGAGCAGCAGGCCATAAAAGAGGACGAAGTGCATAACGTGCCCGCTGGGAAAGGCTGGCCCAGGGGCGAGATACCAGCTCACTACCCCTGTGTCCAGGTCTGGAGGACGTGGTCTGTCAACGACCAGCTTGATAATAAGAGTGGACCAGTAGGCAAAAAGGGTCATGGCGACAAAGAAAGCTTCGGTTCTGCGGCGAATTACCCATAACAAAAGGGCACAGAGGATGACTGCCAGAGGTATCACCAGCCTAAATCCCATAGCGTCGATTGCTTCCATGGCGGGTCGGACCAGCGGAAGGTCGATCCCTTGTAGCCACCTGGCGATGTCTAAATCCCCGGGGAAGCGGCTATAGTGATGAGCAAAAAAACAGATGAGAGCGGCGCTGAGGCCAAGCAACGCCCAGGGAATGAAGTTAGTGTACCGATTTGCAAGCGGACGACCCTTGGCCTCCTTCATGAGTTCACGGTTCCGCTTGATAGCGAATCTAGTTCTGAGAGCAGGGATGACTGCCATTTTCAAGCTTCTCTGCCCCTTTTAATACCTAGCCGGAGAAAAGATATACTGCGTTGTTGTTTTCAACTTTTTTCTTAACAGCGCTAGCTGTGGTCTGTATATTGTAATCCTTGCTTGCTTGCGTGTGACGGGCATGCCAAGAATCTTTGAAATGATGTTCTCCTCCACCTCCTCCCCAAGTATTACTGCCGCCTCACCTTGATCTGAGCTCAGCTCTATAAGCATCGGCAGTAATAGTGCTTGTTGCTCGTCGCTATCTATCAAGCTGGCAAGATACTCCAGCTCTTTCCTCTTGAAGAGGTAAGTGCTGCCATCGTTGCAGACTACATGAGGGTATTCCTCACGCAACAAATCCGATAGCGGTTTTTGCTTGCGTGGCAGATGAGCATTTAGTACCCTGAGTTCGTCCCTCAAATATTCCTGAAGGATTCTTTGGTAGGTCAGTTTATCGGGCATCGGTCTAACCCGGCTGGAGCAGTACCTTTACTCGCTTCAGCCGGGCTTTCTCCTCTCTATCCCTCTCCTCAAACTTCATATACAAGTACTTTATCGTCGCTTGTAACCCGGGGATCATTATATATTCCAGAGCATTGGAGATCCTCTTTGTCCTGTTTATCTCCATTCCCAGCAATTCGAGGCTTCTCTGCAACTCGGCCAGCTCAACAATGGTTTCAAGGCACTTTTCGCATAGCTGTGCTGCCCGGTCGACGCATGAAGATGTATCAACTAAACTATATCCCCTTACTGCCCTCTCGGTTCCCCCTAACTCAAAGGATGGAGTCCTCACACCAGCTATATTTCTTGAGCCGGCAGCGACTTTTAGATTCATCTCGGTGGCCATGAACTCTTTTTCCAACGCTAAATACCCATGATACCCGCTGGCTAGTGATAGCGCTTTATAAACTTCAGGGAACTCATCGACCAGTTTCTTCTTAGCCTCTACGGTCTCCCTCGCTGTCTGCAAGAATTCCAGGGTTAGTATTGAAAGCCTATCCTTTACTATCTTTTGTACCCTCTCGGTCAATGAAAGCCTGCGCTTCAGTCTTATAAGCTCAATCTTGGTCGGCCTAACCTTGATTAGTTGCTCTGGCATTTTTGCCTGCCCCTAACTCCCCTTTGCGTACTTTGGCA
>Ga0114921_10001684_pt1 | contig 10255 bp, 16 predicted proteins | sample BentaG_FD_87016 | JGI IMG/M metagenome (GOLD analysis project Ga0114921, IMG submission 87016) | Deep subsurface microbial communities from South Atlantic Ocean to uncover new lineages of life (NeLLi) - Benguela_00093 metaG | ecosystem: Environmental > Aquatic > Marine > Oceanic > Sediment ...
TAACCGTTTAAGGCTTGTGAAGTTACCTCTATATGTATTGGTTTTCATATGCTCATATCACCTCTTCGTTCTTTACTACTACTGCCTTTCCTTCTTTGAATCGATATTTAGCAGTCTTTTCAGTTTTTGGTTCAAAGGACAGAAAGTATGTTACATAGTCAACATATTTATGACATATTGGGCATTTCGTTTCTTCCACCATTACTGTATCAAACATTCCCATGATTTCATCCCTTTCGCTTTATATCTTCTTCTTCTATCTTTATCAGTAGTTGTCTACATCCTTCTATGCTTAAGCTCTCTACTATCTTCTTAAATTCCTCTAAGTCTGCTTGTTCTTTTACTGTCAGTTCTTTTACTGTCATTATATCTCCTTCTTAACTATGCTACTGTTCTTCTGATAACTCTAATAGTTCTTTTAACTCTCTAGCACATTCACCTATATGCATAGGTATCCTTTTTCTAGCATTAGTTAATCTAGGAAAGTCATAGGAATAAAATAATACTTCTACATGAGTATCATCTTCACCACAAAGTCTGAATATTATCTCTCCTCTCTCTTCTCTAACTAAAGGAAAGAACTCATTATCATCTAATACCTCATAGTTCTTTGTTCTATCACAGAAACCAGATTCATCTAATGCTATTTCACTTCTCTCCTTACGGTATACTGCGTATAAAGTAAACTTTCTTTCTCTCATTAACTTCTATCCTTCTTTGTTATGCTATCCGTATCTACTATTTTGTTCTTCTCAATATGCTTTCTTATTCGTTCTAATCTCTCTCTTTCTTTCACTGACTTTTCAATAGCATCAGTTAGTAATGCTTTAATCCATCTAGCTATTACCATATCATCTTCAATCTCTGAAAGACATAATGCCTTTGCTTTCGGTGTTGGCTTAATAGCTATCTTATCCCAACCATCTACTATGGTTTTAAGGCTTTTATATAAGCCACTATCTTCTTTCTTCATTACGCTTTAACCTCCATTAACGCAGAGATTTTTGTAATAATTACTTGTGCATTGATTATTGTAATGCCTACACCTTGCAGAATCGGCTTTTTGTGGTTTGTTCCCCACATTTATGTAAAGAACATCTGCTTCCTTATCATAATTAAAATAGTAATCCATTGTGCTTTACCTCTAATAATCCTTTCCTCTTTAGTTGTTGTTCTGCAATTAACAACCAATCTTCTATGTCTTTAATCGTCTTTATTTCTCTCTCAAACTTCTCTCTTTTCATATCTAAATTTGAAGTAGGGATATAATCTTTTTCCCATACCATATTAACAAAACTAGATATAGCCCATTCTATCTGTTGATGCTCGTTAAATGTAGTAAAATCTAATGTGATAGTACAAAACTTTCCTTTAAACTTTCTTTTCTCTAATACTGCCTTTATCCTCTCTAAGTGAAATCTGTTATATGCTGAAGGCTCAGCTAATGTATCTGTCATAATAGCAACACGTTGTTCTATCTCTTCATTCCAATAAGAAGGTATCTTACACATCTTACATACCATCGTCTATTCACTTCCTATAAACCCATAAAGACATTGCTTTCATTCTTTTCTCTATATCTCTAGTTGAAAACTTATTAGTTAACCACTGTTCTATTTCGTTATGCTGTAACCTTCTATCTCTAGTTGAAGAGGACATTACTTTCCCTTAACCCTTAACTACTTTCACAATAGGCTTTACTGTACGTGTACCATGTTTCTCACGATAACATGGTTTACAAAAAGGTATTGCTGTATCAGTTGTACGAACATCTGCTTCATTACCGCAGTCGATACAAACTGTAGAAGTCTTATCACTTTTCGTTATTTCAATTACCTCCTTATTCAGTTATTCTTCTTTGCTTTCTTCTTTGCTTCTATTCTTTTTAATTGTATTTTCCACATTCTTACTGCCCTTTGTTCTAGTTTCTTCTGCCGTTTATAGTATGCATATGCATCTTCTGATTTACGCCATTGACTACCTAGATGTCTCTTAAGTTCTTTAACTATACTTCTAGCTATGCTATTCTTCTCTATCTCATGTATTTGGCTTTTCAGTTGTTCTTCTATGCTTATGCTTTCTTCTATTGGCTTGAATATTCCTTTTTGATATTTCTCTTCATGCATTGGCTTTATATCAACTCCTTTTACTTATTGCTATGCTATTGCATAACTGCTAATCTATCATTGCTTCAAATATACACTGAGAACATAATTCAACTATCTTGTTCGCTTCTGCTTTAGTGTAGTTACTGTTTAATAACTTCTGCTTTAGTTTATAGGCTAAATCTCTACTCATAGATAACACCTATTAGTATAACGTCTATGCTTATCGCTACATCGTTATTGACTCAAAACTTATGCTGTATGCTTATGCTTTATGCTTATGCTAAAACTGTTTAGTTCCAGATAACTATTCCAATAAGGTGTAATAGTTAAACCATTCTTTAGGTATGCAAACTCTATTTCTCATAAGAGTATGTTTACCTTTCCATTCTTGTTTAATATCAGAATCAAATAAAGCTCTTAACTTAAGATACTGCTCTTTATCTATATCATATAGAGTTTGTTCTGGAATATACCTTCTTACTATTTCCTTTTCACACAACTTCTTAACAATTATCTTAACTAAAGAGAATATACCGAAATCGTATAGCCTTAGATAGTGTAGCTTTTTAGTATATAGAACAATGTCATTATGTGTTAATGTTGTGACTTGTCCAGATTTCCAGAACAACTTAAGCATAAAATACTTTGGTGTTCCAATACCGTAAATAATGCAGTTCTTACACTTTAGCCCAAATTGTTCAAACACTGAAGTTAATGTTTGTCTAGGAAACTCCCGATAATCTGTAAATGGTGGATTGACGTTTAAGGTTATTGTAAGTTTTATTCCTTCAACCATAAAACACACTTGCCTTTATAATTTAAGTAGCCATCTACAAACCTTAAGATTAAAGCCTTAACATATTTGGGTATAGTGTAACATTGTTCTCTTTTCTTGAATAGGTGTAAATCAACTTCATTAAGACATAGTGTATGTTTTGTTCTAGGAGAAGCTATTTTCCATTTACCTAAGACTCTTTTCGTTCTCTTAGACTTGTAGAATATAGCTCTTAATTCCTTAAGAGGAATAACTAGAAGATATAATGGTTTGTAATTAGCCTTAAACAAGTATTTCCCCTTAACTATTCCATCATTAAAAATATCTTCTAAGCTATATGGTGATTTGGGTAACACAAAACTATCATTCTTCAAAAAGGATAAATCCAGAACAAGATTAAAGTTATTGTCATAGTCTTGTTCTAGCATATCTTTACACCATAATAAACCATAACCATAAAAAAAGGGAGAACTATGGCAAAGTTGTGATATGATTATACCACAGGAACTTTACCAAATTGTTTAGGATTGTTCTTAGCATGTGTGTATAGTTGTTCTAATGTGTTGCTTATGATGCGCTTGAAGTTGTCTCTACCATAAGTAGCTTTGATTATAGGGATAATCTCAAATGCTCTTTTATCCCTGTCTTTCTTAGACTTCTTAGAGAAGGTAGCTACGCCTCGCACTGTTGCAGGTTTCTGTTCATCGGGTTTGGGTGTTGCGTCAATGGTGAAGCTTACAATGTTCTTATTTTCAGTTGCAGACATTTCTCAAAATCCCTTTTTGGTTCTGTGAACTTACCTTAATCTTTTTTACCTTATATATTTTGTTACCTTCCCCTAAACATTTCATTCTTTTCCTTTTCCTCATCTTTTCTCCTTATGGAAATCTGGTTTTTCTGTCACGTTTTTGAGGTTGTCTTTTCGTGAAACTTGTCTCCCTTCTTTTCCCTCAACTTTCTGGATTTCCCTCATATCTCTATGAATAAAGACTATTCCTCTAAGAAGTTGTGAAAGTATAGTAATAATATGTTTAACTATCCTGTATGTCCAATACCTTAGAAAATATGTTTAACTGTTCTATATGTCCAACAACTCAAGGGATATTATTATAAGGTATGAACGTATATTCTTCTCTCGTTGCGGTTGTGGAAAATGAGTAACTTCTTTTAGAGGTTGTCTCCTTTTCTCCGTTTGTTCTAACCATAACCGCAACACCAATAAAATATTATATCCTTCTCCTTTCCCTTCAAACTTTAGGGCGTTACACAATACCCTTAACTTTCAGATATAAAAAAAGAGAGTAGAGTTAAAAGACTACCCGAAGAGTTCTCTTCTTAGTTCTTTGTCTTTGTATATATTGTCTATCTTTATCGACTTCTCTTTAATGTCACACTTCTTAAAGAGAGCATCTGTTATTTCCCCTTCAGTAAGCCATATCTCCTGTATTTCACTAGATTTATTATTCTCTTGTAGAATAACAATCCCGAATAGTGTGCGGTATATCCTAGTTTTATATTCTCCCTGCAAGTGTGAGAACACCAATTCAGCAACAGCAATATTCCTATATGCACTTATTATTGACTCCATATCTTGTTTTAGTGATGTCTTTATTGTACTTCTAAACTTAATTGCTAACCTCTTAGTGAATATCCCTTTAGGGATAATTGAATATAGTTTGTTGTTCTTGCGTAATACTATGTCGTTTAATGTTAAGTCTTTAGATAGATTAAAGCCTATGACTTTAGCGAACCCTATTCTGTTAGTTAATTCTCTTGAGATTTTCATAGTCATTAATTCATATTCCTTCTTGTCCATTATTTCACCACCTTTAAATCATATTCATTACTGCCCATAAGATTATGGCAATAAACCAAACAGTTAAGGCTATCAACCCTAAAGCTACTTTGACATTATTCACCTAGTATTCACCACCACTTTAATTTGTTGTTTTTGTATCAGTTGTTCCGACTTTACTATTTCTTGTAGTTCTGTATCATCATAAAACCAATATGCCATTAAGTAAGCATGGGTTAATGTTCTCTTTATTTCCTTAGGAGAAGATTTTAACCACTTAAACCTTTTCTGCTTAAGTAGTTCTCTTAAGGTTTTCCCTATATTGCTGAAGCATTGTTCAATTTCTGTGTTATAAGGTTGTTTATGTGTTTTTCCAGCAACACAAACCCTAAAGCCTAATTGTTCCATCACTTGAGTTAATCCCTTATAATATCTATCCATAAGGATTATATCTCCTTTATTCATGTGTTTAATGTTCCGTTCTAATAGTATTTTAAATGTAAGTTCCTTCTCTTCTTTAGACTTTAGTTCTATGAAATCTAACACCTTAAAGCGTGACGCAAAGACTATGTAACGATTAAAGCCTTTAAGATATGCCCTTTTATGATGTCCATGTTTATATCCTTTATTTGTAGCTCTCCATCCATCAACGAACCATATAGCTTTATTTCTTAATTCTGGTTTATATGTTATGTGTTTTACTTCGTGACGTTTATCGAAAGTTCTAAAGCCTTTAGTGTATTTGGCAATGGTTGTATGTGATATTTGTTTATCGTAGTTGTGTTCTAGTATTTTAGATATAAGTTCAACACCTATACCTATATCCCTCAAGTTCTGACTTAAGCAAATTTCAGTGTTATTCATTCCTTTAGTTCTCATTGTTTGACTTCCTAAACTACCATTGTCGTTTCTCTCTTATAACCTATCTAACCACAGAATAAGAGTAAAATTCAAAATCAAATACACTATTCCAATCTTTGCCTTAGATGACATTACTACATATATCTATCTTAGATCTAAACTTTTACTTGTATAGTAGATCTAATTCCTAATCCTCCTATAGGTTAGGATAATAGGTATAGAGATAAAAAAGTAATAAATCGTTGGAAAGAATAATATCAATTATATAGAGAGACAAATGAGAAGGTTAATTAAATATCCTCTCATAGACTGTTTAATAGGTGTAGAAGATTGTCATTAGGATGTAATGGTCATTGCAAGGTCAATTGTTCTTTACATAAAGATCAAATCCACAAGTGGAGATTAGAAGAGAACATGCCATACCAGAAGATATCAGATAAACTAAGAAGAGAGACAGGAGAATATATCTCTAAGGCTGCTATTCATAGACATTTCACTAAACATGTGTATCCATTCATTGAGGAATATAGGAAAGTAGATGCGGCTACTATGGCTACTGTTCAGAAGAAGATTAATGCTGGTCTAGATATCCTAGAAGAGATTAATACTAAACTAGGTATTATGGAAGATACTTTAACTGGTATTATTGACGATCCAAACTATGTGAAGAATCCTAAGATGATACATGAACTTAGAGGTATTATAAATGATATTCTTAGATGGTTTAAAGAGTACCAGAAGATTAGGAAGGAGTTCTACCCGGAGACTAAGATAGATATTGATAAGATGATCTTAGATCTTAAAGAGGCATGTGCCTTCTTACCAGTTGAATATAGAAAACAGATAGCAAAGACATTACAAGAGAAGGGATACTAATTGCCTCTATCTTTATCTCAATCTTTATGGGTAGATATCTGGGATGAAGATATAGTAGAGTTCTTCAGATCGGTAACCGGGTACGAACCTAGTAAGAAACAGATGGAGTTCCTACAGAGCTTCCAAAAGGGTAAGACTAGAATATTAGTATCTTCAGCTAACAATGGTGGTAAGACTTTATGTCTAGCTGTTATTGCTTTATGGTCAGCTATCTTTCTAGGAGATAAAGAACCTAGAGGTGTAGAGATCTTAATGGTATCTGGATCTTGGACTCAAGCTAAGAAGTTACATGCTTTCATTAAGAGATTCCTAGAACATCCATATGTCAAATCAAGATTAAAGGGAGATGCCTTAATTACCCAAAGTGAATGGAATAATGGATCTAAGATTTATTGTTTCACTGGATCTGAGAAACAAGTATATGGACAACATCCAGATATCTATTTGATAGACGAGGGAGAACTAGTATCTAGTGTTATATTTGAAGATATTTACTCCAGGATATCTCATTCTAAGTATGGTAGAGTAGTAATAACAGCTACTCCTGAACCTGAGTATTACTTCTCTAAGTTTGTAGAGTATTGGTTGAATGAGAATGGTAAATACAATCATTGGTTAAGAATAAACTGGAGTGTTCTATCTTGTCCTTGGATATCAATGGAAGCAATAGAAGAAGCTAGAGAGAACTTGTCTAAAGATAAGTTCACAGCTAAGTGGATGGGATTACCTGACTTTAACCCTGAAGGTACTCTCTTCAGCTTTGAAGATCTTAAAGATCCAGAAGTAAGAATAAAGACTAAGAAGTTTGATCCAGAACTACCTTCTGCTATTGGCTTAGACTTTGGATTTAAACACCCTACAGCTATAGTAGTAGCTCAATGGCAAGGATCCTATATCCATATTCTTCATTGTGAAGCAAAGTCATTAAAGACCAAATCTTATTGGTATGAGAGACTGAAGAAGTTAATACCTAAGTATAATGTAACTAGAATTAACTGTGATGCTGCAGTCCCTTGGTTAGTTCAAGATATTAAGAATCTCCGTTTAGCTCCTACTTATGGTATTACTTTCAAAGGTAATAAGTCTAAGATGCAATTCTATTTACAAAGTCTGATAGAACACCATATGATTAAGATACCTTCTGAATTCCAGGCCTTATACCAAGAGTTATCTATCTACACAGAAGATACTAAGAAGAAGGATGATAGAGTGGATGCCTTAATGTTATCTGCTTACAAAACATCTAATCCATCTAATATCTGGTATATTAAAAGTACTAAGAGACCTTCCATGGATAGAACTAAGTAGTCTCTATACTTGTTATCCTATAATCTAATGACTTAAGTCTATCTTCTAATTTCTCTATTGCCTTTCCTAAGATTAACCTAGTTTCAAAGTCCCCTTCTCTTACTTGATGCTTTATAGACTTTATAGACATATATCCAGTGTAATCCTCACATTCTATTTTAACAGTATCTCCAGGTCTATATCTAGCTCTACCATCTATTACAAGATTTGTGAAACAAGGTTTAGGTCTTTTATATTCAGAAATTATTGTATATCCTATATCAGTTAATTCTTGTAGAGTAGGACTTCCTGTTACATGGATATCCTCTGTTTCTCTTACCCCATAATCAATTTGAGATTGAGCATCTTCAACTGTTACTGAAGTACCTTTAGTAAAATACAACCAATCTATCCATAGATACTTTTTAGTTAGAGTACCACTATCAAGAATCTCAAAAGATATATCATTAATTGAAGTAAATGTAGGAGATCCTACTGAGTCCCAATCTCCAGTAATTCCTTCCCATAGGAACCAGGGCATTCCAGCTCTGAGGCCAATAAAAGAAATATCTTTATAATAATAATTAGAAGTATTTGTTTCTAATTTTATTCGAAGAGTTCCATCAGTATAAGAACCAGTAGCAGTTACAAGACTCCAAGCTTTGTAATAGAATCTTAGATAAGTCCAATCTATTAAACTTAAAGAAGGACTATTATTTCTCATCCCTAAAGAAGAGCACGGTGCATCTATTGTCATGTCTTCAACAGTTGTACAACTCCATGCTTTAATAGAATAATTACCTGCTTGCTTAGAAGTAGCATCTAGAATAAGACATGTCTCTGTATCACCAGGATTTCTCCAAGCAGTCCAATTAGCAATGACATCAGTCCAGTCATCTTCAGGAGAAGGCATAGTTGAAAAAAGATCTATTCCTATCACCGTTACTTTATTTATTATTTCTTCTGTTCCTTCATTAAAGTCATAATCTTCCATATCTTCTGAGCTTATAAGATTAAAAGCACTATTGTCTAATATTTTAAAGAAACGAAATATCATTAGAGGATCTACGTAAAAGTCAGCTTTAGTTCCTTCAGCGTGTTCTTGTAAGCAAACAATATCTTTCTTATTCTTAAAGGAAATTGTGTGGGCATCTTGAAATATTCTAATTCCACTACTATCAATTTCTCGTCCATCAATAGAAGTTGTACCCACAGCATTAGCTATAATTGCATCTGCTATTGCTCCCGGATCTACTTCTTCAAAGGACCCTGTATAAGTTCTAGTCTTTAAGATACTCCCTTTAAGTGTACCTTCTAAAGTTAAGAATCGTTCTTTAGCTCTAACAGATCTCTTAGCTTTAGTTATTCTTCCCATAGCCAATTCTCTTGGGTTATTCCAAGTGTAATCTGGAGCAGATAAGTTATATAATCTAAGAATTTCAGCATGGCTAACTACTCTTCCATATATTCTTACCTCATCTATTAAACCATCAAGATATGGGTTACTTGTTCCTGCTGCTGCTCTTCCAATCCAATAATCCATGCTAACAGTTGGAAGTGCCCAACCAGAGTTTGAACCTTTCTCAACACCATTAATATAAATCTTAGCTGAGATTCCAGACTCTAAGACGCAGACAACATGATTCCAAACATCAGGAGTTAATGCTTCTGTTGATGTTAAGCCACCCGCACCAGCAGTTTCAAACATAACTTTCCCATCAGTGTAGTTTTTGATAGCCTGTAAACCATCAGTTCGAATATCTCTACAAACAAAACCAAAATATGCCGATGTATTAATATCTGCTGAATCTATATAAACCCAAAACATAATTGTAATTGCATTTGAGGGAAACAAAGATGGATGTGCAGCAATTTCAACATAAGTAGTAGAACCATTAAAGTCTAATGCTTTACCATATTTACCATCTACCCAGGGAGGAGAATTATAGATAGTACCTTTAAGATTATTTCCACTGGAATCAAATAGTTCTGACCCAGTATTTTCATCGAAGTGATAATATGCAACTAGACCTGGGTCTTTACAGACTCTAAATCTAAGTACATCTTCTTCTAATAGATCCAAGTTCTCATCATTATCCATTTCTATAGAGAAAGACCCTATTTCATTAGTTGGGAAATCATATGTTATGTTTATAACCTTATCATTCAGGAAGGGTATTTGGATACCATCTCTATATGCTTCGATATCCCAATTCTCTTCCTCATCTTCTATTTCTCTTTGGTAAGAATAATGAGTTACATCTAAGTATTCTATTGCAGCAGTTATAGTTACATTAGGTAGTAACTCTTCAGCAGCAATAGTACCAGATGGTTGATCATTTCCATTATATGACACTGTTTTCCTTATGTAGAAAGCATCCAAATAGAAAGAGACTAGACTATCATTGTTTTGAAAGGTTCTAAACTCTATATGATTTATATTTGATACTGCCCAACTATTTTGGAAAACATCATTAATCCAATATCCTCGATTACTGCTATGTATTCTTATTTCAAACTTATGCCAAGTATTACTAAAAATTAGTGCACTTA
>Ga0114921_10001685_pt1 | contig 10253 bp, 11 predicted proteins | sample BentaG_FD_87016 | JGI IMG/M metagenome (GOLD analysis project Ga0114921, IMG submission 87016) | Deep subsurface microbial communities from South Atlantic Ocean to uncover new lineages of life (NeLLi) - Benguela_00093 metaG | ecosystem: Environmental > Aquatic > Marine > Oceanic > Sediment ...
ATACACCAAGATGATGGCTGAAGCCAGGGAGCAAGCCATCCAGAGGATGGTAGAAGATGCCGAAAAGCAGGGAGCCAATGCCATAGTCAGTATGCGATTCACTACCTCAATGGTAATGCAGAGCGCCTCTGAGATTCTGGCTTATGGGACAGGGGTGGTACTGGGATAATCACCGCCCCGTCACCCACACCCATAGTAAGCGCCAAGGTTTTAGCTTAATCCGCCCCACCGGTAGCTCCAGCTGTATCTTCTCACTTACGGGATAAGCATTTATCGCATCCACCATCGGCTTCAACCGCGGCAGCTCTTCTTCAAGATTACCACTAGCCATTAAATCATCAATGCGGTGCATCATCTCCCAGGCTGCTAAAATGCGCCGTTCTCCAGCCTCAGCCAGGTTTTGGGGAATATTCCCATATTTAGCCTTCAAACGGTTAAGGCGAAGTATGGACTCATAGGCAGAATCAGCAATCTGGTGGCGGGTCATCCACTCCGTTTCGTAGTTCAGGGAATATTCCCAGCTTGGTGAAAGTAGCGCCTGGCGATGCTCCTTAAGTGTCCGAAACAGGACACGGTAGCCATAGCGTTGTGGTTGCTCAAAGCCAAGACTGCCAGGGTCAAGGAAGGGTGACAGCGGGGCAATAAACAGAGCCAGCCGCTTATCTCCCCTAAATTTCTGCAGCAAATGGTCACAGTAGTCAATAGTCTCCATTACCGACTGTGGGGTCTGCTTCGGCAGTCCAATCATAAAGAATACGTCCAAACGCCCACAGCCAGCGTCAAGAGTATCACCCAGCGTTCGCTCCAGGTCCTCATTGGAATAGTGCCTGCCGGCAGCCCTTCTTACCTCAGGGTCATGAGACTCAGGAGAGATCTCCAGGCAAAACTTAGGACAGGATAACCCCATTTGATGCACAAGCTCCGTTGACGCCGGAGAGAATAGTTCCAGGATGAATTGATTCTTCACTCTGTTCTTCCGTAGTAACTGTAAAACCTCATAGGCATAATTATCCCCCGGTTGCCGCAGGTCACCCAGGATGAAGATAGGGCCACTGCTGAAGCGCTCAATCTGCCTTACATCTTCAACCACTGATTTAGTGGAGCGGAAAACAGCTCTACCCCGATTATAAAACTGCCGGAAGGCTGTGGCAGAACCACCGCAGATGACACAATGTTCGGTGCAACCACGACAGGTAAACACTGCCGTAATCGGATAGTCTGTCCAGTTGCTGAACGGAGCATAGCTGGCAAGGTCACGGTATCTAATCACCGAACGCACAATATTGGCATAGTGGTTAACCATCACCCCGCTGAGGTCAGCAGGAACATAGGAAAAGGGATTTTCCTGTATGCCGCCCTGGTTATCTCGCCAGACGAGATTGGGTACTGCCTCCGGCTCTACTCTCCTTTTTATGCAGTCCATCAACTGACGCAGAGGCTCCTCAGTAGAGTCACCTCTCATCACATAGTCAATCTCTGGATATTGCATTAACTCCTGATAGTAGTAAGAGGAGGAAAGCCCGCCAAATATCACCTTCGCCTCAGGATGGCACTGTTTCACTAGCCGCGCCACCTCAATGGCACCGTGGCAATGCACCATCCAATGCAAATCGATGCCAAACACTGGCGACTTCAGTCGCTTTAAGAATGCCCCGGCATCGAAGTTTTTGTCTTTCATCATCCGTACGGCGAGGTTGACAATACGCACCCGGTAGCCAGCACGCTCCAGATATTCGGCGATACTGGCAAACCCTATAGGATACATCTCGAAAACCGGGGATGGTGGAATCAGGTCACTGACCGGTCCGTAAAGAATCGTTTTTTGCCGAAAATCATACACACTCGGCGCATGGAGCAAAACCAGGTCAGTTTGAGACATCCAGGCTAACTCCTCTCTTCAATAGTTGAAACATTTCTTACTTAATAGCTACATGAATACCGACAGTGCCAAAAAGGAGGGGGCGGAAGGACACTTGACTAAACCCTGCCGTGAGTAATATTTCCCTGAGCGCCTCGGAGGTGTAAAATCGAGCCGCTGACTCAGCAAGGTAATGGTACGCCCTTTTATTACCGGAGAGCAGGTATCCCAACCTCGAGACGAACCAACGCAGATACAGGTGATACAGCTTCCGTATTAGCTTCGATCTCGGTTGACTGGTTTCCACGATGACAAATCTACCACCGACACTCAGCACTCTCAGCACCTCGGCTAGGTGACACCGTAGCAACGGATTCTTATAGGTCAAGTTGCGGAAGGCAAAAGAGATGCCGACGCAATCGAAGTATCCATCCGGAAAGGGAAGGTTAGCTGCCTCACCGTAGATAAACGAGAACCCCCTCCCCGGAGCTAATGACTCAGATTTTTTGGCGGCTATCTCCAGCATGGGCTGACTATAATCAATCCCGGCTATTTCCACATTGTTCTCCACCAACCGGGCTAATTCAACAGCCAGGTCACCGGTACCACAGCACAGGTCAAGCACTTTCCTTGGTTGTGAAGTTAAACACTCTCTGGCTGCCTGCCGGCGCCACCGTTTATCCAGACCCCAGGTTATGATACGGTTAACTAGATCATAGCGATACGGTACAGCTATGAACATACCATGAAGAGGTGCTCTCTCAAACGTCTTGTCTTCACAAACGGTCATGTTCTTCTCCTAAAACTTAGCCTCAGCAAATAGGCTCCGAATTCTTAGAAGTCGTGAAAGTCATGGATGCCGGGCGAATGCAGCAAAAACTAAGTCAACCGACATATCGATCACTTCAATAAGACAGCCGCAGTCCTAGAAAACCCCGGCCAGAATATAGCCGATGCCCAGAAGCAGCTGGGTCAGCAGGACAACCAGAACATTATTCGCCATAGCCGGAACTAGCTTGCTCATCTCTTGCGGCTTCAGGGCACCCTTAATCGCCTTTATGGCAAGGGGGAGTGTTAGCAAAGCTATCAGAGAGAAAGCTGGCATTTGCTCTGCCACCACCCCAACGATTATCCACAAATAAACTGCCACAGTAACCGCTGAATAGACTACACCCGCCCTTGTTTTCCCCATGGTAATGGGCAGAGTTTTTCTGCCCGCCTTCTTGTCTGCCTCTACGTCGGGGAATTCGTTCAACAGGAGCAGGTTATGCACCAGGAAGCCAGAGGGTACAGCAGCGATAAGCGCTGGCAGGGTATATTCACTGGTCTGGACAAAGTAAGCCCCCAGAACCGGCAAAGTCCCCAGTCCTACCCCAGGAGCCCACTCCGGCCATCTCATCTTGAGTATAAAGGGGGTGTAAAGAAGAATGCATGCCGCTGCTATTAGAAGTAGAGGCAGCAGGAGCCAGCCTCTAGAAATAACAAAATAAACACCTATAGGCATTGCCAGCAGGAAAGAGCCCGCTCCCAGCCAGAAGACCTGCCCCGGCTTGAGTAGCGCCGCCGGCAGGACGCCACTGCCACCACTGAAGGGTGTCCTTTTGGTTTCCAGGTCTACCCCACTCCGGTAGTCAAAATAGTCATTAAGCGTATTGACGCTGATGTGAGCTAGAAGCAACCCAATAAAAGCCAGCAAAGCATAACCAAGATGAAAGTAACCATCATACCAGGCTATGCAGGTGCCTACGAAAGCCAGCACCACGGAAAGAAGCAAGAACTGTGGCCTGGTCTCTAGAAACCATATTTTCAGTCTCACCAGCCTATCTCTATTTTTCCTTATGAGCTGTGGCTATATGCTTCTGCCAGCACTTCTCATGCACATAGACAGCACATTTAGCGCAATAATAAATATGAGCCCTGGTTTCTTTGCCACAAACGGGACAATTCACGGATTACCCCCTGATTGTCGCTTTAATTTTACCTCACTACCTACCTCAGCATCAAGAAAGGCACTGGCACTACCCCCTTTCAGAGATACCTCCAGGTATCCGCTGCTACCGATGAGAGCCAGTAGACCCTTCCCTTCAGCATAGGTACGGCTTAGCTCCGAGATGATTTGATCACCAATTTCAATAGTGATTGGCTCCTTGGTTGATGGCAGGTCACTACTCCTAATATTGGTAATCAGGTTGCCAAAGTTATCAATATGAAGGACATGTCCCACCAGCGAGCCATCTGGCCTCTGATGCGGTTGGGGCAGGGGTAACATAACCAGCGACGTTATCGCTTCACCAAAGTTGATTGGTGGGAAGCCTAAGGAAAGCAGAGCAGCTACCGGGGCAAAGATATCACGTCCGTGAAAGGTAGAGCTAACCGGCGTCCGCCAGAATTGAGAGTTAGTAATCTCTACTGCCTCCAGTGTTCGCTCAAGCTCTACCTGCTGGAGGCTATTATTATCAGCCACGGGCTCAGCGGATAATTCCTGTATAACATAGCTCAAGACACCATTATCGGGGGCAACGAAGTCAGCTGAGGGTGTCCGTAGGATAATAGCCCTTCGTTCAGTGCCAACCCCAGGGTCAATGACCACTAAATGGATTGTTTTCTGGGGGAAAAACTGATAAGCCGTGCTCAGCACGAAAGCCGCCTGGGAGGTATTCTGTGGTTTAATGGTGTGGCAAATATCAACCAGCGTTGCCTCAGGATTGATACCAAGTATCACCCCTTTCATGGCGGCTACATAGGCATCACTCAAACCAAAATCAGTGGTCAAAGTTATTATGGCGCCCATCTTGTTCTCAAAGCTGAAGATGATTACTAGCTAACCCTGAGGGCTAGTATGGCGACAATGATAAATAGAACCACCAGGGCTATGGTAAGTTGAAATAATGTCTTTTCTACCCCCCGTTTAGTTCTAAATACACTATCAGCCTGACCAAAGATACCCCCCAATCCTCCACCTCTAACCTGCAACAGGACAGCTAGTATCAAGGCTATAGATAATATTATTTGAGCCACACTAAGGTAGGTTTGCATTTTATCCTCACTCTCTCCCCGACAAGACTTCGGCAAGTTTCTCTTTCAGGAGTTCGTTTACCCGCTTGGGCTCAGCACGACCCCTGGTAGTCTTCATTACCTGCCCAACAAGAAACTTAAGCGCCTGCTCTTTACCCGCCCTATAATCAGCTACAGCTTGAATATTGGCCGTTATCACTTGGCTGACTGTCTCTTCAAGCTGCCGGGTATCACTAATCTGGCTAAGCCCTTGCTGGGCAATAATTTCATCGGCATCTTTTCTGGTTTTAAACATTTCCTCAAGTACAAATTTGGCAGTCGACGTGTTAACAACAGCTTGCGAATTCAAGGCCGATAATCTACCAAGTTGTTCAGGACTGACCTTTTCTCTAAAGTCAACAATATCTATGTTATTAGCATTAATTATGCGACTGACCTCGCCCAAAATCCAGTTACTCCCCAACTTGGCTCTCTGGGGTAGTGACAGATTACGAGGCTCTCCTGTTTTCACAAAGTCTTCTTCGTAGTCAGCCATATCCTTAGAACCAGTGAGCAGGTTAGCATCATAGAGCGGTAGCCCATATTCCGCCATAAACCGGTCACGTCTGGCTTCAGGAAGTTCAGGCAGTTTTGCTCTTATTTCATCCACCCACTTTGGGTCCAACACTAGTGGTGGTAGGTCAGGCTCAGGGAAATAGCGATAGTCGTGGGCATACTCTTTACTGCGTTGGGAAACAGTTTTACCCCTTTCCTCTACCCAACCCCTGGTCTCCTGAGTAAGCTTCCTGCCTTCGGTTACCACTTTTCTCTGGCGTTTGGCCTCATACTCCATGGCCTGGTAGACTGCCTTAAAGCTATTCATATTCTTGACCTCGACCTTAGCCAGAGAATCCCGGCTGTTCTCAGGGCGAATGCTAATATTGGCATCACACCTGAAGCTCCCCTCTTCCATATTACCCGTAGATACACCCAGGTAGCGGAGTATACTGCGCAGCTTCACCAGATACTGCCGGGCTTCCTCTGCGGAGCGCAGGTCTGGCTCACCAACAATCTCCATTAGCGGCACTCCAGCCCGATTAACATCCACCAGGCTGTAGGACTCGCCAGTTGGGGAGGTGCGATGTGTCAGCTTGGCGACATCTTCTTCAAGGTGAACGCGGGTTATGCCTATCCACTTCTTTTCACCGTTAACCTCAATAGTAAGCCAACCCTCGCGCCCGATAGGCGCATCATATTGAGAAATCTGATAGCCCTTCATCAGGTCGGGGTATGGATAATTCTTGCGGTCAAACTTGGTATAATCAGAGATGATGCAGTCAAGTGCTAGCGCTGTCATGATAGTATACTCCACTGCCTGCTTATTAATGATGGGTAGAACACCGGGCATCCCGAGACACACCGGGCAGACAAGAGTATTGGGTGGAGTACTGGCATAGTCAGCACTACAGCGACAGAACATCTTGCTCTTAGTTAGTAGCTGGGCATGTACCTCCAGCCCAATAATGGTCTCAAAATTCATTTGTCTCACTCTTAGCACATTTAGTATAACAATAATGCTAATAACTGACAAGGAAGATATTTCTAGGGAAGCAGAGGACTGGGGGCACCGCTGGCAAATACGCTCCCAGGGTGGGAGGGTGGGAAGAAAGAGGCTACTAATCAATCACCATTTTATTTACCTACCTCACCCCCTTAATCCCCCTCTCCTTCAAAGGAGAGGGGGAAGGATTATTTTTTGAATGGGCAAATAATACAAGAGAGTTAAAGAGAGGCGAAGCCTCTCTTACATACCCAGTCCCCCTCCCTTTATGAGGGAGGGGGATAAAGGGGGAGGGTTAATAAACAATCCCATATATGCTATAATCTTTAATGTAGTTTGGGGATATAGCTCAATAGGGAGAGCGCTGCGTTCGCATCGCAGAGGTCGGGGGTTCGAATCCCCCTATCTCCACTTCCTTTTATCAAGACGCCGTTTTACGTAGCTTCCCGAAACTCGGGCTGAAATTTCACTGTACCCCTCCGCCCTGCTAATGCTCCCTCCTTAAGTTCTAAAAGCATCCAAGCTTCATCAGGAACTACAAACTCGCAGTCGATGCCTTTGGGCTTTGCTAGGACAAAACCAAAGCGCGGGTAATAATCCGGGTGACCTAATACTACCACTATTTCATGGCCGAGGCACCGGCATTCTTCAAGACCGTCAAGAACTAGTTGTGAACCAATTCCTTTCCGTTGGTACGCCAAGAGAACCGCCATCGGGGCAAGGCTTATTGCTTCGAAGCTCGAATATTCTGATTCCACGGTAACCGGGCTGAACAAAATATGTCCCACAATTTGACCTGCCTGGACAGCAACGAGCGAAAGTGTGACTACACCTCGATTACGGAGTTTATCAATAAGTTCCGCTTCTTCCTTTTGGCTGAATGCCTGCTCATTAACGTAGCGAATAGAATCAATATCTTCGGGCGTTTCTCTACGAATGGTTAACATATGCAAATCTCACGAAGTTTGTCACTCATTAAGGAAACAGATTTGGTGTTGCCATTCTATCAGATAGCGAGGTGAAACGCCACCTCAAAAGTTCTACCTATTGATACCTCAGCTCCACCAAGCTCATCAGGTGGTAAGAACGCCTCTTAGAATTTTTCCCGGCTATCCAGCAGTATTGTTACCGGACCGTCATTGTGGATTTCCACCTGCATATATTGCTGAAAGCGTCCAGTTTCTACCTTTAGTCCGGTGGCACTAGCCTGCTCCACGAAATAGTTAAACAGCTCTTCAGCTCGAGGTGGAGATGCCGCCTCGACAAAGCTAGGCCGCCGACCCTTCCTGGTATCAGCCAGGAGGGTGAACTGACTCACCAACAATACTTCACCCTTAATATCCAGAGCCGAAAGGTTAAATTTACCCTCTTCATCAGCAAAGATGCGCAGATTAACCATCTTTTGTGCCAGATACTGCGCATCCTTTTCCGTGTCTTCATTGGCCACCCCGACAAAAACCACCAGTCCCCGACCTATCCTACCCACTACCTCACCAGCTACGCTAACTGAGGCTTCAGTGACTCGCTGGAGTAATGCCTTCACTCCTGTTTCTCCTGTCCCTTGGCAGGTAATTTCTTCTCACCTTCCACTGGCTCCGTCACCTTACCCTTACGATTATCCGTAGTATAAAAGCCGCTTCCTTTAAAGATAATAGGAACCGAGTGGATAACACGGCGTGCCTTCCCTTGACATTCGGGGCACATTGCTACCGGCTCTTCATCAAACTTCTGCCGCCGTTCAAAGCGACAACGGCAAATATCACACTCATACTCATAGATAGGCACTATTTCACCTCACAAGAGCTTTTTCCCTACATATTTTACTGCAACAGCCCTACTAAGGCAAATTAGAAATTGGCGTTAGCAACCACCTACTAGGCCCGTCACAATGATTAGCAGCATCATTCCTAGCTAGGGATAGATTCTTGCTTTACTTGGAAAAGATGAGCCATGAGTACCATATGCAATCACAATTCTGGTCGGTTTGATGAGCCGGCAAGCTTTAACAGACATACGGCTCGCATTTATAACTTGCAACCTTTATAATTATGTTGATTATACTATGTGGATGTGTAGATACGCTTCCAGATATGCCTTAAGAAAACTAGGCGTTGTTTCAAAATAAAGTGATTCAGCTATTCTCAGTGGATTTAGGAATGACCACGACCATCCTTCTTGTCCGCCATGGGCAAACTGATTCAAACGTTACTGGCTTCTATATGGGCTGGTCCGACGAAGACCTAAATGATGTGGGCTATACCCAAGTACGCTGTTTGTCTTCGAGGCTCGCTAACCTACCCATTGCTTCGGTCTACACTAGTCCGCTTCGGAGAGCGTATGCTACCGCAGAGATTCTTGCTGAACCTCACAAGCTTGAGCCAAGGGTGCTAGACGAGCTGATTGAAATTCGGCTTGGAGACTGGCAGGGACTGCATATGGATGAAATCAAGCGAAGGTGGCCAGAAGTTTGGCAGCAGTGGAGGATTGACCCGTCAGGGATGACCATGCCCAACGGCGAAAGTTTTGGGGAGGTAGCCGACCGGGCCGTTCGAGCCTTGCGAAGGATAGTAGCGGCCAACCAAGGCAAGCAAGCAGTAATCGTTACCCACGATGTTATTGTCAAGGTATTGGTGGCACATGTTCTTGGGGTGTCGAATAGCATCTATCGAAGGTTTGAGATCAGTAACGCCTCGTTGAGTGTTGTACGAGTCTTCAATAGCAGTTCCCAGCTTGTTACGCTGAATGATACAGCATACCTGGAAGGCTAAGTTTGCCACTGCCTTTCTAGCAGCGTGACCAGATGTTTTTGCTTTGACCAGAAAAGGATGTTGGAATGAGAGCGCAAATTTTGAAAGAGATTTCACCGATGGAAAGTCGGCCTCTGGAACTGATAGCTCTGCCTACTCCCCAGCCGAAACCAGGGGAAATCCTGGTGAAAATCTCTGCCTGTGGAGTATGCCACACCGAACTGGACGAAATTGAAGGAAGACTTAAGCCTAGGCTTCCTATAATCTTAGGTCATGAAATTGTGGGCAAAGTAGAAAGCCTGGGTTCGAGGGCAACCAAATTCAAGACTGGAGATCGAGTAGGAGTTGCCTGGATACACTCTGCCTGCGGAAAATGCAGTTTCTGTAAAGAAGGTAATGAAAACTTATGTTCTGGGTTTGAAGGTACTGGGTGTCAGGCTAACGGTGGCTATGCCGAATATACCGTGGTCTCCGAAGATTTCGCCTATCTGATTCCCGACAGGTTCACCGATTCTCAGGCAGCCCCTCTTTTGTGTGCCGGAGCAATCGGATATCGAGACCTGAGACTTTCCGGAATTAAACCTGGCCAAACCCTGGGGCTTTTTGGATTTGGGGCTTCAGCCCACATTGTTATTCAGGTAGCTAAATATTGGGGCTGTGAAGTTTATGTCTTCACCAGAAGCGAAAAGCATCGCAATTTGGCTAAAGAATTGGGAGCAGCTTGGACAGGAAGAGCAGAAGACGAGCCTCCTCAAAGGCTCAATTACGCCATTGATTTCACTCCAGTGGGGGAAACAGTACCTAACGCTCTGAGAGTCCTTGAAAAAGGCGGAAGATTGGTGATAGCGGTGATTCGAAAGAGAACTCCGATTCCACCTTTGGACTACGCTCAGTTGCTCTGGGATGAAAAAGAAATAAAAAGTGTGGCCAATATTACCAGAAAGGATGCTCAGGATTTTCTTCCTTTGGCGGCTGAAATTCCGATTGTCCCTGAGGTTCAAGAATTCAAATTAGAAGAGGCAAATGAAGCCTTGGTTTGGCTAAAGCAGGGAAAGATCCAGGGGGCCGCAGTTTTAAGAATGGATTAGGAAGG
>Ga0114921_10001687_pt1 | contig 10246 bp, 13 predicted proteins | sample BentaG_FD_87016 | JGI IMG/M metagenome (GOLD analysis project Ga0114921, IMG submission 87016) | Deep subsurface microbial communities from South Atlantic Ocean to uncover new lineages of life (NeLLi) - Benguela_00093 metaG | ecosystem: Environmental > Aquatic > Marine > Oceanic > Sediment ...
TAACAGCATAATAGTTACTAAGATTCTCAAAAATTAGTGGTTAAAAAATTATGGTAGAACTATCTTTACACGATCTTTCATTAAATCAGTTTTTCCAGCTGCTTCGAGCGCTTGAAGAACTGCTTCGTCAGTCGCGTTGCGATCGATATCAATGTTATCTGATGTCGGTTCAATGTGTCTTATTGATGCGCGTCGTCTTTTTACCCCATTTAGTTCTTTGGGACCTGTAACAAGTACCACGTTTTGATCAATGAGATCTACTATTACACATTTTCTTCCGGCCTCTCTACCTGCTGTTTTTACGCAAATGCGTCCATTTTCTATAGCTGGCATTCTACTTGTCACCTCCTTTGAATTCTCTTATTGCAGTTATTAGGATATTTGTAATTGAATCAATTGACCAATTGTCAGTATTGAGAATAATATCAAAGATGCTGAGATCAGTAATGTCAATATTATAAATTTTTTTATACCGCATTCGTTCGCTATTTTCACGCCTTGTCGTTTCACTTAGGGCGTCTTCATAAGAATTTTCGTCTCGTTGAGCAATTCGTTTAGCACGCACATCTAGTGGTGCCGTCACAAATATTTTAATGTTGGCTAGATCTTTGCATATCCAAGCTGTCAAATGTCCATCTAAAACCACATTTCCTTTTTTTGCTTCCTTTATACTTCTTTCATCAATCTCTTTGTCGATATCAATGTTGTTTTCTGCAAATCTACTGAAAGTGCTTAAATCCATGTTTCTTTGATGTGCCATTTGCCTAAAGATTTTTCCTGCCGAAATATGTTCCAATTTAAAGATTTCCGCAATGTGCTTAGCAAAAGTAGATTTTCCAGCCCCGGCCTTCCCAGAAATAGCTATTGTAAGACTTTTCTTTTCGGGCAAACTGTTCACCAATCTATTGAAAAAGAAATATTGGTAAAAAAATGATATTAAGCTCTTGCTGCCTGCTTTGTGAGTTCTTGCAAGCATTGATGGCAGAGATATCCGCCATAAGGTCTCTCTGGACGGCGATGTGTCTTAGGTAATTTTCTTATTTCCGTTGGGAGAAGTCTTGGAATTCCTGATAAAAATCGCCTACAGTTTGCACATTTACTCTTTCTCACTTTTTTCTTCTTATAATGTGTCGTTGTTCGACCGCCTGGTAATTTCATTTTTGTTTTTTTCATTTTTCGAGTACGATGACGTGGTGCTGGCATCTTAGTTTTCACCTACCTTTAACTGTTCTTAGTTCAGAATAACTGCTAATGGTTATCGAAACCCAGACATTCCACCCATACCCATTTGTAAACCAAGGACCTTCTGGACTATTGTACCGAAAGCAAAACTGGTCATCGCGTACCATCCCCAAAAATACATATGATGCAAGTTATCGATGTTTACGCCAAAGAATTCTATCGGGAAACTGAAAGGAAGTACTACCACAAATCTAGCTATCTCACCTCCCATTACAGTTGGCAAATACCCGTTATAGAAGCCATTGAGGATCCAAAACAGAGCGAAAAACGGCGCCATATAAAAAATCATGGGCTTAAACCGTTCCGTCATCACCTTGCTCTGTATCTTCTGAATATACTTCTCCTTGCGTTTAACCTTACGATAGAGCCGTTTGTTCGCGGTTTTTTGCGCTTCGGCTTTTGCTTTATTCCACGTGGAAATTTCCTTTTGATATCGATTAAGCTTATCCATATCCATTACAACGCGCGAGACCACGCTAATTAATATTGATAATAGGAGCGATAAACTCAAGACGAACAAAGTGGAGACTGGACGCTGTCCTATACCAAGGGCATATAAACCCTCATAAAATGGAATTATCAAATCCCACCATACCATAACTTACTTCACACCCCTTAATACGACTGCTAATTCCTCTGCAGTCTTATCGACCATACCTTCTTGATTGTTGATAATTTTGACAGTTGCGCCCGACAGGACACTGCATGCAATTGCAGCTGCCCGACATAGGTTTTGATGGGTACTTATTTCCGTTGTAGAATCTTTATCACGAAGTCTGCTTTCATCTTTTGATCGTCTACTGAATATAGACTCTGGTTCTGCTTCAACAAGTACTATTACATCTGGTTCAAGTGTAGTGACAACCCAATCGGGCAATCCTGCTAGATAGCCTTCGGGCGTTTTTATAAGCATATGTGTATCGACTATTAATAATTTTCCCTGTTCAGTCCTTTTAGCGATAGTTTCTGCTGCTATCTTTTGAATCTTCCGTTGTTTTTCAGGTGGAAGCTGCCGCATTTGATCTCTACTTTCTACAAATCCCGAACTTACTGCGGTCTCAAGCATAACTGAACCATAATTTACTATCTCCACGGTATAATCTTGTCTTGCAATATCCGCTGCTTTATTTAGGACGGTTGTCTTACCTACGCCTGGAATTCCTGTAACAATAGCAACACGTTTTTTTGCGTCACTCAATATTTTTTGCTCCGTGAGGCTCATCCAAATCCTAAGAAGTCTCGGAGAGCTGGGTGAATATCTGCCAATCGCTCTTTAGCAATTATTTCGTAGTATTGCGAGATAATCATAGTCGCCAGTAAAATACCCATACCTGTGCCGAGCGCTCCAAGGTAGTCCGCAAAGGCCGCTATAAGTCCGATTGTCACACCACCCCAGATCGACACGGGTCCTATATAACGCTTCAGCAATTTTTCAAGGATTTTTGGACTGCTCCTAAATCCGGGGACCATCATCCCGGCATTTATGAGTTGTCTTGCAACATCCTTTGGCGCCATACCGCCTACCTCGATCCATGTGACCGAGAAGATAGCACAAGCGATGATAATGACGATAAGATAAATCACTGCTCGCAACGGGTCTGCTGTAACCAGTTCTAATCCTCGTGGAGGCGTGAGATAGTATACTAAACCCCCCGTGGGGTTAAGTCCTTGATCTGTGGACTCGAATGTACCAATGATGTTGTACCAGAAGTTGCTGTTGCTTTTATTGTAGCGTGACCATAATAACTGCCCAACCATGTAAATATTAGCGAAGAAAGCCGCAGCTAAAATGACGGGGATATTCGAACTGTAAAAGAATTTGATAGGATATCGGCCCTTAAAACCACGATATTTGGCATATGAAAGTGGCACCTCTATGCGAATACTTTGCATGTATACGACTATCACAAACACAACTGCAGTCGCTATGAATCCTGTCATGTCAGGGAGATTTCCTGGACGGTCGAAGGCCGTAATTGCATCCCCTTCCCAGATATACTGACCAAGAGCTATGAGTGCACCATGATATTTACCATCTTCTGGTGAAATCACGAGCCCCAGAGAGTTCCATGCTACCTGCTCAGCAACTCCTGCGGCAATGAATAAGGAAACTCCTGAGCCGAGGCCCCATCCTTTTTGCAATAATTCGTCCATAAGCATCAAGACTAAACCTGCGAAAATTAACTGAATGAAGATCAAAAGTGTGGTTTCAGGGCGTAGAGTTCCAAATGCTCCTCCGATTAAATAAGCCGTAGCCTGAAAGACAGTCATTACAATGCTTAACACCTTTTGGGCGGCAGTAAATAGAGAGCGGTCATCGGGATTCGAGAAATCCACGTCGATGATCTGACTACCTGATAAAAGCTGCATAATGAGCCCGGCTGTGACTATAGGACCAATACCAAGCTCCATGAGTGTTCCTCTAGAACTTGCAAGGATGGTACGCATCCAGAATTCCGCGAGCTATCTAGGCGATAGTTCTCTAAACGGGTCTGGACCGATACTCTTCGGAAGTCCAAATAGAGGAATTTGAGCCATAACAAGATAAAGGAGAAGACAAAGTACTGTATAAACTGCCTTTTCTTTAAAAGCCACATCCCGATCTGGCTTCCCGACCTCAGGTATGACCCTCGCAATTGGTCCAAAAATGCGCAAAAATGTGCCTGCCAATGATTTCACCTAATTAATATTCAATTCCAATTTTTACGTTATTCCTTAGCAATATAGTCTACTTTTCCCCCAACAGCCTCTATTTTCTCAATTGCTTTTTCTGAAAAACTGATAGCCTTAACATTCATCACTCTAGAGACATTGCCCCCTCCTAAAATTTTATTATATCCAAATTGTGTGGCATCTATTTCCACTGTTTGATCACTAAACTTGACGCCCTCTACATCTTCTGGAAGGGTTTCAATTAATTCTTCCAACTCGCCAACATTGATGGAGCGGTCCTTTTTTACGAGTTTTGAAGGTCTCTTGAAGCCAAAAGAACCAATTGTTGCTCTTTCAGCTTCTGTCAAACCTGACTTCAGATGTTTATTTTTACCTGCCCAGCCTTTTCCGCCGCGCATTCCGGCTTTTCTATGCTGGCCAACCCTTCCAAATCCATGAACGCGCGATCCTCGATATTTTCTTGTTTTTCTCCTTCTACGAATCACTTTTCGCCCTTCCTTTTGGAATCATATCATTTTTTGTATCAGTCTTTTTATCTCGGTACCTCTATATCCGAGATCTCCTCCTTCTGTAAAGGACACTTTTATACTCTTAAGGCCTTTTCTTGGAGAATGTAATCGAAATACTTTTTTTAACATAGGCAAATCCGAAAGGTCCGCTTTAAATCCACAAACTGATTGTGCAAATTCTGAAACAGATGAAAAAGAAGTTTTTCTTTTAATAAAGTCATCCGTTACCTTTCTTTTGTTTTCAGCCAATTCGCCTCTTTTAGTTAACAAGAGCTCAACGGTGTCTGAATCGATTTCGCCCCACGTTGCCCAATCTTTTATTTTATGCAACATACCTTGATATGAAGGGCGATCGTCGATGATAACACAGTTAAACCGACGAAATAGGTTAAGCATTTGCAGGGTATCCTCAATAGTTTTTCTTACATTAACCCGGCCTCTTATCCGGATAATTGCCAATCGTTTTCTTTCTTCCACTTATATCAGCCTCAAGCCCAATCTTGTGGAGTCATAATCTTGTTTGTTTCTCGCAATGCGTTGTATACAGCGTATGCGTAGTTAACAGTGGTTCTAGTGTTTCCCCTAGTCTTTGCCCAAATATCTTCGATACCCGCCAGGCGCAGTATAGTTTTACCAACCTCTCCTATTGCTAATCGCGTACCTTTCGGTGCAGGGAATAATGTTATATTAACACTTCCTGCTTTTCCTTTGACTTTGAATGGTACGGTGTGACCGAGTCCACATACACATTCCCAACTTCCACATGAACGCCTAAGTGGGATGACGTTTAGTTTCGCCACGAGAATAGCCTTTCGTATGGCAGGTCCAATTTCTTTTGCCTTCGCACTACCTATTCCAACATAGCCATCTTTGTTCCCAACAACAACAGTTGCCTTGAACCTACTTTTTTCGCCAGCATCTGTTTGTTTTTGGACAAGATTGATATCGAGAACTTCCTCTTGTAGATTCGGAATTAGGGTGTCGATTATTTGGGACTCTTTGATGGGTAAACTCAACTTAAACAACTCATCAACTGATGTTATCTTGCCCTCTTGCACCCATCGTCCTACTCGTGTTCTTGGTATCCAACCTTCGGTAGGATCTTTTTTTACCTGTGGTCTACGACGTCTTCTTCTGGCTTTGGACATATTAATTAGCCTCCTAATCAAAAGAACTGACAATTTTGTTCTTGATTTCATCAAAATGTTCTGGAAGATCTTGAGGTTGTAATCCTCTCTTTACAACTAATGCGAAAAAGTGGCTCTGTTTTTTGCCTTCCTCTGCTTCTGCTAACTGTGTTGCGTAGCTTGCTATGTGATTCCCCTTTACCCTGTTATCCTCGGGTAGCACATCTTCACTATACGGTATTGAAAGCCCTGCATCTAATGCTCCTTTTAATGCAGCAAACACTTTTGCACCTTTAATTGGGGAAATTAACCCAATATCTAAAATCGCATCACTTAATCCTGCCTTTTTTGCGCGAAATCCTGCTAATAATCCTGTAAGATAAGTTGCAGGCATATTTCCACAGTTTCCTTTCCAGTTGAACTTGTCTCGTAATTCTTTAGAATGAACTGAAATAATGACCTGATCTCCCTTCAGATGGGGTTTAAGGATCTGAATAACAACATAGCGATTGCTTCGTCTCACAACAAATCGCAAACGATTAGATAAGAGTAATTTTCGGCGAAGTTGATAATTTGTCTTACCTTCTCTTCTTCTGCGAAACACCACTCTGTATCTTGGTCCATGTCCTCTCATGTAATGCATACTTCCTTTTTGCGCTTTATGCTTAAGTTAAAAAGTTACCGACGATATAACTCGTGTTCATCGATCCACGTTTCTAAGTGCGCCACGCTGCGGAAGATATTGCCCTTCGCCAGCCTATAACACTTACGGTACGTTGCAGGTGTAATCATCCTCCGAGCACGCAGCAACTTGAGGTGTTTTCTTATAGGTCGAATCTTTTGAATCCATTTACGCTTTCTAGGCAGCCTTGCAGTTTTCCTGCCCGATCTACGGCCATAGCCTCGCCTGAGGCCGCGCTTCTTTTTTTTGTGTAATTTTTTGGCTCTGCCACGACTGATACCAATTTCTGGCTTCTTTTTTATGAATCCATCATGAATCAATCGTCTGATGTCCTCTCTACGAATGGCCATCGACACTTCTTCTAGGCGTGTGGGATCAATATATACTCTGGATACACCGACTTTCAATATATCTGCTGCAAGTTCTTTTTGATTTTTGAGCTTCATTTTCAAAACACCCGTGAACTGCTTTTTTGACGGCTCTTGAATAGTTATTATAATTCCTGCAGATTATGTTTCAATTCAGATTTTAAGGAATAAAGAGTTTCTAATATTAGACTTCTTCCTCCAAATCACTTAATTCAAAATCTTCAAATTCAACGTCCTCTATTCTTTCTGTTTCTGAAAGTTCAGCAAGTTCTAGAGGTACTATTGGGTTCACTATGGTTATACCCAAATTTGCTGCATTATCTATAATTTGTGATCTTTTTCTTGCCCCAACTGTATGACCAATTCTTACTATTTCCTCATCAGGGTTAATCATAACTAATTCATCAGGATTGTGAATAAGAACTTCCCTATAACCTAAAGGATGTAGATTTCGAGTATTTTTTGGCCCTTTATAGCCAGTATTTACAGATTTTGGAAGACCTTTCTTTTTTTGACGCATTCTAGAGTCAATTCCGCGTGGTCTCCTCCAGGGTTTTTTGACTCGTTTGTAGCGCCAGCTTTCCTGCTTTCGGAACTTAGGTTTTTTTGCATTCTTCTTCTTACGTTCCCGAAGTAGCTTTGCATCAATCATGATTTTTCCTCCAACTAACTTAATGATCTGAATGTCCTCAATTATCTAAACATTTTCCAAGCATCAATTAGCTTAGTAATTGTAATTACACACGGGGCAGCATTGAGAAGGGTAGTATATTTTTTAAGTGTATCTATCTCTCAGTAAGTACCAACTATACTCCTCAAAACCCTTATTTCTTTTAGGAAGGAGCGAGTTCGTCACTTTACAAATAAATAAAGGTTCACCAAGCAGCGAGGATGCGAAATCGTGTTTTCATAGTTAGAAAAAATGTCTTTTAAAAAAGAGAAAGGTATGCCATCAACTGAGTTGACGTTCCTGATTAATCATTTTCACTACTTGTTCAGCTAAGTCTCTTGGCAGTCCTGGCACGTTTAAGATCTCGTCATCTGTCAAATCTTGCAATTTTCGTCCATTGTTTAATGCCCACTCCGTCACATAGACTAGACCTCGTGTTGCAATTATCGTATCTGGGTTTAATGACATGCTGTTAATTCCAGCTTCTACAATAAAGGCAGCTATGGATGGAAAGTCCGATGGTGCTTGACCACATATGCCAATCTTCTTTCCTTTCTCATTCGCAACTTTTATAACTCGTTCTAGCATGAACTTGACCGCTTCATCTCTTTCGTCGAAGATGTGAGCTACTAACTCGCTATCTCTGTCTAAACCAAGCGTTAATTGAGTTAGGTCATTAGATCCGATGCTGAAACCGTCAAAGACTTCTGCGAACTCCTCTGCTAAAATCACATTGCTTGGAATTTCAGCCATGACATAGACCTCCAAGCCGTCTTCTCCCTGCACTAGACCATTTTTGCTCATCTCCTTTATGACATTTCGTCCTTCTTCAGGGGTACGACAGAATGGAACCATTACTTTGACATTCTTGAGGCCCATTACTTTTCTGACTTTGGTGAGGGCTTTACACTCAAGAGCAAACGCATCTTTGAAATCAGGAGCATAGTAGCGGCTTGCACCTCGCCAACCGATCATAGGGTTACTTTCATATGGCTCATAAAATTCACCGCCAATAAGATTAGCATATTCGTTGGTTTTGAAATCCGACAACCGGACGATAACATCATAAGGATAGAATGCGGCACCGATGCGTGCAATACCTTGGGCAAGTTTATCGATAAAATAATGCGCTTTATTATCGTAATTGGCTGTCTTTTCCTCGATGAGTCGAACTAGTTCGCGTAAATCTTTCAGTTTCTCTCGCCCTCCCTCCCCTCTATACATATCATCGATTAGTTCAACGGTCTGTTTGAAGCGAGGATAGTCAAGAAGAGCCTTAGGATGGAACTGGATATGGTCGTTAATGATAAACTCTAATCGCGCCAGACCAACTCCATGATGAGGCAATTGTCCATGTACAAAAGCAGAATCTGGAACTCCTAAATTCATCATTACCTGCGTTTTAGTCTCTGGGAGTTCAGCTAAGTTTATCTCTTCAATTTCAAATTTTTTAAGACCTCTAAGGATGCGGCCGATGCCTTCACTACAATCGACAGTGACCTCATCATCGTCTTTTAGTAACTTTGTTGCAGTGAGTGTACCGATAATACAGGGAAGACCGAGTTCGCGTGATACAATAGCAGCGTGGCTTGTTCTTCCTCCGCGTTCAGTGATGAGAGCAGCAGCAATTCGCATAGCAGGTTCCCAATCTGGGTTTGTTTGCTCTGTGATGAGTACTTCACCAGGCTTAAATTCACTGAGACGTGATACATCTTCTATAACGTTTGCAGTTCCTTGACCTATCATACTGCCTACAGGTTCACCTGTAAGTATAATATCGTCTTCTGAGGCCGATTCAGCCAACTTATACGTTCTTAATACATTGGCAGCTTTAATTTCGTGGACAGTTTCAGGACGAGCTTGAACGATGTAGAGATTACCAGTGACGCCATCTTTTGCCCATTCGATATCCATCGCACGTCCATAGTGCTCTTCGATTTGTATTGACCATTTAGCTAATTGAACTACTTCCTCATCAGAAATAATGAATTTAACCTGATCTTCTGGGAGAACTTGTTGTTCAACAGTACCGCCACGTTTGCTATACACTAGTTTCACGTCTTTATTGCCAACTTTTTTATCGATAACTGCATTGTAGCCCATTTTTGCAGTAGGTTTAAAGACATAGAATTGATCAGGGTTTACAGTGCCCTGTACGACATATTCGCCTAGACCCCAAGTTCCTGTAATGTAAACGACGTCTCTGAAGCCAGAGTCCGTGTCAAGCGTAAAAATAACTCCGCTGGAAGCGAGATCAGATCTTGCCATTTGCTGAACACCTACAGAGAGTGCCACAGAGAAATGGTCCACTGCGTTAATGATATGTTGATGATATGCTGCCTTTTCCAGGTCACCCTTCTTTTCGGCTTCTAATGCTTTAAGGCGCTGTAAGTGCATTTGGTCCTCTCGATAAGAGATTGCCCGATTGGTGAAAAGACTAGCGAAGCATTCTTTTACCTTTTCAAGGATATTATCTTCTTTTAGGACGTTAAGGAACGTTTCCTGTTGGCCTGCGAATGAGGCCTCTGGCAAGTCTTCAGCAGTTGCAGATGATCGAACCGCGCAATCTACATCAGTAATTCCCAATTGTGCATTCAGTTTTTTGTAAGCTTCAGCGATAGCTAATTTAATATCGTCAGGTATTTCTGACTGTATAATTCTCAGGCGGATATTATGTCCAACCTCTTGAAGTGTTTCGACGAACATCCTTTGTTTTTCTTGAAAAACAGTTGTAAGTAGTTTAACCTCACCAAAATCTTCATCGGCTTCGGCTTTTTTCATCTTCTCCTCTACATCGTCTTTAGCTTCGATTGTTACTTGAACTTTTTTTATTTCCGAGGCAATAAAATCTTTAAGACCTGAAACAGACTCAATAAAGGTTCTATAGGCGTGAGAAGTGACTGCAAAGCCAGGAGGTATCGGGACATTAACCTTTTGAATCATTTCGCCAAGGCTGGCGTTTTTCCCACCCACTA
>Ga0114921_10001688_pt1 | contig 10246 bp, 8 predicted proteins | sample BentaG_FD_87016 | JGI IMG/M metagenome (GOLD analysis project Ga0114921, IMG submission 87016) | Deep subsurface microbial communities from South Atlantic Ocean to uncover new lineages of life (NeLLi) - Benguela_00093 metaG | ecosystem: Environmental > Aquatic > Marine > Oceanic > Sediment ...
CGTCTCCTTTCATTATTATCGTGTTGTTGATGGCGAGTATTATATCTCCTCCTACTGGTGTTGTCTGACCGTAGATTTCAATCTCATGAGTCGCCCCTTTCAAGCCAGCCTTCGCGGCTGGGCTGTTGTCCATGACACTCACTATTAGCCACCCAAAAGTCGTAGGAGTTTCGATGGCTTTGGCAATCTCATATGTCATATCGATTCCCGTCACTCCTATCCAAGAATGTTCATATTCCAAGCCGTCAGCCAGCCAAGCAATCTCACGAAGGATTGTGTCAGAGGGTATAGCGAAGCCTATTCCTTGAGATTCCGTAATTATAGCAGTGGTGATCCCAACTACCTGCCCCTTCGAATTAAGTAAGGGGCCCCCTGAATTCCCTGGATTTATTGGTGTGCTTATTTGTATGACGTCAGCTATAGGGTAGCCACCAGTCTTAGGTTCAGTGATGGTTCTCCCGAGTTGGCTGACAATGCCGGTGGTCATGCTACCAGTCAAACCATAGGGGTTCCCCACCGCGATCACCAAATCACCGACCTTGAGAAGTGACGAACTGACTATAGGAAGGGGTTTAAATTCTTCTTCAGGAGCACCCACTGAGAGAACCGCGAAGTCTGCATAGGGGTCTTCTCCTAGCTTAGTGGCAAGGTAAGAGTTTCCGTCTCTAAAGGTTACAGCCAAGCTTGGCGGATCCACATCCTCAATCACGTGATAGTTTGTACAAACCACCATCCCAGAACCTGAAAGGTTGTAGACGAAGCCAGATCCTGATACTTCAGTGATTTCTTGGCCAACTAGCGTAGTTTCAACCACATATCCATGAATCAACACAACAGAGTCCCTAATATCTTCATAGAGTTCGGAAAGTGTCACATTACCTACACATATTTGATTGTAGTTTCCTAATGCTTCTGTCAAGGCTTCAATCTGAGCATGGAGAGTTCCAACTTGCTTTTCCACCTTCCTAATGCTGCTTGAGACTATTTCATAGGTATAGATGTTCCCAATGATCCCAGCTGCAACTATGACAGCAACCACTATCACTGCTGCAAATGAACGGTTTGTTGAGTGGACTTCATACCCATCTTGCATTTGTGTGTCCCCAAAATTTGTCACTCCATGCTAGATTCCACGATTCTTATAAGCGTTCCTTGATCAGACAAGAATCGCTCTGGCTTAGGCACACACTATAAGCTTTGTCTCATTTAGTTCTGGTGAGTTAGAGGAGAAAGCTGGAAGCATCCACTAGAAACGGGCGTAGAAACAGTTTATCCAAGACATGGAAAGCCCTTCCGCGCAGAGACCATCCAAAAAGTGTTGCAGACATCCCAGGAAGGACAACAGGAAGACACAGTGGGTTGAACGGTGGCGCCGGGGAGAGGATTTGAACCCCTGAGGGCCGAGGCCCACCGGCTTGCTGGCCCATTTCAAAGGAGGATCTCGAGGCCGGCGCATTACCGCTCTGCCACCCCGGCACCAACAGACTCAGAAAGTTCCACGTATCTAAAAGCCTTTGCCCATAGACACCTTCATTTTGAGTGGCAAGAGATTATTGATATCACTATGGCCAACGCGGACAAGGGAAGCATCACAAATGCACTACCGTAGCTTAAAGATAAAAGCAACCGGCAACCAGTTTGACGAGAGGAGAAACACGTGAAACTACAAGAGAACTTGCTTCAAATCGACCCAAAATCGACAGAAGAGAGAATCACACATTTCATACAGGATTACATAAAAAAAACCAAAGCAAAAGGTGTGGTGTTAGGCTTATCTGGAGGAGTAGACAGTGCAGTCGGAGCAACCCTTTCAGTAAAGGCAGTTGGAAGCACTAAAGTTCTCGCCCTGTATATGCCAGAGGAGGAGACCTATAACAAGACGGATCACCAACACGCAAAACTCATCGCAGGGAAACTGGAACTCCAACTGAAGGACATAGACCTCACAAGAGTCCTAGACACACTTTACAGGACAATTCCCGATTATGATCCAAGAAACTCAATCAGTAGAGGAAATCTTAAAGCCAGAACTCGGATGGTCATCCTCTACTACTACGCCAACCTTCAAAAGAGAATCGTAGTAGGTAGCAGCGATAAGAGCGAAGCGATGATAGGTTACTTCACCAAGTGGGGAGATGGTGCGATGGATATCGCTCCTCTTATGGATCTGTACAAAACCCAAGTGCGGAAGTTAGCCCTCCACCTCAGCATTCCACCGATAATAGTGAACAAGCCTTCAACACCGGGTCTTCTACGTAACCAAACAGCTGAACAGGAGATTGGGTCCAGATACGAAATCTTAGATCTAATACTCTACGGGCTAGAACACTTCATGACCACTGCTACAATAGCGAAGCAACTGAACCTGCCACACAAGACTGTCCATGCCATCAAGAAAAAGTGGCTCCAAACTGAACATAAAAGAAAAGCGCCATTAACAACAAAACTACAATATAGAACTATAAACGCGGATTTCAGACTCATCCGAGAATTTGACTTGGAGGAATGATCGTATGAAGAGCGAGTTCAGAGCCGCCATGGCACAGTTTCCATGCAAAATCGGAAACAAACAATACAACATTAGCATAATGAAGAAATACATAGAAAAGGCGCAATGCCAAGACGCCGACATCATAATATTCCCTGAGATGTCTTTGACAGGATATACCACCAGAGATTTAACCTATGAGTTAGCAGAAAAAATCCCTGGGAAATCCATAGAGAAGATGGACGGGTTCGCAAAAGAGCATGGTCTATACATAGTCTTTGGAATGCCGGAAAGAAGCGAAAAAGGAGACACAATACTCTACAATACGGCTGTACTTGTGGGTCCAGAGGGCTACGTCGGGAAGTACAGAAAGATGCACTTGCCAACCCACAGCGTATTCGAAGAGAAGAGATATTTCAGACTAGGATATCATACACCAATCTTTCAGACAGGAATAGGCCCAATAGGCATGATGATATGCTATGACATATTCTTTCCTGAAGTAGCACGGGCACTGCGTCTACAAGGTGCAAAACTTATAATCTGCATCTCAGCCTCCCCAGCCATAAGAAAGAAGTTCTTCGAAACCCTCACGATGGCGAGAGCGATAGAGAACACGTGCTACCTAGCTTACGTAAACCTTGTTGGCATAGAAAACGGCCTGCAATTCTGGGGGGGAAGCCGGCTAATAGGCCCCAGCGGGCACCTAATCACCAAATTGAAGTACGATGAGGAGGACTTCTCCTTTGGAGACTTCGACTATGAAGATTTGAAACCCGTAGAAGCGTTTGTTCCTACACTTCGAGATTTAAGGCCTGAATTATATCGTTCACTGATGAATTTCTCAGAATATTTGTGACATCACAGACATCACAGGTATATCACACCCATGTGATATCTATGTGATATGACAAAAACCAGTAGTCTCGCCCGTGCAAGACGCCTTTCTAAGACTTCGTGAACCGAGTTTCCCGATGGTTCTTTCTATTCTATTTAATGCTTCAGCAATTCTTTCGTAGGATGTAGCGTACGAAAGCCTCAAGTAGCCTTCACCGTATTTGCCGAACGCGGAGCCAGGGGTTACAACTACTCTAGCTTCTTTCAAAAGATACTCTGAGAGTTCAGCAGATGTTTTCTCAAACTCTTTGATATTTGGGAAAGCATAGAACGCACCTTCTGGAAGGAAACAACGAACATGTTCCATTTCACCCAAACGCTCACAGATGAGCCTGCGCCGCTTGTTAAACATTGAGACCATAGCTGACACGGAATCCTGTGGACCCTCCAAAGCTGCTGTGGCAGCATATTGAGCAATGGTGTCAACACAAGCCACTGTGAATTGCTGAACAAGAAGCATTGCTGAAATCAGATCTTGAGGGCCAACTGCGCAGCCGACTCTGAAACCTGTCATTGCATAGGTTTTCGAAAAGGAGTTCACAACGATCGTCCGCTCACGCATGCCTGGAAAGGTTGCAAGGCAGTAATGTTTCGCATTGTCATAGATTATCTTGTCATAGACTTCATCGGAGACGACAATCAAATCGTTTTCTACTGCTAGCTTGCCTAACTCAGCCAACTCGTTGTAGCTAAAGACTGCCCCTGTAGGATTGTTTGGTGAGTTGATTATCATCACACGTGACTTATTTGTGATTAGTGAGGTCACATTTCTAATGTCTGGCTTAAAGCCATCTTCTTCAAGTATCGGCACCGAAATCGGAGTTCCCCCAGCAATTAGCACAGCAGGTTCATAACACACAAAGCCAGGATTGGGAATCAACACTTCATCGCCAGGATTCAAAAGAGCCTGCAGTGCAAGCGCGACTGCTTCTGTTGCCCCAACAGTAACCAAGATCTCACCCTCTGGGCTATAGAAAAGACCGTAATCACGCGAAAACTTTTTGGCTAAAACTTCACGCAATTCTGAAATGCCATTCGAAGGAACATAATGGGTCTTTCCGTCATCCAACGCTCGCTTGACTGCGTCTAATATGTGTGGTGGAGGTGTAAAATCGGGCTCGCCTATGCCAAGGTTAATGACATCAGGGATTTGCTTGGTTAATCCGAAAAGCCGTCGGATTGCAGAGGCCTTTATGTTCTCCAGTCTTTTCGATCGTCTATCACGCGTTTGCAAATAGTTTCCCTGAGTTTTTTTAACTCTCTTAGCATAAAATGTTTGCCTTTTTCCTCTTGAGTCGTTCCTCAATTGTTCCTTTCCCCCATGTCATTCAGATTGGAAAACTTAATTAGCTCGTATACAGAAGTGTATCCACCAACACCGAAAGACGGGGGGTCAACCTGTCGCTTAAGAAAAACGTCCAAAATTGGCTAAAACTCTCCTTGGGAGACCCAATCGCTAAAATACTAGCAAACAACAGCCATTTGACAAAAACACAGCTGGAAACATTACTAATAGACGCTTTAGTCGACAACATTGCCTCAAAACACGTAAAATACGACGAAAAGGCCACGTTAAGGCGAACGAAAGCAGCAGTGAGCCGCGGTTCCTTCAACAGAACATTGAGGCAGGCGAAAAAGAACGTCATACAATCCATATATACGGTTCTTCTTCTAGGATACTTTGGCCTCCTTGAAAGCACTGACCTTTATCCATACCTAGAAGCATCTAACAAGCTCAAATCATACACAACAACATTGACTGATTTTATGGCCCATGGAAAGGTAACTAAGGAACAACTGTTGACCATAGACACACTGCGTTTGGAACTCGAAACAACATTCAACAGACTTTCGAAGTCATGGACTTCATCGATAACGTGATGTCACACATCACAGACCCACAGAGTTCTGATTTGGCCTATCTTAGACAACAAATGGCGCGACGTACATGATTCCGCCAAAAAGGGGCGTAAATCCCGAAAGAAGCTTCTTTCAATCCTAAATCTGTGAAGAGCAAATACGAGGTCTGTTCAGTAACTTGGTGATCGAAGAAACCCGCGTGATTTGTGATGTCACACGGACCAAAAAACAACCATAAATCTTAAGTTGTTTCTCCCTATACTGTGATATTATGTGTGACACTTAGTAAGTCACGACTAATCACGCTGGAATCACATGGTGCAAGATCAATGATCGAAATAGCAGTCTTCATCGGATTATTGGCAGTCATGCTTTTCTTAACTATTCTTTACACTAAACGCACGCTTCAAGCTCAACAGAAATATACAGAGGCAAAGATTGTCTTGAATGATATCGTTCTAAGCTTCAGCAAGCAGCTGCAAAGGCAGGATGCCAAACTAGCAGTAACCGACAATAAAGTTGCTGACCTCTTTGATCGAGAAACACGTATCTCTAAAGCGCTTCAAGTTCATGATGAAGAACTTCGAACACTAACAGAGAGAGAAGTTTCTTCTGTTTTGCAACAAGCCTTAGGAAAGGTAGACTCATTAGAGAAAAGGTTCAAAACCTTAGAAGACAGCCTGCTTGCAAGGGTCGCAAAGATTGAAGAAGCAGGTATACATAGCAAAGAGCCAGTCCAAAGGATAGAATCTGCGATTCCAATAAAACGAGAGAAGGCCTTGGCTCCACTGACCGGCACAGAACTCACAGTCCTAGAACTCCTCGCGTCCGATGGAGAGAAGACAGCCCCTGAGATCAAGACGCAAATAAATCTCAGCAGAGAGCACACAGCTCGTCTAATGAAGAAGCTCTATGCAGAAGGATACTTGGAACGGAGTGCTGACAAGATTCCTTTCAAGTATCGTCTAAAAGAGGAGATGCAGAAGATTTTGAGGAACCCAGAGCAGAAGAGTTAGCTGTCCTCAGAATTTTTCTCCAGCTTCCAGAATTCGTTTAAGGTTTCCATCCATTTCATCAAGAGGCCTGGAAGCAGGCAAGTCATAATCGATCCTCCCTTTGCTCTCCAGATACTCTGGGTAATGGGTCACTTTAATTGGGACCGCAAACCGGATCTTAGGTTCTGATATTAGCAACGCTTCACCGATGTCGAGCATCTTGACTTCCGTATCACTGTATTCGAGATAGGGAGTGTTTTTCGTGAGGTAGTCCCTGTCAGCTTTCAACTCAGTCTTCATTATCACTTTGGTCCAAAGCTCTGCAAAAACGTCGGGATTAATGCGTGACGGTCGAGGTGTAACTGCGTTCAATCCAACACGATACTTTCGATATGTCAGTGCGATATTTGAGAAGATTGTCTTCGGTTTGTTGGAGTCAAGAAATTCATGTGCTTCCTCAAGAGTTATCAAGAGTGTTGGCAACCGCTGCCAGTCCTCGTATTTTGCCTCCCACATTCTCTTGTAGTGGTTCGCTACTCCTGTAGCTGTCAAGCATACAACTCTGCGTTGCTCTTCAGCGCCAATCCCTGAGATGTCCACCAAGCATGTAATCCCCTGTGATATGTTCACGATGACGTCTTCCACGAAGCTGTAGTTGGAGGGGGGAAAAAGGGTTGGGTCGAGGTGCAACAGCCTGCTCATCAACGCCTCTATGACCGATTTATTGCTGTATCCTGCAATGTCAGCAACTCCTTTATGACCCTTAACGACGTACATCTCTCGTGCCTCCTCAATCCATCTTTTTCCAAGTCTTCTGTGCAACTCTTTGGCAAGTCGATATTGGGGATACCCAATGTCAGGAAAAAGAGTGTGAAGTTTCCAAGGTAGCAGTGTTTGCAGGCCAATGCGCATCTTCTCCTCCTTTGTGTTGTAGAAGCGCACTTTGCTAAAGAATAATGGATGGTCCCTCAGACCCTTGCCTCCTATCTCCTTTCCTGTCAACAGTTGTCCAGCGAAATCGAAAATTAGCCCGGCAGCTCTGGGGCTTTGATCAATCAGCTGTGCATTTATCACAAGTTCGGTGTTTGTCTTTCCAGAGCCAGTCATCCCAAACATACCCATCATTCGAGGCATAGCGTCAATGTTAATGCCTACATTGCCAAGAGTACGCTCTCCAGAACGAAGGTCTCCCATTCGCAGCTCTCCGGCTAGTCTAAGTACTTTGAGGTCTTCTACACTTGTTCGGTAAACTCTGTCCATATAATTGGGGTTAAATGTTGGGGAGCGAATCTTATTGGACCTTTTCTCAAGAAAGAGAATAGCTTCGATGTTCCTGTAGCAGGAATAGGGTCCGAAGTTTTCTTTCCCCTCTGCCTCTCGAAGCTGCTCTCCTGTATCCAAGGTGGACTTGCTTTGGGCATTCACCACCCTCGCATAAAAGCTGCTGGTGTCCGAGTCTATCCGGATTATCTGCCCAAATGATAGAGCCGATTTCTTGTTAAGAAAGAAAGAAACTTTGTCTCCCTTCACTTCACTTATTGAGCCAATGTGTTCAGACACGATCAATCCACTCCATGTTGAAGGCATATCTCGCCCCGTGAAGTTCGTCGGTGAAGTTGCAGGCTAGTTCTTCTTGGCGGAGTACATCTAGGAGCCCGGCATCCGCTAGTATTTCTTCGACTTGAACATAATATTGGAGTAGTTTGGCTTCGGAAACTCCTGAGAAGTCGTGCGCCAGCCAAAGAACTACGGGGTAGCCTAGACACCTGGGGTCCTCAGAAATCGTCATGAGGGGGGAGAGTAGAGCAGGTACGTCGCAACATCGTGCATGTGACAGATAGCTCATTATGTCACACCGAAATGCTCGTGGACTGTCTTCGCACAACTTAATGATAGATATGTCACCGTATAGGTGGTTATGGATATCCGATCTTTTGACGGGGAAATAGACCCAACAACCTTGTGGTGCAATTGCGTGGGTTTTAGCAATAAAATCTCTACCTTTGTCATCACGTAGAGTGGGAGACTGCTTACTTATGGCAAGCAACTTGATTCTTCTTTTCTCACATTCGTCGTACAGCATCACATTAAACTTCCTCTCACCTCCGAAGTAACTTGCACCATCTAGGAGTACGTAGTCATCACTATTTGCTTTGTGAAGCACATTCAATGCCATTTGACTCTCCAGTTGAAGACGCATCTCTTGTAGGATTTTGCGACGTACATAGGATGCCCCTCTGACTGTTCTAATTGATTCTTCAAATTCCCAATCGACTGTTCTATTCTTGACTGTAGCATAAGTAACTCTGAGGAGATAGATACCCCAATTGTTTGCCCTCTTTAGGGTCCGAGTTGAACAATCCACGGCAAAGAAATGGGAGGTACAGGATTTCACTCTCTCTAGCCTTGAGATCTTGGACTTTTCCGGCCGAATGACTACTGAAGGCTCATCTTTGAGCTCATTAAAATCTACTATGCAACCCTTTTCAACGTAGTTTTTCAACATCTTCTTCATTTCGATGAGATCTGTTTGGAGACCTCTGTCCATATGCGCTCCCTACATTTCCAAGAAGCAAGTAAACGGCGTGACCTAAATTTCTTTACAACAGATTTATCTATTTGTCTCCGATGGCCTTCAACGCGTTTTGCGCTAATCCTGCAATCATTCTATACTTCCTATCATATGCTGCTCCTGTCTTCATAAGAAATCCCCGGTCCGTCAGCCGAGCTAGATAAGTAGAAACGGTACTTAGTGATATAGGCTTGCTAAATTCCTGTTCGTATGCTAGGAGAATCTCTTTTGACGAAAACCAACTATAAGGAAAATTCTTCTCAACAACAAATCTGATCCTACTAAATTTTGATGAGAAAATTGGTTGCTTGGCTTCCTCGTTTCCATGTACGCCGCCAAGTAGTTCCATAATGTCTAACAAACGTAGTGCCCTTTGCTTGGTTACTTTTCCTTCAAAAGATATTGTGTAGCGGTTTCCTTCCTCATCGAATATTTCAATTCTCATCTTTTTAACGGGCATCGTACGCATCACCAAGCGAGGTCTTGACAATATAGGTTTCACAAGTTATAGCTCTTGTGAAAGACTTGGTCAGGACGGGGAGGAAGAGAATGGCGACGTACAAGGATATCAGCCCAATTTGCAGCTATTTTGATTTAACAGCCTTCACAATCCATTCTTGACTCTGAGAAAGAAAGACTCTTTCCTGTTCCTATTTCTCCAATGGAAATGAAGGGGTCTTCTCTTCACAGCAAAATAGGTAGGAATGGACGGAAAAGGGGAAATCCCCGGAGAGGGAGCCTTGTATTGGGTCAAAGGCCATAACATTTTCACATAAGTGTGATATTCTACATAATATCCCACCCTCCTTTATTTCCACTGTAAAAGTTGAGTTAAAAACAGAATTGATACTTCACATGTGAACTTGATTCCTCTAAAATGTTACACATTATAACTAAATGATTTTACAGATCACTATAAAAGGAGTGAGTAAAAATAAGTAATGGGTTATGTTTATGTCTACATAAACCACTAACAATTTTTTTGACACTTAAGTTCTACCGGAAACGCTGGGGTGTGTGTAAAAAACATTCTATCCTTTTCAATGGCTAAATGTAATACATCTCGCTGATAGATACTACTGGAGAAAATTACCAGTTTTTAGGTTCTATAGTTTATCTTCATTTTTTTGTACAAAAGGGTTTATTTTTTCCAGTTGAAAGTGGGGCTCTACAAGTGCATTTGCTGAAGGGAGAGAGTTCTACTATGGAAAAGATTGAAGTAGATATGCTTGACGATGTCTTTGAGAAATTTTTGAACAATTTTCAGCTCTTTAAAGATAGAGCTGTACTCCGCCATGATTATGTTCCCCACAGATTGCCTCACCGTGAAACCCAGATTAGGTACCTCGGGATGATTGTTGCACCGATTCTGAAGATGGCACGCTGTTCGAATGTTTTTATTTATGGAAAACCGGGAACAGGAAAAACAGCTAC
>Ga0114921_10001689_pt1 | contig 10240 bp, 8 predicted proteins | sample BentaG_FD_87016 | JGI IMG/M metagenome (GOLD analysis project Ga0114921, IMG submission 87016) | Deep subsurface microbial communities from South Atlantic Ocean to uncover new lineages of life (NeLLi) - Benguela_00093 metaG | ecosystem: Environmental > Aquatic > Marine > Oceanic > Sediment ...
ATTTCCCCAGGGTGCTAGAGAACGTCGGGTTTCAGGACGTGTCTGTGTATCCGTGGCAGATCAATTACGATTTGGTGTGGGCACGTAAAAGTTGAAGTGATTCAACCAATGAGTGCACTGAAAAAAACACACGCGAGGAGCAAAGAGGGGTATATGTGGGGGTGTGGGCTGCGCCCACACCCCCACATATACCAGTCCTCGTCTCGCAGTTCACCTTTTTTCAGTGGATTCATCAATAAACCATTATGGAGTGCGCGAGCAGAGCTTGCGCCCCCCTCGAGATGGCCAAGTTTATTCGTGAAAACTCAACAGCAATATGGTAGGATGCTGGTCTGAGGAATTACACAATCTCATAAACCACGCCCCCAAGATCGGGAGCCTGTGAGTTGATGTGAAGAGGGTGGAGCAATATCATGCGCATTGTACGCTTCAAGAGAGATCCAAAGGAATCACCAATATGGGGCTGGATGGCCGATGATCGAATAGGAGTACTGGACGGATCACCATTCGATGAGTTCCGACGCGAGGAGGCCCGTCTCCCACTCGAGGGTGCTCAACTGGTCGCGCCAATAACCCCTGGAAAAATCATCTGCGTCGGTCGCAACTATGCTGCCCACGCAGCCGAACATGATGCCGAGGTTCCTGAATTACCCCTTCTCTTTCTCAAACCACCCAGCACTGTCATTGGTCCTAATCAAGCAATCTTACTTCCACCACAGTCTCAGCAAGTCGAACACGAAGCCGAGTTAGCTGTGGTCATCAGCCAACGAGGACGATGGATCCGGCCTGAACAAGTCACCAATCATGTGTTGGGCTTCACATTGGCAAATGATGTCACCGCTCGGGATCTTCAATTCCGTGATGGTCAATGGACACGGGGCAAGGGTTTCGATACCTTCTGCCCCCTTGGCCCATGGATCGAAACCGAGTTCGACCCCGCGGATGCGCTGGTCACCTGCTCGGTCAACGGACAGATGAAGCAAATGGCTTCAACACGGGACATGATCTTCACCGTACCTCACATCGTAGCCTTCATCTCCTCGGTAATGACCCTAGAACCTGGTGATGTCATCCTAACTGGAACACCTTCAGGGGTAGGACCACTAATCGATGGAGATGAAGTCACAGTAGAGATTGAGGGGCTTGGCAACCTGAGTAACCCAGTCAAAACTGATCTTCGAGGGTTGTGAAACTCAGATCGTTAAAGAGGAGGAACATTATGGGGTTGAAGCCAGATCATTGGATCATAAAAATGGCACGTGAGCACCGGATGATCGAACCTTTTGAGGAAGATCAGGTGCGCGACGGCGTGATCTCTTACGGGGTCTCGTCGTATGGCTACGATATTCGGGTTGCAGATGAGTTTAAGATTTTCACCAACGTATACTCGGCTGTGGTAGATCCTAAGGATTTTGATAAGGCGTCGATGGTCGATTACAAAGGCGAAGTATGTATCATCCCGCCAAACTCCTTTGTCTTGGCACGGACCGTTGAATATTTCCGCATCCCACGCAACGTGCTTACCATCTGCGTCGGCAAATCAACCTATGCTCGTTGTGGCATCATTGTCAACGTTACGCCCTTCGAACCTGAATGGGAGGGCTATGTTACGCTCGAGATCTCTAACACCACTCCCTTGCCGGCGAAGATCTACGCGAATGAAGGCATCTCCCAAGTGCTCTTCTTCGAGGCCGATGAGGAATGTTTATCTTCCTACGCGGATAAGAAAGGGAAATACCAGAAACAACAGCAAATAATGCTGCCGCGGATATAACAAACTTTATGCCATGATCCGCGAAAAGGAGTCTTCGATGTGGGTACAGTTTCTGTTGTGAAAACCTGAAAGAATTAGTGTAGGGGCGGTTCGCGAACCGCCCCTACAAAGCTTGTCAGGTGTATGTCTTACACCTTGAAATCGGATTGAGCCCAGATAGCTGGTCACCCTTACTCAGCAAGTAGAAGGGCTCATCCGGAGTGATAATAACCGAGATCCTATCCGGACTTCTTTTTGGCCCTTTGGTTTCCCCTTGACGCAATAGAACATATGTGCTAGTATCAATCCATATCCAGTCCTAATATCCAAAGGAGTAATAAAATGTCTGATCACCCTATTGTCCACATCGAATTCTCGGCCGATGATCCAAAGGCTGCAGGCAAATTTTACGGAGAATTATTTGGTTGGGATATTCAACACATGCCAGAGATGGATTATGTAACCTTTGGAGTAGAACCTGGTCCCGCAGGAGGTTTCAACAAAGTCGATAACGAGACGACTAAAGCCGGCGACGTCCTGGTTTACATCCAGACGGGCGATATTGAAACCACCTTGACAAAAATCGAATCTCTCGGGGGACAAACCTTGCTACCTAAGACTGAGATTCCCAATATTGGGTGGTTCGCTCTATTCGCCGATCCAACAGGCAACCGTGTAGGGCTTTTTACCGGATTAGAGGGCCAACCCTAACAACATAGGGTATCCGTTTCCAGATCCATTCAGCGCCGGCTGTTCGATAAGGATATTATCCGGCGCTCTTTCATTTCCAGTCTTCAACCTGCTTTTCCCATCGGTGTACAATGGCACCATGGATGAGCCATCAGTTGTATTGGACCCTGAGCGTCAAGAACTCGCTGACCAATATGCACGCATCCGTCGTCGTCTCTGGGCCTTGAACCTCCTGCTCAACGGTCTCTATCTCGGTCTATGGGCCGGGTTGGGATGGGCAGTTGAGGTGCGTCAGGCGCTCATCCCATACGCTGCCGAGAGGTTTGGCATCGCGCTCCCTTGGTGGGTTGAGTTGGTCTTATTCGCTGCGCTCCTCTTTGGTCCCTGGACCATACTCACCCTCCCGCTGGATTACTACTCCGGTTTCGTCCTACCCCATCGGTTTGACCTCTCAACGCAAACACTGCGAGGATGGTTAAGCGACATGGTCAAAGGGGCGGCACTTGGTATGATCATCGGTACGCCATTGCTTATTGCGTTCTACGGCACAATCCGCCTCGCACCGAAGACATGGTGGATTTGGACAGCCGGAGGTTACACTCTAGTTACAGCCGTCCTAACCACAATTGCTCCCATCCTGCTGATGCCGATCTTTTTCAAGTTCAAACCTTTGGGAGAGGAACATGCCGACCTCACTGAACGATTAACTCATCTGGTTCAATCCGCTGGGACCCATGTGCAGGGCGTTTTCACCTTCGACATGAGCCGTCGAACTCGAGCCGCCAACGCCGCATTGGTCGGCTTGGGACGCACACGCCGTATCATCCTAGGTGATACGCTTCTTTCTGAGTTCACTTCGGATGAGATCGAAACTGTCATGGCGCATGAATTGGCCCACCACATCCATAAGGACATCCTCTTATCGCTGGTGGTCCAAACCTGCTTCAACTTCCTCGCCATTTACCTCTCTGCCGTGATGTTGAACTGGACAGTAAATCAGACCGCGCTCACTGGGGTTGATGATCCTGCGGGACTACCCTTCATTGCGCTTCTCCTTGGCTTATTGAGTTTGCTGACCATGCCGATCACCAATGCCTTCTCGCGATGGCGCGAGTCCTTAGCGGATGACTACGCACTGGAAGTCACCCTTAAACCCTTACCCTTCGCCAGTGCAATGACGAGGATTGCGAATCAAAACCTAGCTGAAGTTGACCCCGAACGCTGGGTGGTGTTGTTGCTGTACTCCCACCCTCCCCTTAAGAACCGCATCGAAAAGGCACAGCGTTTCACTGCATCCGCTGGCTGAGAGTGAATACCTTGGGCACCCTTAAAGCCGAAACCGCCGGGGTTCGTCGCTCCCCACCGGCGGCCAGGGTTGGGTTCCTTTGTCTTATCTTGAGTGCACTGAATAAAACTACCCTCAAGGAGTAGGGAAAGGTATATGTGGGGGTGCGAGCGCAGCCCGCACCCCCACATATACCAGTTCTCTTCTCGCAGTTGGCTTCTTTCAGTACAGCCTTATATTTAGATCTTGAAATCCCCCGATTCGTAGAACAACTCCCCGTCGACGGAAATTTGCCCTCCGTCGCGCAGGTCACAAATCATGTCCCAGTGAATGGCACTTTTATTCACCGAGCCGGTCTCAGGAAAACCAAACCCCACGGCCATGTGAATCGTGCCACCGATCTTCTCGTCAAAGAGGATGTTCTTGATGAAGCGGTTGATCTTCTTGTTGGTGCCGATAGCGAACTCCCCTAGATAGCGTGCACCATGATCGGTGTCAAGAACGCTCAGGAGGTAGTCTTGGTTCTTCTTCGCCGAGGCCTTCACCACTTTACCGTCCTCGAAATGGAGCTCGATCCCCTCCACTTCACGACCCCTCAACACGGCAGGGTAGGTAAAACGCACCCATCCGTTCGCCGATTCTTCAACGGGTCCGGTGAATATCTCACCGCTTGGCATGTTTCTTTTGCCGGCCGAGTTGACGAAAACACGGCCCTCAATTGAGAGCGTTAATTCGACGTCGGGACCTCTCACCTCAACATGCTTCTTGCTGGCCAACCAGTCCACCAAACGCTGTTGTTCATCGTGGATCTTTTGCCACTCAGCTACAGGATCATCCGTGTCAGCATAGGTCGTGCTATAGACATATTCCTCAAACTCGCTCAGGCTCATCTCCGCATCCTGAGCGTAAGCCTGTGTCGGGAACATCGTCCCAACCCACTTGAACTCACCATCAGCGCTTCGCGCGGTGTAGGTGCTATACAAATCGGTCCTGGCCTTGGCATAGATTTGCTGGCGAGTTGGATCGACATTACTCAGGGCGCGCGTATTTGATTGACTGCGCATAGAAATCATGGCTTCAAATTCCTCCAACATCAGCCTCTCGAAAGGTGAGATGTAGTTCAACTGGTCGTCGCTGGCCTCTGTAAAGAGAAGATATTCCATCCCTTCAACCTTGACCAGAAGGTGAGGGTGACCTCCAGCGCGCAGTACTTCACGATAAACCTCTCGAATGAGGGGAGCCGCTGGTGGTTCCCCAACGATTGCGACGCGATCTCTCGGTTGTATTTCAGTCGAATACTGGACCAAGGTTCGGGCGAGGTTGGTGACACGAGGGTCGGTCATGAAGTCATCTCCTTGGGAATGTTTTCCAACCAGGTTTTTTTATCGAATGTGAGCATTATACACCTAGGACATTGGGAGAAGGTGGTTTCTGGAACCTGCGCGATCAGATCCACGAGCCTCCAAGCAGCGCCTGACTCGAAGCCTCTGCACAGGATTCGTTCTTGGATTCAGGGGGAAAAAAAGAGGGGTGTCAGATGATTAGATAGTCGGACCGTTCGTTCACGGATCCCCTACCACATACCTTCAATAGTACATCCAGCATCGAAACCGATGCTCATTTCATAGCCTTTTAGGCCCGGTGCCCATTGGAACTTGAACGCGAGAAGCACAGGGGATTCTGGCTCAACACTCAACTCCACCCCCTCAAGCCAACGTAAGACCTCTTCTCCCTCGTACTCGCCCTCCCAGATGAGTGTGTCGTTTAAACGAACTTCGGCGAGACGTCCATTCCCGGCTGGCCATGCCGCTAGCTGGATGTCTAAAATCTCGACGGTATCCTCTCCTCCATTGTCCACCAACCATTTTATATAATTGCCATCAATTACCGGGGGGTGGAGCGTGATCCCAGGACAGGCTTCTGAGGTGATAGGGGAGACAGGCGTATCGGTAACTCGGGACAAAGTCGGGGTTTGCATCGGAGTTCCACCAATGACCAGGATCCTAGTTTCAGTCGGTATAACCATGGTGGCCGAATTTCTCGTTGGTGTGCTCTCACCAGATGACCCGAAGACTGATGGAAGTGTAAGGGCCCCTGCTGCGATCACTGCCACCAGCAGTACAGGGAGAACCCACCATGGAAACCGCCGGCGTTCCAGCTCTGGGGCCACGATTTGTGTATCAAGCGGGGCAAATGCCTCCCGGCGCGACATCGTCATCGTGGCCGCAGGAGGCGGCAGATCGAATTCAGGCATACGTCGACCAGCGAGCGCTGCTTGGTAGGCCTCGTTGAGCTCACTCAGATCCTTAAAACGATCCTCGGGGAGTTTGGCCAAACTCTTGACGATGACCTTCTCCTCCCCTTCAGAAAGGTCTCGGTTGAATCGCCCCGGACGAGGGACTTGATCCTGAAGATGCTGCATCACGATTGCCATGGGCGCTTCGGCCTCGAAGGGAAGACGGCCAGTAGCGATCTGATACAGAATGACGCCAAAGGAGTATTGGTCGGAGCGTGAGTCAAGTTTCTCGCCTCGTCCTTGCTCAGGTGACACGTACGCTGGGGTTCCCATCAGCATCGAGCCAGTCAGGGTATTCGAGCCCTCGATCTCTCGCGCCAAGCCGAAGTCCATCAATAACGCTTCCCCCTCCTCTGTGATCATGACATTGGAGGGCTTGATATCCCTATGGATGACCCCATTGCTATGTGCGAAATCCAGCGCTTCGGATACCTGACCGACCCAGCGTGCTTTCTCTTTCTGCGATAACGATCCCCGAATCATGCGGTCGTGAAGCGTCTCGCCTTTGAGTAACGGCATGACCAGGTAGATGTACCCCTGTGCTTCTCCGTAGTCCACGACCGGCACGATGTAAGGATGATCTAAGCATCTTTTGACCAAACCCGCCTCACGTCGGAAGCGTAATACGAACCGCCTGTCCGCCGCGATCGTTGGGGAGAGGACTTTGATCGCATATTCGTTCATGCTTTTCGTGTCGACGGCTCGAAAAACAGTCGCCATTCCGCCGTGGCCTATTTGTTCCACCAGGCGGTAGCGATCGAGCATTTGTCCCACCAGTCCGGCCATGTGAGCTTCTACCTATCCGTAGAATCCAGGCTAGGCGCCATCTAAACGGGGTTCAGGGACGCCTCACAAAGGCTATCACGAATTATATATACATGAAAATGGGAAATTTGGGACTGGGCGATCTCGATAACTCTACGGATAAAATTTTTATTTTCACGACACATTTCAAGCTTCCCATCGGTTCATAAATCGCTTTACTGGCTTAATTTGAGCGCTGGTTCATCCTTAAATAGGAGGATAGTGAAGCTCGTGGCTCATGAAAACGAAAAGGTTGACTTTGGGACTGATATTGTCTAGAATTTCTTTTAATCCCCATTTGATCTCTGTGGTATCCTCATAGGTGGATGGATTCGGTTCGGGGACGTCCAAGGGCCAAAACGAACGACGCAATTACTGCCAAAAATAAATCACCCTTCGGGAAGGTCTTGAGTTAAGATCATACATATTGATTCGAGGAGGTGAAGAAAGAAACTACTTTAAAGAACGGTGGAAAACTGGTCACAATTGCATACTCAATCTCTTTAAGGAGGAGAAAGAATGAAGCAAAAAGCATTACTTCCCCTTGTTGTATTTACAATTTTCGCTTTGTTGGTGACGGCTTGTGGTGGAGCTGCGACTCCCACAGCGGAAGAAGAAGTCGTAGAGCCCATGCCAGCACCATCGGGATCCGGTGAGATCATTAATCGGGTTATCGAGCGAGGTAAAGTTGTATGTGGCGGACGCACCGATCTTCTCGGCTTTGGCTACCTCAACGAAGCAGGCCGCAACATCGGCTTTGATATTGACTTGTGCCGTGCTGTGGCTGCTGCTGTACTTGGCGATGCAGAAGCGATCGAAGTCTTCGCTATCACAGCAGCCGACCGTGGTCCTGTACTGCAGACGGCCGAGGTTGACATGCTCTCGCGAAACGTCACCTGGACCTCGAGCCGAGATGCCCAATGGGGCAACTTCACAATCATCATGTTCTACGATGGTCAAGGATACATGGTGAGGAGAGATAGCGGGATCGAAACCCAAGAGGACATGGACGGTGCCTCAGTCTGCGTCACCAGTGGTACGACCACGGAGAAAAACCTTGCGGATGACTTCCGTAACCACGGTTTGGAATTCGAAGCCGTGATCTTCGAGGACACGGCCTCGGTCTATAACGCTTATGAGGAAGGCCGCTGTGATGTCACCACCAGCGATAAGTCCCAGCTAGCGGCCGTCCGAGAAGGCTTTGAAAATCCCGGTGACCATGCAATCCTTGGTATGACCATCTCCAAGGAGCCACTTACACCTGCTGTCCCCCATGGGGATGACCAGTGGTTTGACATCGTCAAGATCGTCATGTACGCATTGATCAACGCTGAGGAAATGGGTGTTACTCAAGCCAACATCGATCAGATGAAGACAAGCGGCGACGTTGGGGTACGACGTTTGCTCGGACAGGAAGGCGATTGGGGTTACACCGATCTCGGTCTTGATTCAGAAGCGCTGTATAGGGCAATCAAGGCCGTCGGCAACTATGGCGAGGTCTACGATCGCTACATGGGGCCGCTTGGCATCTCGTTCACGCTACCGCGTGAGCTCAACAACCTTTGGTCGAACAGAGGTTTAATCTACGCACCACCAGTCAAGTAGATAAAACCGACTAACTTTATGCAGCCCGCTCATCCGGGCGGGCTGCATACTTACTTATTAATTATATGACCTCTAAAGGCCCACTCTCAATCTTCACTCGTCGGGGCGGAATCCCCTTTTGGCGGGATGAGCGCGTACTGCAGGCCATAGCTCAGATCATCTCCGCATTTGTTGTAATTGGCTTGATCATTTGGGTCATCGTAAACTTCTTCAATGCCGCAAGAGGGCGCGGCCTGAACTTAGGGTTTGGCTTCCTACAAGAACCTGCTGAGTTCCCAATCAGCGATCCCATTTTACCTTTCGATCCCTCACGATCCTTCGGCTATGCATTTCTTGTGGGCGTCGTCAAAACCCTACTCGTATCTGGGATTGGTGTCGTTCTTGCCACAATTCTCGGTATCATCGTTGGCTTGGCTCGCTTATCCACCAACTGGCTCCTCAATAAAATAGCCCTGGCGTACATCGAAATTCACCGCAATATTCCGTTGCTCGTACTCCTCTTCTTGTGGTATTTCCCAGTTTTTAACAGCCTACCACCGGTGAAGGACAGCATCGTTTTGCCAGGTCCGACATACCTATCCGCACGAGGACTGTACATCACATGGCCTAGGCTGCAACCTGGCGCTGGAATTCTGGTCATTTCGATTGCTCTCGCTATCGTTCTTGCGTTGGTTGCCTTCATCCTGCTCAGGCGTCGAAGATTGGTCACAGGTCAACAGACCTATTATGTCGGTGTAAGCTTGGCCATTCTCCTGATCCTACCGACCGTCGGTTGGTTACTCTCAGGTGACTCTCCCATCAGAATGGACACCCCAGTACTGGATGGGTTTAATTTCACGGGAGGGATGCGCCTCACACCAGAATTCGTTGCTTTGCTCGTCGGATTGGTGACCTATACAGCAGCCTTCATCGCAGAGGTTGTCAGAGCTGGTATTCAATCCGTTCACGTAGGCCAAGTAGAAGCAGCTAAATCAGTCGGCCTGAGCAACTTCCAAGTGACCGGCCTGGTGATCTTCCCTCAAGCATTGCGCGTCATCATCCCTCCGCTGATCAGCCAATACTTGAATTTGACTAAAAACTCCAGCCTTGCTCTCCTCATCGGCTATCAGGATCTCTTCGGAGTCGGAAAAATTGCCATTAACCAAGCCGGTCGTGCTGTGCAAGTCTTTTTCATGGTGATGGCGACCTATCTGACGATAAGCCTGATCACCTCGCTGGTCATGAATATCTATAACCGCCGCATCCAACTCGTTGAAAGGTAAGTATGTCGATTTCCTCCGAGGTCGCTCGTCCCCCTGAACCACCTGGCCCCTTGACCTGGGTCCGCAGGAATCTGTTTAACACTTGGTTTAACAGCTTGCTGACGATCGTCATGGTGTTTGTTATCTTCTACACTTTACGCGGTGCAATTAATTGGTTCGTCAATGTGGCAGACTGGCGGCCGGTGGTCAACTTTCCGTTTCTCTACTTTGTGGGCCAATACCCTCGAGACCAACTCTGGCGTATCGGTCTCAGCATGTCACTTCTAGCTCTCCTCTTCGGCCTGAGCTGGGGTACATGGGGAGGACTAATCCGAACCTTCGCCATCTCACTGGGTGCATTTTTCGCGGTTATCGCGTTCCTCCCTGTGCAGTCGGACACGCTTACGATACCGGTTCGAGGAGCCATCCTCGCCAGTGTCCTCCTGATCTTCCTGGGCTATCGCCTCGGGCGCCTTCAAGCCGTTAAAGGGAGCTATACGGCGATCGCGTGGCTGCTTATTATTGAGGTGATCACCCTAATTCTGTTGCCGGGTTTGAGTCTGCGG
>Ga0114921_10001691_pt1 | contig 10232 bp, 4 predicted proteins | sample BentaG_FD_87016 | JGI IMG/M metagenome (GOLD analysis project Ga0114921, IMG submission 87016) | Deep subsurface microbial communities from South Atlantic Ocean to uncover new lineages of life (NeLLi) - Benguela_00093 metaG | ecosystem: Environmental > Aquatic > Marine > Oceanic > Sediment ...
ATTATTGCAGAAAAAATTAGAGTTCATCCTTTAGCTTTGTATCATTTTGAAAAGATAAAAGACAAAAAATTAAAAAGAAAAATTAAAGAAATCACTATTGAGCACAAAGATAAGAGAGAATATTTTATTAAAGAATTAGCCGAAGGAATTGCCCAAATAGCGTCTGCCTTTTATCCAAAAGAAGTGATTGTTAGGTTTTCTGATTTTAAAACAAATGAGTACAGGAATTTAGTTGGGGGAGAGCTGTTTGAGGCCAAAGAGGCAAATCCAATGTTAGGTTTCAGGGGAGCTTGCCGTTATTTGGACAAGGAATTTCAACCGGCTTTTAAAATGGAATGTAAGGCCATTAAACGCGTTAGAGATGTTTTTGGCTTAAAAAATATTTCGGTAATGGTTCCTTTTTGTAGAACGGTAGAGGAAGGAAGAGAGGTTGTGAAGTTAATAGAGAAGTTTGGTCTTCCTCGGCGAGATGGATTGAAAGTCTATGTGATGTGTGAAATTCCTTCGAATGTGATTTTGGCACAAGATTTCTTAGAAATTTTTGATGGGATGTCTATAGGAAGCAATGACCTTACCCAATTGCTTCTTGGAATGGATCGAGATAATGCCAAAATCACCTATATTGGTGACGAGAGAAACGAAGCGGTAAAAAAACAAATTGCCCGAGTAATAAGACTTTGTAGAAAAAAGAAAAAATATTCTGGAATTTGCGGCCAGGCACCAAGCGAGTGGTTAGAATTTGCTGAGTTTTTAATAGAAGAGGGAATAGAGAGCATTTCTTTAAATTCTGATGTGGTGATTAAAACAATTTTAAACTTAGCTAAGAAATAGTTTGGGGGTTGACACCTTTTAAAAAAAAGATAAAATTAGAGATATATTACAGCTTGGCTAAACAAAAGCAAAAGTAATTAACCCTAAAAAAGCGTATTGGGTTTTTTTTGGCTTTTTTATATATGAGAGTAAAAAGTTTTTCAAAAGCTAAATTTTCTCTTCCTTATCCAAGCCTCCTTACCATTCAAAAAAATGCCTGGAAAAGATTTTGGGAACAGGAATTAAAAGAACTCTTCTCAGAAGCCCCTCCAATTAGAGATTATACTCAGAAAAGATTAGAGCTTAGTTTTTTAGATTTTAAATTAGAGGAACCAAAGTACAAATCTGGCCTCGAGGCAAGAGAAAACAATGCTTCTTATGAAGCAGCTTTAAGGATTAAAACAAGGCTTGTTAATCTCAAAACAGAGGAAATTAGAGAACAGGATGTTTTTCTGTGCGACTTCCCCTTAATGACAAAAAGGGGAACTTTTATTGTTAATGGGATCGAAAGGGTAGCTATTTCCCAGCTCATTCGTTCGCCGGGAGTTTTCTTTACTGCTCAAAGAATTAGAGGAAAAGAATGCTTTGGAGCCAAGATTATCCCCAACAGGGGAACTTGGTTGGAGTTTGAAACTGACCCTACAGGCTTCATTGGAGTAAAGGTTGATAGAAGAAGAAAGGTAGCTGCTACTTGCTTGTTAAGGGCTTTTGGTATTCAAGAAGATGAAAAAATAAAAGAACTTTTTAAAGATGTTGATGTGGGAGAAATAAAGTATATGGAAAAGACGATAGCTAAAGATCCGACAAAAACAACCATGGAGGCTCTTGTTGAGATTTATACTCGATTGAGACCGGGAGAAATGGTTGCCCCCGAAACTGCAAGAGAATTAATCTACAATATGTTTTTCAATTTTAAAAGATATGATTTTTCAAAGGTAGGAAGGTGGAAGACTTGGCAGAGATTGCCGGAACTTAAGCCCTCAGCTAAAGAGACAGAGATTTCTACCGAGGAACGGCTTTTAAAAGTAGAGGACATTGTTGCTACAATAAAAGAAATTATCCGGCTAAATAATACTCCGGGAGCTAAACCCGACCAAATTGATCACCTGGGAAACAGGAGGGTGAGGCTTTTTACTGAGGTCTTATTAAATAGTTTGAGAGTGGGATTGATGAGAATGGAGAGAATTATTAGAGATAAAATGGCATCCTTAGATATCGAGACCCTTACTCCTGCTCAACTGATTAATCCCAGACCCTTTATGGCACAGGTTCAGGGTTTTTTTGCTTCAAGCCAGCTTTCTCAATTTATGGACAACGAAAACCCGCTATCAGAATTAGAGCACAAAAGAAGATTGGCAGCTACAGGCCCTGGAGGATTAACAAGGGAAAGAGCCGGATTTGAGGCAAGAGACGTTCAACCTTCACACTACGGTAGAATTTGTCCCATCCAGACACCGGAAGGCCCAAATGTTGGATTGATAAGTTACCTTGCGACATTCGCCAGGATTAATCCCTATGGTTTTATTGAGACACCTTATTTTAAAGTCAAAAAAGGCAAGGTTTTAAATGAGATTGAATACAAAACAGCTTATGAAGAAGAAAAACATATTATTGCTTCAGGCCTCATTCCCGTTGACAAAAGAAACAATATTTTAGATCAAAAAGTTGAGGCCAGAATTAAAGGAAAGCCGGGAATAATTGATAAAAACAAGGTTGAGTTTATCGATATCTCGCCCCAGCAATGCCTTTCAGTAGCCACAGCCTGTATTCCTTTCTTAGAAAACGATGATGCTAACAGGGCCTTGATGGGTTCCAATATGCAAAGGCAGGCCGTTCCCCTTGTTAACCCAGAACCTCCTTTAGTGCTTACTGGAATGGAAGAAAGAGTAGCCTTAGATTCTGGAGAGCTACTGATAGCAGAGGAATCAGGAATTGTTAAAGAGGTTGATGGAAAACACATAAAAATCCAGCCTACGGCTGAAAAATCCAAGTCCAAAGAAAAACTTTATGAGCTGGATACGTTTTTGAAAACTAACAAGGAAACCTGTTTTCATCAAAAGCCGGTTGTAAAAAAAGGTCAAAAAATCAAAAAAGGAGATGTTTTGGCTGAGGGAGGCGCAGTTTCAAAAGCAAGATTAGCTTTGGGCAGAAATGTTTTAGTAGCTTTTATGCCCTGGAGAGGAACAAATTTCGAAGATGCTATTTTAATTTCAGAACGGCTTTTGGAGGAAGATACATTTACTTCAATTCAGATTAAAAGCCATCATTGCAATGTTAGGGAAACAAAACTGGGGCCTGAGATTACCACCTGGGACATCCCCAATATAGCAGAGGAGAAGTTGAAAGATTTAGATGAGGATGGAATTATTAGAATTGGAGCTGAAGTCAGTTCAAATGATATTTTGGTAGGCAAGATTTCTCCCAAAGGGAAAGAAGGCCTCACGGCAGAGGAAAGATTATTACAGGCAATATTTGGAGAAAAAGCAAGAGAGGTGAAAGATACTTCTTTAACTATGAGTTACGGGGAAGAGGGGAGGGTAATAGGAGTGAAAGTATTTTCCAGAGAAAAGGGTCACCGATTAGATCCGGGAGTGATAAAACAGATTGAGGTAAGGGTTGCCCAGTTGAGAAAACTGACTGCCGGAGATAAATTGGCCAATCGTCACGGAAACAAAGGTGTGATTTCTAAAATATTACCAGAAGAGAACATGCCATTTATGGAAGATGGAACACCTATTGACGTTGTTTTAAACCCCACCGGTGTAGGAAAGAGAATGAATATTGGTCAGATTTTTGAAACTCATCTAGGTTTTGCGGCCAAAAAATTAGGTTGCTTTGTTGTTTCCCCTCCGTTCGCAGGCGCAAATGAGGAAGAAATTAAAGAAGAATTAAGGAAAGCTCAGATTCCGGAAGATGGCAAAGTTACCCTTTTTGATGGCCAGACAGGAAAATCCTTTGCCCAGAGGATAACCGTTGGTTATATGTATATCGCGAAATTAGACCATATGGCCGAAGATAAGATTCATATGAGGTCTATTGGTCCATATTCTTTAATTACCCAACAACCTTTGGGGGGAAAGGCCCAATTTGGTGGTCAGCGATTTGGAGAAATGGAAGTCTGGGCCCTGGAGGGCTATGGAGCTGCACATATCCTACAAGAGATGCTAACCATTAAATCTGATGATGTATTGGGTAGAGCTGCTGTCTATCAAGCAATCTTAAAAGGTGAGGAGATAAAACCTCCTACTGTACCCGCTTCTTTTAATTTATTGTTGAATGAACTGAAGGCTTTGGGTTTGAATGTGGAAGTGAAAATCGAAAAAAAGAGAAAACAAAGTAACCAATAACTTTATGAAGGTAGAAGAATTTGAATCAATAAAAATAAGATTAGCCTCTCCAGAAGAGATTTTGTCTTGGTCCCATGGTGAGGTGACAAAGCCCGAAACTATCAATTATAGAACTTTAAGACCTGAAAAAGATGGTCTCTTTTGTGAGAGGATTTTTGGTCCAACCGTAGATTATCAATGTTATTGTGGAAGATATCGAAAGATAAGATATAAAGGAATTGTCTGTGATCGATGTGGGGTTGAGGTTACAAAAAGTTCTGTCAGAAGAGAAAGAATGGGACATATAAAATTGGCCTGTCCTGTTTCTCACATTTGGTTTTTAAGAAGCGTTCCCTCAAGGATGGGTCAGGTTTTAGATGTTTCTAGAGAGAAGTTAGAAAGGGTGATTTACTTTGCTGCCTATATCATCACTCAGGTCTCAGAAGAAGCTAAACAAAATGTCCTGAAAGATATCGAAAAGGAATATAAGTCAAAAGTCAAAACTCAGAAATCGCAAGTAAAAAGCAAAAAGGAATTAAATTTGACATTGAAGAAACTAAAAGAAGCCAAACAAAGGGCCATCTCCCAATTACAAGGAATAAAACCTTTGGAGATTTTATCGGAGACTGAATATCGAGATCTCAGCTTGAAATACGGGCAAATTTTCACAGCAAAAACTGGCGCAGAGGGAATTTATGAAATCTTTGAGAAGATCAATTTAGCAAAAGAGATTAAAAAATTAAAAGCAAAACTTCAAAAGGTCCCGGCTACATCAAAGAAATCAATTCTTCAGAGACTAAAATTCTTCGAAGGAATAGAGAGAGCAGGAGTGAGACCTGAATGGATGTGCCTGACTGCTTTGCCGATTTTACCTCCTGATTTAAGGCCTATGGTTCAATTGGACGGAGGGCGGTATGCTTCGTCGGATTTAAATGATTTATACCGAAGAGTGATAAACAGAAACAACCGCTTAAAATACTTATTGGAAATTAATGCACCAGAGGTTATCGTTAGAAATGAAAAAAGGATGTTACAAGAGGCAGTTGATGTCTTAATTGATAATGGAATGAGAACGACGACAGTTACAAGAGCTAGTACCGGAGGTAGACGGCTGTTAAAGAGCTTAGCCGACATGCTTAAAGGGAAAAAAGGAAGATTTAGGAGAAACCTTTTAGGGAAGAGGGTTGACTATTCGGGGAGATCGGTAATTGTAGTAGGACCTGAATTAGCACTGCACCAGGCAGGGATTCCAAAAGAAATGGCTTTAGAGCTCTTTAAGCCCTTTGTTATTAGAAGAATCTTGGAAAAGGAATTGGCTTATAATGTAAGGGGAGCATCAAGACTAATCGAGCAAAAAATAGATGAGGTCTGGGCTATCTTAGAAGAAATTGTGAAAGGCAAATTTGTTTTGTTAAACAGGGCGCCCACCTTGCACCGGCTCTCAATTCAGGCATTTCAACCGGTGTTGATTGAAGGAAAGGCAATTAGGGTTCACCCTTTAGTTTGTGTGGCTTTCAATGCTGATTTTGATGGAGACCAGATGGCAGTTCATGTCCCTCTCTCAGAAAAAGCTCAAAAGGGGCAAGAGAAATTATGCAATCTTCTCTTAATTTATTAAAACCTGCCGCCGGTCGGCCGATTGTTAATCCCACCCAAGATATCATCTTAGGATGTTATTGGATGTCAAAGATTAAAAAGGGAGCAAAGGGTGAGGGCAAGATTTTTTCGAGCCCGAGAGAAGCAGAGCTTTCCTGTGAAATGGGCGATATTGATTTGAAAGCTCTCATTCGAGTACAAATGCCACTGGCCACTACTGGTGGATTGCCAATAACCACTGATAAGAAATCAACGAAAATCAGCGATAAATCAGCGGCAACCAGTGGTATTATTGAGACAAGCGTTGGCAGGGTTATTTTTAACAATGTTTTGCCGGAAGATTTCCCTTTTCAAAATGAAGTATTGGATGCAAAGATTTTAGAAAAAATCACCTGGGAGGTTATTGAAAAATACGGAATGGAGAGGGCTCCGAAAATCTTGGATAAAATTAAAGAGTTAGGTTTTGAATATTCAACAAGAAGTGGATTATCTTTAAGTATGGACGATTTCATTGTCCCTTCCCAAAAAGGGAGTATTTTAGAAAAGGCTGAAAAGGAAGTTGAAAAAGTTGAAACTTTGTATAAAAAAGGCCTTCTTTCGGAGGAGGAAAGATTAGAAAGAGTCATTGAGACCTGGACAAGGGCAAAATCTGAGATCGAAATCCTGTTACCAAAGATTTTACCTGAGGATGGACCTGTTTTTTCGATTGCTGATTCTGGATGTCGAGGCTCTTGGGTTCAGCCTGTTCAGATGGCTGGCATGAAGGGGCTTGTTGTCAACCCCTTAGGAGAGACAATCGAGCTTCCGGTGAAAAGCTCGTTCAAGGAAGGCTTGGGCGTTTTGGAGTACTTCATTTCTACTCACGGGGCGAGAAAAGGAACAGCAGACACTGCTTTAGGAACTTCAAAAGCGGGTTATTTAACAAGAAGATTAATTGATGTTGCTCACGATGTAATGATTTCCGAGGCAGATTGTCGAGACAGGAAAGGTACGATAATTTTCTTAAAAGATGCAGAGGACATCGATCAGAGTTTTGTCTTCAAAATTGTAGGAAGAATAACACTAGAAGATATAAAGCAAAAAAGAAGAAAAACCATTGTCAAAAAAGGAGAGACAATCGATTGGGACAAAGCTAGCCATATTGCGAAAGCGGGGATTGAAAAAGTGAGAGTAAGAACACCTTTGAGTTGCCAGAGTACAGAAGGGATCTGTCAAAAGTGTTATGGGTGGGATTTGGGCCGAGATAAGCAAGTTCAATTGGGGGAGGCGGTTGGGATTGTGGCAGCTCAGGCAATTGGCGAGCCTGGTACCCAGTTAACCCTTAGAACATTTCATACTGGGGGGGTGGCAGGGGACATAGATATTACTGTGGGTCTTCCAAGGGTTGACGAAGTTTTTGAGGTAAGGTCTCCAAAGGGCCAGACAATTATTTCTCAGGTAGATGAAACGGTTTTGAAGATAAAAGACGGGGTTGCTAAAATAAAAGCAAACGTCTCAAATCCTAAAAAAGCTAAGAATGTCAAACGTCCTAAGGTTTTGGAATATAAAATCCCTGGGAATTTAGCTATCTGGGTGGAGAAGGGCGAGGCTATAAAAAAAGGACAACAACTTTGTGAGGGAAGTAAAAGTCTGAGAGAACTCTTTCGGGTTGTGGGGAGAGAAGAGACTCAGAGATATATTATTAAGGAGGTTCAAAAAATTTATGTTTCCCAGGGAGTAAAGATTCATGATAAACATATTGAGGTGATAGCAAAACAGATGTTTTCGAGGGCAAAAATAAAGAGCACAGGGGGTAGTCACTTTGTCCCCGGGGAAATCGTTGAAAAAGCCAGAGTTTTGGAAGAGAATGAAAACTTGAAAAAACAAAAGAAAAAACCGGCTACAATCAAAGAGATTTTGTTGGGAGTTTCCAATGTTGCCTTAACTACAGATAGCTTTTTGTCGGCAGCTTCTTTTCAACAGACCACCCGGGTTTTGGTAAAAGCAGCCCTTGAGGGAAAAGAAGATGAGTTAAGAGGATTGAAGGAAAATGTTATCATTGGAAAATTAATACCGGCTGGAACAGGATTTAGAAAAATAGATAATAGACAATAGGGATCGAAATCTAATATTGAGCATCTAGTATCCTACATTTAATATCCAATATCTAATTCGTGGCTAGAAAAAAGAAAAAAAAGAAAAAAAGGAAAAATCCCTCGATGAACCCTTTTACTAAGAAACTCAAAAAGGCGTTTTCTGAATTTTTTGGATTTCCAAGAAAGCAATTTTCTATCTTACCGGGCAGGTTAAAGAGATACATCTTAAGTTCTCCAATGTTTTTGTTGTCTCTTATTTTTCTTTTAAGTTTCTTTGGTTTATCTGGGAAAGGAGGAGAGGCCTTGAATAATTTTCTCTCTTTCTGGATTGGCAATGTCATATATGTTGTTCCTTTAGTCTTTTTCCTTTTTGGCATTACTTTTTTGGTAGTTCCCAAAAAATGGCTTTTTGCTGGAATTTTGGCAGGGTTTGTTCTCTTGTTCGGGATTTCAGGAATTCTTTCTCTTTTGAAGGAATTAATTCTTACCTCTGGGGGAAAGATAGGAGATTTTTCCAGCACCTTTGTGGGAAATGTTTTTGGTAGCTTGGTGGCTTTTTTTGTCTTTCTTTTATTCGTTTTTATTGGTGGTTTAAGTTTTTGTTACCTTCTTTCTCCTTATTTCCGGGCAAAAGAGGAGGTAGAAAAAGAGAGGGAAACAGTTATTTCCCGAGCAATAAAAAGAGTAATAGCTTTCCCCAAGTTTAAAGTTTCAAAGATCGAACCGGAAGAAGAAATGCTCAAAACTAGAGAAGATAAAGCACGAGAGTTTTTAAAAAAACCCGGGCTTCCTGAAGCGAGAGCTTTAAAATTTATTGCTCCTCCTTTGGAGTTTTTAGAACAAGAAAAAGAAAAAGCTTATTCTGGTGATATAAAGCAAAACAGTTTCATTATCAAAAAAACCTTAGAAAACTTTGGAATCGAGGTTTCAATGACCCAAGTGAACATTGGCCCGACTGTTGCCCAATATACCCTGAAGCCTGCTGAGGGAGTAAAGCTTTCCAGAATTACAAATTTATCTAACAATTTAGCTTTAGCTTTGGCGGCTCACCCAATAAGAATTGAAGCGCCTATTCCAGGCAAATCTTTAGTTGGTATTGAGGTTCCAAATAAAGTGAGAAGTAAAGTAAGATTGAGAAACTTAATTTCTTTTCCTGATTTTAAAAAATCTTCCTCGGGTCTTGCTTTTGTTTTAGGAAGAGATGTTTCTGGCAACCCTCTTTTTGGAGATTTAGCTCGGCTTCCCCATCTTTTGGTAGCCGGCTCGACCGGTACAGGAAAAACTATATTTTTGAATTCTTTGATTTTGTCTTTGCTTTACCAGAATAGTCCAACAACTTTAAGGCTGGTTTTGATTGATCCAAAGAGAGTTGAGTTCACGATTTATAATGGTCTTCCTCATCTTTTATGTCCTGTTATTTATACTCCTCAAAGGACTATCCATGCTCTAAAATGGATTATTGAGGAAATGGAAAGAAGATTCAATGTTTTATCAGAATCAAAAGTTAAAAACATTGCTTCTTTCAATGAGGTAGCTTTGAAAAAGAAAACAGACCCTCTTCCTTATATTATTTTAATCATTGATGAGTTAGCCGATTTAATGGCAGCCAGGGGCAAGGAAATCGAGGCATGTATTGTTAGAATAGCTCAAATGGCAAGGGCTGTTGGTATTCATTTGGTTGTGGCTACTCAAAGGCCATCGGTAGAGGTTATTACGGGTCTCATTAAGGCAAATATTACTTCCAGAGTTAGTTTCCAGGTCGCTACCCAATTTGATGCAAGGACTGTTCTTGATATGGCAGGGGCGGAAAAACTTTTGGGCTTAGGAGACATGCTTTATGTTTCAGCTGAGGCCGTAAAACCAAAAAGGATTCAGGGAGCTTATGTTTCTGAAAATGAAGTAAAAAAGGTGGTTAAATGGATAAGTGAAAACACAATTTTAGGAGCTTCAGAAGATGAACTCTTGAGGGGCCTTCGAGAATTTGAAGAAAGAATAGTATTAGAGCCAGAGAGCACTCGAGCGTTCAAGGATCCATTGTATGAAGAAGCAAAGAGAATTGTTATCAGAGCCCAAAAAGCTTCAGCCTCTCTTTTGCAGAGAAGATTACAGATTGGCTATGCCAGGGCAGCCCGGCTTCTGGATATGTTAGAGGCAAAAGGTATAGTTGGTCCTTTGAGGGGAGCTAAACCAAGAAAAGTTTTTATTGAGCCCGAAGAAGAGTTATTTGAATAGCTCTTCTATCGCTTGGACATTCCCTCGCTTTAAAGGAAATTGAAAAAAAGCAACTTGACTCAGGGAATAAAAAGAGTTATTTTAAAATAGAAATGGCAAAGAAAAAAGAAAAAGTTGAAAAGCCCTCTTTAAAAGAAGCAGTTGAACAGATAAAACAGAGATTTGGAGAGGGGGCGATAATGAAACTAAGAGA
>Ga0114921_10001692_pt1 | contig 10232 bp, 5 predicted proteins | sample BentaG_FD_87016 | JGI IMG/M metagenome (GOLD analysis project Ga0114921, IMG submission 87016) | Deep subsurface microbial communities from South Atlantic Ocean to uncover new lineages of life (NeLLi) - Benguela_00093 metaG | ecosystem: Environmental > Aquatic > Marine > Oceanic > Sediment ...
ATTCGACTTAATAGGGCTGGGCTGCCCTGTTTTCGAGTTTAAAACACCTGCTAACTTCAAGGCTTTTGTAGAGAGCATGCCCAACCTGGAGGGCAAGCACTGCTTTCTTTTTGCCACCCATGGCTTAGACCGGGGGATGATCTTTCGTGATATGGGGGAGGTATTGCTGCAAAAGGGGTTGATCGTAATTGGCTACCACAGTTGTTATGGAGAGGTTCGAATGCCCAGTATCCCCAGACCTTACTTCACTGATGGGCATCCTGACAGTGTTGACCTGAAGGGGGCTGCTGACTTCGGAAAGGAGATGGTGGAGCGCAGCCTGAGGATATCTCAGGGAGAGAAGGGGCTGATACCAGACATTCTCTCCATGAAGGAACGCCTCTTTCCTCCCGAGCCTTCTGTAGAGCTGAAGCTCAATAAAGAGAAGTGCCGCTACCCTATATGTCGGCTTTGTGTTGACCATTGCCCTGTGGAAGGCTGCATTGACCTTTCTCAGGATCCAGTCGTCTTTGCTAAAAAAGAGAAATGCCTCAACTGCTACTTCTGTTGGAAGATTTGCCCTAACGGGGCTATTGAAGCTGACTGGGAACCTCTTGCCAAGGCTTTCATAGAGATAGAACTACCAGGAGCGCTAAAGCTGCTGGAAAGGGCCGAAGCCCGGGGTTACTTTAGACGTTTAGTGGACAAGGTTGATGTGGATGCCCCGTGGTACACGTTTTGTGACCGACCAGCCCTTCACATAGAAGCTGCTCCTTGCATGCTGGCTTGTCCCATCCACATGGATATCCCAGGCTATGTGAGCTTAGCTGCTGAGGGAAAGCTTAAAGAGGCTTACCAACTAATCAGGAGAATTAATCCCCTCCCCGCTGTTTGCAGCCGTGTTTGCTACCACCCCTGCGAAGATGCCTGCAAGCGTCATTATCTGGACCAGCCTGTAGCCATCGCCTCTCTCCGGAGGTTTGTTACCGAGCAGGTCGATATCGAGGGACTTGAGGTTCCCCAGGTTAGCAAAAATGGCAGAAGGGTGGCTATCATTGGGAGTGGTCCTTGTGGGCTAGCAGCAGCTCATGACCTTGCCCTTCTTGGCTATGAGGTAACCATATTTGAAGCCCTGCCTGAACTCGGAGGGATGATGCGGGTAGGCATTCCCGAGTACCGGGTATCCAGGGAGGTGGTGCAAAAAGATATTGAAGAAATCTTAAGAATGGGAATAGAAGTCAAGGTTAATACGCGTATTGGCCGCGATCTAACCCTCAATCAGTTGAGACAGCAAGGGTATGAGGCTATACTCCTGGCTACCGGTGCTCACCTGTCTCGACCATTGGATATAGAAGGGATGAACTTCGACCAGGTCTTCCAGGGGGTGTATCTACTGAGGGATATGGCCTTAGGCGAAATACTGGATAATCTCTTCGACAGGAAACGGGTAGTGGTAATAGGAGGTGGAAACGTAGCCATAGACGCCGCCAGGACAGCACTAAGGTTAGGGGCAAAGGAATTGCAACTGGCTTGTCTTGAAAGGAGAGAAGAGATGCCGGCTCACCCAGGGGAAATTCAGTACGCTGTGGAAGAAGGGACTATGCTTAATTGCTCCTGGGGGCCAAAGAGAATCCTGGGGGAGAATCATAGGATTACGGGTGTGGAGCTTATCCGCTGCATTTCAGTCTTTGACGAAGAGGGAAGATTTAACCCTTCCTATGACGAGAGCACCAGTATGTCTCTCAAAACCGATGCAGTGATAATTGCTATCGGTCAGGTGCCCGATATATCCTTTCTCAATGAAGAAGATGGAATAGGGCTTACCAGAGAAGGAACCATAAAAACTGATCAAGTTACCCTGAAAACTGATGGAAACGGGATCTTTGCCGGTGGTGATGTGGTCACTGGAGCAGCCAGTGTGATTGATGCTATAGCAGCAGGCAGAAGAGCGGCGAGGTCGATAGATAACTACCTAAAGAGGATACCTCTAGCGGTGGGGCAAACGGAGGAAAGAAGGGCTCAATATAAACTTACCGACGCGGAGATCGAGATCCTCAAAAAACAGATACCACTCCAAAACCGGGTGCAAGGGACAATGTTGGCACCAGCGGAACGCATGAAGAACTTTGCTGAGGTGGAGTTAGGTCTCCATCCAGCCCAAGGGCAACAGGAAGCAAGGCGCTGTCTGAAATGTGATTGGAGACTTTGAATCTAACCCTTATCGCTATAAAAACACCACCGCAAAAAATGCTTGCAAATCGATGGAGTAAGTCCTAAAATGCTTCGGACATATTTACAATAACGTGGATATTCGGATAAAATCGGAATAATCTATACTTCGGGGTTGGCAATGTTTGCGAAAGGAAGTAAGGCAGAAATAGGGCGTTATGCTAAGGAAGCTATTGCCTTGGCAATGCAGGGGGGGTGGCAGGAAGCAGTGGCCGCCAATCGAGCTATCCTGAAACTTTCCCCTGAAAATGTTGAGGCTTATAACCGGCTTGGCAGGGCATTGATGGAAATCGGGGAATATGCCGCAGCCAGAGAAGCCTATGGACATGCCCTAGAATTAGACCCTTATAACAATATCGCCAAGAAGAACCTTGACCGCCTCTCATACTTGGGGGAGCTAGCCCCAAAAGGCGACCACCATAAGGTTGTTGTTGACATCTTTATCGAAGAAACAGGCAAAGCCAGGGTAGTGAGCCTTGTGTACCTGGCACCAAAAGACGTTGTGGCGCGGATGGCTCCAGGTGAGGAGGTAAGTCTCCAGGTTGAAGGGCAAAGGTTACTGGTTAGAAATGGGCATGGCGAGTATCTTGGCGAGGTAGAGGCAAAATATGGGTTGCGCCTAGCTAAGTTAATTAGGGGCGGCAACCGATATATTGCCGCTATAAACAGCCTGGGAGAAAGCGAAGTAAAGGTAATCATCCGGGAGATTTATCAGCATCCTAGCCAAGCAGGACGCCTTTCCTTCCCGCTAAAGGATAGGGAAGGCTTTCGCCCTTATGTTAGAGAGAGCTTGCTAAGACGGAGAGCAGAAGAGGAGGAACCGGCAGAAGAAATTGACGAAATAGAAGAGGCAGGAAGAGAAGGCTTTATCGTGGCTGACTTTTATGAGGCTCCCCTTGCTGATGAGGAGGGGAAGCCCCGTCTTGAGTGAAGGGAATGGAAATCGGAACAATTAAGCCAGTTAAAATCGAGGACGAGGTCAGGGTTTCATATCTTGACTACGCTATGAGCGTCATTGTTTCCCGTGCCCTGCCTGACGTACGCGATGGCTTGAAGCCAGTGCACCGACGTATCCTCTACGCCATGAATGAGTTAGGGTTGCGCCATACCTCTCCTTATAAAAAGAGTGCTCGCATTGTAGGTGAGGTATTGGGGAAATATCACCCTCATGGTGATGCCCCGGTCTACGAGTCTCTGGTTCGCATGGCACAAGACTTTTCTATGAGGTATGTGCTGGTTGAAGGGCAAGGAAATTTCGGCAGCTTAGATAATGACCCACCCGCTGCTATGCGCTACACCGAGGCACGCCTAGCTGAAATTGCCCAGGAAATGCTAATTGATATTGATAAGGATACTGTAGATTTCGCTCCCAACTTTGATGATACTTTAAAGGAGCCAGTCGTCCTTTCCAGCCGACTCCCTAACCTACTGGTCAACGGTAGCTCTGGGATTGCTGTGGGCATGGCCACTAATATCCCTCCTCATAACCTTTCGGAGATCTGTCATGCCATCACTTTTCTTATCGATAATCCCGACGCTACCACCGACGAGCTGATCGAGTTTGTTCCCGGCCCTGATTTTCCTACTGGGGGCATTATCTTAGGGCGTGAGGAAACACAAAGGGCTTACACTACAGGTCAAGGCAAAGTCGTAATCCGAGGCAAAGCCCAGATTGAAGAGCCCATCAAGGGACGACATCAAATAGTAATTACTGAGCTTCCTTACCAAACGAACAAGGCAGAGCTGGTGCAGAGGATTGCCAACTTGGTGAAAGAGAAGAGGATTGAGGGTATTAGCGAGCTACGGGATGAATCAGATAGGCAGGGGATGCGCATTGTAGTAGAGCTGAAGAAGGAAGCCCAGCCAGAGCAGGTGCTAAACAACCTCTATAAACACACCGCCCTGCAATCAACCTTCTTTGTCAATATGCTAGCTTTGGTAGATAGGCAGCCTCGGGTTATCAGCCTCAAGGAAGCCCTTCGATATTACATCGATTTCCGCCACCAGCTTGTAGTCCGTCGCTCCCAATTCGAACTCCGCCAAGCTAAGGAGAGAGCACATATCTTGGAAGGATTGAAGCTGGCTCTGGACCAATTGGATCAAGTGATTACTATTATTCGCCGCTCGCGCAGTGCTGAGGTAGCTCGAAATGAATTGGTGCATAACTTTGGTTTATCCACCATACAGGCACAGGCTATACTCGATATGCAACTGCGCAGGCTAGCAGCCTTAGAGCGCCAGAAGATTCTGGAAGAGTACACTCAAGTGATTAAAACCATTGCCTATCTGGAGGATCTCTTAGCCAATCCCAAGAAGATACTCTTCCTCATTAAGGAAGAGACACAGGAGCTCAAGTCCAAATACGGAGATGCTCGAAAAACCCAAATCAGCGAGCAGGAGGTAGCCGAATTCAGCGAGGAAGATTTAATCCCCCATCAAGAGATGGTGGTCACCTTAAGCACTAGGGGATATATTAAGCGTGTCCCCAGTGATACTTATAAGCTACAGCATCGAGGGGGAAAGGGTGTCAGCGGAATGCTTACCAAGGAAGTAGATAGTGCTTCTCTCTTCCTCTTAGCTGATACCCATGATACCTTGCTCTTCTTTAGCAGCAGGGGAAGGGTCTTTTCCATCAAGTGTCATCGAATCCCTCAGGATACCTCACGAACAGCCAAAGGGACACCTCTTATTAACTTGCTCCCTCTTGATCCTCAGGAGCAGATAACAGCAGTGGTGGCAGCAGACTTTGCCTCAGGCAACTTTCTGGTGCTGGCCACCGCTAAAGGCAAGATAAAGAGGACTGCTATTGAGCAGTTTGCTTCTATAAAAAGTCGAGGACTTATTACCATATCCCTGGCTGCTGAAGATGAACTGGTGGCTGCTGGACTGGCTAACGAGAAAGGTGAAGTTGCTCTGGTCACAGAGAAGGGGAAATTGAGCAAGTTTAGGGTGGATAGCTTCAAGGCTGTCTCACGAACTGCTGCAGGAGTGCGTGGCATAAAGCTTAGCCCTGATGATAAGGTAGTGAGCATGGAAGTTGTTTATCCCGGTGCTTGTCTTTTAACGGTGACGAGCAGGGGATTTGGCAAACTCAGTCCTATAAGTGCTTATCCCATCCAGCAGCGCAGTAGAAAAGGGGTGCAAACCCATAATGTTGGTGAAAAGGCAGGCAGAGTAGTGGCTACCAAGCTGACCTCCCCTTCGGAGGAGTTGATGCTTATATCTGACCAAGGGATTATCATTCGCGTGCCGATGAAGAGTGTCCCCATCCAAGGCAGAAGCACCAGAGGAATAAGCCTTATGCGGTTAGCTCCGCAGGATGAGGTCATCTCCATTGCTTGTCTTAAAGGAAAGGAGTGAATAAGGAGGCTGTTTAATTTTGGTTTTACCTTCAATTTTAGGTATTTTGGAAGCCTTCACCCTCAAATTCTTGTAGTTGCCTGATTTATCAGGCACAACTGCCCAATAAATTGGGCAACTACATCTTTAAACAGCCTCAAATAAGCCCACAAGGCAAACTGGTGGCATATAGAAGGAAACTGGATAACTTTGCTAGCTTGATAGATATCATAGCTAGGCTGCGAGGACCTCAGGGCTGCCCCTGGGATCGAGAACAAACCCACCTTTCCCTAAAGCCAAATCTGTTGGAAGAGTGCTATGAAGCCCTAGAGGCTATAGATCAGGGTGATAACGAAAAGTTGAGTGAGGAGCTGGGTGACCTTATGATGCAGATAGTGCTCCATGCCCAGATTGCTGCTGAGCAGGGCAAATTTAATATTAGCAACGTGCTACAGGGGATTAATACTAAGCTTATCCACCGCCATCCACATGTCTTTGGGAAGGCAAAAGTGAAAGAGGCTCGAGAGGTAGTCTTAAGCTGGGAGGCCTTGAAGCAGGAAGAACGAGAGGAAGCCTCTCTTCTTTCCAGCCTGCCTAAAGGAATGCCTGCCTTGGCTCATAGCCAAGCAATGCAGCGGCGCGCTGCTCGGATCGGCTTTGACTGGAGAGAGTTCAGTGGTGTTATCGAGAAGCTGGTTGAGGAGATCGAGGAGCTAGGGCAAACTACGGATCACCAAGAAAGGGTAAGAGAGTTTGGAGACCTCTTGTTCACTTTGGCTAACGTTGCCCGATGGCTCGATGTAGAACTGGAGGATGCCCTGCGCTTAGCCAACGAGAGATTCTATCGTCGCTTTGATTATATGGAGGAGGCTTGCCGTCGAAGAGGCATTTCTTTAGATAAGCTATCTTTAGAGGAGCAAGATAAGCTATGGGAGGAGGCCAAGCAAGCACTCCACCCTGATTCCAAAGAATTGTAGGGACAGAACTGAAGGTCTGTCCCTACAACATAATGACAGAATATCGGGGTGGGCAGATTTGAACTGCCTCCAGCCAGAGTCTTTCGTAAATATCTTGGTCGGGGTGAGAGGATTTGAACCTCCGACCTCAGCGTCCCGAACGCTGCGCGCTAACCAACTGCGCTACACCCCGCTGAGAGTATTATATGCCCTCTATAAATAGTGGGCAAGCATCAAGAGATGGGATTGTTTAGCCATCCTGCCCTTCATTCTAGCCTTCGCTCTCGCTCAGGGTAACAAATAGACATCCCTAAAAGGTTGACATCATTTACTGGAGCTAGGCTATGCAGGGATGAACGTCTCTGTGCATTCTATTGCAAGGACGGAGTTCGTCCCTTACAATTGTTAAACGTAGTATCACTTTGAGAAAAGTCCTGAGATGAAATACGCTGTACTCGTAGGGGATGGGATGGCAGATTATCCCCTCGATGAGCTGAATGGTCGCACTCCCTTAGAGGTAGCCGAGACCCCCAATATGGATGAGATCGCCAGACAGGGTCAGCTAGGCTTGGCAAGAATGATCCCCCAGGGCTTTGCTCCCGCCTCAGATGTAGCCATTCTTTCTATTCTTGGTTATAACCCCAGACATTATTATACCGGGCGTGCCCCACTGGAGGCAGCCAGGTTAGGGATTGAGCTAGGACCGGAAGAGGTAGCCTTCCGCTGCAATCTGATTACCGCTGACAAGGGATGTATTGCCGATTACAGTGGTGGACACATTAGCGACAGGGAAGCAGAAGAGTTGATTAGATTTTTAGACCAGAAGCTTGGCACAGAATTCATCAAGTTCTATCCTGGGGTAAGCTACCGCCATATTTGTGTGATTAAGAATGCCAACCTTATTCAGCTTAATTGCACTCCACCTCATGATGTAATTGGCGAGCCAATTAAGAAGAACTTGCCCCGAGGAAAGGGGGCTCGGCAACTGATCAATCTTATGGAACACTCTTACCAGCTGCTCCGTAGCCATGACATCAATAAGGCTCGCATTAATAGAGGGCAAAATCCAGCTAACATGATCTGGCTTTGGGGACAGGGTCCTGCTCCCCGAATGCTCCCATTTAGGGAGCGATTCGGGATCACGGGTGGGGTCGTCTCAGCAGTGGATTTGGTCAAAGGAATAGCCAAGCTGATTGGCCTCGAGCCCATTGAGGTGCCAGGAGCGACAGGCTACTATGATACCAACTATGAAGCTAAAGCAGAATACGCCATCAGGTGTCTGGAGAAAGAGGACTTCGTCTTTGTTCACGTGGAAGCCCCAGATGAAGCTAGCCATAACGCTGACCTAGATCAAAAGATCAAGGCTATTGAGAATTTCGATCGGCTCATTGTTGGTCCTATCAAGAAGAGGCTCTACGAACAGCCAGCCTTTAGGATAATGGTCCTACCAGATCACCCAACCCCGATCCAATTACGCACCCATACTGCTGACCCGGTACCTTTTGCCTGGTGCGGTCAGGGTATTAGGAGAGGCGAGGCTGATGTCTTCAGCGAGCGAGATGCTGCCAGAAGTAACTTGCAACTAAGAGATGGCTACCAACTGATGGAACGACTCATCAAACACTAAAAGTGGTAAAATAAGGGAAATGGCTCTCATTGTGCAAAAGTATGGTGGTAGTTCAGTTGCTGACGCTGAGAAAATCAAGGGCATTGCCCAGAAGGTGGTCACTGCTAGGCAAGAAGGCGATCAAATTGTGGTGGTGCTCTCAGCCATGGGGGATACCACTGATAAGCTGATCAGCCTGGCTCACCAGATTACCCCTCAGCCTGATGAAAGGGAGATGGATGTTCTGCTCTCCACTGGGGAGATTGTCTCCAGCACCCTTCTAGCTATGGCGGTGAAATCCCTGGGCTATAAAGCAATCAGCCTCAGTGGTGCTCAGGCGGGAATTCAGACAGACGCTATTTATAGCCAGGCTCGTATCCGTGCTGTTACCCCCCAACGTATTCTCAGCGAATTAGAAAAGGATAATATCGTCATTGTGGCTGGGTTTCAAGGCATAACCGAGGAGATGGACATTACTACCTTAGGTCGGGGCGGCTCTGATACTACGGCAGTAGCGCTAGCAGCAAGCCTGGGAGCAAAGATATGCCATATTTATACCGATGTGGAGGGGGTTTATACCGCTGATCCCCGCCTTGTTCCCCAGGCACGTAAGCTGAAGGAGATTGATTATGAGGAAATGATGGAGCTAGCCACTTATGGGACCAAGGTGATGCATCCCCGAGCCGTAGAGATAGGAAAATTGTATAATATACCCATACTGGTGGCTTCCAGCTTCACCAATAGCCCTGGGACAGTTATTCGTGGAGGGACTCCTATGGAAGTGCGAAATAAGGTTCGAGGTATTGCCCATGACCTCAATGTAGCCAAGGTCACCATCCTTGCTGTTCCTGATCAACCTGGTATAGCCACCGCCCTCTTTGAGCCCCTGGCTGAGGCAGGTGTAAGTGTGGATACCATTGTCCAAAATGCCAGCATCGAGGGCATTACCGATTTGACTTTTACTGTTGCCCGCAGTGACCTGAGAAAGGCGATGCAGATGGTGGAACCCATTGCCAAGTCCATTGGAGCCAAAGGGTGCATCAGCGATGCCAAATTGGGCAAGGTGAGTATCGTCGGCACAGGGATGCAGAATACGCCTGGTTATGCAGCTCGAATGTTCAGAACCCTCTACGATGCCGGTATCAATATTGAACTTATCACTACTTCAGACATAAGGATTACCTGTATTGTCAACGAGACCAGGGTAGCTAACGCTGTCCGCGCCTTGCACAAAGCTTTTGAACTGGAAAAACAAGAGTAATCTATGGTGAAACGTATTGCCATCATCGGACTGGGGCTAATTGGTGGCTCAATAGGATTAGCTTTGAAGCAAACAGCGCCAGAGGAAGCTGAGGTAGTAGGCTATGTTCGAAGTTCGGAGGCAGCCAGCAAAGTGCTCAAGCTTGGGGCTGTAGATACGATTAAAGAGAGCTTAGCTTCTACAGTTGACAAGGCAGACCTTATTATCTTAGCCACCCCGGTAATGGCAATGAAGGAAATCCTGGCACAAATTGGACCACACCTAAACCATGGCTGCACAGTTACTGATACGGCTAGCACTAAGGTAAAAGTCATGGAGTGGGCGGAGGAATACCTGCCGCCAACAGTGAATTTTATTGGCGGACACCCTATGGCAGGAAAGGAGCTACCTGGCATCGAGGCGGCCGAGGCTAACCTCTTTCAAGGCTGTACTTATTGCCTCACTCCAGGTCAAAATGTTTCCCCTGCTTCAATCCAGCTTGTGGTTGGCTTGGTGAGCAAGATAGGGGCTAATCCCCTTTTTACTACCGCCTCAGAGCACGATAACTTTGTGGCTGGGGTGAGCCATCTGCCTTTTGTCCTCTCCTCTGCTCTAGTGATGACAACCACTCAAAACCCTTTTTGGGCAAAGATGTCTAGACTTGCTGCCACAGGCTATCGCGACCTGACTCGTCTTGCCTCACAACACCCCCGCATGAATTATGATATCTGCCTCACTAATCGAGGGAATATCCTCAATTGGGTCGATGAATTTGTTAAAGAGTTAAGCCGATTTCGCCAGCTTATAGCCGAGGATAGCGAAGAGCTAGAGAATGCCTTTATTCAGGCACGACAAGAACGACAAGCATGGCTTGAGAAACATG
>Ga0114921_10001693_pt1 | contig 10230 bp, 11 predicted proteins | sample BentaG_FD_87016 | JGI IMG/M metagenome (GOLD analysis project Ga0114921, IMG submission 87016) | Deep subsurface microbial communities from South Atlantic Ocean to uncover new lineages of life (NeLLi) - Benguela_00093 metaG | ecosystem: Environmental > Aquatic > Marine > Oceanic > Sediment ...
AGGCAAAGATCAGGACAGAGAGATAGAGAGAAAAATAACTGAAAAGACAGGTATTCCTGCTGTGGCCACAGCAAGGGCTGTCGTTGAAGCTCTCAATGAGCTTCAGGTAGCCAGTGTATGTGTGGCCACTCCTTATATTGAAGAGATAAACGACCTGGAGAAAAGTTTTCTTGAGCAAAACGGAATAGAGGTATTGATAATTCAGGGATTAAACATCGTGCAAAACACAGAAGTTGGAAAAAAGGAACCAAGTGTGGTCTTTGAGTTAGCTAAAGAAGTATATGTTCCGGAAACTCAAGGAATATTCATCAGTTGCACAAACTTCAGGACGCTTGATGTGATAAGTGAGCTCGAAAAAGAACTGGGAGTGCCTGTCATATCAAGCAATACGGCGACCTTCTGGGCCATGATGAAAAGGATGGATAAAAAAAGACCGCTAGAGGGATACGGGAAGCTTTTCCTGATTTAAATTTTGTTTCAGTGGGGTCAGGCTTTTAAAACTTTTATACACCTTGACAGCCGCTCACAGAATTATCTAGCCTGAAAAAAGATGGGAGATAAAAAAAAGCAGGCATAAGGAATTAGGGATTTTTAAGCGGGAACAACAACTCATGCTGCTTGCCTATTTTGAAAGAGAAAAAAAGTCTGTGTGTTATGCTGCATTATCGATAATAAAACTTAAGCCTGGGGAAAGAAGAGAAGTTATGCTCAAATGCTTGGAATCCATCGGTTTTGGAACTGTTTCGCAGTTGATTTGACTATTCAGGCCTAAAAACGACCTGAGATTTATTTGACTTTTGTTATCGATAATAATAAAGTATTACATATACTTAATCGATGGAGAAAAAGTAATGCCATCTGTTAAAATATCTCCCAAATATCAGGTCGTTATTCCTCGAGAAGTCAGGGATTCCCTCCAGCTTAAGCCAGGTCAAAAAGTTCAAGTTATCCTCTATGGAAATCGAATCGAGTTGATTCCTGAACGCAAGATATCTGAAATGCGTGGATTTCTCAAAGGAATTAAAACAAAAATAGAACGAGAGGGAAATAGGTTATGAATGTTGTTGATTCCTCAGGATGGCTGGAATATTTGGTGGATGGTCCGAAAGCTAGCTCGTTTGAGAAACCTCTAGAAGATCTGGGTGATTTAATCGTGCCTACAATATGTCTCTTTGAAATTTTTAAGGTCGTCCTGCGTGAGAGGGGAGAAGATGATGCTTTACAAGCTATTGCACTGATGAAACAAGGAAAAGTTGCAGATCTCACTGCAGAAATAGCCCTTGAAGCGGCAAAGATAAGCCATGACCATAAAATTCCTATGGCAGATAGTGTAGTTTTAGCCACTGCTAGGACTTATGAAGCAACAATATGGACAATGGATAGTGATTTAAAAAAGTTCGACAGAGTAAAATTTTTTCAAAAAAATTCATAATATTTTATCTTTACCGCATACATATTTATTTAAAATACGTCAGTGATCCGTCGTATTTCTCCTGTGTATGTTCAGTCTTCTCGATTTTTTTTATAAATCGAGAATATTGAATTTCCTTAGAATGCGCTTATCTGTCTCAATTTGAGCTTTGGCTCTAATTTGAGACTCCACTCTGCAATTTGATGAGCTTTACCTCGAAATAATTGCTATCAAAAAATAGTCAAAAATTTGACATCTACAATTCTATTTATTATACAGTAGTAATAAATTGTATAGAAAAAATAAAATCTATCTTGAATATAGATGATATACAAAATATCTTTTACTGTGAGGGAAGCATTAAATACATAAGAAAAGATCGGCAGAGGAGAAGTAAAACTTCATAGATAAAAAGTCAGAAAATTTTTCCTGTGTTAGATCGATTTCACAGGAGTTACAGGAGAACAATAAGAAATTGAGGAAACCAATGATCAGCAAAAATATTTTTATCCATAAAAGACTCTTTGAAGGAGGGAGTATATGAAAACATCCGACACACAGACTGGCTTGAATCCGCTAGAGGTTCGGACCGTACAGGTTGGCTTCTTGCTCGTAGGGCTGGTGATCGGTGTGACAGCAGTGAGCTATGTCTTGAACATGACGTTCCGTTATCAGTGGCTTGTTTGGGTCATCGGCATAGCTTTCGCAGCAGTTGCGCTTTTGGCATTTGAATGGCCGCGAGCGTACCGCCGTCCTCCAGGAGAAGTACCAGGGGGAGGGCTTCGATTGTTTCTTCTACTGGCTATGCCGCTGGCTTATGTCTTAGACAGCCAGATTTGCGGTCTTGGATTCAAAGCCTGCAATGTTGCTTGCCATGTACTCAGCTACTCGTTGATTGTGTTAGCCATTGTTACTGCCGTTCAACTTCATCGAGGCAAATCTGTAGGTCCATTCTTGATCCCAATGGTCATTCTCAGTCTCCTTCCGCACTGCACATGCCATGCTCCCATAAACGTCGTTTGGCACAGCATATTTGGCGGCTACGCACCTACCTGTTACGCTATACCATTGGGAGTAGCACTTTTTTCGGTAACAGCCTTGAGAGGTGTACGGCCTCGTCTCAGCACAATCCTTGTTGTTGTGCTATTGGTGGTGACTCTATTCATAGTCGTGGGCAACGCCCTGTTAGGCTTTCCATGGCAAGGATGTCTCCAGTAATGAACGAAGCCTGAAAGAACTCCCTTATTACAGTATTATGTTTTTCGGTTAATTCTCAGGATTCTGCTCGCTATTTCATAAAGTGCTAAATCACTCAAGGAAAACAACTCATCTGAAAAAGATTCACTAAACCTTTAATAAGAGTGAATAGTCCAACACAAAATGTGAATGGGAATCAAGATGGATAAGAATGAATTAGAATTTCAAAATATCTACAGTACTTTTCAGCCAAAAATACGCCGGTATCTTGAACGGTTAATCGGTGAAAACGAGGCCAAAGAGGGAGGATTCCAATTTGCTTCAGGAGACTTTCAAAAAATGTTTGAAATGATGAGTAAATGTTGCGACGGCAAGACTGATGTCCCTGATTGCTGTTCTGAAATGAGAAGAAGGTGGGATGAATCGGGCTCCAAATCAAAGAGAAAGAATGAGGAAAAGAGCTCATAAAATGGAGAGAGAAAATAAAATAACTTGAAAGGAGAAAGAGAAAATGGGCATGATGGATAAAATGATGGATTTTATGATGGGGAGAATGAGCGAGAAGGAGAAAGAGGAAATGATGGGCAAGATGATGGACAAGTTCTTCGCTGACATGACAGCAGAAGATAAGCAAAAGATGATGGAGGAAATGATGCCCAAGATGATGGAGGGAGTTAACATGATGGATATGATGCCTAAGATGATGATGGCCATGATGGGCGGAGGTGAAGGCCAGGGCGGTCCGATGGGGATGATGTCTAAAATGATGGAAGGTGGAGAAAAAAAGGAAGCGCCGATGATGCCTCACATGATGATGGAAATGATGCCTAGGTGTCTAGAGATGATGCTCCCAAATATGCCGAAAGAAAAGAGAATTGATTTTGTATTGAAGATGGTGACTATCCTGATGGAACAGGGTAGTATGGGAATGTCCGAGGAAGAGAAGAAGGATTTCATGGCAAAGATAATTGAAAAAGTAAAAGCCTAAGACAGGAAAGGAGAACTGCAAGTAATCAGAAAAGCACCTCCTGTATCTCATTGGCAGCCGGCATGAATAAAATTAAATGAGGGAAGTATAATTTTCTCTTGACTAACATATTAATTTTATTAAAAATACCAAAAAAATTCACTGAATTTTAAGGGAGAGAGGAGGGATATTATGGCCGCAAAAGACGATAAACCTAAAAACAATGTAGATGCCCAAAAGAGAGCGTTGGACAAGCGACTGGAAGCACTTGGCTGGGGACTGTTCCTGCTCATGATCGGATGCCTATGGCTCGTGCCAGAAGGAACAGTTCCGGAAGGCACCTGGCTCATCGGGACTGGGGTTATCATACTGGGCCTCATGGGCGTTCGCTACATCTACGGTATCAAGATCGACGGCTTCTGGCTTGTCTTGGGCATTGTTGCTTTGGCCTTTGGGATAAGCGATGTGTTTGGCCTGAACATACCGGTGTTCCCAATCCTGCTCATCATCATTGGAGCAAGCATCATCCTCAAGCCGCTTCTCAAGAAAAAGTAGAATTGTCTTAAATAGATAATAAACTCACAGAATTTCAATATACATGAACTAAAACCCTATCATCCCTTTTGATGAGATAGCTTCCTCTATTTGGGTTACAAAGAAAGCCAAAAAATCACCCCCTAAATCATTCCTTACGGCGATTTACTGTTTCCTAAATTTGTTTCATTATTTATATCTATGAATGGCTCTAAGTCTAGAGTTAAAAGATTAGGCAAAAAATGCATTATGCGGGGAGACTGAATTGATTATTCCAATCGGCCATGAGAGCGACACCGTTCGCAGATTGCCCTGGATAACCATCAGCATAATGGTGAGCTGTTTAATCATTCATATATTACTATCCGCTGAAGTAAACAAAAAAAATAAAGAGTTAGAAAGCACAGCCAGGGAACTTTGGGAATACTATTTCGACCACCCATACCTGGAGCTTAACCCAGAAATTAAAAAGCTGTTTTTTGGAGAGAGATACACTGAGGAAATTGAGGAATGGCTCGATTCATATCGCAGAAAAGATCCCGATGAAATCCATCTTTTTCAAGAAGAGGAACAGGAAGAACTTGATGCGCTCTCTCAAAGGTTGAAGAATACTCTAGATGATATCCCTTATAGAAAATGGGGATTCATTCCAGCTAAAAAATCTTTCCTCACTCTTCTGACTTATATGTTTATTCATGGTGGCTGGTTGCACTTGATTGGGAATTTGTTTTTCCTTTATTTAACAGGTCCCTTCATCGAAGATGTCTGGGGAAGACCTATTTATACAGCTTTTTACTTGTTAATGGGAGTGCTTTCGGCTCTTATGTTTGCTCAACAGTATCCCAATTTAAAAGGACCATTGATCGGGGCGTCGGGTGCCATTGCAGGTGTCATGGGGGCTTTTCTGATCAGATACTGGAAGACCAAAATCCATTTTTTCTATATGTTTTTCATCTTTATTCGTGGGACCTTCAAAGCTCCGGCATGGTTGATGCTGCCCTTATGGCTCCTTTTAGAGTATTTCAATGCCAGTATCATGGACAAAATCAATCCTGAAGGCGGGGGTGGTGTAGCCCATTGGGCACATGTCGGGGGGTTTGTATGTGGCGCTTTTGTGGGAGTAGCGCTAAAAGCATTTAAGGTAGAAGAAAAATATATTCATCCTAAAATTGAAGCTCAAGTTAGTTATGTGGATGAGAAGTTCCAAGCGCTAGAAGAAGCGATGCAAAAAAAACGTTTAGGACAATTAGATGAGGCGTATACCCTCCTTCTCAATGCAGCAAGAAAAAATCCTACGCATCAGGAAACAGTAGAGGGCTTATGGGAAGTTGCCCTTGAAACAGGAAGACAAAATGAATCGGCAGAATTTCTTATCATGTTGATAGAGAGAGAGATAAGACGTAATCAGATGGACAATGCCTTGAGTCACTTCAGGAGTTTGAAAGCACATATTTCTCAAGTTTCCCTCAGTCTAACATACAAAATTATGGTGATGCAGCATTTGGCAGAGAATAAAGAATTTGAGGAAGCAAAACAATTAGCCAATGAACTTCTCGGAGAAGTCAATCTGAATTCATCGCCTGGCTTATTACTGAATTTTGTAAAAACCGCTTCAGAACTTGACTCTTCGATAGCAGAAAAAGCGATAGAAATCTGCCTCCAGCATCCGGAGATTCCTGCTGACCAAAAAGATAAACTGAAGATAAAGCTTGATGATTTTCAAAAAAAGTCGCAAACAGCCCCACCAGTCAGCAATGTGGAACACGTGCCAACGAAGACCGAAAGCCAGTTACTAGTCGAACCCAGTGAATCTGAAAGAAGCCTCTCTTCAAAACAATCCATAAAAATAACCACAGCCATCCCATTAGATATAAAAGATGGAAAAATAGCTTTGAATATGGGAGAAACCGGGGAGAAATTGATTCCACTCAACAGCGTGCAGTGTATGGCTGTCGTTGAAATTTCATCTCCCCAGGAAAGGCCTTTCCTGTTGATTGACCTCTTCTTGGATGATCCGAAGGCAAATACCTCCAGTATTCGTGCTATCCGGCTATTCAGCACGAGCTTTGATCCGAAAAAATTCTTCCCAACTATTCAAAACTCTCATGAGGCTTTGAAAGCCTTTATTTCGGATTTACTAAAATTGAGTGCAGCTACCTCATACCCTGACGAGGATTCGGTCCTGCTCAAGACTCCCAAGAATTTCCCTTCAATAGAGGAATACGAAAAAGCAATCTTATCCTAAAAAGAAGCATCATTTTACTGATTCATTTTTTTCTTTTTTGTCTGAATATTCTCTTCGTAAAAAACTGTAGCAAATTTGGTCAGGAATTATTCTTTTATGATGTGAGGATAATGTTGATGATACAGCGAGATAGTAGGCGATGCAGGATTCGAACCTGTGACTTCTACTGTGTGTGGGCAGCACTCTGAAGTCGAATTGGTCACAAAACAATCACAGAATTCATAGAGAGTTTAAAAGGAGTTGTTAAAAAAGACAAGAAAGGATGAATGGAAAAGAGTAGCAGTCTCCGAAAGTATATTTAAAGTTAACCTACCACCATCTCCAGAGAGCTAAAATAAGTGTAATTAAAATAACAATGAAAAGATTCAAATAGGCTATAAAATAAAACACTTTTTCATGAAGGCCACGCTCTTTCTTCATCCTCGAATGAACCAATTTCCCAACTTCAGGCAGTTTAAAAATTTTATCTTCGCCGTGAGGGGCTTGCTTTAACATTTCCGTTAAGTCCCTGCCCCCCTCGTGTCTTCCGAAGTGAACTCCGTTTTTCCAATGTTCACTTTTTGTCATATTGTATACCTTATCTTTATATGCTACATATGCCGGTCGACCGTCTGTCCCGTCAAAATGAATTAAATCGTTAACTGTAAGATTAATTTTTGATTCAAAATTATATTCATATTTCGTCTTTTTCAATTTGGGGCCAAGAAATATAACGACATAAAGCGCAGTGCAAACCATTATGAGGAAAAGCACAATTTTCGCTATAAGCAATATACCAAAACGCGTTTCAAAAAGAAGCGAGAATGATGGCACCCGATGGAAGGTAAGAATAGTTCCGGTTATTCCCATTATTATCATCGAGAATAGACCGACCTTTACCTCACTTCTGGGGAGTCCATGCGCGGCATATGCCGGCTTAAGAATAATGTGGACATAGAGGATTGTTCCTAGCCAAAAGAATGCTGTGATAATATGAAGAAAACCAACAAGAAAACGCACATAATGAAATATTCCCTTTCTTTCCTGTGAAAATTTTCCAGCCTCTCCGTATCCGGCCTCTCCTTTAAGCTTCTTTAGAAATTCCTTTCCGACTTTGGCAAGCTCTCCCCCTCCTGAAGAATCTAAGTGACAGTATTCACAGTTCTTCCCTGTCTTTTCGGCAAACTCCTCTGTAGCATTTCCACAGGGGACAATCGTAAACAATAAGATTCCGACAGCACATACCAAGGAAAGTTTCATATCTTTTCCTTATGCTTCATTATTCAAAATCTGCCGGATACTATACAACAAAATATCACTGAAGTCGAATTCACACCAAATGATAAACGCAAATGCTTAGTTTATAGAGATTATTCTTTGGATTTCTCCATAATTTAAGCTTCCTGACTAAGCCTTATAAGGGCTTAGATAGGAAATTTGTAAGGGAAAACTGTGCTTTGAGTATGAGCCTGGATATTAAATAAATTTGGATTCTTATTTTCTTCTTTTTATTCCTTTTATGGCGCCTTCTATCAAACGATAAGCGGCTTTTAGAGATATCAAATCCTTATCTCTTTCACCATATGGCAAGGAAGCAATACCTATGGCCGCTGCTTTTTTGTGTTGAAACATCATCTCCAGGGCGGCGGCAAGCTCTTTGCTTGTTGGTCCTTCAGGCGCAGTTAAGGAGTGACCGAGCACTTCTTTCGGGTCAAGAACATCCATGTCAATATGGATATAGATGATTTCTGTTAATCTGCTCAATCTTTCCATTTGCTTGTTTAGGTTATCAGAAAGATTTTTAATATCATCGACAGATATCATCTCACATTGGGAGCGGTCCAGGAGCTCCTGCTCCAGCGGATCAACATCTCTCAAACCGGCCATGACAATGTATTTTGTCGGCAGTGCGGGGTCGAGACCCACTTTCAAACGCAATCGGGTTAAACACATTCCAGCAGCAATGGCAACCGGCATGCCGCCGAGCATTCCGCTGAGGGTTGTTTCTGGCGTGTTGAAATCCGCATGGGCATCAATCCAGACAAGGCCAACCCGAAGCGGCTTTCTCCCTGCCAGGCCTACTGATTGCAGCCCTCTAAGATCAGATCTTTGGGAACTCTTGCCTGGCCCTAAATGCTGGAGGCCGCCTAGCATGCCCAGTAAATCCACGCAGTTAGTCAGGAGCCCTATGGTGAAGTATTCATCTTTTCTGTTTTCAGCAATAAGCCTGCCCAGATGTTTGTTTTCAAGAGCGGCCTTGTTCCACTCACCGTACTGGTTGTCTTCTTCTGGACTCAATTTAACAGCGGACACTTTCACTATTTCGCATCGCAAATTGGTGAGCATTTCTTTGAGCCCTCCTCTTTCCATCACCTCAGGTCCTTTTGAACGGTTTTTCACGATAAAGACTTTTATCTTTCCTTCAGTATAACCCTGAGCTAATGAGGTTAGGGGAAGCAGTATAAAAATAGCCAGGATAACACTAGATAAACTTTTCAATTTAAACTCCTTAGATTGTGTATTGAGAAGAGAACTTTGTTCTTTTTCTCCTATTCTTTAGCCATTGCCTGTTTTCTCAAGTCGGGAGATAATTTCTCTATAGCATATCTTAAGGCTGTTCTGGGCATTTCTTTCTTATGTTTCATTACATATTTAAAAACCTTCTCGGGTTCATGATTGCTTGCCACCTTCAACATCCAGCCATAACCCTTTTGAACCATATCGTCCTTATCCAGCAGGAGGATATCTGCCATCTCGAAAACGGGCGCGAGCGACTTTTTCTCGTTGATGGAATAAATCAAAACCACAGCCGAAGCCCGTCGGACCCATCTATTTTTTGAAACAGCCCATTTTTTTACTTTCGGAAAATATTCTGGATATTTGTAAATAAAGTATCCCAAGGCTCTCAAGCAAAGGCTGTCACAAGCACCCCAGTTTGTAACATATTTTTTCAGCCATGATTCTAAGAGTAAGAAATCTTTTTTTTCGAAATTTTTCCTTAAACGAAAGGCCCAGTCAAAAGCAACTCCCAGCTCTTCGAGGAAGCCCGATTCCAATAATTCCTCACAGAGACTGAATACTTCCTGTTTTGGTCTATCTTTTATGGCTGAAAAATATTTTTGATTGATTTCTTTGAAAACAGGAATCTTTACACCATACAATTTAATTTCTTCTTTGAAAAACCTCTGAAAAGACTGGTAAGTTTGCTCATCGGCATTTTCTTTTAACTCTCTCCTTATTTTCTGAACAATCATATTCTCTCCTGACATTATCTTACATCCTTCACTGTTCTGGCCGCGATCAAATGCACCATGCGTTCGCTAAAAATCATATAAATGCAACTTTTAAGAAAATGAAATGCGATCCAAATCGTAATGGGTACGATAAGCGCATTCCTGAAAATTGTCAAACCAAAATAGGAAAATTCAATAAAAGTAATCAGCACTAAAAATTATGGATCATATAGATTTGTCTATACATCCTGTTTTGTATTTGAAGTCAGGGAAATCTGGATTTTCAGAAAATCAATTGAGGCCAGAGGAGGCTTTAAAAGTCTTAAGAGTCATGGTATATTTTTCGGTCATACAATAAAAAAATTTGGGAGGTAAAAAATGAAAAAATTTATGTTTCTTTTCCTGAGTATTTCTCTAATTTTATCTCTTTCGGATCTCCAAGGAGGAGGGATGTTCGTGGACGCTAAGACCAAAGAAAAGGCAAAAAAATCACTCCTACAAAAATTCGGAAAAACACAGAAATTCAGGATTGAAAAAGGTGTAGATCAAGCCGCATTCCTTTGGAAAAAAGAAGATGGGAGTGTAAAGGATTTTGTAGGCTTCTGCGAAAAATATTTTATCGGTTCTCCCGAGATATTTGATAAGCACTATAAAAGGCTGGAGA
>Ga0114921_10001694_pt1 | contig 10230 bp, 9 predicted proteins | sample BentaG_FD_87016 | JGI IMG/M metagenome (GOLD analysis project Ga0114921, IMG submission 87016) | Deep subsurface microbial communities from South Atlantic Ocean to uncover new lineages of life (NeLLi) - Benguela_00093 metaG | ecosystem: Environmental > Aquatic > Marine > Oceanic > Sediment ...
CCGCCTGCCAGGCGACGGCGAGCTCGCCGACTCCTGGCTCCAATGGAGTCCGAGGATCGGATTGACTTTCTTGATCAGGTCGCTCACCGCGCCTCGCCCTCTTTTGATTTTTTCCTCTTCTCGCTTCTGGCTGGTGCAGTAATCGCTGGGGGATTCTTATTAGACTCTCAGCCATTGTTGGTTTTGGGTGCGATTCTGTCACCTCTCATGGCGCCTGTGATTGGGATTGCATTGGGGACTGTGGTTGGTTCAGTGCGGTTTTTCTTCAGGAGTACGATTGGTTTATTGGTTGGCAGCCTGTTGGTATTCTTAGTTGGTGTCCTGGCGGGTTATGCATCCAGTCCCTGGTCTCCCCTCGATCTGTCCCAGGCACACCTCAATGCTCAATTATCGTGGGCTGCTTTCCTGCTGGTCGCGTTGGGTGCTGGGTTAACCTCAGCTGCTATGGTGCGGTCGGAGAAAAGCGCAGCTCTGCCGAGCGTTGCGTTGGCATATAGGTTATATCTACCCATTTCTGCAGCAGGGATCGGGCTGGGGAGTGGAGAACCGTTTTTATTTCCAGATGGTCTGGTTGTATTTGCCCAATACCTTTCCTGGGCGGTTTTATTTGCCGCGCTGACCTTTGTAATCTTAGGTTTTCGACCGCTAACATTGTTCGGCTACACAGTGGGCGCAGTGGTGGTGCTGCTGGGAATTGTAATTTTGGTCGGGATAACTGGAGCTGGAGCTTCTTTCGGGGCACATATCGCCTTACCAACCCTTGTGCCTACCTCAACCCCAACCCAGACTTTGACCATGATCCCATCCCTCACGCCAGTACCCCCAACTTCCACACCTACGGTAACGACAACTCCAGTACCACCAACCCTTACCTCTACCCCCACCCGAACGATAACACCAACCGCGATCCCCATCGTGGCTTTGGTGAATGCGGCTGAAGGAGGCGGTGCTCACCTGCGCGAAGAACCAGGCTTCCAGGCACCCAGTGTGGCTTTACTTCCGAACGGCACACCGGTCCAGGTCATGCCTGATGATCCAATAGAGGAAGGAGGGGGAATTTGGATCCACATTCGCACCCTGCAGGGCGAAGATGGTTGGATCCTGCAAATATTACTGGTGACAGCTACCCCAGCCCCAAATTGGGAGGGATGAGGTTATTCGTCTAGTTTTGGTAAATCTTGGGGTCCAAAAGCTCCAGGAAGCAATTCAGCAATGGTGGTTTCCTGCTCAACTACCCCCTCACCATTTACAATCAAAACTTTAATATCCTGTCCAAATTCAGAGAGTACCTGTCGGCAAGCGCCGCAAGGAGTGCCACCATTATTGCTGGCAACTGCAATGGCGGTGAACTTCCTCTCGCCCTCTGAAACTGCTTTAAATATCGCAACACGCTCAGCGCAGATGGTTGCTGAGTAAACAGCGTTCTCGACATTGACTCCATCATAAATCTTCCCAGAGGAAGTTAGTAGAGCTGCCCCCACCGCATACTTGGAGTAAGGAGCGTAGGCCCAGCGGCGCGCGGCGAGGGCTGTTTCGATCAATTTTTGTCTCTGCTCATCAGTCAGCATGACGTTCCTCGTCTCCATTATCGGAAATCGAGGTCAGTCTTTGGGCACGGACTTTTCGAATCCTCTGCCCGCTGACTTGTTCGACTGTTAGCTGCAGTCCTTCTATCTGCACATTATCCCCCGCTGTGGGGACGCGTCCAATGCGACTGTAAATCAACCCACTTAAAGTGTCTGCCTCACTATTGGGAAGCTGGGTACCCATGATGTCATTGAAATCGTCCAGGTCAATTCGCCCCTGGAAAATGTATTCATCATCGTTGATCGCTTGGTAAATCAGCTCTTCCGCTTGGTCATACTCGTCTAGGATTTCGCCGACAATCTCCTCGACAATATCTTCTAAGGTCACCAAACCTGCAACGCCACCATATTCATCGACAACGATCGCCATGTGAATTCGTTTGGCCTGGAGTTCAGCGAGCAGTTCGTCAGCTTTCTTAGCCTCTGGTACGAAATATGCCGGGCGAAGGTGGTCGCTCAGGGAGTCCTCACGCTTGCCTTCTCGCCAGATACCCAGAAGGTCTTTTGCATAGAGCAGCCCCAAGATGTTGTCGACCGAATCCTTGTAAATTGGCACGCGAGAATGACCGGATTGCTGCAGAGCATCCATTGTCTGGTCGATTGGGGTATTGACATCCAAGGCCAGGATATCAATCCGAGGGACCATGATTTCCCGCACCAAAGTGTCTCCAAGGCGGAAGATTGAGACGATCATCTTCTGTTCTTCTTGCTCCAAGAAACCTTCTTCCTGTCCAGCTTCAACCAGACTGATCAACTCTGTCTCAGTCACCCCGCCTTCCTGGTTGGATTCTGATGAACTGATAAACAGAAAAGGCAAGGCCAGCAAAGGTGACATGACCAGGGAAAGCACTCGTACATAAGAACTCAGGCGCATAGACCATGTCTCGGGATGGTGGGAAACTGCGGTCTCTATGAGCCATTCCAGGAAGAAGGTAACCAATGAAGCCAGTAATAATACTCCTAAAGAATAAGGCAATAGATATTGCGTGACTGTCCAGGGTACGAAGAGCACGAGAGAGAGTCCCGCGATGAGGAAACGCAGAATGGATTGAAATAAATTAAGGCTGGCTTGCGTGCGGGGGGTGTTCGATAGTAATTGTGTGGTGCGGTCGACTTGGGAGACCATTTCCTCCCGCTGGATTAGCAAACGAGCCAGACTTGAGTTTGAGAATGCAGAATGGGCTGCGGAAGTGATTAAGTCAAGCAGCAGGAATAATACCAAGCCAATCGCAGTTAATAAGTCAGGATCCATCTTTCTCTTCTTTCTTTCGGATTACCCTGGCAGGGATTCCTACCGCCAGGGAGTTCGCGGGGACATCTTTGGTAACTACGGAGCCTGCGCCGGTGCGAGCACCTTCCCCAATTTTTAGAGGTGCGATCAACATGGAATCGCTGCCGATAAATGCCCCGGCGCCAATCTCGGTGTGGTATTTATTTTCCCCATCATAATTTGCAGTGATCACACCAGCTCCAATATTCACTCCTGGTCCAATATTGGCATCTCCGATATAGGAGAAATGACCCATTTTTGTGCCGGGTCCCAGGTATGAGTTTTTCACCTCACCATAATTACCCATGTGCACGCCTTGTGCCAGGTGAGCTCCTTTTCGAAGATGGGCGAAAGGACCGATGTCGACATCATCCTCTAAGATCGCATTTTCTGTTTCCGAGAAGATGATCTCGCAGCGATCACCGATAGTTGTATCCACAACGAAGCAGTTCGGTCCGATGGTACATCCCTCTCCAATTCGAGTCGTTCCGCGCAAATATGTATTGGGGTGAATCACTGTATCCAGCCCAATCTCAACCTGGGCATCAATATAGGTCGAGCTGGGATCGATGATGGTGACTCCATTGAGCATCAAATCTTCGTTGATCCGCTGGCGGAGGATAGCTTCAGCTTCAGCCAGGTCAACGCGGTTTTTAATCCTAAGCGCCTCAATCGGGTTGGTTAAATTGATGCTTTTCACCGGGAAACCATCAGCAACAGCCATCTGTACCATGTCAATTAGGCGGTACTCACTGCCAGAGGAGATTGTTAATGCTTGCCAGAGCCATTCTGCGGTGAAACAATAGACACCAGCGTCGCACTCCGCCGGCTCAAGTCCATCGGCTGAAACGTCTGTTCGATCTGAAATCGCTTCAATAGTGCCATCCTCACCACGGATCACGCGAGGGTAGTTCTGCGAATCCAAGGTTTGAAAGGACAATATCGTTATTGGTGAGGGAGGCTGTAAACCTTCAACCGGATCATGGTGAGCAGCAAGGATTTGTTCAAGCGTGGTGGAAGTCAGCAGCGGCATATCCGCACTGATCACCAGAAGGTAATCGGCTGTGTTTCTCAGCAAAGGTTCAGTTTGCTTTAAGGGGTGTGCGCTGGTTTTTTGTTCATCCAAGACAATATGCTTTGCAGACTGGTTGACAACCTGTTGTATTTGCTCATTGTCCTTTTCAATCACCAGGAATGGGTAGTCTCCAATCGCCTTTTTGGTGGCATTGACCGTATACAAGATCAAGGGTTGACCTGCTAAAGGATGCAATACCAGGGGAGTATTAGAACGCATGCTTTCACCCATATCCCCGGCTAGAATCACTGCAGCAATCTTATTCGATTTTGTATCGGACATACTTATTAATTCAACTGGATGCAAGAAAAAAGGCGAGCTGCATCATGCATGGCTCACCAAGTTGACCTTTTCAAAGTGTATGAAGTTGGAATCTCGTCTACCACAACATCTATCCGTGACAATAATCATTCAGGCTGGGGCGCCCGGATTCGAACCAGGATAAACGGATTCAAAGTCCGCCGTGCTACCATTGCACCACGCCCCAATGTTGATGCTTGAAAAATTCAGGCGGGCTGTATTGTAACACAAGCCGTTGTTGGATGACAATGATAGACAGCTGCTACCACCAGGATAGCCGCTGCATCGTGATCGGAAAACATCTTTTACTCGACTCGCCAACAAGCGACAAAGTGCTCCTCGCTGACCTCCTTCAATGGAGGTTCCTCAATTCCGCAGTGTTCCATGGCTACGGGGCAGCGTGGATGGAAACGGCAGCCTGTTGGTGGATTTAGCGGGCTTGGTACATCACCTGGGAGGAGAATTCGCTCACGTTTTAATTGCGGGTTGGGGACCGGGATAGCAGACATCAGGGCTTGCGTGTAGGGGTGCAGCGGGTTGCGGAATATCTCCTCCCGGGTCGTCAATTCCACCATTTTACCCAGATACATGACCGCTACTCGATGTGAGATATGTTCAACGACCGAGAGGTTGTGAGCGATGAAAAGATAAGTCAGGTCAAATTCTTTTTGCAGATCGTTAAGAATATTTAATACCTGGGATTGGATCGAGACATCCAGGGCTGAGACAGGCTCATCACAAATAATGAATTTCGGTTGTAAAGCTAATGCTCGGGCGATACCAATCCGCTGGCGTTGGCCTCCGGAAAACTCGTGTGGATAGCGGCGCGCATGATAGTCTTCAAGACCTACCTTGCGTAAGTTCTGCATAACGATATCGAAGCGTTGTTTGGGTGTACCGATATTATGGATCTTTAATCCCTCCGATATCGATTCGCCAATCGGCATGCGCGGGTCAAGTGATGCATAGGGATCCTGGAAGATAATCTGCATGTTACGACGCATTTTCTTCAGATCCGAGCCTTTTAATTCAAAGATATTGGTATTCTCATACATGACCTCACCACCGGTCGGCTCGATTAATCGCAGCATTGTGCGACCCACCGTGGTTTTACCGCAACCGGATTCCCCAACCAGGCCAAGTGTTTCCCCCTCCCGGACGGTGAAGCTGATATCATCTACAGCCTGTACCCAGGCCATCACACGCTGCATCAAACCACCACGCACGGGGAAATATTTCATCAAATGATTGACCTTGATCAGGTCGTGTTTTCCATTGCTGCTTGAGATTACTTGTTCGCTCATCGAATTCCTCGTATGCACGGTGGAGTCAGGCGACCGAACCGATTTCGGATGCTTTTAAGGGAGCTGTGTGCCCTTGCTCTTCATGGCTCTGATAGAGCCAGCAGCGGACTGTGTGTTTGGGGAGAATTTGGAGCAGATCTGGTTCGATCTCGGTGCATATTTGCAATTCGTGCTCGACGCGTGAGCGGCACCTTGGAGCAAATTTACATCCAGGGGGAAGATTGATCAGATTTGGCACCGATCCAGGGATTACATCTAAGCGATCCTTGATTTTGCCCAAAACTGGAATTGAAGCAATTAGCCCTTGGGTATAGGGATGTAGCGGTTTTGCGAAAACTGAGTCGATATCAGACTGTTCTACGATGCGACCGGCATACATGACTGCCACCCGGTCTGCCATTTCAGCGATCACGCCCAGGTCGTGGGTGATCAAGATTACAGAGGTACCCATGCGCGTGCGTAGATCGCGCAATAAGTCCAAAATCTGGGCCTGGATAGTGACATCCAGGGCTGTTGTTGGTTCATCGGCGAGTAGCAATTGTGGGTTGAGCGCCAGGGCCATGGCGATCATGACACGCTGTGCCTGCCCACCCGACATCTCGTGAGGGTATGCATGGGCTTTCTCTTCTGGATCAGGGATACCAACCAGACGCAACAAATCCACCGCTTTCTCCCAGGATTCTTCGCGTCCCATGTTCTGGTGAATCTGGAGAACTTCAGCGACCTGGTCACCGACTTTGAAGACCGGGTTGAGGCTCGATTGGGGCTGTTGGAAGACCATCGAGATGCGGTTGCCGCGCATGTCGACCATCTCCCCTTCAGAAAGCTTCAGCAGGTCCCGGCCCTCAAAGAATATCTCTCCATCAACTACTTTCCCGGGAATACCGATCAGCCGCATGATCGATAGGGAGGTGACGCTTTTCCCACAGCCGGATTCGCCTACCAGGCCCATCACTTCTCCTGGATAGACTGAAAAATCCACGCCGTCGACGGCTTTTACGATGCCGTCCTCGGTATAGAAGTATGTCTTCAGATTTTGAACATCGAGTAAAGGTTGGTTGCTGTTTGAGCTCACAAGTGTTTCTCCGAATCTGAACCCAGTGTTCCACAAGAATTATAGTTCTACACACAGGTCATTCTCAGTCAAGTAATCTTTGACTGGTTTCATATCATCCGCATGAAAGGATCCCGGAATCGGGAAATCAAAACGTCGACCAAAAAACGCGTTTGACTGGGCGTGCCGCCCAACAAGGGGGATAATGATTCGATCGACATTTGAAAAGAATTTATAGCGCGAATGCACGCGAATTGGTTTTGAATAGGTCAATTCTACCACCATCATCTGTGGGTGGGATTGGTAATCCTGGTAAGTTGCATCGGAAATTGAGAGTGAATCCCACCGCTTGCGTCCAGTAAGGCTCTGGTTGACGACTTCGGTCACCCCATCGAAATCAGTCGTGCCCATTTCAAGATAGACGTCTTCACCAAAACAATGGATGGTGATGGTCTGTGGCTGGTAATTAAATACGGGTGAGGCCCAAAGCAGGTCACCCGTATTTAAGGCGATGATGCCGTAAATAAGCGGTACTAGGACCAATACCATCATGCCAGCCATTCGGAGGAGTGAGGGTGATGAGGGTTGTGTATCCACTGGCGAGGATTAATGTTTTAAGCGCGGATCCATGGCATCGCGCAAGCCGTCGCCAACATAGTTGAAGGCCAGCACACAAATGAAGATCACCAAACCCGGGTAAAAAACTTTTGCGGGTTGGGTCCACATTTCGTGTTGGTACTCGTTAAGCATATTGCCCCAGGTTGGGACCGGGGGCTGAATTCCGAAACCCAGGAAGGAGAGCGCCGACTCAATGATGATCACGTATCCCAGACCGAGGGTGGCGGATACGATGATCGGGGCCAGGGAATTAGGGATCATGTGGCGGAGAATGATGCCCAGGCTTCCCAAACCGAGCGCTTTGGCGGCTTCGGTGAATTCCTGGTTGCGCAGGGAAAGGACCATGCCGCGGATTAAGATGGAGGCGCTCATCCATCCGAAAACGGTCAGGATGATGGTGATGATCACCGCGCTGCTCCATTCCCTCGGTAAGCCGGGGATTCTTACGCCGCGCAGCAAGGCAGAGAAAGCCAGCAGCAAGGGTAAGAGGGGGATGGTGATCAAAAACTCAACGAAGCGCTGGATGACTTCATCTACCCAACCGCCGTAGTATCCTGAAAAAGCCCCAACCAGAACCCCGATCACCGTGGTGACGCTGGTGACGATAAAGGCAACCGCAAGCGAAATCTGCCCGGCGTATAACAAACGGGTAAACACATCCCGGCCGACGTTATCTGTACCCATCAGGTGTTGGGAAGAAGGAGGGTCATTGCGTAAGATCATGCCGTTTTCATCGCGCAAAATATCGCGCACGGGATGATAAGGGGCATACAACGGCGCCAGGAAGCAGGCCAGAGCGATGAAGGTGATGGTAAACATGCCAGCCACGGCCAATTTATGCTTGCGAAAGCGCTTCCAAATAACCTTCCAGGGTGATTCTTCTGCAACTGTGGATAGGGTTTCACTCTCGAGTGAGACGACATTTGCCATTTTGCGGACTCCTTAAGGTCCAGGATATGTATCCTACGAAAAGCGGATGCGCGGATCAACGATGGTGTAAACGATGTCTCTGACCAAGGTGGCGATCACAACCAGCACGGCGACGATGAAGAGATAGGCCATCACAACCGGCCAGTCGCTTTGCGCCAGGGCGTCAAAATATAAGCGGCCCATACCCGGATAGCTGAATATGGTCTCAGTAAGGATAGCGCCGCTGAAGATAGCGGCGATGTCAAAGACCAGAATGCTTATCACAGGGATCAACGCATTTCGCAGGGCATGTTTGATGATCACGATCCGTTCGAAGAGCCCTTTGGCGCGGGCTGTGCGCACGTAATCCTGGCGTAAGACCTCCAGCATCGAGGAGCGCGAATAGCGGCTCCAGCCGGCCATATACAGCAGGGCCAACATGATAGCCGGCATGATGAGATGCACGCCTCGATCTACAAGGCTGCCGGGTGTGACACTCATTAAATCCAGGAAGCTGCCCGGCGGCGCCTCGCGCACTGATACAACACCCGTAGAGGGCATGAAAGGCAGCCCCCACAGCTTAAACTGGTATGTGAATGTCAGGATCAACATCAACCCGAACCAGAAGAGGGGCATGGCGGAACCGAAGAAGGAGAAGGTGGTGGCCACGTAGTCCATCTTGCTGTATTGATGCACCGCCGAGTAAATGCCGATAGGTATGCCCACGATCAGGGATAATAAGATTGCGGTACTCATCAACAATATCGTGTTGCCCAGACGGCTCATGATCAGTTCTGAGACCGGCTGACTCGGGGCCAGCTTCCAGGAGAAGCCTAAATCCAGGCGCAGCATGCCCTGCGTGGGACCATGGAAACCAGCGTAGCTGCCCAATAAGCCTCCAGGGCCTGTGAGCCAGGACATCCTTGCCCAACGTCCCTCTTCCGGGCGGGGTAAGCCTTCCCCGGGAGGGAAGTTCCACGCTGTCCCTTCGTCTGTGTTAATAGTATACGGTCTACCATTTAGATCTTTGAGGATCACAGTATAGCGATCCTGAGAATCAACGAGCCCCCAGACTGCTACGTCTTCGGGAATTTCAGCGGTAGGTGGAGGATTGACTGCAATTTGCGTGGCCTGGAATTCATCTGGAGCGGTTTCCGCACCCCACACCCAGAGCGTGTAGCTGGGGTTGAGCAGCGCTACACCCGGGTCTGCCCAAAAGCGGAACTTATCAAATTCGTAATATTGCTCGCCGGTAGTGCGATCGATCTTGATGAGCGGCTCGCCATCGCGCCCGGTTTTGACTTGCGAATATTGGGCCAGGCCGACATAAACCCAGTCGGCGCCCAGCCAGTCATCGCCCAGCAGCCAGGTCAGGTAGCGCAAAGCCATGGGTTTATCCAAACCCAGGTAGGCTTCCAGGCGGGCGATGTCAGCTTCGCTGACCCGATCCTTGCTATCGACCGCCAGTTGCATCCCGGAAAGCGGCCCACCGGGGGCGAGGTTGAGTAAGGCATAGATGGCGAACGTCGATAGGAGCACGACGATCGACATTTGAAAGGCGCGGCGAATCAGATAAGCGGTCATCTCTCAACTACTCCTTCTACTTGGGGTTTTTTGAGCTGAGTTGGGCCCTGAACCTGAATTAGTCCATAATCTCCCACACGAGTGTTGAATAAAGGCGCGCAATCAGCGTTCATATTACTAATTCTACTAATAAAATGCCTGGAAGGTTCAAAATTAGGAGAAAATATAGCCAATAAATCGGGATAAAGTCTTGTTAAGCTGCAAATTATACCATGGGCGTTATTTCGCTCATGGTTTCCTAAATTAATCTTAATAAAATCAGTGCATTCATAATCATATTTATTGTTTTGTCCTCCCGATACCCACAGGGATTAGGCATTTAGTAAGCATGAGGAAGCTTATAGCCAACCAGGATTGAATACCTGGATCAACTATAGGGATCCCTCGTGCTTACTTGGGATGACACTTGTCCTCATTGTCATTCCGAACGAAGTGAGGAATCCCTGAGGCGCGAGAAGGTCTCGAGACATATAGGTAGGAGAGCCCAGGCTAAGCTGTAGGGATCCCTCGCTTGCGCTCGGGATGACACC
>Ga0114921_10001695_pt1 | contig 10230 bp, 8 predicted proteins | sample BentaG_FD_87016 | JGI IMG/M metagenome (GOLD analysis project Ga0114921, IMG submission 87016) | Deep subsurface microbial communities from South Atlantic Ocean to uncover new lineages of life (NeLLi) - Benguela_00093 metaG | ecosystem: Environmental > Aquatic > Marine > Oceanic > Sediment ...
AGCGAAGCGAAAGGGTCGCCGTCGCGACGAATAAGGAGCGACAAGTCTGGCGACGGGTTCGAGATGGTGAGAACCCCGGCCGGATTGAGCGAAGCGAAAGGAGGGGAGTGGAATGTATGATGTTGTGACTTTAGGAGAGGCAATGTTGAGGCTTTCACCGCCTAACTATATGAGGTTGGAGCAGACTGATAGTTTTGACGTTAATGTAGGTGGGTCAGAGTTGAATACTTCCGTGGGAGTGGCCAGATTCGGGATGAGGACGGCCTGGGTTACAAAACTGGTCAAGAGTCCTTTAGGAAGGATGGTGGCTAATAAGGCCAGAGAACATGGCATAGATACTTCTCATATAGTTTGGGTTGACGAAGGGAGAGTGGGAATATACTACCTGGAATTGGGTAGCACGCCCCGGGCGAGTAGAGTCATTTATGACCGTAAAGACTCAGCTGTAAGTAAACTTGGACCGGGTGAAGTAAACTGGCCCACCATTTTGAAGGGGACAAAGCTTTTTCTTACCAGTGGAATTACCGCTGCTCTGAGCCCAACTTGTCGAGAAGCTACAATCGAGGCTATAAACGAGGCAAAGAAGCAAGGCTGCAAAGTCTGTTTTGACATAAACTTTAGAGCGAAGTTGTGGTCGGCTGAGGAAGCGAAGAAGTGCCTCTCTAAGATATTGGATAAAGTTGATATCATTGTAACCACACAATTTGATACTGAGGAAGTTTTTGGCTATAAAGGTTCTTATGAGGATATAGCAAAGCAATTAAAAGATAAGTTTGGCTGTTCAGTGGTTGCCATTACTTTAAGAGAGGTGCGCACCGTTCTGACCGGTGGATGGACCAGCATTGCCCTGGCTGATAAACTCTATAAGGGCAAAAAGTACGATGTAGAAATAATTGATAGGGTCGGCGGTGGAGATGCATACACTGCTGGTTTCATTTATGGCTATCTAACAGGCGATGTGGAGAAGGCTGTTGCTTATGGAGACGCTCTGGCTGCATTGGAACATTCTGTTCCCGGCGATTTGAGCTGGTTTACAGAAGATGAAGTTAAGAAACAGATTAAAGCTGCTGGTTATAGAATTCAAAGATAGGAATTAGCCCCCTCACCCCAACCCTCTCTCCTTTGGGGAGAGGAATAAAAGGTAAGGGGAAGTGATATGATGGCAATTTTGGTAGGGAGGGTCGCTGTTCCGACGAATAAGGAGGAACGGGTTAGCGACGCCTGCGAGTCGGTGAGCAGGCAGGTCACCGACTGAAGCGAAGCGAAAGGAGGGTCGCTGTTCCGACGAATAAGGAGGAACGGGTTAGCGACGCCTGCGAGTCGGTGAGCAGGCAGGTCACCGACTGAAGCGAAGCGAAAGGAGGGGAGTTTATGGATAAGAAGTCGGAGCAACTTAAGCTTATGCTTGAGTGCGGAATTGTGCCTGTAATCAGAGCCCAATCTCCTGAACAGGCTATGAACATAGTCGATGCCATTAGGGAAGGCGGGATTAAAACTATTGAAATAACAATGACTGTTCCCAATGCTATTGGAGTGATGGAGAAAGTGGCGGGAAAGTTTGGAAAGGAAGTGCTTTTAGGAGCGGGCACTGTTCTCGATGGAGAAACAGCCAGGGCATCCATTCTTGCAGGTGCGGAATTTGTTGTAGCACCTTCGTTGAATGAAGAAGTCATCAAGATATGTAAGAGGTATACCAAAATTGCAATTCCGGGGGCGATGACGCCCACGGAAGTTGTCCATGCATGGGAGATGGGGGCAGACATTGTAAAAATCTTCCCTGCAGGGCAGTTAGGAGGTCCGAAGTATATTAAGGCGCTTAAAGGTCCCCTCCCGCACATTCTATTCCTTCCTACAGGGGGAGTAAATTTAGAGAATGCTGGCGAATTCATTAAGGCTGGTTCGTGTGCCATTGCCGTGGGGACAGCATTAGTTGATAAGAAGGCAGTAGCTGAGGGAAAGTTTGAAGTTCTGACTCAGAAAGCCAAGCAATTTCTGGAGGAAGTAAAGAAGGCAAGAGGATAAAAAATAACATCTTTCCAAAATTGTCTTTGAATCCTGTCCTTGCCTTAGTAAGGCAACAAAAATATTAACCCCTGTTAGTAGGAGATTGACAGGGGTTGATTTTTTCTATAGCTGGGGAAAACGCTGTCAAGGTAGTCGGGCTCGTCCCCGACCCCGAGGCAAAAGAGGACAAGTTTCGTCGGGCTCGTCCCCGACCCCGAGTAGCGATTGACCTGTAAGCGATTATATGTTATAATTCAAAAAATGCGGGGTAACTTTCTATGTTCAAAAAGATACTGATAACTCTTCTTTTGCTATCTATTTTCTCAATAAATAGTGTTCTTGGTCAGATTGCTTCTCGTGAGGAAGAAGACTTATACAATTTTGCTATGAGTCTCTATGGGGATGGAATGTACAAACTGGCAGCAGAGCAACTGGATAAATTTGAGAGAAATTACCCGGAAAGCAAGAAACTCCCTGAGGTGAGATTCTACAAGGCAGAAGCTCTGTTCAAGGAAAGAGATTATGTAGGGGCTTTTGTCGGGTATGGTAAGGTTATAAGTTCACATCCGGGGACAGACTTTGCTCTAAGAAGCGCCATTCGTCTGGCTGACTGTAGATATATGGCCAAGAATTACTCTGAAGCAATAAGACTCTATCAGGATTTCATCCGGAGATATCCTAAGAGCGACCTGGTGGCAGAAGCAAAATACTATACTGCTGAATGTTATTTCAATCAGGAAAAGTATGGAGAAGCTGTTTTAAGTTATGATGAGATTATCAAAAAATATCCCCAATTTAAACATATAGACTATGCTCACTATTCCAAAGGTTTCTCTTACTTTAAGCAAGAAAAATATTCTCAAGGTTTTCTTGAATTCTCCAAAGTGGTTAAATCTTTTCCAAAAAGTAGTATTGCTGATGCGAGCCAATTTTTTATGGCAGAATGTCGATATTACCATGGGAATTATAAATTAGCTATACCTGAATACAAAAAATTGTTTAATAACTATCCCCAATCCACATATCTTCCTCAAGCCCAGTTTAAGATTGGAGAATCTCTCCTCGAACAGAAAAAGTTCTCTTTGGCCAGACAAGCGTATCAGAAAGTATTGACTATTACCGAATCTGGTGACCTGCGAGGAGCTGCATTGTATCAAATCGGCGAGTCGTTCTACCGGGAAGGGGAATACCCTGAAGCAATTACCGCTTATCAGGAAGTCATTAAGGTCTATCCTCGTTCCAAACAGGCAGTGAAGGCTCATCAGTCTATTGGCTGGAGCTACCTGAAGCAGGGAAAGTTTGCTGAAGCCAGGAAGGCTTTTTCAGAAATGATAACTAAGTATCCCCAATCTGGACTGGTCACCTCGGCGCACTATATGATTGGCAATCTGTTCTATTATGAGAAAAAGTATGATGATGCAATTGAAGAATATGAAGTATTAACGGAAAATTTTCCCACAAGCAAGCTGGCTGATGACGCTGTCTACTGGAAAGGCTGGTGTTACTATAAGAAAGGCCGATATGACGATGCCATTTATACTTTTAGAGAAGTTGAAAAGAAGTACCCCGATAGCAAATTGATAGTGAAAGCAAAGTTCCAGATTGCGGAATCTCTGTTTCGAAAGAGAGATTTTGATTTTGCAGGGAAGGTTTACCAGGAAGTTATTGACCGTTATCCCCGGAGCAGGCTGGTTGATGATGCCTATTTTGGTTGGGGAAGGTCTTCTTACGAAAAGGGTGATTTCGTTTCTGCTCTCCAGTCTTATCGGGCAATCATTACCGCCTATCCCAAAAGTGACCTCGCTCCCCAGTCGCAGATGGAAATAGGAAATTGTCTTTTAAGCCAGAAAAAGTATAATGCAGCACATAATGCCTATAACCTTGCTCTCAGGAACTATCCCAAAAGCGGTATTGAACACCGAATAAGATTCCACATTGGTCTGGCTTACTATAAAGAAGATAAATATGAAAAGGCAATTGAAGCTCTTAGCAGTTTAAGGGAGAAATTCAAAGACAGTGATGTCATTGACAGAGCTCTCTATTATATTGGCTGGTCGTACTTCAAGCAGAAAAAATATGACGAAGCAGTTATCCACTTTAACAGCGTAGTTGTCAATTACCCTGAAAGTAGCGTTGCGGCAGATTCTTTATTTAGAATTGGAGACGCACTTTATAATCAAAAGCAATACGAGCAGGCAATAAAGAATTATCAGAAGGTCATCGATGAGTATCCTCAAAAAGAGATAGCGGAGTTTGCCTATTATGCTGTTGGCTGGAGTTACCACGCTCAAGGTGAGGAGGATAAGGCAATCAAGGTCTATAAAGATTTTGTTGAGAAGTATCCGAAGAGTCGTTTGAACGTAGAAGTGAGGTATCGCCTTGCAGAATATTATTATAGCGGAGATAATTTTGACGAAGCAGCAAAGATTTACCGCTCGATAGTGGAGAACTTTCCTAACTCACCTCTTGCCGACGATTCCAGTTATTGGTTGGCCTGGAGCTACTACAGGGCTGGCAATTATGATGGAGCAGCCAATACTTACAGGAGGCTAATAACGAGCTATCCTGATAGCGACTTTGCCAGTGAAGCTCAGTTCCGCATTGGAGGATGCTACTTTGTACAAGAGAAATATGCTAAAGCAATAGCAGCATATGAGAAAAAGATAGCCAAAACTCCGGAAGATACTTTTTCCAGTGAGTCCCAGTATAAAATTGGAGAGAGTTATGAGAAGATGGGTAGCAAGGACCTTGCACAGGAGGCTTTTCAGAAAACACTCCAGAAGTATCCCCAGTCAATAGCTGCAGCCAGAGTCCACTTGAGGGATGGAATTTTATATGAACAAAAGAAAAAATACAAGAAGGCAACAGAGAAATATAAATTGGCTACAAATTTAGCCCGCAATGAAGTAGGAGCAGAGGCACAGAAGAGGATAGGTGACTGCTACTATTTCCGGAAAGATTACCGTAATGCTATGGTTGAATATTTGAAGGTGGTATATCTTTATAGCAAACACCCATACTTTGCTGCCCCTGCGCAATATATGGCTGGAGAATGTAATGGGAAACAGAGGTTCTGGGAGGAGGCGAGGAAAGCCTACAGGAAGGTCATCGAGAATTATCCGGAAAGCGAGTGGGCGAAGAAAGCACAAATAGAGCTGGAGAGAATAGCCGGTAAATAGTATGCCGACAAGAAAAGTTATCTTTTTCATAGGAATCTTAATTTTTCTCTTTTTATGGAATCCCTATGCGTACGCTGAAGCAGAGAAACCAACTGAGGAGAAGCCTGCCTTCGAGCTACCGGAAGTGGTAATTATTGGCGAAGACCAGTCCAGAGTCACTATAGGTGGTGAAAGGGAACCACTCATCGATCAACCCTTTTTGAGAAAGGTCGAACTTGGTCTGGAACCTATGGAAAAAATCTCTCCCCTATCCTTTCTTCCTCAGAGGAAGGAGAACATTACTGAATTCAGTTTTGCCTATGGAAGTTTCAACACTTTAAAGACTAACCTCAGTCACGGCAGACAAATTAAGGATAAAGGTTACTATCTCTTTGGTATAGGAAAATATAAGACAGATGGAGAATTTCTTGGCAGGCGTTATAACCAGGATAACGCATTTTTGGAATTGGGATTCAAACCTGCTGAGAAGCTTGATTTGAAAATTGCTACTTCTGGCATCCTGAAAGATTATCGCCTGTCCAATTCTACCATTACTCAAAAGGCAGACCTATTCAATGTGGAATTGGGAGTGGAGGGGAGAATAGGAGAAGGAAGCAGCCTGGGATGCCAGTTCTTTGGTCAAATAGCAAACTTAAAGAATAGTGATAAAGCCAAAAGTGAGATAGGAGGAGCCAGGTTACAGGCGAGGATTGGTGTAAGAGAAAGGAACTTATTGAACCTGGAGGCTCAACTTTATCAGGAGCGGCTTAAATTGGGTGGTAATAGGAGGCGTTACTTAATTAGTTTCATTTCTCTGAGTGATGAATTTCTTTTTTTTGATAGACTATGGGTTGACCTGGGAATGGAATACAAACAGAAGAGTAAGCCCCTTACCTCCTTTCTCTATCCTACAGCCAGACTCTCTTATCAGTTGATTCCCAATTTTAACCTCTGGGTAAAATATAAACCAGAGATGACAGTTCCTCTCTTCGATGAACTTTATATAGACAATGACTATACAGAAGTTAATTTAGATATTCTTCCCCAGAAAAGAAGATTTTCCCTCGAGGAAGGAATGGAGTATAAGCTCAGCCAGAACCTCTCTGGCAACATCTCCTTCTTTCAAAGGAGATTTAGAAATTTCATTGCTCTCTCCGATGATGGCACGATAGGAAGTTGGCAAAATATCTCCAACGTATTCTCAGAAGGTGTGGAAGCATCCTTTGTTTACGACTTGGCAGACTTTAGTCTGCGTGAAGGAGTAGCAGACTTTAGTCTGCGTTTGAAATATGTATACGAGAGAACAGAGGACGAAGACCGACCGGATGAGAAAGTGCCATATAGACCCATACATTCGCTCAAAATTTCGTCACGCTATTCTTATGGACTTTTAGGAATAGACTTATCAGTTCTAATGCAGAGCAAAAGATATTACAATCGCTCTCAATCTTTACCCTTCTACTGGACGCTGGAAGCGGGAATCTCCTGTCGCATAACAAAGCAGTTTCTTCTCTTTCTTCAAGGAGAGAATTTACTGCAGGAGAAGTATGCAGAGAGGTTCAATTATCCACTTGACCATAGCAAATTTTCTGGAGGATTGAAACTAAAATTCTAATTAGCAAAAATCGATTGTAGTGTAGCCCTTCATGGGCGTAATTTTTACCCCGTTGTAATGGGGTTTACGGGCATAAAGCCCTACACTACCAAGACCATTACGGGCACGAAGTCCTAATTCGACTTAAAAAGGAGGCTAAAATGCTGAACTATTTTTTACGCGGGGGAATAATGATGTATCCTCTTTTTATTGCTTCGGTTTTGGCTCTGGCGATAATTATCAACAAGTTTCATGTTTTTTCTCAAGTAAGAGCTGGCGAGAGGAATCTAATGGCTAAAATCAAAGAGTTGGTGAATCAAAAGATGGTTGAGCAAGCAGTTACTTTCTGTAAGAATTCCGAGGGACCTGTTCCTTCTATATTGAAGGCTGGCTTGAACCAATATGGTAAAGGACAAAAAGCAATGGAAGATGCATTTGAAACGCAAGCTTCAGAAGAGGTTCCGCGCGTGGAAAGCTATCTGCCTGTTTTGGCCACGATTGCAGCAGTGTCTACTTTAATGGGGTTTACTGGCACAGTTATAGGGATGATTCGTGCTTTCGATTCCATTGCTGCTGCCAGCGCCACTTCCCCGGCAATTATAGCCTCAGGCATTTCCGAAGCGCTGATTACTACTGCCACAGGGTTACTCATTGCTATTCCCACACTTCTCTTCTATCGATATTTTGTCCATCGTGTAGATAGGTTTGTTTCTGAGATTGAAAGATACTGTAAAGAATTGATTAAAATTTTATTTCCCAGATAGGTCGGTCACCCTTTGGAGTAGTGAAGCAAAGCTTTCGCTTTGCTGCTACAAAAGACTGTTCAACCAGATAAGGAGGCAAAAAAATGCAATTCAGAAGGCCAAGAACTCTTAGCACGCGTCTCGATGTTGCACCAATGGCTGATGTTGTCTTTCTACTGCTAATCTTCTTTATGCTATCTACCTCTTTCGTGGTTCAGCCGGGTATCCAGATTAGATTACCCAAGGCGGTTACCTCTGAAATTCAGTTGAAAAAAGACCTTATCTTAACGATTACTGCTGAGAACATACTCTTTTTAAACGAAGAGCTAATTACTCTGGATGAGCTGGGTGAAGCACTGCAGGCTGCTTTTGCTCAGAGGAAAGATAGAATATTAATTATTAAAGCTGACCAGGAAGTTAAACATGGTATGGTGGTGCAGGCAATGGATATTGCAAAACTGAATGGAGCTGATAGATTAGTAATTGCCACAGAACCAAAATTGTTATGAGTTTCAGGAGAGAGGAATGTTTGGAGACCGCAATTTCAGGCTTTCACTACTTATTTCTTTTATCTTCCATTTGTTAATGTTGATATATATTCCTATAACCCAGCGCCATAGACCTCCAGTTAGGTTTGTGGAAGTCTCTTTAATTTCATTTCCAGCGGTAAAACCCAGTGAACCAGGTTACCCAGAGTCTTTAGCTTTTGCTCGACCGAGGACTGATGTCAGTCCTGCTCCTGGAGTCGATGTGTGGACACCGGGAGAGGGAGAGCCATTGGCAATTTTAGGACCGGAAACGAAGATTACTCTAACAGAAATCCCGGCACCTGAGCCCGAAATGGGAGAGAAGATATCGATGCTCCCGGGCGAAGATAGGTTCACCATGGAGGGAGTCAAAATTACGCCCGGACTTCATGATAGAGGGTCCATTTTTGTGGGAAAGGGTGAAGCTCGAGATTTCGCTATAACTGGTCCAGTCTCTCGTAGAGGAATTGTCCGACGAGTCTATCCACAATATCCCAGGTGGGCAGAAGAGGCAGGAGTGAGTGGAGAGGTTCGCTTAAAGTTCTGGGTCTTGCCTGATGGATTAGTCAATAAAGTAGAGGTAACGCAAACTACAGGGTATCCTGACCTGGACCAGATTGCCAGCCAGGCAATGAAGAAGTGGCTCTTTGAGCCCCTCTCCCCCCAGGAGAAGCAGATAGTCCAGTGGGGAACAATCACTCTCAAATTCAAACTGGAATAACTGCTGCACAAATTGAATTTGTGCCTACAACGGTTTTGTACAACAATTGTAGGCACGGTTTCAACCGTGCGAAATATGGTGGGCGTTCCGGAAGGATATGTCTTATGATTGAGGGAAGAATCTTATTATTTGGTGATGACCCCAAAATTGCTCAAGGATTAAAGAAAACCCTGGAGAAGAAGGCTTTTACACTTTACCAGGTTAAGGAAAAGACCGGTGTTAAAGAAAAAATTCTGGAATTTGAACCAGAACTGATTATTCTAAATTTTATTTCCTTACCTGAAGATAATTTTAAAATCTGTGAGGATATTAAACAGGATAGAAATTTCAGGAACATTCCAGTGGTTCTCATCGCCAATATTTCCAAAAAGAAGGATTTAATTAGAGCCCTGGAAATTGGTGCTGATGACTATCTGGCGAAATCTCTCGATTTCGATATTTTCTTAGCCAGATTGAGGACAATTTTACGCAGAATAAGTTACAGAGAAGAACCTGAGGAAATCTTAAGGTGTAAAGATATTGTAATCAATTTAACCACCAGAACTCTTCTGGTAAAGGAGAAACCTGTCAAATTAACTCCAAAGGAGTTTGCCCTTCTTTACACTCTGATGAAAAAGAGAGGAAGGGCCTTAGAAAGAAGATATTTGATGAAGAGTGTCTGGGACGAGAAGTATCTTGGAGACCCGCGCACAATAAACAAGCATATTGAAACCCTCCGCAAGAAATTGGGCCCTGGAGCCAGCCGACACATCAAAACGGTTGAGAAAGTAGGCTATATGTTTAGGGCCTAAAATTCCCCAATTCTAACCTTCCAAACTACCGACCTAATCTTGGTTGTGCACTATTAAAACCGTACCTACAGGGAATAATTGTAGGCACAGATTTCCCGATTGAAAATCGGGATGCAAACCTGTTTTTGCACGGTTGAAACCGTGCCTACAAATTCTCCTACCCACCTGAAATTTCGCCGGAATTTCGCTTTAATTTCCAGTAATATAGGGTAAGCTTATAGCGGGTCTTATGGTCGCAAAAAGACCTATTTATTTATGGGACTTTAGGGTGACATAGTGGCATTTAGATCCCGCTATTTTTGACAAGAGAAAGATTAGAGAAGTAAAAAAGGAGCTGTATAATATTGAATTCTGTCATGACGATAGTATATGTCAGTGTATGGCTTCAGTTGAAGTTTCCAGTGGAAGCCCGGGCGGTGCAAGGGGTAAAGCTTAAAACTGCCCGGGTTTTTCTTTTAAAGAACTATAATTAAATTGGTATTTTCAGCCGAGTCTCGTGACTCGGTTTTTTTTGTCCAAAAGTGAGAAGTGACACTGCTCACTTTTCAAAACTAAAGGAAAGGAGATGAGAAAGAATGTGCAAACGAGAAAGACTGAGGATTGGTTTGCTCAAGATTGGAGAGATAGCCAGGGAGGCAGGGGTTCTTCGCTCCACTATCAGGTATTACACAGAGATGGGACTTCTCGCGGTA
>Ga0114921_10001696_pt1 | contig 10229 bp, 8 predicted proteins | sample BentaG_FD_87016 | JGI IMG/M metagenome (GOLD analysis project Ga0114921, IMG submission 87016) | Deep subsurface microbial communities from South Atlantic Ocean to uncover new lineages of life (NeLLi) - Benguela_00093 metaG | ecosystem: Environmental > Aquatic > Marine > Oceanic > Sediment ...
GAGGATGTTTGTGCCCTAGGCAATTTGGTCCGCCAAGTTTGCCTGAAGGTGTTTCAAACCCGAGAGCTTCAAGTGTGAAAGGAGGGAAAAAGATGTGGGGAGGGTATGAGATTTTACAAGGTGCTATTGATATGCATATTCATTCTAACCCGGATATAGTAAAGCGTCCACAGGATGAATATGAGATAGCCATTCAAGCCCGGGAAGTAGGGTATAGGGCTATCGTATTAAAGCAGGCCACATTTTACAATGCTGGGACGGCAGCTGCCTTGGTGCGTTTGGTTCCCGGTATTGAAATCGGCACGGGGATTGTCCTGAATCATTGGGTGGGAGGGCTGAATCCTGAGGCCGTTTTTTGCGCCCTCACCCTGGGAGCCAACATTGTTTGGATGCCCACCTACCACTCCGCATTCCATCTTCAAGTTATGGGAAGAGCTTTGCCCAAGTCAGCTCCAGCGGAGTTGCAGGAGCGGACGGTACAGGGAATTCATATCTCTCGGGATGGGAAACTTTTACCTCAAGTGGAAGAGATTTGCGAGATGATCGCCGCCAAAGATGCGGTTCTGGCTACAGGCCACCTCAATATGGAAGAGATCGAGCTATTGGTGGATGCAGCCATCAAGAAAAAGGTTGAAAAGATATTGGTTACTCACGCCGAGGTCTATTGCCCACGATTATCGGTTGAACAGCAGGCTAAACTGGCCAGAATGGGCGCATTCATCGAGCATAGTTTTTCAGCCTGTATGCCCGATATGCAGGCGAAATTTCCGTGCACACCTGAGATGATTGTGGAGGGAATCAGGCGTACAGGAGCGGATCGGTGCGTGATGTCTACAGATCTAGGGCAGATGTTCAACCCCCATCCCATTGAAGGAATGCGAATGTATGTACAAACCCTTCTCCGTTTAGGCATCAAGGAAGGGGATATCGTTCTCATGCTGAAGAAGAACCCAGCAGACCTTTTAGGTATTTAGGCATTGCCCGGAAAAATCGCCCATTAATGCCACTGCGGTATCTTAACTGAGTAACCGGATTATCTGTCTTATATCTTCAACCTCTTCCAAGTTAAGAGTTAGTTGGATTGCTCTTTCAATACTCTTTTGAGGGATAGACTTTGCCGAATACGAGGCGCAGTCCCTAAATTTTTCAACGAGGTCATTCATTGTCAATGGATTTTTGGGGTTGCCTTTGGGAATATCCATCCGCTTTGAGTAGGCCTTCCCATCCATTGTCTTTATCTCAACGATCGCCGGATCTAAGCCCCTCTGCGTCGTAAGCTCGGCCATTAACCGGGGCTCCACTCTTTGAGCAACTTGCAAAGTTATCTCGTCAGTGAACGCCTCTGGGGACAAATCGCCTAGACACACCTTTCTATGAACCACGGCTCTGGCGACTGTGTACGGTAAGCTGAATTGAGCATCGACGGCTACTTGAGGTCTTCGCTTTATCTCTACAGGCTCACAAACAACGTGTTGGCTATCCTCACCCATAGAAACCACGATTTTATCTACCATTTCTGGCTTAATGTTATACTGGCTGACTAGTTCCAGCGTAGCGCCAATAGCGTTATGCGTTAATCCACATGATGGGTAAGGTTTAAAGGCGAGATTACACACCTCAAAGCTTTTGCCTAATTCAAAGGTCAGAGCGGTAGGGTCGTATTTCCCACGGTGGTAGACATTGAATAGCCCGTATTTACCCTCTAGGCTACTTCGGGCCCCGGTGTAACCCTTTTCGGCTAATAATGATGAGAGGACAGCTGCTTTAGCCGCGAAGCCTGGTTGCATCCGCTTGCTGAGAGCTCCATCACGCATACATTGTGCATTGCCTGCCGCTTGGCTATAGACGATGCCTAAAGCGTTTATCATTTTGTTCTCGTCCAATCCTAGTATCTTTCCACAAGCAGCAGTGGAACCAAAAGCTCCATATACAGAGGTGTTGTGCCAGCCGTGTGTTGCCGGCATTAATCCAACGCTAATTCCCAGCCGACACATCAGGTCGATACCCAAAGCAATAGCGGTGATGAACTCTTTTCCTGTTATTTTCCCTCGTCGCTCAGCAATAGCCAGCGACGCTGGGATCGCTGAAACCCCAGCGTGGATCGCTGTCAGACTGTGATAGTCGTCATAGTCGCAGGCATGAGCCATGGTAGCATTTACCAGGGCTGCATTAAGCGATGGTACCTTACCCCCATACACAATTATTGTACTTTCCTTTTTCCCTCCCCAATCGCATACCAATTCTTGTACCACTTTGATACCATTGCTTGTGCTTCCTGCAAGAGTCGTAGCTAAAGTATCTAGTATGTCTTTCTTGGTAGCCTCTACAGCCTCAGCGGGCAAATCTTCATATCTAATACTTACTACATTTCTCACCAACGCAAAAACAACATCTTGCTTTCTATCTCTTTCCATCTATCTTTCCTTTTGAATCTATCCTTTATCATGGGTCAACAACTGCCACCACGTGTAGTACCCCTTTGGCTGAGCCTCCTTACCCTGCGCCTAACGGTGGCAGGGCTTACGTTAAGCTGCTTAGCCAGTGCCTTGCTGCTCTGCCGGGCATCCTTCCCTAGTAGCTGGGTTAACTGTTCATCTAATGCGTCTGACTTGCCTGTCTTCAAATTTTAACCAATTATACTTGATTTTGCAACCATTTGAGGTAAAACGATTGACATTCGTGCAGATTACGATACCATTTATTAACATATGGGTTGGGGTGCTCCCATTTTTAGTACTACCTATAATGAGAGAGTTCCTGTAGAGTATCGGACTGCTGCCCCAAGGGGGAGCAGCTGCCTAGTTGCAGATCCTTGGCTCTAATGCTACAATCATCTTTGATAGTGGCGGTTTGGTTAGATAGTTAGACTGAAAGCCAGTTCGAAGGTTCTGTCTATTGTCCAGTACCGCCCACCACAGATATAGATGGTTCTTTTGTTGCCTAACATGGTGATAGGGTAAGGGCGTAAGGATAACGTTAATCGGAGAATACTGCTAAGGAGGGTTTTATGGCAAACAATGAGGATTTTGTTGAAATCGTAGGTCAACGGGTAGATGACTTAGTGAACATGGACGTACCAGCACGGAATGCAACTCGCATTCTTTATCCGCTGGCACGGGAAAAAATTCGGGGGCCCTTATGCTTAACCGCAGCCAAGCTTCTGCGAGAAAGGACGCACCAGGGGGAGGTGGTCTTCATAGCTACCGGTTTCCCGGATAGACCTCATATAAATATTACTGTTGCTGAAACTGACGGGCCACTTGGAGCGGCAGCTTTAGCCAGAGCGTTACACTGGGGGCTTCGTGCTGTGCCCGTCATTCTGGTGGAGGAGCAGCTTGTAGCCAGCATGAGCTGTGTAACCGGAGCGGCTGGGTTTAGGGTGTTACCCTCACCAGAGGAGGCTATCGCTGCAATAAGTTCCTTTTCCGCCCTCCATGCAGCCGCGGTAATTAGCTTTCCGAATGATGTCGCAAAGGCAAAAGAAAGAGCGCAAGAACTCATTGAGAAATACAAACCTACTGGTGTAGTAGTTATAGAAAAAGCGGGTATGAACGAGAAAGGGGTCTGCCACGGTTCCCGTGGGGATAGTAACGACGCTATAGCCAAAATTGATTACCTCGTGTTAGAGGCAATAAAGGAAAAAATCACGACTATTGGCATTGGTGACGGCGGTAACGAGTTGGGTATGGGGGTAATACAAGAGGAACTCAAAAAAACCTCTATACCTTATATGGCAAAATGTAATTGTGGCTGTGGAGGAGGAATTGCTCCGGCAACACGTACCGATGTCTTGATTACAGCAGCTGTCTCCAATTGGGGTGCCTATGGTATCGCAGCTTGCCTGGCTCTCCTTCTGAAGAGACCAGAGGTTTTTCACGATGCTCTGGCAGAAGAAGCAATGCTACAAGAAGCAGCTCGGGTATCCTTTATTGATGGCGCAACTGGTTATGTCATGCCTCCCGCCGCTGATGGCCTTAGGTCTGCTGTACATCAGGCTTTCGTGACCCTACTTAGGGAAATAGTAGTGCAAGGTTTAGGATTTATGGAGAAAGGGGCAATATATATGAGAAGTGTACCCAAGAAAGGGGGTTAGTAAATATGAGGTAAACGATTTACATGAAGGGACAGGTGGAAGACGGAAGATACGTTACTAGTTGGGTCATTAAGTTCTTAAGAGAGGTGTAGAGATGAAGAATCAAGGTGCGACGACTATTGAGCAAGAATTTATCGCTACCCATCCAAAGTGTCAGGAATGTTACCGTCGGCTAAAGGAATTGATACCTAGCGGTGTTTCACATGATGCTCGTTATATGACACCATTCCCTTTGTTTCTGGCGAGGGGCGAGGGTTCCAAAGTTTGGGATGTTGATGGTAACGAATACATTGATTATCATCCTGGGATGGTTAACCAGCTACTTGGCCACCGGCATCCAGCTATAGTAGCGGCATTAACGGAGCAGCTAAGTAAAGGCCTGGAGTTTGGTGCCTGTGATGAGCTGGAAATACAGGCAGCAGAATTGATCATCGAGATGGTTCCCTGCGCTGAGCAGGTAAGGTTCACCTGCAGCGGTGCTGAAGCAAACGAGTTGGCTATACGCTTAGCACGAGCCTACACAGATAAAAGCAAGATTATTAGGTTTCGTGGGCACTGGCACGGTGGTTTTAACGAGGGGCTCGCTGCAGTAGCGGTTCCTTTTGATGTACCATACTCGGCAGGTCTTACAGAAGATGCTTTTAGTAATCTCTTACTAGCTGACCACAACAGCATTGAGGACGTCCGGAGATTTGCTGAGCGCGGCGACGTCGCTGGCCTTCTCTTGGAATCAATGGGAGCACACACTGTGGTTATGCCATACCGGCCGGGCTTCCTTGAAGAGGTGCGTCAAATTACTAAGGAAAAGGGGATTGTCCTTATCAGTGACGAGGTTTTCACTAACTTCAGGTTCGCTCCGGGCGGTGCTCAAGAGGTCACCGGGATTATTCCTGATCTGGTCACTTTAGGCAAGCCTCTGGGTGCTGGCATGCCTGTGTCAGGGGTCGCCGGGAAGAAGGACATCATGCAGAAACTAGCTTTTACCGGAGACTCAGAGTATGATCGCCACCATCGTGTCAGATGGCAGGGCACGCATAGTGGTAGCCCCATTGCACTCGCTGCTACTGTTGCCAACCTAGAGGTTCTCAAGACAGGAGAGGTACAGGCTCAGATGAATAGGCACGGCGCTATGCTAAGAAAAGGTTTGAATGAGCAGATAAAACAGCATAACATTCCCGGTTGTGTTTATGGTCATTATTCAGCGAATCGCATTTTCCTTAATCACAATTGCCCTTACCTTGATAAATGCAACCGTGAACCTTGTATTAACCCTGACCACGAGTTCCTTGATAAAGGCATGCCCAATTCGTTGCGAAATCCATTTCGTCTGGCGATGTTCCTAAATGGCATTAATAATCCAACCGGGGGAGGATGGCTAATAAATACCGGGGCAATGACCGATGAAGACATAGAGAAGACCGTGGAAGCTTTTGACCGGTCGCTGGCGAGACTTAAAGTAGAGAAGATATTGTGATTCGCAGTTTCCCCCGTTATCTGCACAAGTTTAGCGCATTGCAGGCGAGAGAAACAGCAGCGGTGCGGGTGCTCAATTTAGGTAAGCCCTGTGGGTTGATAGCTAAGATAAGAAATAAATAGAAGTTCATGCAGCATCTCGTGGACAAAATGGAGGGAGGTTAAACATGGAAATTTTCAGACGCTTGGGTCTGGATGTAAAACCGATTATTAACGCAGCCGGACATGTCACAATGTATTGTGGCGCTACGATGCCACAGGAAGTAGTAGATGCAATGTCCGAGGTAGCTCACACGCCAGTACGTATGGATGAGCTTCAAGCCGCCGCCAGCAAGGTTATAGCTAAGATAACTGGTGCTGAAGCAGGCTATGTTACCTGCGGATGTTCGGCGGCTATCACAGCGGGCACTGCCGCCTGTCTAACAGGCTACGACGTTGATCGCATAAATCGCCTACCAGATACTTCTGGTATGCCTAATGAAGTCCTCATAGCAGCCTCTCAGCGTTGCGGATATGACCATGCCATCCGTGCTGCCGGTGCCAAGATAGTGAACGTTGGTATGACGAGTACTCCATTACCTGCTGGGCAAATTTACCAGACTTTGGCTGAAGACTACGAAGTCGCTATCACAGAGCGTACCGTGGCTATCGCCTACTTATACTTCGGAGGAGGTATCCCTCCCCTGGAGGAAGTCGTCCGTATAGGCAAAAAGTATAACATACCGATAATCTTAGACGCTGCCAATCAGGCACCGCCAGTAGAGAATCTGCGCAAGTTTATTTCTATGGCTGTTGATTTAGTGGCCATGAGTGGAGGTAAAGGGATTCGTGGACCGCAGGCGAGTGGTCTCTTATTCGGGAAGCGTGACTTAATTGCTGCTGCCGCCTTGAACTATTTTACCCCAGGCTTTGGGGCTGGATACGTTTCCTATGAGCAATGGGCTCCTCCACCGTCGCTCGTTCCCAAAGAAAAGCTGCGAGGTGTACCTCATCACCCTATTGGTCGAGGACTGAAAGTGAGCAAGGAAGCAGTCATCGGTCTACTCACTGCTCTTCAGATTTTCGCTGATGAAGAGAGAAATGCCAGGGAAATGAGAAAGCTCAGGCTACTGCTGGAGCCAATTGTAGAACGCCTCCAGGGAATCTCTGGCATGGAGGTAGAGAGAAGTGAGAGGCCTCCCGGTGGCTTCCCAGTCCTTAATATAAGAATAGACAGGTTAAAGGTAGGCCAGAGTGCTGCTGAGATATTGCAACGTTTGAGGAAGGGCGAGCCTCCTATCTACTTTTTTGCAAGGGGAGTAGAAGTCACAGGCGAATTTACTATCATCTCTTGCAGCCTGAACGAAGAACAAGCAAATATAGTGGCCGAGCGGTTGTACGCGGCCGTCACTGGATGACTGGGGGAAAGATAAACGTAATACGCCAAAACTACTTGCCCGTTGATCCGGCTGCTTGCAAGTGGTAGTAATCAGCTTGAAAAAAACTATGGAAGAGTTGAACTCCATTCTGTTCGGGTTAAGCCCGAAGAGGTCTTCACATGTTTTCGCCTACGCAAAGAAAATAAAGATATGATAAGAACTGTTTAAGAACTGATTGAGATGGTACGTCCTATAGTTAGAACTAAAGCCAATTGGTGCATTGCTTCGTTATGGTTGGCAGCCATAGTGACGATGCTGTCCAGGCTTATATAGAAGTGTATAAAGGAACATATACTTAGAAAGGAGGAATATTGTGGCTAAAATTCTGATGGGTCCCCAAGCACTGATTTACCCACTGCCACCACTCTTAGTCGGGGCAAATGTTTATGATAAACCAAATTTTATGACGGTTGCCTGGGGTGGTATTGCTAATGGCGAGCCCCCAATGATTTCGGTAGCTATACGGCATCACCGGTATACCCACAAGGGCATCTGTCAGAACTTAACCTTTTCCGTCAATGTACCTTCCACTGATCTCGTAAAGGAAGTTGATTACTGCGGCCTTGTATCTGGGACTAAAGTTAATAAAGCAGAGGTCTGTCAGTTCAAGGTGTTTTACGGCAAATTAAATAATGCTCCGCTTATTGAACAATGCCCTATCAATCTAGAATGTAAGGTGGTACATATCCTGGATTTAGGGAGTCATTCACTAATTATTGGTAGAATTGAGGAAACCCATATCTCCAATACTTGTCTCACCAATGGAGAGCCAGATGTTAATAAGATTAAACCCTTTCTCTACACTTACCAAGACCGCGAATATTTCGCTTTTGGGCAGGTAGTAGCTAAAGCATTCAGTATTGGCGAAGAACTAAAAGAAGCGTAGGCTGTTTTAGTAGGAGACTGTGGTTCCCTGATAAAATTTAGCATCAGCCCCCAGGCTGGCTTGAGCTCCACGGCTGACATCCCCGCCAGCTGCGGGCTGGGCACATCCTCTAGCTTCACCATAGCACTACTCAATGCCCTTCATGCCTACAACAAAGATTTCGTAACCCAAAAGCAATTGGCTGAAGAGGCATGCTATATCAAAATAGATGCCCTCGGCGAGCCTATAGGCAAGCAGGACCAATAAATCGCTGCCTTTGGCGGTCTGACCTGTCTCACCTTCGGCGAAAATGAAGGCAGCCATCTGGCAGCATGGCTGTCTCTAGATGCTGGAATACTATGGGCACGAGAGGGTTTGCACGGACGAAGACAGACATAAAGGTCTAACTCCTTACGCAAAGCTACATTAACACTTCTAAAGCCTGAGCCTATCGGTGTAGTAACTGGCCCCTTAAGAGCAACCTTATTTTTCCTGATGGATTCAAGTACATTATGAGGAAGGGATGTACCAAACCTATCCAGAACCTCAGCACCAGCATAAACCACATCCCAACTGAAAACGACTTTAGTAGCTTCCAAAACCCGTTTAGTCGACTCAACAATTTCAGGCCCACTCCCATCACCAGGTATGAGTGTAACATGGTAAGCCATATCTGCCTCGCTTCACTATGTTACTATGAGATTATAATTTAAAATCACCGTACTTTTGAATATAGGGGATAAGTCCGCCTTCATCAAGGATATGGAGCATGACTTCAGGAATTTGACCAAAGGTCAGCTGATTACCATTAATTATATCCCTAACTGAGCTGGCTGCCAAATCTATCTCCAGCTCATCCCCATCGTTGATTAGAGCTGTATCGCATATCAATACTGGAAGTCCCAAATTGATAGCATTTCTAAAAAATATCCGAGCTACTGATTGAACCAATATAGCGCTCACCCCAGCCATTTTAATAACCAAAGGGGCATGCTCTCGGCTAGAGCCAAGTCCAAAATTAGAGCCGCCAACAATGAAATCTCCCGGTTTCACCCTAGAAACAAAGGTGGGGTCAGCATCTTCTAAAACATGCTTGGCCAGCTCAGGGAGGTTACTTCTAAGGTGAGTATAACGGCCAGATATAATATGGTCGGTAGAAACACTATCACCAAACTTAAATACCTTTCCTTTTAACATCTAAACTACCTCCCGTGGATCGGCAATTTCACCAATAATAGCACTGGCCGCCGCTGTAGCTGGGCTGCTCAAATAAATAAAAGCTTCAGGATTACCCATCCGCCCTTTAAAGTTTCGATTAGTCGTAGATAGGCATGATTCTCCGCTCCCCAGCACTCCCTGGTGAAGACCAAAACAGGCCGCACAGCCAGGTGGTGTTATGACAGCTCCAGCTTCAACCAAAGTCTGGATATAGCCTGCCTTAATAGCGGCTAGCAGAATTTGCCGTGACGCTGGAGTTATTATCAGCCTAGTTCCAGGGTGTCGTCTCTTTCCTTGCATAATATTAGCCACTACTGCTATATCTTCAACTCTGCCGTTAGTACAGCTACCGATAAATACCTGCTGTATCTTAGTTCCCTTAAGCTCCCTTGCCAGAGCCGTATTGTCCACAGCATGAGGTCTGGATACAGTAGGCTCAAGCTTAGCCACATTAATATTTATGGTTTGTTCATAGATAGCATCAGCATCAGCACAGACAGGCTGGTAGTCACTAACCCGCCCCTGCGAAATAAGATAATCCTGAGTAATCTTATCAGTGGCAAAAAGACCTACCTTGGCCCCAGCTTCCACCACCATGTTAGCTATAGTAAGACGCTCGGACATGGTCATGTTGTCCACAGTATCACCGCTGAACTCCAATGCTTTATATGTAGCGCCATTAGCCCCAATCTGCCCAATAAGGTGAAGGATAAAGTCTTTAGCGTACACTCCATCAGGTAAATTACCTGAGACTACCACCTTAATACTCTCTGGAACTCGGAACCATGTCTTGCCCAAACCAAGGGCAATAGCTATATCAGACGCCCCCATTCCGGTACCAAAAGCGCCTAATCCACCAGCAGTTACTGTATGCGAATCAGAGCCAACGATTATATCTCCTGGCTTAGCTAAAGATTCAGCAACTATTTGATGACACACACCGTCACCAATATCACAAATAGGGCAGCCAGTTTCTTGAGCAAAGTGGCGAAGAAGCATATGATCATTAGATAACATAGAATTAGGGCTGGGAGAAGCGTGGTCAAGAAACAAGATAGTTTTTAATGAATCGGCTAAATGCTTAAAACCTGTAATCTGAAATTGCCTTATCGCTAGCGGTCCCGAAATATCTTGCATAAAAGCCAAGTCTACGCAGGCAATA
>Ga0114921_10001697_pt1 | contig 10229 bp, 12 predicted proteins | sample BentaG_FD_87016 | JGI IMG/M metagenome (GOLD analysis project Ga0114921, IMG submission 87016) | Deep subsurface microbial communities from South Atlantic Ocean to uncover new lineages of life (NeLLi) - Benguela_00093 metaG | ecosystem: Environmental > Aquatic > Marine > Oceanic > Sediment ...
ATCGCCATCTACAATCTCACTCGCGATCGGTTGCTCAGATCTTGAACTGATCACCGAGATAGACGCGCCGCACTTCTTCATTGTTGACAATATCGTCCGTGGTGCCGTGGGTCAGCACCATGCCGTCGTAAATGATGTAGGCGCGGCCAACAAGATCCAGCGTCTCCCGCACGTTATGGTCGGTAATGAGAACGCCAATGCCGCGCTCAGTGAGATGACGTACGAGCGCACGGATATCACCGACGGCAATCGGATCGATGCCGGCGAAGGGCTCATCGAGGAGCATGTACGAGGGACGCGAGGCCAGCGAGCGCGCTATTTCAACGCGACGGCGCTCGCCGCCTGAGAGCCGCATGGACGGCGACTTTCTGAGGCGAGTGATGCGGAATTCCTCAAGCAGGGAATCGAGCTGAAGCTTCCGCTCCTTCCTGTTGGGCTCGACCATTTCGAGAACGGCGAGAATGTTCTCCTCCACCGTTAGCCCCCGGAAGATCGATGCCTCCTGTGGGAGATAACCGATGCCCAACCGCGCCCGGCGGTACATCGGCAGCTTGGTCACATCCCGGCCGTCGATCTTGATCGACCCTTCGTCGGCGGGGATCAGTCCAGTGATCATGTAGAAAACGGTGGTCTTGCCGGCGCCATTCGGTCCTAGCAGGCCAACAGCCTCACCACGCGCCAGATCGAGGCTGACCCCACGCACGACCATGCGTTTCTTGAAGCTCTTGACCACGGAGCGAACGGACAGCCAACCGTTGCCGGGTTCTGAATGGAGGCCGAGCTCAGCCCGAGGCGCTTCGGCCTGCACAGCAGCTTCCAGCGCAGTGACTGCTTGGTTACCTGGAGACGACAGCAATTTGCCCACTAACCCTTTCTGCGTCTTCAGTTGAAGCGCCGGCCATTTAACATCGGTTTAAGCCCTTGGGAATCCTACCGAAACTCGGGCATGATCGGCAACGGCTTAACCGGTGTCTGCTTGTCTTGCGCAGGCACCGCACCGGCTGGAGCAGCCTGCCCATCGCTTGTGGCCGTCGAGGCCCCAGGCTTCTTCTTAAGCTTCTTCTTCGGGTTGGCGCCGGCTGGTTCGGTAGTACTGACGCCGCCCTCTTGGTCCGGCATGAACAGGGCACGAATGCGGCCCCCAGTCGTTGAATTTCCAGTATTTTCGAACCGGCTCTCGCCTGTCTTCAAGTCAATGATGAGCTTGTCGCCTTTTAGCACATTCTGACCTTGCGATAACACCACGTTGCCACCCACGGTCACGAAATCGGCCCGCACGTCGTAAATCGCCCAGTCGCTGGTGGTGGTCTGTTCGTCGCTCGTCGTGATGACGATGCTGCCCCTGGCTTCGATCTTGTTAATCTGCGCGTCGGGCCCGTCCTTCTTGTCTGGCTTGGCCGCCTTATCGGCGATGGGAACAGCCTCGGCTTCCTGCCCGGTGAACTTTTCGGTCCCGCCGACATAGTAGACGTCGAGTTCTGCGGCACGCAGCGTGGTGGTGCCCTGCACCGCCTTGACATTGCCTTGGAAGGTGGCCTTCTTTTTACCGTCATACACCGTCAGCACATCCGACTCGATATCGATTGGATCGTTGGAGCTCTTTGACAAGCCGCCAAACGCATTATTAACCGTCTGCGCGCAAAGAGGAGCCGCCGAGACGAGCGCCAACAGGATGGCCGCTCCCACAGCGAGGGAAAATTGTCTCATCGGAGGAGCCCACCTCATTGCGGGCTCACCGTTGGCACGTCTCCGCTGGTTTCCGGCTCAGACTCTTTTGCCAACCACGGAAGTGGAGCAGGCTTCGGCTTGGCGTCGCCGTCCTTCTTCTCCTTCGGCCCCTTGATCAGGTGGACCTTCACTTGGCCGCGAAATACGAGTGTCTTCTCCTCGGATCGAAAGGTGAGCGCGTTGGCTCTGACGGTGCCGGTATCGAGCTTGAAGGACACCGGACGGTGCGAACGGAGCGTTTGGCTCTCCATGTCAAGGGTAGCGTGCTCAAGCTCACCCGTGATGCCCGCGCTGGTCGCAAGGGTGATGCGGTCCTGCATCACCAGCCGCTCATCGAGACTATTGAACACGCCACGCGCGGCCTTCATGCGCGTCCAGCCACCCGAGGCAGTCGCCAGATCGGCCTTGATGGCGTGCAGCTTGACAATCTTCGGGTTCTGAATGTCCTGGTCGGCATATTCGGCACGCACCACGTATTTTCCGCTCTTCTTGTCGGAGCCCTTTAGCGTGGGATTGAGCATCCGGAGATTGCCATCGACCATCTCCATGCCGTCAATGCTCGCCGTCACGTCACCGACCGTGACATTGAGCTGGGTGGAGACGAAATAGCCGGCCAGCACCAGAACGGCGACGACCGGCAGGATCACCCGGAGAACGCGGACAGTGCGGCTATGGCGCCTGCCGCTGCGAAAGGCGCGCTCACGCTCCTCGGGCGTGCGCACGCGATAGCGCGGCCCGGCCTGAGAGAGATTCGCATCAACTGCCATCGTATCCGCCAATTTTTCCCGGGATTCCAGTATTCCTGGGCACTCAGACCCACATTAGCCGCAGGACTTTGATCACATTGCGGCCGCTAGGCTTGGACTTGGGGCTCCTATTTGGCCGCCTAGTGGGCGAAGGGGTCGATTTCGGCCCAGCCTTCGAGGTCGAGTTCAACCCGGGTCGGCAGAAACTCAAAGCAGGCACGCGCCAGCTTCTCGCGGCCTTCACGCTTCAACATGACATCAAGCCGATCCATCAGCGCGTGCAGATGTAGCACATCGCTCGCCGCATAGTTGAGCTGCTCCGGGCTCAGCTCAGCCGCCCCCCAGTCCGAAGATTGTTGCTGCTTGGACAGATCGACACCGACCAATTCCCGGCAAAGATCCTTGAGGCCGTGCCGGTCGGTATAGGTCCGGGCGAGCTTCGAGGCTATTTTGGTGCAGTAGACCGGCCGCGGCATGACGCCGAGAAACTTCTCGAACATGGCCATGTCGAAGCGGCCGAAATGGAAGATCTTGAGGACACTCTCGTCGGTCAGCAGCCGCTTCAGCTCCGGGGCGTCGTAATTGCGCGAGAACTGGACCAGGGAGGCGTTGCCGTCACCGTCGGAGAGCTGCGCCAGACAGAGCCGGTCGCGATTAGGATTGAGCCCCAGCGTCTCGGTATCAATGGCAATGGCCTTAGCGGCGAAGCGGCATTTCGGCAGATCACCCTTAAAAAGCTCGACGGTTGAGGTTTCGTTCAAGATCTTGGCCATGGTCGAGCTCCCCGCACGAAACGGGAGCAAAGGAATAATGGTGCCCAGGAGAAGACTCGAACTTCCACGCCCTTTCGGGCACTAGCACCTGAAGCTAGCGCGTCTACCAGTTCCGCCACCTGGGCTTGAGAATGTTGAGGTACGATTGGCGCTTCTCGTTGTCAATTGCCGGGAGAAACGACTTCAAGCCATGCGCGCCCTCGTGTAAGCCTGCAGCGGCACAATGGCAGGCGAAGTTTAAGAGGCAGCTAAGTGGCCATCACACTGAACAATCGATCTCTCGTGACCATCTATGGCGGCTCCGGCTTTCTCGGGCGGCACGTGGTTCGTGCCATCGCCGAGACCGGCGCGCGCATGCGGGTCGCGGTTAGGCGGCCTGAGCTTGCGGGTCATCTCCAGCCACTTGGCAGCGTCGGGCAGATCGTTCCGGTGCAGGCCAATGTGCGTTTCCCTGACTCCCTCCTAGCTGCAGCAGAAGACGCCGATGCGGTCGTCAATCTCGTCGGAATCTTGTTTTCGGGAGGCAAGCAGACCTTCAAGTCCGTGCAGGACGAGGGCGCGCGTCACGTAGCCAAAGCCGCGATGGCGGTCGGCGCGGGGACCTTGGTGCATGTCTCAGCCATCGGCGCCGACGCGAATTCGCGTTCTGTCTACGCGCGCAGCAAAGCTGCAGGTGAGGCGGCGGTTCGGAATGGGTTTCCCGACGCGACCATCTTTCGGCCATCCGTCGTGTTTGGGCCGGAAGACGATTTCTTCAACCGTTTCGGTGGACTTGCCCGCATCGCGCCGATGCTACCGCTCATAGGCGGAGGCCATACGAAGTTCCAGCCTGTCTTCGTGGGCGATGTCGCCAAGGCCGTGGTCGCGGCACTCTCAGGAAGTGTTGAAGCCGGAGCGCCTTACGAACTTGGCGGGCCTGAAATCCTCACCATGCGTGATGTGATGAACCGTGTGCTCGACTACACTCTGCGCAGACGGCCGCTGGTGCCGGTGCCGTTCTGGGCCGCCAAGCTGAAAGCCGCGTTCCTGCAATTGCTGCCAAACCCGCCGCTCACGATCGACCAGGTCCGGCTGCTGCAGAGCGACAATGTGGTGAGTGATGCGGCCATCAAGGCGGATCGTACGCTTGAGGGCTTGAGCATCGAGCCCGTGGCGGTGGCGAGCGTCGTGCCTGGCTACCTTGAGCAGTTCAGGCCGCGCGGACAGTTCTCCGTCTACAAGCCCTAATGGGCCAGCGTCACCGCCTCGGCTTACGTGTAGATCATCACGAGCAAGAAGCCACCGAGCACCATGCGGTAGAGCACATAGGGTAGGAAGCTCACGCGCTTGACCAACGCCATGAGGAAAGCGATGGCCGCAAGCCCGGCTAGAAACGTCAGGCCGGCGCAATAGACCGCATCCATGGTGACGGTATCGCCGCTGGCCAACGCATCCCCGACGGTGAGAACGCCGGCACCGGCAATGGCTGGGATGCCAAGCAGAAAAGAAAAGCGGGCAGAATCAGGCCGGGTGAAGCCGAGGAAGCGCGCCGCCGTCATGGTCACGCCCGACCGGCTCGTACCGGGAATAAGCGCCAAAGCCTGCGCCACGCCAATGATGAGGGCGCTCTTCAGCGTCATATTGCTCATGGTCCGCGTCTGCGGCCCCACCATGTCGGCGACGAGCATGAGCAGCCCGTAGAGAATTGTATTCCAGGCGACCACCGCGACGTTGCGATCGAGCGCGGCAAAACCCATCTTTTTCAGAAAGAGCCCGAAGGCCACGGCTGGGATGGTCCCCAGCAGGATATAGATCGCCAGGCGCCCCTCGTCGGTGACCTTGCCCTTGAACAGCTCGAGCCCACCAAGGGTGATGCGCCAAACATCGCGCCAAAAATAGATGAGGACGGCGAGCAACGTGCCGAGATGCACCATGACGTCGACGAACTGACCCTGGTCCGGCCAGTTCATGATATTGGGGATTAGGATCAGGTGGCCGGAGGACGAGATGGGCAGGAATTCGGTAATCCCCTGCACCACCGCAATCACGATGATCTGTTCTACCGTCATGATCCCTCGTCGAGCATCTTGTTCGGCGCGCGTGCAGGTTCTATACGAGGCTCTGGCCCCGCGCGTTTCATTTTGGAACGAATAGCCGCCGAATCCATCAATGGCCAATCTCATCCACCATCCCCTTTGCGCCTTCTCAAGGTCAATTCGCCTTGCGCTGGCTGAATGCGGCGTCGAGGCCGAACTCACGGAAGAACGGCCGTGGGAATGGCGGCCAGGTTTTCTGGAGGTGAACCCGGCAGGCACGCTGCCGGTGCTGATCGCCGACGATCGAGGGTCGATCGCGGGCGCCTACGCCATCTCAGAGTATCTCGGCGACACCGCTGATGAGCGCAAAAATAGCGGATTCCAGCCATTTCCGGGGGATCCCGTGGCCCGGGCCGAGGTTCGCAGGCTGGTCGACTGGTTCCACCAAAAATTCTACGCCGAAGTAACCGATTATCTGGTGGTGGAAAAAATATTCCGCCGCTTTGGGCCGCAAAGTTCGTCTCCCAACATGGAGGCCATGCGCGCCGGACATAACAATTTGCGCTATCATTTGACCTATGTTGGCCATCTCACCGAGACGCGGAGCTGGCTCGCCGGCGATGCCATGAGCTTTGCCGACCTGGCTGCCGCGGCGCATCTCTCGGCGCTCGACTATCTCGGCGAGGTGCCGTGGGAAGAATTTGAGGCGGCAAAAAACTGGTACGCGCTCGTGAAATCGAGGCCATCGTTCAGGCCGCTGCTGCAGGATCGTGTCGCGGGCTTTACCCCCGCCGGGATCTATGCCGACCTCGATTTCTAACGGCACGCGCCCAGAACTTGAGTGGGCATGGTGCGGACACTGAAATCAGATATCGCTGAAGAGGCCAGGGCGCTTGGCTTCGATGCCGTGCGCTTCACTTCGGCCGAGGCGGCGCATGGCGCGGGCGATGCGCTCGATCAATTCCTGGCCGAGGGACGCGAAGGCGGCATGGGCTGGCTTGCCGCGACAGCCGACTACCGCAAAGCGCCACGCGCGCTATGGCCCGAAGCCCGCAGTGTGATCCTGCTCGGGCTGAACTATGCCCGGGGCGGCAATCCACTGGCCATTCTCGATGAGCCCTCGCGCGGCGCCATTTCTGTCTATGCGCAAGGCGCCGACTATCATGATGTGCTCAAGGCCAAGCTGAAACCGTTAGCGGCACGTGTTCAGGAGCTCGCGGGCGGCGACGTAAAAATCTTCGTCGACACCGCGCCAGTGATGGAGAAACCACTGGCGGCGAAAGCCGGTCTCGGCTGGCAAGGTAAACACACCAATCTCGTGTCGCGCGAATTCGGTTCGTGGCTGTTCATCGCCTCGATCTTCGCCACTGCCGAGATCGAGGCTGACGCGAGCGAGGATGATCATTGCGGCGCCTGCCGGCGCTGTCTCGACATATGCCCGACCAATGCGTTCACCGCGCCCTATGAGATCGACGCACGGGCGTGCATCTCCTATCTCACCATCGAGCACAAAGGACACATCGCACCGCGCTACCGGGCGGCCATGGGCAATCGCATCTTCGGCTGCGACGACTGTCTCGCCGTGTGTCCGTGGAACAAGTTCGCCAGCGCATCGCATGAAGCAAAGCTTGCCGTGCGCGGCGAGAGCGACAACCCGCCTCTGGCCGAACTGCTTACGCTCGACGACGCAACGTTCCGGGCGCGGTTTCGTGGCACGCCGATCAAACGCACGGGCCGCGATCGATTCTTGCGCAATGTGTTGATCGCCGCTGGGAACTCTGGCGATGGAAACCTCGTCCCGCATGTGGAAGCACAACTCGATGATGAGTCGCCGCTTGTGCGGGCTATGGCAGTCTGGGCGCTGGCTCGCCTATCTCCGACGCGCCTCGGGGCGTTGTGGGTCTCGTTCGCGGCCACTGAGTCTGATCCTGACGTGCGCGACGAATGGCTGGCGGTGGCCGCGTGAGTCGCCTGTTCGCATTCGGTCTCGGCTTCTCGGCGCAAGCGCTTGCGGGACGTCTTGCACGCCAGGACTGGGAGATCGCCGGCACGGCCCGCGATGAGGCCAAGATTGTCCAGCTTAGCGATCAAGGCTATGCCGCTACGCGCTTTGCCGGAGAGCCAGGAAGTCTCGAATTTTTGCTGGAGTTAAAGGGCTCAAGCCACCTGCTCCACTCCATTCCACCAGGGCCAGAGGGCGATCCCGTGCTCACGCATTGTCGCGATGAGATCGCCAAGCTCGGGAGCTTAGAGTGGATCGGCTATCTCTCAACCGTCGGCGTCTATGGCAATCAGCAAGGCCGGTGGGTCGACGAGACGACAGCTCCGAAACCCAACAGCGCCCGCACCGAAGCCCGCGTCATTGCCGAGAAAGCGTGGCTTGATTTCGGGGCCGATATCGGTGTGCCAGTGCACGTGTTTCGTCTTGCTGGTATCTACGGACCCGGACGAAGCGTGTTCGACAAGCTCGCTGCGAGGACGGCGCAACGCATCAACAAGGACGGCCAAGTCTTCAACCGCATCCATGTGGCGGACATTGCCTCCGTGCTCGAAGCTTCCATCGCATCCCCACGCGGCGGCGCGATCTATAATGTCGCGGACGACGAGCCGACCGCACCGGGCGATGTGGTCGCACATGCCGCAGAAATGATCGGCGTGCCGCCGCCGCCGCAAATCGACTTCGCAGATGCCGACCTCACGCCGATGGCGCGAAGCTTCTATGAGGGGAGCCGTCGTATTGGCAACGCGCTGATCAAGTCTGAGCTCGGCGTCGTGTTACGCTACCCAACTTATCGTGAGGGGCTCGCCTCGCTTATTCCGCGTCAGACGTGACGGGCTCGGCGAGTGCGGCGACGGTCGCTTCGAGGCGGCGCAAATCGCCCGGTCCCGACAGACGGTGATCACCGTCTTTGACGAGTGTTAGCTCAACATCGTCGCTGGCGATGAGATCGACAAGTTCAAGCGCATGCCGCCACGGCACATCGGGATCTTCCATGCCCTGGAGAATGCGCACTGGCGCGGTCACCGCGACGTCGCCTGCGGCCAATAGATGATTGCGGCCCTCTTCGATCAAAATCTTCGTGAGGGGGTAAGGGGCGTCGTAGTTCGACGGGGCGAAGAAGACGCCCTCTGTCTCGACCAGCGTTTTCGTCTTTGGCGACATCTTCTCCCACATGAGTTTTTCCGTCATGTCCCAGGCCGGGGCGATGAGCACGAGTCCCGCCAGTGACGGGTCTCCGGCTTTCGCCAAAGCTCGCGCCAACAGAAGCCCAATCCAACCGCCCATGGAGGAGCCGATAACGATTACGCGGCGGCCCTTCAGCAGGCCGAGCATGGCGGTTGCCTCTTCAAGCCAATCGCCAATCGAGGCCTTTAGAATGTCTCCAGGCGATACGCCGTGGGCCGAATAGTCGAAACGGAGCATGGCGTGGCCTTGAGCTCGCGCCCAATCGCCAAGCGCCAGAGCCTTAGTGCTTGCCATGTCTGAGAGGAAGCCGGGGAGCCAGAGGATCGCGATGCCAGAGCCGTCCGCGTCCGAATCAGCCCAGCGATAGGCAATCTGGCGGCGTTTAGGCCCTTGGCCAACCTCAAGGAATTGTGGTTCTTGCTCGTCCATTCTAATTATCGCTAGCGCCAGCTGATTTTTTCGCCAAAGACGTGGGTGATGTCAGACGTAACCATAATGCAGGTCGTACCGCGGCTTGAGACCGGCGGTAGCGAACAATCGACCGTCGAGATCGCCGAAGCGCTTATCCGCGCCGGCGCCAACGCAATCGTTGGCACCACAGGCGGGCGTTTGGCAAGCGCCGTGACGCGCGCTGGTGGCGAGGTCGTCGAAATGCCCATGGAGAGCAAGAACCCCGGCACCATGTTCGCCAATGCTCGGCGGCTCGCCAACCTCATCGAGGAGCGCAACATCTCGCTCCTGCATGCGCGAAGCCGGGCGCCGGCGTGGAGTGCGCTTCTTGCCGCGCGTTGGACGAAGCGCCCATTCGTTACGACCTATCACGGCGCCTATGGCCGTCCCGGTCCAGTGAAGGCGATCTACAACAGCGTCATGGGACGCGGCGACCGCGTCATCGCCAACTCGATGTACACGGCTAACCTCGTCGCCTCACGGCAGCACGTGGCGCGGGAACGCATCCGCACCATCTTCCGTGGCGTTGACGGCGCCATCTTCGATCGGTTCGTGGTGCCCCCGGGGCCAGTGGTGCGCTTACGAGAAAGCTGGGGCGTCTCCCCGGAAACCAAAATCGTGCTCCATGCCGCGCGACTTTCCACCATCAAGGGGCAGCGAGAGACCATCGAGGCTGTGCGGCGGCTCAACAAGTCGGGCGCGTTCGACAGCGCCATGGCGATCTTCGTCGGCGACGGGACTAAGGAGGGCTATCGCCAAGAGCTTACCGACCTCATTACGCGCCATGGTTTAGAGGCCAAAGCTAAGCTCGTCGGTCATTGCGGGGACATGCCCGTGGCCTTTCTTGCCGCCCATACGGCGCTCGTGCCCTCGCTAGTGGCCGAGACCTTTGGCCGGACCAGCATCGAGGCGCAGGCCATGGGCTGCCCCGTCATCGTCTCGGATATGGGCGCCTTGCCGGAGACATTGTCGCCGCCGAGGGCGATGAATCGAACTTCACCGGTTATTTGGTGCCGCCCGGCGATGTTGCGGTGCTCGCCGATCGCATCAAAACCGCGCTGGCGCTGACGCCCGAGGAACGCACAGAAATCGGCACCCGGGCACGCACGCGTGTGGGCAAGAAGTTCGATCTGGCTCAGATGCAGATGAGGACGCTGGCCGTCTATGATGAGCTGCTTGGCACTGGGCTAGCCGAACTCTTCGAACATCCGCCGCTCTACGACGCAGGATCGGGTGCCGAGGGCGGTGCATAAGGGTGCGACGGCGGCTTTGAAGCCTTTACCGCGACTTGTCAGAACTCTTTCCCATCCTGTAGAACCTTTAGGTTCGA
>Ga0114921_10001698_pt1 | contig 10228 bp, 13 predicted proteins | sample BentaG_FD_87016 | JGI IMG/M metagenome (GOLD analysis project Ga0114921, IMG submission 87016) | Deep subsurface microbial communities from South Atlantic Ocean to uncover new lineages of life (NeLLi) - Benguela_00093 metaG | ecosystem: Environmental > Aquatic > Marine > Oceanic > Sediment ...
CTATCTATAGGCGTCATATTCGATGATCGCTCCTACGACTTAAGACTGGACATACAGCTGACTGAGATTTCCCCACCCCGTATTCAATGGGAGTAGGTCACACAAACGTCTCGTGTCTTGGCATTTCGCCCTAGAGCCTCTTGCGGAAAGCCAGCTGGTACAGTTCGATGGAAGATTCCTTGCAGGAGGCTAGAATATTCCTGTCGTACCCCCGACATATCAGAAACTTTCTGATCCGAATTCCCCCTAGTGACTCCTGGGAACCGTATCCCCGGGCTATCCTCAGGAGCTGAGCCACGGCCTCTTCCGTGGCGAGCGTCTCTATCTCCACCACCACAGGTCGATCAGAAGAGTCGCGGAGGATCAGGTCCGCCCTCCCAGTTCCCACGTCTACCTCCATGCCCTCCCTCTGCAGTCCCTCTTCGAGGATTGAAGGATCGTCCCAGAGCAGCTTGGCTATAGGTCTCTCGGCCATCCCGTCGGCCTCCGTGTAGTCCTCAAGTCCCTTATCAGACATCTTCACAAGCGCCTCCTCAACCGACACGTATGATGTCCCTAGCCTGTGTGGAAAGACGCGGTGCGGTCTATCGTCCTTGTAGACCAGGAGAACGGGGGTGTTGCTCAGGTTTAGTCTCTTGCCTTTCGACAGTGGCAACATGTATCCACCGGAGGTCACGATCTTGCCTCTGGTGTGGGGAGGTATTCCCCTAATCTCGTCCCGCAGCCTAAGAGCGTCTTCAGCAGATAGCTCATCGAACTCGTTGACCAAGAGTTCAGCTCCTTGGGAGTCCGCCACCGTCTCCGCCTTCGAGATCAGGTCACTGAGCCTTGTCACGTAAGAAGACTCCCGGCCGTACAACAGCAGCATCCGAAACGTCAACGACTTGTCGCCCCCCTTCGCCCTCTCCCTCACTACTGATCCTGTTGGGCTTCGAGATGGTTGTGGAAGGATGCCCTTTCATGGTTCAAATAGGCTCAGAACCTCCCGATAGTTTCCAGTGCAGGGGTTTCTCTTGTAGGCCCTTAGGAACCCGAACAGCTCTTCGAACGAGGTTCTCAGGAGAGCTTCCTGGAAGAGTGCCTTGCTCGGAGAGGTGAAAATGAAGTACTGTATCATCGAGGTGAGGTTTGACGGGACACGTCGCGTGGAGGCTGACTCGAAGTCGATGATCTTTGTCGCGTCGTCTTCGTCGACGTAAACGTGCTTGTGAGGCCGGGAAAGCTGTCCATGATCCAAGCCTATCTTGTCCAGAGCCGCGCACTGATCCAGTACCGCCCTAGACAGACGCCAGACGGCCTTGGGAGACTCCTCGGACTGCGCCATCGCCTCTAGATGTTGGTGCATGGACCGACCCTCCACTAGCTCCAGAATGAGGATGTCTTCGCTGCTTCCCAGGAGTGTTGGACCCACGCCCACCCGATTCGCGTGGCCAAGCATTTCTGCCTCGTGCTGCACACTTCCTCTGCCGGAGTCGGTTCGAAGGATCTTCACCGCCACGACTGAGCCCTCTTTGACGCCCATGAGGACTAGACTCGTCGTTCCCTTCCCGAGAATCTCGAACTTCCCCAACCGAGTTCCTCCCTGAAGCATGATTCGATCAATCCCCAGCTCAGCCAGTTCCTCGATCCTCCGAGACGTGACCGTTCTCTCCTGCGAGGGATACGCCAGGAACCGCCCGAAGAACGCGGGGTCGAGCGAGCCAACGGCGAAAGCTCTGTCCTCAGCCTCTGCCGAGGGCTTGACTCCGACCGTGGCAGATTCCCTCTCCGCTCGTTACGGGGCCGCACGAGATTGGTCGGTCCACCAGAACTCCTTTCGCCCGAGAAAATCGGAGATAGAGGGCTTGACGATCTCGATTCGACGGGCGGCCTCCGGCAGATCTTCTGTCCCCAGCACTCTCGCCGTCTCCGACACCTCTCCTCGGATCCCCCCAGGTATGATCTCAACATCCTGCAGGACCTTCTCAAGGGCGGTGACGGCGTTGGTGAGTTCTCTTCTCTTCAGGGCTACCCATCTGCCCTCACGCGTGATCCAGACGTAGATCGACTTGGGGAGGTTCTCCCGCAAGAACGAGGTTTCGTGTCTCTCGTCGTAAGGGTAGGGGCCCATGTGAAGATACTGTTCCGGTATGTCCAAGGACTGGAGCTCAAATAGGAGAAGCGACGACGACCTGTAATCGCTATAGGTGTCCCACCTCAGAGGGTTGAAGCCGAACTCCCGAAGCCTGGTTTCGAGGTTCCTGGCAAGCCGTTCCAGTTGTGGGTGAAGGGTGTCTTCTATCAAGGCTCCGTGGTGGAAGAGCATCCCCATTACGCCCTTCCTCTTGGCCAGCGAAGGCAACAAGTCCTCCAGTCCTGCGGGGCACTGCTCGAAGAATAGCCTGCTTGGGACGCTGAGAAAAGCGTGTGAGGCCGAGATGAACAAAGAGAAGGAGAGACGCGACACTGCTGCGGCTACGTTGCGTCCCTTGTCCACCGGGTCTACAGCTATGAGGGGGTCTTCCTCGAAGAGCTGAAGGGGGATCTCCGGCGACCCTTCGAAGTGTCCCTCCACATCGATAACCCTGGGTGGTCTCCAATTGGCTCCAGCCTTCAGCAGTCCGAGGAACGATCGGTGGGCTATGATGAGAAGCTCGCAGAGATATCCGGAGAATCCACCGATGGCTGCCTCGGCTCCATACACGTCAATGGATTTCAGAAAGCGTTTCAGGAGGCGTATCTGATCCCTTAGCTCGTCATCCAAGTGTTCCTCCGCGTACTGAACATGATAGAAGGTTCTGTCTACGGCGCTCTTCCACTTCGGGGGCCTCGTTCGATAGGCTGGGATCACGCTGATGTTCAAACCCTCCGCCTTACCTTCTACATAGGGGTGCTCAGCCCACCGTTCCACGACATCGTATCCTTCGAGAACTCGTCTTCCGATTTTGAGGCCTACCCTCTCGAATTCCTCCCTTGACAGGGTGGGTGGCAGGAGAACGAATATGTCGATGTCGATTTCGGATGACAGATAGGTACCCTTTCTCACAGATCCCCCTAGGAAAACCTCGGCTTCTGGCTCGATTTCCCTCGCCACCTTACCAGTCCTTTCCAGAAATCTATCAGCGACAGCCCTAACCTCGAGAACTTTCCTTGGATTAGGCCTGATCTCCTCAAGGATGCGCTCTAGGAGGGATTCGACTTTCAACTCAATCAACCCATAATACGCAGTGTGCATAAGCGGCTTTGAGGAAGGCGCACAATACTGGGCGAAGTGAGACAGCAACGACCCCAATACGGGCGGGCTGGATCGATAGGAGGCTCATTGGGAGTAGTCGCCTTCGCTATATCCTACTCGGTACTTGCCTTACTTGCTTAGTGAAGATTGTGCGATGAAGATCGGTCTGGTTCAGTACAACCCCGCTTGGGAGGACAAAGAAAGCAACAAAGAGAAGATTGACTCCCTCTCGGACGATCTAATAAGGCTGGATCTAATCGTTCTTCCGGAGATGACCCTCACAGGGTTCACAATGAGGTCCTCCAAGTTTGCTGAAGACCTCAAGGGACCAAGCTTCCACTACTTCTCCAGCCTGGCCAAGGACAACTCCGCCCACGTCATCGCGGGAATAATCGAAAAAGCGCACGAGGGCAGCTTCAACACCCTGCTCCACATTTCCCCCCACGGAAGACTGGAAGCGACCTATAGAAAAATCCATCCCTTCTCCTATTCGGGAGAAGACAGACACTACTGCAGAGGAGAAGCAAACGTAATCACCACGATAGACACCTGGAAAGTGGGTCTGTCGATCTGCTACGACCTCCGCTTCCCAGAACTTTACAGGGAGTACGGCAAAGACAGGGCTCATCTGATAGTTAACATCGCCAACTGGCCTGATGCGAGAATAGACCACTGGAGAACCTTGCTGAAGGCCAGAGCAATCGAGAACCAATGCTACGTAGCGGGGGTGAACAGGGTTGGCGAAGCCCCAAGCCTGAGCTACAACGGCTTCAGTGGCCTCTACGACCCGATGGGCAAGGAGATCGCCAGCATCAGGAACAAGGAGATCACAATCGTAGCGAACATCGACAAGGATTATGTTGATAAAGTCAGACGCAAGTTTCCCTTTCTAGACGATCTCTACCTGATTTGATAGTGCTCAACACAAAATCCATGCCCGTGGCCTAGCCTCACTAGCTACATCTACCAGACCGTGGTAGCCTCCCCCACATCTACAAAGCTCCGTGTAGCTAGAGATGAACTCAAGTTCCTGACAAACAGTCTACTATTCCGCAGACTGTGAACTCAATCTGTGAGCCTGACTACATGAAGATCGGAATAAACGGGGCCGCTGGGGGTCAGAAGGCTTTTCTTCAATCTTAGATCTTCGACTTCCACAGTGTATCTGGGCGCCTCCTCAAACTCGGCCAGGATCCGAGGAACATCTTGGGCCAGCCACGGCTGCTTGATTCTCGCTAGGGTTAGGTGAACCCTGAACTCTCTTTTCTCCCGCTTGAAACCCAACGACGCTAAGGCATCTTCAACCTTGGCTGCCAACTGCGCAACGTCCCGCGATCCCCTCCTTACACCAGAGTAGATGACTCGAGGTCTTCTTTCGTTTGGAAGGGCTCCCAGACCCCGGACTTCGAAGGAGAATCGAGGGTGAATCACACCTTCCAGACGTTCCTTGACTGGACCGAGCGCCACCTCCGGGACTTCGCCTAGGAATTTCAGCGTTATGTGAAGGTTGTCAGCGTCGACGGAGGTGACCTTCGACCGCAGCGTTGCTAGCCTTTTCTGTACACTTCCGACGAAGTCTGCGAGCTCTGGGTTCTTCACATCGATGGCTACGAAGGCTCTGACCATGGCTCAACAGCCAGACCCGTTTCGATGTTCGCACATCATCAGATGTATGCAGAGATTGAAGACGTAAAAAGCTCCCAAGTGACTGCTTCTCCGTCCCCTGCACATCTGCTAGTCAACCTTCAGGACTATCTTCCCGAAGTGCTCTCCCTTCATCATCGCTCCTTGAGCTTCTCTAGCCCGCTCCAGGGGGAGCACCTTGTCAACGACAGGTCGGAGCCTGCCTTTCCACACCTCTTCCAGAACCTGCTTCAACTCTCTTGGGTTGGCCATAGTCGAGCCGATTATTTGGAGCTGTCTCCAATAGACGTACCGAAGATCCGTGGTTGCTTGGGCTCCGGTGTGGGCTCCGCACGTGACCAATCTGCCACCCCTCGACAGTGACCTGATGCTTCGCTCCCATGTAGCCGACCCGACGCTGTCCACAACCACGTCCACGCCTCTCTTGCCTGTGAGGGCCCAGACTTCCTTGTCAAAATCCGTTTCTGAGTGGTTTATGAAGGCGTCTGCTCCCAGCTCCTCTGCCTTCCTGAGCTTCTCGTCCGAACTTGAGGTGACGAACACCCTCGCTCCTCGGAGTTTCGCGATCTGGATAGCGGCTGTGGAGACGCCTCCGCCGGCTCCCAGGATCAGGACATCCTCCCCGGCCCTTACCTTGGCTCTAGTTACAAGCATCCTCCATGCCGTCATGAAGACAAGTGGCACCGCGGCCGCCTCAACGGCGGGGATGTGGTCCGGGATAGGGATTATGTTCTCTCTAGGAGCCTTGACGAACTCTGCGTACCCTCCGTTGACATGTTCTCCCAGTATCCTGAAGTTGACACACATGCTCTCCTCGCCGACCACACAGAACTCACACTTCCCGCAGCTAAGCGCGGGATTTATGATGACTCTGTCTCCGACATGGAGATCTTTCGTGTCCGATCTGATCTGTGTCACAGCGCCCGCCACATCGGAGCCGGAAATGTGGGGCAAAGGAACCGCAAGCCCTGGGATACCTTCCCTTACTAGTATGTCCAGATGGTTGAGAGCGCACGCCTTGACGCGAACCAACACCTCGTCATTGAACAGCCTAGGTGTTGGCACTTCCCCTGTGACGAGCTTCTCCAGACCTCCGTGCTCATAGAAGACAACTGCTTTCATGTCTCCGAGAATCTCCGCCTGCTACCGAATGAAGGATGCCGGGTCTTCCTTTATTTCAGCCAGCCTCAATTCAAAGATGAAACTGGGTAGGCTGAGGAGCACGGAAGCCGATGAATCCTTCTAGACTGCTCATATGCACAAGCGGTTTGCCAGGCTCCGGGAAAGGTGTCGTGCTTCAGGCAGCCGAGCGTCTCGGTCTCCCGACGTTCGTGATGGGAGATATTGTGAGAAGCGAGACAGCGAAACAAGGCTTGGAGCCCGCTACTGCCAACACTGCGAAGATAATGCTGCAATACAGAGAGGAATACGGTCCACATGTCTTCGCAGAGCTGACAGCCAAGGAAATCGAGAAATCGAAGGCAGCCTTCGTGCTTGTGGACGGCGTCCGAAGCACGGATGAATTGAACTACTTGCGTGGCCGTGGTTGGGGCGTCGTCATGGTAGCTGTGTTGTCCTCACCTGACGTCAGATTCGAGAGGCTCTCTCGGCGAGGAAGGGTGGACGACGTCAGAGGGAGGGAGGAGTTCCTTCAGAGAGAGCGCAGGGAGATCTCCGTGGGCATCGACGAGGTCATCCTGCACGCCGAGCACTACCTAGTCAATGAGGGTCAGAGTGAGGAGGAGGTTCTCGCCGAAGCCGAAGCTACCCTTCGAGAGATCCTGAGAGGGCGTGCTGGTGTCGCCTAAGCATCGATACCGAAGGATAGAGGACGCTCCGGACGAGCTTAGGGTGGAGGCTTCGACGGTGTGTCATCCATCTGAGGATTTGAAGAGAGTGAAGAAGGCTATGCTCAATATCCTTGACGTGCCAGTTGAGGTTGAAGGCGCTGGAGAGCAGACCTATGTCTTGAAATCCTCTTCTTCCGGCAGACGTAGCGCAAACAAGATCAGGTTCGGGCTTAGAAGCAGAATGGTCTTGATGGCAGCGCGCAAACACTTGAAGTCGAGGGTGGAGGGAAACCACACACGGTTCATGCTGAACAAACAGGCGGCCTACGGGGGCGTGATCTCCGTCAGCGAGGAGGGGGAATCTCCGCTCGGCCCCGTCTGGGTGACCATCACTTCACCGGAGATACGGAAGGTCATCGACTGGATGACGCAATTCTAGTTAGAAGCTGATGGACTCGGCGAGTTTGCGGGTTCCGTGATCCTGTGTCTAGAGCCTCTGCCTGTGTTCTCCTTCCTTACATCCCAAGCCTAGGGGTAAGCCACTGTAACAACCATGAAGTCACGGGCTGCAACCACCCGTGGGAAGACTCTCCTGGCCTCCTTCACCAACGCCGATAGGTCGTTGTATCTCGTGCTGAAGTGGGTGAGGACAAGGAGACGGACCAGGGCTCTGCTCGCAATCAGGGCCGCCTGTCCGGCGGAAGAGTGAAGATTCTTCTCGGTCTTGTCCAAGTGGTCTTCGCCATATGTGGACTCATGAATCAAGACATCTGCACCTTCGGCGAATCTGACCATGGCATCGATGGGATAGGTGTCGCTGGAGATGACGATCTTGCGTCCCTTCCGCGGCTCCGATACGACGAGTCGAGGATCTATCTCTCGTTCACCCACGGTCACCCTCTCTCCCTTCTGGAGATTCCTCCACAGTGTCACAGGGATCTTGAGGCCTTTGGCTTTCTCGGGATCGAATTTCCCGGGCCTCTGCTTCTCTTCGAGGGAGAGAGCGTACGTCTCGGTGGAGTGCCTGGTGCGCAGGGCCCTAATAATGTACTCCCCGTTCTCTTGCACGAACCCATCCGATAGGGTGTGCATCTGAATTGGGAAGGTTGGCTTGACCCCCATCATCTCGAGGTTGCTGTTGATGAAGGCGGCGACCTTTTCAGGCCCAAATACCAGCATGGGGTCCTCCCTTCCGGCGAGGGAGAAGGTCTGAAGAAGGGCCAGAAGCCCCACCAAGTGGTCGCCATGCATGTGGGTGATGAAGATCTTCGTCTTGGTCTTCAGGCCCAGCCCCGCCTTTATCAGCTGACGCTGGGCACCCTCGCCTACATCGAAGAGTAGAAGCTCTCCACCTCTCCGCACGGCCACGCATGAGACATTCCTGTCCCTAGTGGGGACGCCGGCAGAGGTACCGAGGAAGAAGATCCTCATGTTCCCAACCAGTCAATATGATCAGCCGTTGCAATAACGGATTCATTAGACCATTCGCACCAACCAGATGTATGATTCGGGTTGTCCATCCTAGTTGTGGCAATCCACACATAGAGCAAGGCGTTACAGACAGATGTCTGGTGTTGTGGTCGAGAAACAGGGATAACGGAGCAGGGCAAGCGAATCTCCAAACCTGGCTGCCTTAGCGGGGTGGGGGTTTGACGCTTGGGAAAAGCAACAAAGCCGCGAAGGGTCGAAAAGAGGGCTCTAAGCACCGTTCCCCCCTATCTGTTCGCACCCGAACACCAAGCTAGAGCCTAGAATGTCTCGAAGGGGATACCTACGGCCTCTAGCTCTTTCAAGAGCTTGGGGGACATCCTCTTTCCGACCTTAACCGAATCAACAAACATTCTAGTTGTGGCCTTCCCGTTGACGCGGATCTCAACGCCTATGGGACCGTTCCCGTCGTGGCTGGCTAGGAGAACACAGACTTTCTTTGTCATTTCGCTCTATCCCTCATCTCTCTGAGTTCCTCAAGAATACGACGTGCTTCGTCGTGATATTGCTCTATCTCTTTGTGTAGTTTGGCTATGTCGGCCGCTTTGTCTTTCTGTTCGATGAACTGTAGGACGGCCCAACGCGCCCACCAGCCGTTGGCATAATCCGGCATCCTCCTGAGTTCCTCTGAGTAACCTTCGATACCGATGTCCTCCGGAACATCCTCGTTATACGATTCATGAAGGCACGAAGCAGAGCAGGTGAGGGATGATGCCTCTGATAGCGGAGATGGCTCAGCACACAGTGCTGATACCTGTGATGGTCATGGATTGGCTGCGATCCAAGGGTTTCTCCGAGAACGACCTGGATCACCTCTTCTTCGACGCTCTCAAGGAGCGTCTACAGCAGTGGAGCGACGCCGGAACCATGGTTGAAGCCTTGGACCAGCTGTCCGGAGCCTAGCTCTCAGCCTTTCGGAAGACCCTCAATCTTCTTGTCAGAGAGCCATGAACAGGTATGTCGAAGCTGAGTTCCTCTGCAAAACCCGAGTCCTGTTCCACCGAGATCTGAAGAGAGGTTGGATGCATGAAGACTAGACGACCTCCCTTTGGAAGGACCTCCAAGGAGTGGTTCAGGAGAGAATCGTAGATCTCTTCCACGCTCTTCCCGGCCGTGGAGGAAAGCTCTCCGTAGGGAGGATCAGTGACGACTGAGTGGCACCGCGTAACAGGGAGGAACAGGGAGTCGCACGCCACCAGTGCGAATGACCGTATCCCCGACCAGAGCAGGTTCGACTTCGCTCCCCTACACATCCTCCTCGATATGTCACACCCCACCGGTTTGGCACCGACCAGGCCCGCCTCGACAAGTAGGGTCCCGGCCCCGCAGAAGGAATCGAGAAGCAACTCCCCTGGCCTGGCCCTGGACAGGTTTACCATTGCTCGCGCAAGCCCCGGCTTCAGGGTGGAGGGATGAGAAAAAGGGCGCTTGCCGGGTCCTCTCTGGGAGAACCTCTTCTTTGAGGAAGAAGCCGTTCGAACGCCTACATACGTCTCGTCACGGTGATAGATCACTCTCACCGTCACGTCTGGCTTCTCCAAGTTCACAGCGAGGTGTCTGAACATGTTGGCGATCCTCGATCCCACCACCCTCTCATAGAGCAACCTATCTCCTCTCTGGATTTCTCGGCAGTCTCTAATGGCGATCCTCACGCAGAAAGTGAACGCGGACTCCAGATCGCCGGACAAGGCCGAGAGGTCGATGTCTTCTGGAGGGACGCAGAAATCCTCGTGTGAAACTACCCTAGAAGCTTCATGAGCAAGGGCGGAGCGTCTGATGGCTCTGACTACGACCTCGTCGCAGTCTTCCGCATCGACGAACAGGAACCTGCCAATTCGGCGCGTCCCCCCCGGAACGATGCCCTCGATCTCCAGACATGCCATAACCTCCACCTCAGAGAGTGCAGGAAACTGCGAGTCCAACAGAAATGCATACAAGACTTGCCACCAACCTCAGGATGTTTCTCGGCCACTTAGAGGTAGGGCAGCTCGGGGGCTTGGTTGGGATAGGTTGATCGATCGGCGGTCGAATGGCTGGTAAGCCCGGAGAGAGCGGTCGATCCGTTCCAGCATGAGGGGGAGAACCTTAGGGA
>Ga0114921_10001699_pt1 | contig 10224 bp, 8 predicted proteins | sample BentaG_FD_87016 | JGI IMG/M metagenome (GOLD analysis project Ga0114921, IMG submission 87016) | Deep subsurface microbial communities from South Atlantic Ocean to uncover new lineages of life (NeLLi) - Benguela_00093 metaG | ecosystem: Environmental > Aquatic > Marine > Oceanic > Sediment ...
CCCTGGTAAGGGCGGTGGCAGGCATCTCGACCGGCCGCTGTTTGACACCGTGAAACAAGCCGTCAAGGAAACCGGCGCCAAGGCGACCATTACTTTCGTGGCGCCTGCGTTCTGTTCCGACGCCATCATGGAAGCGGCCGACGCCGGTATCGAGCTGATCTGTTCGATCACCGACGGCATCCCGGCTCAGGACATGATGCGCGTGAAGCGTTACCTGATGCGTTATCCCAAGGACCGCCGCCCGATGATGGTGGGCCCGAACTGCGCCGGTATTATCAGTCCCGGCAAGGCCATGCTCGGCATCATGCCCGGGCATATCTATCTGCAAGGCAAGGTCGGCGTGATTTCGCGTTCCGGTACGCTCGGCTACGAAGCCGCTTCGCAGATGAAGGCCAAGGGCATCGGCATCACCACGTCTGTCGGAATTGGTGGCGACCCGATCAACGGTTCGTCCTTCCTCGACCACCTTGCATTGTTCGAGGAAGATCCTGAGACCACTGCCGTTCTGATGATCGGTGAGATCGGTGGTCCGCAGGAAGCCGAGGCTTCGGCCTGGATCAAAGACAATATGTCGAAGCCGGTTATCGGCTTCGTCGCTGGCCTGACCGCTCCCAAGGGACGGACTATGGGCCATGCTGGCGCCATCATCTCGGCTGCTGGTGACAGCGCTGCCGAGAAGGCCGAAATCATGCGCGAATGTGGGCTGACTGTTGCGCCCAATCCGAGCGAGTTTGGTTCGACCGTGGCGAGCGTGATTGGGGCCTAGAGGAGGAGCCTGCGTTTATCGCGGGTACTTCCTGAAGGTCACTGAAGGTTATGGGTGGGGCGCATGTCGCCCCACCTGACCTTGTCCGCGACGGAGCTGGCGCCCAGGACATGGATGCCGAGGCGATACGGTATCGCCCGGAACCAGCCTATCGAAGCCGATCGGAGCGCCAGCGGTTGCCCATGAATGAGGCCCCTAAACAGTCCACGCCGGAGACAGAAGCCGGCGTAGCTCCGCTTATCAGTGGCACTTCGGCCAAGGGCGCGGCCGATATTCTGTTTCAGCTTCTCATGGAAATCGTGAACCGGCACCAGCCCGAGCTCGCGGGCGTGTTTGACGGCAGCGCCGATACCTCCGCCTTCTCTCCGGAGATGATGGCCCGGGCGCTACAAGCCCAAGGCATCTGGTTCCAGCTTCTTTCCATCGCCGAACAGAACGCGGCCATGCGCCGGCGCCGCCATATTGAGCGCACGCGCGGGCGCGACGCCCTTCGCGGCACGTTCGACAATGTGCTGGCCGAGGCTTCCGCTGCCGGCATCGCGCCGAAGGAGATCGAGAATCTGCTGTCGAGCCTGCGCATCCGGCCAGTCATCACCGCGCACCCTACGGAGTCAAAGCGCGTCACGGTGCTTGAGAAGTACCGCAAGATCTATCTTCTCATGCGCGAGCTCGAGGGGACGCGATGGACAGAGCGGGAACGGCAAGAGTTTCTCGCCGACATTCGCGACCAGATCGAACTCGTGTGGATGACTGGCGAGCTGCATCTGGAGAAGCCAACGGTCGAGCACGAAGTTCTGCGCGGGCTCCATTTCTTCGACGAGACACTGTTCGAGAAGGCGCCGGAGATGATGGCGTTGCTCGACGACGCGCTCACCAAACACTATCCGAACGAGCACTACGAACTGCCGCCCTTCTTCCAGTTTGGCTCCTGGATCGGCGGCGACCGCGACGGCAATCCACACGTCAACACGTCGGTGACGGGGTGGACCTTGCGGCAGAACGCTATTGCTGCCCTGCGCCACTATCGCGAGCGTCTCGTGCAACTAGCGCGCACGCTGTCGATCACCGAGCGCGCTTTGCCGGTGCCGAAGGAATTCGAGAGGGAACTTGCCTTGGCACTTAAGCTGAGCGGCGAGGCGGAAGCCATCGCTGTACGAAATCCTGGCGAGCCCTACCGCCAATTCTTGACGGTCATGCTTCGTAAGCTCGATGCCAGCATGGTCCGTGCCGAGGGCGGGAAGCTAGCGGTTGATGTGCGGCATTACGGCAGCGCCGATGAATTGATGCACGATCTGCGTCTGGTGGAGCGTGCACTCACCGATGCCAACAGCCCGTCCATCGCCGCCGACCTCGTGCGCCCTGTGCGCCGGGCCGTTGAGCTGTTCCGGTTTTCCACCGTGCGGCTCGATCTTCGCGAGAACACCACGCGCACGACCCAAGCCCTGCAAGCCTTGTGGTGGGCGACCGCCGGCCATGGCAAGGACAGTCCGCCGGAGCTTGGCAGCGCTGACTGGCGGACATGGCTCCTGCGTGAGTTGGCGCGGCCGCTCACCACCGAACGGGTGGCCGAGGAACTGCCGGCGGAGGCTGCTGAAACCATCGCCATGCTCACGCAAGCCGCCGAGACGAGACGCGGGCTCGACCGAGACGCCTTCGGCTCGTTCATCCTCTCCATGTCGGGCTCGGTCGATGATATTCTCGGCGCATACCTGTTGGCAAAAGAGGGTGGACTCTTCCTAGATGATGCCGGCACTGAGATCTGCGCCATGCCCATCGTGCCGCTGTTTGAGACCATTGAAGATTTGCGTGCCGCGCCCGCCATCATGCGCGAAACGCTGGCTGTTCCTCTGATCCGTCGCTCCACCCATTGGCAGGGTGGCCTGCAAGAAGTGATGCTCGGCTATTCGGACAGCAACAAGGATGGTGGCTTCATCGCTTCCAACTGGGAGTTGTCCAAGGCGCAGACGAGCCTGACCCGGGTCGGCGAGGAGACGGGCACGGAGATTGCCTTCTTCCATGGCCGCGGCGGCTCTGTGTCGCGCGGTGGTGCGCCCACGGGCCGCGCCATTGCCGCCCAGCCTGCTGGCTCCATTCGCGGACGCTTCCGCGTCACCGAGCAGGGCGAGGTGGTATCGTATAAATATGCCAACAAGGGCACGTCGCTCTACCAGATGGAACTGCTGGCTTCGAGCGTGTTGGAACACGCGCTGAAATCTGAGCGCGAAGTGGCGCTGAAGCCAAGCAGCGAGTTCGACGATGCGCTTGAGGCTTTGGCCGGGACATCGCGCGCCGCCTATACCGGGCTCATCACCCATAAGGACCTCGTTGCCTATTTCCAGGCGGCCAGTCCATTGGAAGAAATTTCGCTTCTCAATATCGGATCGCGGCCCTCGCGGCGCTTCGGCGCCAGCTCGCTGAAGGATTTGCGCGCGATTCCTTGGGTGTTCGCCTGGGCCCAGAACCGCCACATCATTACCGGCTGGTACGGCGTTGGCAGCGCCCTTCAGAACTTCCTAGAAGTCCGGGGAGAGCAAGGAGAGAAGCTCCTTGCCCGGATGTTCGCTGAATCCCGCATATTCCGCCTGATCATCGACGAGGTAGAGAAGACGCTGGCCCTGGTCGACATGAAAATTGCTAGGGATTACGCGAGCTTAGTGCCGGACGAAAATGTCCGTGCGACCGTTTTTGCCATGATCGAGAAGGAGCTTGTACTGACAGCCGAGATGGTGCTGAAAGTGTCGGGTGGAACGGAGATCGCCGGGCGATTTTCGCAGTTCCGCGGCTCTTTGGCCGTGAGGCTCCCCACCACAAACGAGGTCAACCGCGAGCAGGTCGATCTCTTGCGCCGTTTTCGGGCGACAGAGACCGATGCTGAACGCGAGGAATTCAAATCCGCATTACTGCTTTCCATCAACACCGTTGCCGCCGGTCTCGGCGCCACAGGTTAAACCAGGAGGGACTATAGAATGAGCTTTACCCTGATTCAGCAGGCGACCCCTCGTCTGCACCGTTCGGAGCTGGCCGTGCCGGGCTCCAACCCGTCGCTGTTCGAGAAGGCCGCCGCCGGCGGCGCCGACGTTATCTTCCTGGACCTAGAGGACGCCGTTGCGCCCGACGATAAGGAGCAGGCCCGCAAGAACATCATCGAGGGACTGAACGACCTCGATTGGGGCAACAAGACCATGATGATCCGCATCAATGGTCTCGACACCCATTATGCCTACCGGGACGTCGTCGACGTGCTGGAGAATTGCCCGCGCCTCGACATGATCTTGATACCCAAGGTCGGTGTGCCTGAGGACGTCTATGCCATCGACATGCTGGTGACGCAGATCGAGCAGTTCAAGAAATACGAAAAGAAGATCGGCCTGGAGCTTCTCATCGAGACGGCGCTTGGCATGGCCAACGTCGAGGACATCGCTCAGTCGAGCCCGCGCGTTGAGGCCATGAGCTTCGGCGTGGCCGACTATGCCGCGTCCACCCGCGCCCGCACCATGGGCATCGGCGCTCCGCATCCGGATTACGGCATTCTCGCCGACCAGGATGAGAGCGGCGACGACCGTGATTATTACTGGAACGACCCTTGGCACTATGCGCTGTCACGCATGATGGTTGCTTGCCGCGCTTACGGCCTGCGCCCGATCGATGGACCGTTCGGTGACTTCTCCGATCCCGATGGGTATCTGGCGGCCGCCAAGCGCGCAGCCGTGCTCGGCTTCGAAGGCAAGTGGGCGATCCATCCTTCGCAGGTCGATCTTGCCAACCAGGTGTTCACCCCGTCTGAAGCCGAAGTGACCAAGGCCAAGCGCATCGTCGAGGCCATGGAGCAGGCAGCGAAAGAGGGTAAGGGCGCGGTGTCGCTCGATGGCCGTCTGATCGACATTGCCTCGATCCGTCAGGCTCAGGGGCTGCTCGACAAAGCCGCCGCGATGGGCATGTAGGCTAGTCGATTGGCTTGCCCGCGTCGGCGAGCATCTAGAATGCAAAATGGCCGGGGCTCGCCCCGGCCATTTTTGTTGCGTAGCATTGGAACGTCGCGAAGGCCTAGGTGTTGTCGCGCCCGCTCTCAGTGGCGCCGATCGTCGCCTTGCCGCTGTCGGCCACGGTTCTGTCATCCCCGGTGCACTCGATGTCATCGCAGCGGGTCAGTGTGGCGGACGGCAGAAAGCTGAAGCCGTAAATCAGGCTGGCCAAAGCCGCGCCGGATAATAGAGACAATACTGAAAACATGATTTTGAGCTCCCTGTCGTTTGAGCTTTGAGCTTATGCCAGGGGAAATTGGCGGGCCGTGGACCGAATATAGGTATTTTCTCGGCAGACTGCCTTTTCGTTGCCGCAAGCGTTGCGGCTTTGTAAATGCTGGGATTGCGCTGGGACTTTAGGGGAGACAGCAGATGACGATCACTGGCGGATGCTTGTGTGGCGCGGCGCTACGCGATCGAGGCCGAGCCAATAGTGACGCGGCCCTGCTGGTGTACTGACTGCCAGAAATTAGCCGCCGGTAGCGCCGCCGTGAAGATCGAAGGCGAGCTTCGCGACTACGCCAGCACCGCCGCCAGCGGCAATCTCATGCATCGCGGTTTTTGCCCGAAATGCGGAACGCCGATGACCACGGGCTCGGAGGCACGGCCACATCTCATTGGGTCGCGCGCGGGTACATTGGACGATCCCGAGCTTGCCAAGCCTGAAGTGACCATCTGGGCATCAAGTGCACCAAGCTGGGCGGTCATCGATGAAGACCTGCCGCAAGAGGCGCAACAGCCCAAGCTCTAGATGTTGCTATTGGGTCTGTGACGCGCAGAGGCGGTGGCGGTAATAGCAATCGCCGGCAGAGAAGCCATTGCTCCGCTGGACCATGTCGCCCTTGGGGCCAAGATCGAAACGGAACTCGACGAAGGCGTCCGGTGCCCAACCGGTGCAGGACATGCGCACCGCGCCTGTGTGGCGCGCATCGCATTTGTTGCGGATGCGTACGGATTTGCCATCGGGCGCCACGATGATGTTCAGGCAATGTGGCCGCGATTGATCGCAGGCCGATGCATCGTCTTGGCCGGACGTGACCGACGCCGCGGACCACTGCTTCGACAGTTTCGGCAAACCTCTCAGATGCGAAAGCACCGCATCTGCTACTTGGTCCGGCGCCTCGACCATCAATTTATGACCCGCTTTCAGGCTGTGCTGGCGATAGGGACCCTCGACATAGTTTGCGGTCTTGTTGGCGGCGACCCTGCCAAAGGCGCCGTCCTCGGTGCCCCAGACAAACAAGGCTGGCTGGGTGATTTTGTCCAGCGGGTCGTGGGAGTTAAACTCGAAGGCGCGATACCAATTGAGCGGGCCAGTTAAGGAGCCGGGCCCGGTGAACACGCGTTTATATTCTTCGAGCTCCTCTGGCGGCAGCCATTGCCAGTTGTGATTTTGTAGATATGCGGCGCCTCTAAATCCGAGCATCAATTCAGGGAGCCAAGGCAGCCGGTAGAATAGCAGATAGCTGCTATCGGCCCATTGCGCGGCGGGCGTCTCAAGCGCTTCGGATAGCGCCCCCGGGTGGGGCGTCGATAACGACGCGATGCTCATGACCAGCTGCGGAAAGCGATCCGCGGCGATCCAGGCGATGACACCACCAAAATCGTGGCCGACGACGTGAAACTGCTCAAACCCAACTGCCGCCGCGACGGCGATGACGTCTGCTGCCAGCCGCCCGCTGGAATAGGGGGTGACGCGCGATGGGTTGGCGCCGGGGCTATAGCCGCGCTGGTCGAAGGCGACGACGCGGAAACCTTCCGCTACCAGTTTCTCCATCAATGGCTCCCACATGATGGATGTGGCGGCGAAGCCATGCAGCAGGATCACCCCCTCGCCGTCGGGGTTTTCCTCGAAGCCGTCAACGCGGGCGCGGAACTCCATGCCGCTGGCGCGAATGCGTACTAGGCCTTGGGCGTCAGCAGTGATCAGCGGCAGAGACTTGGTCTGCTCTTCGTGACAGTCCGGGCAAGACGGCGCCAATAGCAGAAGGTCTATGGCATAGGCGGCTGACAGCGGGATAATCAGAACCGCCCACGCAATCCAGAGCCATTTGAGACGCTTCATACGAGCCCTGTCATGTGTGCCTTGTCGGGGCGATTCGTCGCGTGCCGCTATTTCTTAGCCGTGGCTTCGCGATGCCGCGTGGCGAATTCTTCTTCCGGCGACATGATCAGCATCTTGCGGCCACGGATGGCGAAATAAAGGATCGCCAGCCCATACCAGATGACCACGCCGACAACGCCATCGCGATAGACTGGGTCAGAAAGCTGGAACCCGATGGTCACCAGCGCGATAATGATGGTAAGCACGGCGCCGAAAATGCCGAGCGGACTGCGATAAGGCCGCTCGATATGGGGGAAGCGGCGGCGCAGCTGAATGAAGGTCAGGCCCTGCAGCAGATAGGAAAACATGGCGCCAAACACGGCCATGTTCAGCAACACGCCACCGATAAACGCGCCCGCGTTCTTGCCGTCCATGGAAAACCACACCACAAGCATCACGGCCAGCCCAAGCGTGGAGCCTGCGATCAAAGCCGCGTTCGGAGTCTTGTGCTTCGAGTGCGTGACCGACAGGAAATGTGGGAAATAGCCGGCGCGGGACAGCGAATAGATCTGCCGTCCGCCGGCGAAGATAATGGCGTGGAAGCTCGCCACCAAGCCGACCACGGCGGCGAGCGCCAGAGCCCCGGCCGCATGCAGATCGAATATGGCGCGGAAGCCATCGAGGATCGGTTCGCCCGAGGTGCCGAGCGCGAAGGCGCCGCGCACGGTTTCCGTGCCACCGAGACTATCGGTCACCACGCGCTCGATGGGGATCGACGGGTTGATGATTATTATCAAGAAGCCGAGGCCGATCAGCGTGAACATGCCGAGCATGATGCCCTTCGGCATATCGCGCCTCGGGTCCACCGACTCTTCCGCCGCGAGGGGCAGATGTTCGATGGCCAGGAACAGCCACACCGCGAAGGGCATCGCTGCCAGCACGCCATAGAAGCCGAACGGCAAGAACGGGCCGCCGCCTTCGGGTAGCTCGACGGCCGCGCCGGTCGCGGGGTCGACGCCGATATTCAGCGCATAGCGGCTGAAGTCAATTGAGGGGATAGCACTGATAAAGAAGGTGAGCAGGACGCCGATGGCCAGCACCGTCACCATGGCCGTCACCATGAAGGACAGCTCGACGCCGCGCGCATTGGCGGTGACAAAGATGACATAGCCGGCGAGCCAATAGGCCGGTTGCCACTCCGTGGGCGTGCTGAAGATCGCGGTGAGATAGGCGCCGATGAAATAGACAATCACGGCCGGCGTCAGCACATATTCGATATTCTCGGCCACGCCGGTGATGAAGCCGCCCCAGGGCCCGAAGGCCGTCCGCGCGAAGGAATAAGCGCCGCCGGTATGGGGCAGCGCCGGGCTCATCTCGGCGAGCGAGAAGGTGAGGCCGAGAAACATGACGGTGATGAGAACCGCGCCGACGAACATGCCGCCCCAGCCGCCCACGGTGAAGCCCAAATTCCAGCCGGAAAAATCTCCCGAGATGACGGCGGCGACGCCCAGCGCCCAGAGATAAAACACGCCCGCGTGGCGCCTTAGCTCTCGGTCCTCGAAATAGTTGATGCCGGCAGAGCGGTAGGAAACCCCGCCCTCATGCTTCTTCCCCGTCATATACCCGCTTCCCCCGATATTCTTCAGATTCGCTCAAGACTATAGCAGGGGACAGGTTTGGGGGTAGGTGGGGGGATTTGGGCTTGCTGGCCTCTAGTCCGGTCTGTTGGCCAAGAAAGACTTAGGGCGAGGAACCGGTCGCGATCCTCGGAATGTCTTGTAACGATTTCCCCGGCCCTCAACATGAGGGGCGAAGGCGCGGCGGGCACGCAGAAACGGCGGCTCCGGAGAGCCGCCGTGTCGCAGGGCTTCGTTATTTTAGGTGTCGCCTTTTGAGGCCTACGCGTCCGCCGTTTGCGCCGGGATGCGCAGCTTCTGGCCCGGATAGATCTTGTCCGGGTCCGACAGCATCGGCTTGTTGGCCTCGAAGATCGCCATGTATTTGGAACCGTTTCCATAGCTCTTCTCGGCGATGGCCCAGAGCGTGTCACCCTTTTCCACGGTATGGAACGAGGCTTCCGGCTCCGTCTGCGCCGTCGTCAGGTCTTCCTCGACCTTGGAGACGCCTTCGACATTTCCGGCCGCGAGGATGAGCTTTTCCTTCGTCGCCTGGTCGGGAATGTCGCCGGAGATCTTCACGTTCTCGCCGTCGATCTCGACCTTGATCTTGTCCGCGAGGGTCGGATCACCGACCTCCTTGGCGATGGCTTCGGCGGCGTTGGCATCGCTTGAGCCAAAGAGGCTCTTGCCGGCGTTCTTCACAAAATCAAATAATCCCATGTCTCTCCCTTTCCGCGATCACTGGTTCTGCTCGCTAGCACCATCGTGCCCATATTTCCAGTGCGCGATCCTAACCGCCTAGCATGCAGCTGATCAGTGAGCCGAGGTCGCCGGAACTGTCCGCGCGGCTCTTGCCCATCGAATGTTCGATCCGGGCATGGATCCATGACGATGGCCGATCCCGCGCAGGCTGTCCCACGACATCTCTCAGGTTCACGGCTTCCTCTGATCGGCAATTTTGGGGGGGCTATTGCTAGCTTTATTGGATGCACTTGCCGGCACCGCGACAAAATGAATCCGGGCTCCGCAAACCGCGAAGGCCGCCCGCGGGGGGGGCGGCCTTGCAGCGATTTTGCGTCGATGGGGTGTTACCCACGCAGGCTCGAGTAATAGTCCTGGGCCTTGGTGAGGTTGGACATATAGTTTTGCATGAACTTGGACATCGCGGCCTCGGACAGGAAGCAGTAGGTCTTGCCCTGAAGCGTGGCGTTGACCCCGCAGCTCGTCTGCATGACCTTGCCTTGGGCGAGGTTGTAGGCGCAGTTGTTGCCGAATTCATCGGCATAAGCGGAGGTGGCCATGCCGAGCAGAAGGGCGCCGGCAATGGCAGTCTTGATGCAATTGCGAACCATTGATTTTCTCCTTGAGGGCTAGCTTCTTAGGGGCCCCCAATCTGTCTCAACTGCGCTGACGCCACTAGACGACAGTGGCTATAGGTTCGATGCGCGTGCGCTATCGAGCGGAATCATGCTTGCGCACCCGCTTCGCTGCTTGAGCGCGTGTTTTGAGATGCGCTATCGCTTCGCTACTTGAGCGCACTGTTGCTCTTCGCCAACACTCCACAGGCTTTTTGCGAGATTGGCGGGGCGCGGTCTTGAACGCTGAACTTTGTCTGCTAGGTTTGGCTGTCTGCCGAGGCTCTGAGGGGTATTCATTCATGACGAAATTTTTTGTGGGGCTGCTTGTCGCCTCGGTTTCAGTTGGTTGTTTCGCCGGCGCTGTGCAGGCCAAGTCCTACAGCAAGGCTGTGCAGAGCCATTGCCAGGCGGACTA
>Ga0114921_10001700_pt1 | contig 10222 bp, 9 predicted proteins | sample BentaG_FD_87016 | JGI IMG/M metagenome (GOLD analysis project Ga0114921, IMG submission 87016) | Deep subsurface microbial communities from South Atlantic Ocean to uncover new lineages of life (NeLLi) - Benguela_00093 metaG | ecosystem: Environmental > Aquatic > Marine > Oceanic > Sediment ...
GTCATTTTATCTGGGTTAACAGAAAAAAAGAAAAAATATTGATGTGAAACTGCAATTTTAGTAGTCTAAAATCTATTTTTACTGACTTTCTGGTAATAGTCATGAAATACAGAATGGCAAGAAGGAAGAAAAAGAAAAGGTCAAAACGTCCCTACGCCCTCTTCATTCTTGCTTTGTTTTTCTTCTTTTTTCTCATCTTGAATTTCTTTCATAAAAAAGAACCCCTTGCCAGAGAGAAAAAAGCCGTTCAACAATTCAAAGCACCTGCCTCTCTCCTTAAAGAAAGTAAATACTTTATCCAGAAAGGAATGACCTTGACCGATATCCTGATAAAACATGACCTTTCCACACCTGAAATATACAGATTAAGAGAGGAAGCAAAGCCCATCTACGATTTAGCCAAAATTAAATACAGTCATGAGTTCCGAGTCTTCTCTGCTCCTGATGGGAAAGTAAAGCGCTTAGAATATGACATCGACGATGTAAATTATCTTGAAATCAGGAAAGTTAATGGAGAGTTTAAGGGGAAAATCAAAAAAATTCCCTACAAGATTAGGGTGGCGATGATCTTTGGTATCATAGAGGACAATCTTATCTCAGCTGTCCTGAGGGAGGGGGAAACAGATTATCTGGCTTTATCATTGGCTGAAATTTTTTCCTGGGATATTGATTTTTATGCTGACCTTCGAAAAGGTGACACTTTTAAGATTATTTTTGAAAAAAAATATCTCAACAACGAGCTCATTGGTTACAGGAATATCGTTGCGGCAGAATTCATCAATCAGAGGAAGACATTTCAAGCCTTCCGCTACACTTATCCTGATACAGGAAAATCGGATTATTTTGATCTTGAGGGTGATTCTTTAAGAAAAGAATTCCTGAAGTCTCCTATCAAGTTTGTCCGAATCACCTCCCGATTCAGTCTCAGCCGTCTCCATCCAATCCGCAAAGTTTTTAGGCCTCACTATGGAGTCGACTATGCAGCCAAAGTGGGGACTCCGGTTCAAGCTACTGCTGATGGCACAGTCATCTCTGCCAGATGGAATGGAGCTTCAGGACGCATGGTTAGAATCCGCCACAAGAATGCCTATGAAACCATGTACCTCCATCTTAGAAATTTTGCGAGAGGAATAAAGAAAGGAGCTAAGGTCACGAGTGGTCAGCTCGTAGGTCAAGTTGGCTCATCAGGTGAATCCACAGGCCCTCATCTGGATTACAGGATTAAATACAGGGAAAGGTACATCAATCCCCTTTCCTGGAGGTTTGAACCTGTTAATCCTCTCCGGACTGAATTCCTTGAAGATTTTAAGAGTAAAGCTGAAAAGTACATCTTCTGCTTTGAAATGCCCCAGATCATCTTCTCTTGTTTCTATAACTCCGTGAGTCCGTAAGACCGTTAGACAAACTAGATAAACTAATCAGGCTTAATCAATTATTCTTGACTTTACCGCTTCCTTTTGAGCCACCGCCTGACGAAGACGACCCAGAACTGCTTTTTGATGCGCTGGCGCTACTAGAACTCCCAGAGGAAGAGCCTGAAGAAGAGCTGGAACTCGAAGAATGACTGCTCCTGGAATAAAAGCCTCCTCTGGAAACTGAGCCTACCCTTGCAGTCCGCGAAGATAACCCCAACGAGGGGCATCTGACTTCGTTCGTTCTGCTGGAGTAGGTAATTTCCACTCCTAACCTCTGGGCATTTTTTACATCAGGATTCCAATCCCTAAAGCGCTTAGAGGAAGGAATCTTCGATACTTTGGTCCAGGCGAGGGAGACATATTTTCTTTTTTGTTCAAGATTTGTTCTGGGGCTAACAGTCGTTTTTCTTTCTGAGGAGGAAAGTTCTTTTCCTGCTGCTGATTTTTGTTCTTTTTTTCGAACAAAATAAGAAATCACATAATCTCTGAGCTGGCTGACTTTTATGTTGCGCTTAAAAGTCCACACAGCTTTCTGCTGAGGCGTTTGAACCACTTTCCAGGGAATTTCCTCACTTCGAGCTTGAGACGATTCTATCTGCTTTGAAACCTGGCCAATCCTTAAGATTTTTTCCTGGATTCTGGGCGAATTTAAGTCTTTGTCTCTTACAAAGACCAGATGCTCTGGAATACTCTTTATTGAGCCAATGATTCTTTCATCCCCTTTTTCCAGAGCAGAGACAGTTCTATCATAGGCCCTCTTTAAATCCTTAGGCATTGGATAGGAAGAACCTTGTTTCTTCTTCAACTGGTTCTTGCTGATGGCGCGGCGAACTGGCTTTCCTTTTTCACCTTCTAGATCCGTATAGTTTCGCCAATAAGGATAATAGTAACCGTAGCCATATCCATAATAACCACTACCATAGTATCCATATCCAGACTGATAATACCAATCCCACAGATACCAAGGTCTCCAGGAATAATATCCCATGAAGAAATCCCAAGTCGCCCAGGCTGGTGCAAAGGCAGAACCAGGAATCCACAACCATCCATGTTTTTTATCCCAGACCCAAACTCCGAGATGATAAGGAGCCCAACCCCATTGCTCCTCAGGCACCCAGAAAAGTTGTTCGTTGATTCCTCTCCAATTTCCATAGATATAAGGCTGCCAGGCTCCTCCCGGGTAATAATCGTTGTAGTTGGGCCGCCAGACCCAGCCATAAAGACTATTCCAGACCCATTCTCCGTATAGATTCGAATATTTTTGAGCAAAATAATGGACAGCTTTCGGATATCTCTGGATAGGTTTGGGAATAAAACTTTGTCCCTTATGAAGAGCTTCAAAATTCTGATTGATGTAGTCATTCCACAATTCAAAATCAACATCAGGCTTATATTCTTCCAATTCAACCTTATGAGCATTGGATACTACCAGTCTCTCCAATTTCCCTATCTTTTTCTCTTCGAGCATATCCTCGTCGACTCCATACAAGACGTAAGCCTTTCCAGACTTAACCTGAACGTCCGCACTTCCATCTTCGGCAACTTTTATCAGGCCTATTATCCTATGGTCCAGCTTTACAGCTGCATTGGGAGTTATAACCTGGAAGAGCTCGCGAGAACTGTATTTCCGATACATGATGTAGATTTGACCTTTCAGGAGGACGAGGTTAGTAACTTTGCTGCGTGAGCTTAGGCTTTGAGCCAGAATAGTCTCAATCTTTAATTCTGTCGCATAGTCAAGCCTGATTATTGTTCCAGTATCAAACTGAATCTCACACCTTCTGCTGTTCGTAGTGCGGATAGTATCTCCCGCGGTTAAAGGAAGGTTAAGGACAGCAATTTCGGAATATTTCTCTCCCTCTCTTAAAACAACAGGATCCTTCCCATCGTATTTAACTTCAGAATAGCTTATGTGCCCAAAATAGACGTCAGACTTCGGCTCCAAAACATATTGGTAATCAGAAAGAAGAAAAGAAGGAATGAAAAGTAAAGAAGCAAAAAAGATTACAAAAATAAATGAGAGACGCATCCCCTTTTGATTCATTGGCCCGCTCCTTTATTTAATTTTAATCAATTCACTGAAATAACTGCAATTTTTATGCCAAATATTATTAGAATTATTTACCTTAACCAGGTTTTTTATGCGTCCTTTTTTTAGGACAGGTGTAAGAAAAGGGGACATTCTAGTTTATCCATTTTATCTAGATTGGGTTTGATAAATCAAGCCCCTACAAATCTATTCAGTGTTCTCCGGAATCACGGAATTTCGGTAGTACGGACTTACGGATATCTGTTGACAATCAAGAGCTAGAAAAACTAAAATGACCTCTCCGATAGGAACATCAAAATCTTTTGAGGAGGTTTGAATGAAGATCACTCTAAGTGTCCTGAAAGCAGATATAGGAAGCATTGGCGGACATATCACTCCAAGTAAAGCTCTGGTGGATGAAGTCAGGCGTTTCGTTGGAGAAGATGGCAAGAATCTATTAATCGATCACTATATCAGCCATACTGGAGATGACATTGCCATTGTTTGCACCCATGAGAAAGGCGTTTCAGATGAAAAAATCCATAAACTCGCCTGGGATACTTTCCTTTCCGGAACAGAAGTCGCCAAAAAACAAGGTCTTTACGGTGCGGGCCAGGATTTGCTGAAAGATGCCTTCAGCGGAAACATAAAAGGGATGGGCCCAGCTGTAGCAGAGATGGAATTTGAAGAGCGACCTAACGAACCTTTTATTTTCTTTGCTGCTGATAAGACAGACCCAGGTGCTTACAACTTGCCTTTCTACCTTGCATTTTCCGATCCTATGTACTGTGCGGGCCTCATTCTAAGTCCTAAAATGAGTGATGGATTCACTTATCGCATCATAGACGTTGAATACACTGAAAAAGACAAACTCATAGACCTCAATTCTCCAGAAGACCTCTATGACATCGCTGCCTTACTCCGTGACAATGAAAGATATGTCATCGAGAGCATTTTCTCCCGCAACACAGGAAACCAGGCCGTATCTATCTCAACGACTCGCCTCCACAACATTGCTGGAAAATACACAGGAAAGGACGACCCAGTAGCTCTGGTTAGGGTACAGGGCGAATTTCCCGCCACTGGAGAAGTACTGGCTCCATATTCAATCGGTCATTATGTTGCCGGCTTTATGAGAGGAAGTCATATCGGCCCCTTGATGCCCTGCAAACTGAACTCAACGATTTCCTTTTTCGATGGTCCTCCAGTTGTAACAGGAGCAGCTTTCTGTGTCCATGAAGGGAAGTTTACGGAACCTGCTGATGTCTTCGATCATCCTTATTGGGATCATGTGAGAAATCAGATATCCGAAAAAGCAACAGCCATAAGACGACAGGGATTCTCAGGAGCAGCAATGCTTCCTTACAGCGAGCTGGAATATGGAGGCATTGTTGAGAAGCTGAAGAAGCTGGAGAAAAAATTCACGCTACGTGACTGATTAGTCTGGAATATTCCTAATTCGTAATTTTTGGTATAGCAGCCGATGACAAAACACAAGAATCCCGTCCCTACAGTTGATATCATCATCGAAATAGAAAGAGAGGACGGCATTCAAGGCATACTCCTCATAAAGAGGAAAAACCCACCTCATGGATGGGCTCTGCCCGGAGGATTTGTCGATTACGGTGAATCCCTGGAAGAAGCAGCAACTCGAGAAGCTAAAGAGGAGACATCCCTTGAAATTGATCTCAAAAGGCAGCTCCACACTTACTCTGACCCCAAACGCGATCCCCGGCAGCACACCATCTCTACTGTGTACATAGCTAAAGCTAAAGGGGAACCAAAGGCTAGAGACGATGCTCAAGAAATTGGAATATTTACCCGAGAGGAAATATCTTTTCCCCTTGCCTTTGACCATAATGAAATCTTGGCTGACTATTTTGCCCAAAAAAATGACTTAAAAAAGGAAAATCTAGAATGAAAAACAATGATGAGAAAGAAACCGATGCTCACGACGTGAAGCTCAAGGAGGTACACAAGGTCTGGGGACCAGCAGAAGCAGAAATTATCAAAAGCTTCCTCTATAGCAATGGAATTCCCTGTATTCTTAAAGGATTGGTTGTCCAATCCGTCCACCCTTTCTCTGCAGATGGTCTGGGTGAGATAAAAATCTTTGTCGCTGAAAAAGATTACAGACTCGCCAAAAAACTTCTCAACCAGAAAGAAAATCCGTAACACAGTAACTCAGATTAATTAGATGAAAAGTCATGGCGAGGCGAAGCGTGGCAATCCCACAACTGGTGAAAAGAATAACGGATTAAACACTGCTTACTTCTTTCGGAAATAGACTCTTATCAGTATATTCGGAGTTACTGAGTCACTGTGTGACTGAATGACGGATCAGCGGAATTCCCATATATAGTATCTATTCAAGTATCCCCACAATATATAGAAAATAAAAAGAATAAGCCTATTTTTTCCCATTTTTTTCCTTGACAACTAGCTATATATAACCTATATTGTCTAAAAACGGGACGAAACGGGATAAAGTGGGAAATTCATTGATAGGAAGTTACAAGGCAAAACTCGACAAGAGTGGTCGGGTCAAGATTCCAGAAAAATTCCGTATGGCCATCGAAGAAGAATACGGAAAAGAACTATTCATCACATCTTTAACCGATGGTTCTGTTCAGATCTTCCCTCTGCCTGTGTGGAACGAATTGACAGGGATCACTACTGAAGGCGCTCTTTATCTGAAACCTCGCATAAGAAACTTCTTGATCCGAGTCAACAGATTAGGCAATAAACATGAGATCGACTCTAAAGGGCGAGTCTTAATCAGCCAACCCTTAAGGGAAAAAGCTAAACTCGAAGAAGAAGTTGAAGTAATCGGCCTCTCTAATCATTTAGAGGTTTGGAACAAGGAGATCCTCGATGAAACAATGGAGGATAAACCTATAACTGAAGAAGATTTCGAAGTCATCTCTGAGCTTAAACCTAAAGGAAAACCAGAATGAATGGGAACGGGCACATTCCAGTCCTCAAGGAAGAAGTCCTAGACTATCTGGATATAAACAGAAAGGGAACATACATCGACTGCACTTTAGGATTGGGAGGCCATGCCTTAGAAATATTAAAAAGAAATCCTCAGGCTGTCCTCATTGGCTTTGACATCGACGAAAAGTCGTTGATGGAGGCGAAAAAATCACTCGAACCTTATTCAGAAAGAGTCAAACTTTTTCACTCTGATTTCAGGTATCTTCCCGATCTCAAGATTGAATTCCGAAAAGTTAGAGGAATTCTGCTGGACCTTGGCCTTTCTTCCTTCCAACTCGACACACCAGAAAGAGGATTCAGTCATAGCCTTGAGGGTCCCCTTGATATGAGAATGGACTTCAGGAATAAAATAACGGCTTTCTCCATAATCCATAAATACTCGGAACATAAATTAGCCCATATGTTTCGAGAATACGGAGAGCTCAGGCAGGCAAAAAGACTTGCGCAACAGATTGTCTCAAGGAGAAAAACCAAAAAAATAGAAACAACCATAGAGCTGCGTCGTCTGGTTGAAGAAATCTGTCGCTGGAGGCCTCAAAAAGGCAAGATACATCCAGCTGCAAAAGTTTTTCAAGCCATCCGAATTGAAGTTAACCAAGAATTAAAGAGCCTTTCAGGCTTTTTGGAGAGGATTATTCAAAAAATTCCAATAGAATCCCGAATTGCTGCTATTTCTTTTCACTCCTTAGAGGACAGAATCATAAAGCATACCTTTGCCAACCTGGCCGCTCATAACGACTATCGTCCCCTCCTCAAGATTCTGACCAAAAAACCTGTGATCCCCTCGGAAGAGGAGATTACTCTTAACTTCAGGGCAAGATCAGCCAAACTCAGAGTCGCAGAGAGAATTTAAATGATCAGGAAAAAACTCAGTAAAAAAGAGCTGGCCCTTGGCATCATCATCGCCATACTCGTCATTTTTACTTTAACCTTCTACATCTGGCATCAGATGGAATCCATACGTATCGGATACGAAATTGGAGAGTTAGAAGAAAAGGTCTCAGCCCTAAGAGAAGGGGTTAATAAACTAGAGACAAAAAAAGCAACTCTTCTTGCTCTTGATAGAGTTGAAAAAACTGCTAAAAAAGACTTAAAGCTTGCTGAACCCAAAGAGAAACAAATCATCTACAAAGACTTTAATCCTCTTCCTTAAACAGATTGGCCAATGAATAATCTGCTACATAAAAGAATTCGGAGAAGAATTTTCATCCTATCCTTCTTCTTCTTAGTCTGGACAGCTGGACTTGCCCTTCGCCTTATCAAGTTTCAGGTGATAGACCATGCTCAGCTGAAGGCCGAAGTCCTCAACCAGAATCAAAACATAACCACGCTATTGCCCAAAAGAGGGACTATTTATGATCGAGAAGGAAAAATCCTGGCAAGAAGCCTCCCCGCACCTTCTGTTTTTCTCTACCCCTTTGAAGGTGAATCTTCTGAAAGCCAAATCAAAAAAATTAATAGGCTCAAAAAAATTTTGGGCTTATTCCCGAATGAGGTCCAGAAAATTAAAACAAGAATAGAAAAAAAGGCCTCTTTTATCTGGATAAAAAGAAAAATCGATCCTCAACAAGCTGAAGAAATAGAAAGGCTTCGTCTCCCAGGAATTTTTTTTAAAACTGAAAACAAAAGATTTTATCCCCAAGGAAAACTCGCTGCACACATCTTGGGGGGAGTGAGTATTGATGAGAAAGGCCTTAGCGGGATTGAACAACAATGCGACTCCAAGCTAAGAGGCAAAGAAGGAAAATACCACATCTTGCGAGATGCCAAAAAAAGAAATTATCGCTTCGAAACTCTTATATCGCCTGAGGTAGGAAAAGATCTAATCCTGACTATAGATGAGACTTTACAATATATCGCTGAAAAAGAGCTTAAAAAAACAGTCCTGCATCACAAAGCAAGCTGGGGGACAGTCATTGTTATTCAACCCTCTACTGGGGAAATTTATGCGATGGCTAATTATCCTACTTATGATCCCAATAAATATCCTCCATTACCTCTTGAATTAGGCCGAAATAAGGCTATCCACTACAATTTTGAGCCGGGTTCTACCTTTAAAATAGTCACAGCTCTGGCAGCTCTGGAGGCAAATCGAGTAAATCTTAACGACACCTTCCATTGTGGTGAAGGAGTCATCCATTTGGCAGGAAAGACAATCCATGACCATAAAAAGTTTGCACTTCTTTCCTTTCCAGAGATCATTCAATATTCCTCCAATGTTGGAGCAATCCGAATCGGCCAGCGCGTAGGTGAGGAGGCATTTTTCCAAACCATAAAAGCCTTAGGTTTTGGCCAAAAAACTGGAATCGACCTTCCTGCTGAAGAAAAAGGTATTTTCAGAGACCTGAACCAATGGTCCAAGCTCTCCCTTGCTTCCATCTCCTTCGGTCAGGAAGTTTCTGTTACAGCTATCCAGTTGCTCCAGACTATTAACCTCATCGCCAACAGAGGCCTCATAACCACTCCTAAGGTTGTCAAGAAAATCTTGATTTCTTCTGATGAAACAAGGGAGAGGCCCTCCCATTTTAAAAGAGTTTTATCAAAAAATTCGGCTTCGGCCTTGACAAAAATCCTCGAAAAAGTCGTCCAAGAAGGGACAGGAGCGAGCGCACAAATCAAAGGCTATAAGATAGCTGGCAAGACAGGAACTGCTCAGAAATTCGACTCTTTGATTGGTACCTACTCTCCTACCCTGCATACGTCTTCTTTTGTGGGTTTTGTCCCTGTCGATAAACCAGCTTTTTCAATGATTGTAGTCATTGACGAACCAAAGGGTCAATACTATGGAGGCGAAGTGGCTGCACCTCTCTTCCAGAAAATTGCCCAACGCCTCCTCCTCTATCTTTCCATTCCTCCTCAGAAAGATACCGCTAAGCTTGTCACTGCAAAACTCAACACAGAGAGCATAAGATGAAACTCAAGGATATACTGGCCGGGCTTCCCGTATTGAACTTCCATGGAAACGCAGAAGAAGAAATTGATGAAATTACTTATTCATCCCAAAGAGCCAAGCGAGGCTCTCTGTTTGCTGCCTTAAAAGGGGAAAATAAGGATGGCAATGATTTTATCCCAGAAGCTCTCGAAAATGGAGCTCTGGCCTTCCTTTCAGAAAGGCCCCAGCCAAGTAATTTCTCAAGAAACTGGATTCGTGTTCCAGACGCACGGGAAGCCCTGGCCTTATGCTCAGCCAACTTTTACGAGCATCCTTCTCAAAAGATGAAAGTCATCGGTATCACCGGAACAAACGGAAAAACAACAATCACTTATCTAGTAGAAGAGATATTAAAAAAGGCAAATTTATCCCCAGGAGTCATAGGGACAATATCTTACAGAGCCCCAAAGACAAAAATAACCGCAGAAAGGACAACGCCCGAAGCGCCGGATTTGCAAAGATATATGAGAGAGATGCTCGATCAAGGAGTATCCCACTGCTTGATGGAAGTCTCATCCCATTCCCTCGAACTCAAAAGGGTCTGGGGAATAAGCTACGACTTAGTTGTTTTCACCAATTTGAGCGGTGACCACATTGATTATCACCAATCAATGGAAAAGTATTTCGAGGCCAAAAAAAAGCTTTTCCTCATTAACAATAAAAAAAGAATCGGAATCATTAATGGTGATGATCCATGGGGACAAGAACTAATCAATCAAATTCCTATCAATGTAATCACTTTTGGCCTCCAAGAATCTGCCACAATCCAAGCAGCAGATTACAAATTAATAGAAGAAGGAATTGAAATGGTTGTTAAATATCCTGCTGGGGAAATGACAATCTCCTCTA
>Ga0114921_10001701_pt1 | contig 10220 bp, 8 predicted proteins | sample BentaG_FD_87016 | JGI IMG/M metagenome (GOLD analysis project Ga0114921, IMG submission 87016) | Deep subsurface microbial communities from South Atlantic Ocean to uncover new lineages of life (NeLLi) - Benguela_00093 metaG | ecosystem: Environmental > Aquatic > Marine > Oceanic > Sediment ...
CTGACTATCTTGGGGTGGATGCCAGCCAGAAGCATCAAGCTAGGCTCAGGTCTCATCTAGTGTTGCCCTTTGGAAGCTCGGCGTGGCTCTTGACAGGATGTGTAGAGCGGTGTAGACTATAAGTGCAAATGCGCATATAAAGGATTGCCATGAGAGAGTTTGTCAAGGCTTTCAAGGCTTTGTCTGACGAAACCAGACTGAGGATCCTGAACCTGCTTTTGGAGCGGGAGTGTTGCGTCTGCGAGGTAATGCAGGCGCTGGGCATTTCCCAGACCCGGGCCTCTCGCAATTTGGGGATCCTCCACGATGCTGGCTTCCTCAAGATGCGGCGGGATGGCTTATGGGCGCTCTATTCCATAGATGAAGAGGCCACACGGGAATACTTAGGCCAGCTTGTCACTACTGTTGACAAAGCCCTGCAAGGCAATGAAGTGGTGGCTGTCGACCGGGAGCGGTTAAGGAGGGCAGTGAGGGTGGGGCCTGGTTGCGCTCGGGAAGGGGCCACATAGCCACTTTCTTTTTTTGCCGCCTGTTTAGGCCTTTATGCGCATTTAAGGATATACCATGGACATTCTTAATTGAGTTCCTAAAAGGAGGGCTTGGTGAACGTGGAAGCCATTAGTGAAGATGGGTGCCATCAGTCAAGAGCCAAACATATAGGGCGATTGCTACTCCATCCCTATCTTACGCTGGCGAGCCGGGTGGCCCTGGCCGGGGTTTTCGTCTTCGCTGGCATAGCCAAGTTGCCCTACATTGACACTCTTATATGGGAGATCAAGCAGTACCATATCCTGCCTCAGGATCTGGCCACCGCGTACGGTTACGTCCTGCCCCCTCTGGAGATGGCCCTTGGGATTCTTCTGGTGGTGGGGCTATTCCTCAGGATTAGCGCCTCGGTGAGCGCCCTGGTGGTGCTGAGCTTCACCATTGCCAAGATCGTAGCGCTCGCGCGAGGGTTGGACATTAGTATCTGCAGCTGCTTTGGCTCAGCAGTCCCGCTACTTGCAGTCCACAGCCTGGCCATTGATTTCGTGCTTTTGGCCCTGGCATTTCAAATAGTGTTCCACAGGGGGGAGTTTCTCTCTCTGGGAGCCTGGCTCTCCGCCAAGGCAGAGTCTGACGAGGAATCTGGGGAGGTAGCATGACTGAAAAACGACGAAGGCTGGGCAGCTAGGAGAAATGCCCGACCACATGGGTCGTCTGTGATTTGGGCGAAAATAGATTAGCGAGGCGTTTGCCGCAGATTTCCGATTTCTTGGCCATGATTTAGGTAGCCTTGTCTCCGTTCACACAGGCTCTCTATCTCTTCCTAATGACCTATCCCATAACGGGGTGTAGTGAAGACGCCGCAGGAGGCTGGAACTGAGAGGGGGCGGGCTCTGGAGTTCGGGCCAAGACTTAGGAAGGCGCTATGAGTGACGCAGAATCAGATCCCGTACCGCGCAGGCTTTCAACACTAGACCGCTTCCTGACGCTCTGGATATTCGTCGCTATGGGCTTCGGGGTGGGCCTGGGGTACTTTGTTCCCGAAGTCGCAGACTTTATTAACGTGTTCCAGGTGGGAACCACTTCCATACCCATCGCCGTCGGGCTCATCCTCATGATGTATCCGCCGCTGGCCAAGGTCAGGTACGAAGAGCTGGGACATGTGTTCCGCAACTGGCGGATCCTGGGACTCTCCCTGGTGCAGAACTGGCTCATCGGTCCGGTGCTCATGTTCTTCCTTGCCATCCTCTTCTTGGGGTCATATCCCGATTACATGCAAGGACTGATCATGATAGGCCTGGCTCGCTGTATAGCCATGGTCATCGTGTGGAATGAACTGGCGAAAGGGGACACAGAGTATGCCGCCGGGCTTGTAGCCTTCAACTCCGTCTTTCAGATCCTTTTCTACGCGGTGTACGCCTACGTCTTCATAACGGTGCTGCCGGTATGGTTCGGTCTGGAGGGCACAGCGGTAGACGTCACCATGGGTGAGATCGCCCAGAGCGTGTTCATCTACCTGGGCATACCGTTTTTCGGGGGCATGATCACGCGCTTTACACTCATAAGGGCCAAGGGCCGAGGATGGTACGAGAAGAAGTTTATCCCCAAGATCAGCCCTATCACTCTGATTGCTCTGCTCTTTACCATCGTAGTTATGTTCTCTCTCAAGGGCGAGATCGTTGTGGAACTGCCCCTGGACGTGGTGCGCATCGCCATCCCGTTGCTTATCTACTTTGTGGTTATGTTCTTGGCTTCGTTTTACATGGCAAGGAAAATCGGGGCCGACTACTCAAAGACAACAAGTATCGCCTTCACCGCCGCCAGCAACAACTTCGAACTGGCGATCGCCGTGGCGATAGCGGTGTTCGGCATCGGCTCCGGACAAGCCTTCGCCGCTGTCATTGGGCCGTTGGTGGAGGTGCCAGTCCTCATCGGCCTGGTAAACGTGGCTCTCTACTTCCAGCGAAGGTATTTTCGAGAACCGGTGACGGTAAAGGGACGAAGGTGATAGACGCCCCGAATACCAAAAGGGAGGCGAAAAAGAAGTAGCTGGAATAGCTACGCCAAGCGAAGAACAAGGGTACTACCGGCAGGAGCAAACCGGCCTTGCTCAACGCCATCAAAGAGGTTTATTCGTCTTGCCTTCTCCAAGACTTGATGGTATTGTCTCCGTAGATGTAGTTAGTGCCCCCGATGCCCCAATCGTTTTGATGAACGAGGCTAGAGGGAAGTCTCATGGAGAAGTACGAGATTATTGATTGCCACGCCCATACCTTCCCCACCGCGCAAAGAGGGATTGTTTTCCAGCGTGCCCTAGGTATCGCGAAGCCGGAGCGCAACGGCACTATCGAGGAACTGCTGAAGATAATGGAGCAGGCCGGGATATCGAAAACCAACTTGCTGATGTGGACCCCGGCATGGTTTATGTACCAGGAGCTCCTCCAGCGACTCCCTACTGACCCTGAAGAACGCGCTCGGGGGGAGACATCTCTACGAGCGAACCTGTTGCAGCGGTGCCTCGATAACAATGAGTGGGCGATAGAAATGATCAACCAGCATCATGACCGGTTTACTTGTTTCGTGGGAGTTGACCCGGAATTTATGGACAGAGAAACTATGCTCCGCGAGATTGACGATAAGCTGTCCAGGGGGGCAAAGGGCCTAAAAATAGCCCCCGTTCACTTCTATGGAAACGATGAGCGACTGGTTGCTATGTACGAGGCGGCCCAGAGGTGGGGAGTCCCTGTTCTCTCCTACTCATCGGGAGGGGGCTTTGGGCAGGTACAGGATCGAGATCGCCATGGGCACCCCAGGCATTTTGAGGACCCGTTGAAAGCCTTCCCCGGCTGCATCATCATTCTTGCCCACCTGGGAACCGGGGCTGAACAAGAGGTAGCTCGGCTGACCGACAAATACCCAAACCTGTATGCTGATGTATCAGCACGCCTTCACCAGATAGGGGAACCTGGAGGGTGGAGCCAAGAGGAGGCTGTGGCTTGGTTTCGGCGTATAGGCATTGACCGCATCCTTTTCGGAACCAACTACCCAATGTGCGACCCGGTAGAGTACGTGGAGGTGATGAAAGCCCTCCCGCTGACCGAGGAGGAGCGGCGCAAGGTCTTCTCGGAAAACTTTAAGCGACTGGTCAAGCTGGAGTGATGCAAGCCCTATCGGGATGGACTTCACTTTCAACGGTTGTGGAAGACCGGCTCACGCTTTTCGATGAAAGCTCTCACCGCCTCCCGCTGGTCGTCGGTGAATGTGGCAAGGATCTGAGTCCGGTTCTCCAGGTGAAGGGCAGCCAGCAGGCTCGGAGCATCGATGCTCATGTTGAGGACCTCCTTGGTCAACCGCACCCCTATGGGTGCGTTTTGCATCACCTCTCGAGCGAGCTCCATGGCAGCATCCTCAACTTGGTCATCGGGCACTACCCTTGAGACCAGACCGATCTTGTCGGCGGTGGCGGCATCGACGAAGCGGCCGGTGTAAAGGAGTTCGGCGGCGCGCGAGAGCCCAATGAGCCGCGGCAGGAAGTAGCTTGTGCCTAAATCGCAACCGGAATAACCACGTCGGATAAAAGAAATCTGGAAGCGTGCCGACTCGCCGGCGATGCGCATGTCACAGGCCAGAGCAATGGCCATACCACCGCCAGTGGCCGGGCCGCGCACTGCAGCGATGAGCGGCTGTGGTGCTTGGCGCATCAGGTGTATCAGGTCACCAAAACGCTCCTGGCCCTCAAAGTAGTTCCACATACGACCAAGCTCCTCCTCGCCCCACTCGCTACGGTTTTCGTTTAAATCGACACCGGAGCAAAAAGCCCGTCCCTCGCCGCGAACGATAACGATGCGAGTTTTGTTATCGTTCCTCAGCCCCTGAAAGAAATCTATCAGCTCCATTTGAAGTTCGTAGGAGATCGCATTCAGCGTATGCGGTCGGTTCAGGGTAAGCCAAATCACCTGGTCACGTGACTCGACCTTAATATTTTTGTAGTCCATGACCTCCTCCTTTAACGAATAGCTCTCGCTTTTTAGTGGGCAAGCCATGCGTTGGCTTCCCCTGGCTCCGCAACGGGAGGGTATCCGGGGAAGTTGCTGTAGAGACTTCGCTAGCCTTCTGCTCGGCCTTTTCCACTTCTACGAGGACATCAAATAGTGCAGCATTGGGCTCCATAATTAACGCTTGCGCCGGGTTTATCCTATCGTGGGTCAACTGGTTGTGATGACCTTCGATATACTGCTCGGGCCACCATCCTTGCATTATGTTAACCACGCCGGGCTTTATGCGTTGGCTGAGCTTTGCTCTCAGCTTGGCCTGGCCACGGTCGTTGAAAACGCGCACCACATCTCTATCGCTGATGTTTCGCGGTCCGGCATCCGCTGGATTTATCTCCAGGGTGGGTTCGGGATCTAGTTTTAGTAAGCTGGGAATGTTGGCCAGGCTAGAGTGCATGCGGTATTTGGAATGCGTCGACAGCAGGCAAAGCGGGTATGTCTTTGCTTTCTCGCTACGTGCACTTTCCGCCGGCTCAAGGTAAATCGGTAGTTCTTGACCGAGTCGTTTCAGCCTTTCCACGTAGAATTCAATTCTGGCAGTCGGGGTTCCGAATTGCTTTGGCCTGTCTACAGGATCCGCCGGTACCGGGCCTTCCCTTAACCTCGCCAAGGTGATGCCTTCCATAGCTGGGTGGCCTGAAGCAAGGATTTCCTCAATGTATTCCTCCTCCGTCTTGTCGAAGTACTGGCCGAACCCCATTTTTCGCCCCAGCTCGGCAGCTATCTGGAAATCAGACTTGCACTCGTACAGCGGCTCTATAGCCTTCTGCTGGAGCTGCAAATAGCTATCTTGGAGGTACCTGACCCGCAGATCGACACATTCGCAGAATGAGGCTACAGGCAGTACGTAGTCAGCGCATTTGGCTGTGGCGTTCAGGAAAAGGTCGCAGACCACTATCAGCTCTAGATTAGGTAAGACCTCGTTGATGATCCTGTTCGTGTTGGGCAGTTGGTTGACGTAGTTATGCCCGGCAAACCAGATCGCCTTTATGGGAAAAGGCTCGCCTTTGGTAACGGGATCGTAAAGCAGCATTACCGGGATATGGTTATACGGCCCGTCGGGTATGAGGAAAGGACGCCAATTCAGCACGAAGGTGGATGGCCGCCCCACGTTCATATTGCCGGTGACTGCCGCCAGCGTGTTTATCGCCCGGCACGCCAGGTCGCCATAGAAGGTCCGCTGCATTCCCCACCCGCGATGGATGGAGGCTGGCTTCTCGGTAGCGTAGCTAGTAGCTAGGCGCTGGATGACATCGGCGGGGACATCGGTGATTTCCGACGCCCTTTCCGGCGTATATTCTCGGACCATGTCAGCCAGCAGCTGGTATGCCGGCTGGCACTCTATGTCAGAAACTGAATAGCTGCCGGTGAGTGCTGGCCTCACTCCAGGGGCATCGCACGGTTGCGTCTGGCTCGTCTTCTCATCGAATACCGGGAACCTCCCCTCACTGCCGCCCTCAACCAAGTCGCTCTCCCTCAGGAACAGGCAGTTATCCCTCCTCACCAGGAAAGGGCCGACGGTGTTTTCGACTATGAACCCTTCATCTTGCAGACCCTGCTCCAAGACGACGTGTATCATCGCCAAGGCCAGTGCCCCATCGGTTCCGGGTCTTATCGGAATGTGCTCGTCGGCGTGGGAGGCCGTCGCCGTCAAGATCGGATCGATAACCACCACTTTGCAGCCCTTTTTCTTGTCCTCCATGATTCTTCGCATGCGGGGGTAATTGGTCGCTGCTAGATTCCAGCCCCAGATGACGCTGAATTTGGGGTGTTCAATACGGTAAAGGTGTGCTTCCCCCAGCACCCGGCCGAAGGTAGCGATGTCAGCGCAGGGACCAGCAGCGTCGCCAAAGCCCGCCCAGTCCACCCAGGTCCCTTTAGTCAGGCTTGCCAGGCGGGAGTAGCCTCCCCCTGCCAGGTTTGGCAATTCGGGTGCCCCCCAAGCAATGGAAGTGGAGCCATATCTTTGGGCAACCTGCTGGAGCTTGGCCGCAATGCTATCTAGAGCCTCGTCCCAGGATATGCGCTGCCACTTGCCCTCTCCCCTTTCTCCTGCTCGTTTCAGGGGATAACGGAGCCGATCCGGGTGGTAGACCAGTTCTCGGGTGGCCAACCCTTTGGCGCAGGCTCCCCGGTCACCTGGGTTGGGGAAATCGGCAGGGTCGACTCTGGTAATAGCGCCGTCCGCTACTTGGAGCAAAAGCCCACATTGGTAGCCATCCCCGGACTTGCACGCGGTACGGATTGCTACATTTTCGCCCTTTTTATCCAATGCGCCCTCATCCAGACTGTGTTAATTAGTCGGTGAAAACGAGGTTACAGCACTGTTACCGCTTCAGCGCTTTTTCGCGCTGGCTATGGCCTCGAGCAGGGCGTCAATTGCATAGTTTGTTCGAAGATCAGAATAGAAATTGATATCACTCTGATCCCCTTCAAATTCCACGACCGGGATTCCAAGCTCCCGCACCAGTCTGTTCCCTACCATCTGTAGCCTGCCGGCGAGGGGCCTGCAGGTGTGAGGCACAGAGAGTATCGCCCCATCAATAGAATAGTCTTTACACATCTGGATCAGGCGGTTGTGAAAGATCTCGGGGGGTCGGTTAGCAATCCCACTGCCCAATATGAAGGTGGCGATACTCTCCAGAGGGCGCTCGGGATCAATCTGGTCGGGGAAAGGCCAGAAGGACAGATGGCTATAGCTGCCTCCGATCACGGCGCAGTTCGCTTCAGCGAACTTTTCAGACAATGCGCCCACTTTGGGCCAGAACATGATGCCCTCCCACAGGATCCGATACTTCTCATCGGGAACAGCGCTGATGTTCTGGGCAACCCTCTCTTCTACCTCCGCCTTGAGTTTTGCGTAGAAGTCTACCGTCTCTGGTCGGCCTGCCAGGTAATTGATGGGGCCTAAGCAGACACCCCAGTCAAAGAAAGTACCTGGTGCTGGGACGTGGGTGCTGCCTAGCGTGTAAGCTTCTTCTCGCAGTGTGGCCGCTTTCTTTATCACTGTCATCAATTCGTGCAAGCGATCCCAATTGTAGGGCCGGCCACTTACTTCTTCTATGAAGGCCACAAAGTCCTTCAAGCGAGAGACCGTGGTCTTGTGGTGACGCTCCTCATCCTTGACATCCTGGATGTAGGGTACCTCTACGACGAATGTAGGAACTTGATTCAACTGATGGAAGGCCCTAACCCAGGCTAACTCTGTGCTGCATATTCCATGCACTGTAGCTGCAAGTTGCGGCGTTGGTAGCAGCGCTTCTGGAGTTACATTGTCAGGGGGGACAGGAGTCTGGGACATGAGGGCACAGCCAAAATGGGTTCGAGAATAGGAGCAACACTCTTCCGATATGCCTTCTGCGGCAGACATCTCCATGAATGGCCTCTCCCACTTCCGCGCCGCTGAGAATGCCCCGTAGCCCTCGCCGTGCACAAAGACAATGTCCTGGGCATTCAGCATGAACCAAATTGGGGCCCCGCATGCGTAAGCAACCATCTTACCCTCTTGCGGTGCCCGCCTGATCTCCTCCAGATATGTGTTCAGATATTGCCCTACGAGACTGCCGGTCTTGAGCCGATTTGCCTTTCTTTCCTTGGCTACCATCTTCACTGCCTCCTTAGTAATTCTCTGGTTAATTGCTTTCCTTTCCCTTTATTACTGGTCTGGGTCTGCAGCTCTTATCATTTCCAAAAAGGCCTCTATCCTCGTTCTTTCCGGGCCTAGCGAAACCGTCTCATGCTCCGTCTCAAGCATCAGATGGGGAACCCCGGCTGCCATTAACACCCTTCTTATATGGACGTAGTACCAGCTATGGATCTCACAGTGCTTCACCACCAGGATAATCACCCCTTGGGCTTGGTTTTTGTTGGTCATGTCCACGATATACTCGGCGCAGTCACTCTCTGGGTCCCATCGTGTCGGGCTAGGGGGAAAGTTTGTTAGATAGCGTTTGGCCAGCGCCTCAATCGGGTCCCCATTCACTGGAACGTCCGTTGCAAAGTACCTGTATCCGGTATATAGGTCGTCATCAACTATGACCCCACCTGCCTCCTCGATAATATCCAGTAGGTCGGTCTTAGGTGCCAGGCAAAGATGGCCTGAAAGAACCAGCCTTACTCTCCCGTCGGGGGGAGACTCCCGTGCTTCCAGCTGAGGAAGGAGCTTTTCCAGAAGTTCAGTGTGCTCGTCTTTTGGCATCACCATCGCAGAATGCACTATGGCCAATATCTCCCTGGCTCGCAGCACCCCCGGTTTGGCTCTCCTGAGGTCATACAGCCTTCTCAGCACGCTGCGGTTCTTGTTATATAGGAGAATGCTTTCACGCAGGGACTGATCTGTAATCTCATGTCCAACGAATTGTTGCATATCAGCCCTTAGTTCCTCGTAGGTTTCTTCTACCTCGACCAGGGCTGAAGGGCTTCTCAGAGAACAGGGGGGATGCAATAGCATATAGTAGGGAAAGGGGATTCTGTCTCTGGCGATGATCATGGCTGTTCGTGTTTGAAGGCATTCGTCAAAGAAGAGCAACCCATCGAACAGGTTCAGTTTCTCCCTGGCCAGCAAATCCAGGTTACTGCGAGCCCAGGCGCAATAAAAGGGATAGATGTAGGAATGACCAAAAGTGACTGGTTCATCGCTTTCCTGAAGCACTACCGGCTGCACCCCTGAAGCGTGGACGATCTCCTCTGGAAAATGCATTGGGGAGACGCCCATAAGCGCCTTGTCATGAGTTTCCTTCCAATCTCTTAACCAATCGTAAGGTCTAGCCGCTACTGTAGTGAATTTGGCCAGCAGGTCTTCCATTTCACCCTCCTCATTGATAATGCACCCAAAACTTTTCAAATGTGGTTTGTCAGCAACAAACCAACAACTCCTTTCGGGGATTATGGGGTTGATTACCTGAGGTGCCTAGCGCAACCCTTCGCTGTAAAGCAAGCTCGTGTCTGGCCTCACCAGTTTCAGTGTTAACGCTCCCTCGGGGCAACCAACGACACAGGCGCCACAGCCCCAGCATTTTTCCGGATCGACAAAAGACTTGAGTCTCTTTGAGCCGGGAGCCTTCAGCATCTCTATGGCACTACAGGGGCAGTTCTCCACGCAGTCCTGGCATCCAGTGCACAAATCCAGGTCTACGGTGGCCTGGTAGCGGCTCTTTACCAGCCCCTTCTCCATGGTACCGTACTCAACGCCGGAGTCAACGATAACGCAACAGTCGCCACAACAGTGACAAAAGGAGCGAAGGCGGTCAACAGTCAGCATGTGAAGCATCCCTGATCGTTCGCACTCGTCAGATAACTCCAGCGCCTCCTCCAGGGAAAGTTCCACGCCGGACCCCCTGCGAATGTTGTAATCAGCCGATGCGTTGAATTGGAAGCAGGTCAGAGGACGGTCACAGTTCCTCATGGCCAGGCGGCAGGGGCAAGGGCACCTAACTATCCGTCGCGTCTTCCTAAATATCGTTTCTACATCCTCTTCAGGCAAAACCCCACCAGGTGGAGGGGGGCTCTTCTGCAGCGCCAGGCGGTTAGGGATAATTCTCACGAAGGGGGCCTTCAGTTCTGCCATGAAATGCATGCCAAAGTGCTCACGCTCCTCGTTATACCAGGCCTCCCTCCACAAGTCCTTAAGCTCTTGGTCTACATACTTTGGGTTGCTAGCCAGAGTAAGGTCACGCAGCGCGA
>Ga0114921_10001702_pt1 | contig 10219 bp, 7 predicted proteins | sample BentaG_FD_87016 | JGI IMG/M metagenome (GOLD analysis project Ga0114921, IMG submission 87016) | Deep subsurface microbial communities from South Atlantic Ocean to uncover new lineages of life (NeLLi) - Benguela_00093 metaG | ecosystem: Environmental > Aquatic > Marine > Oceanic > Sediment ...
AAATGGTCCTGGCATATCCATGCCTGCGAGCATAGTATCATCAATAATTTTATATCCTGATACAATACCTTCTTCTAAAAGGCGACAACCTTCGTTTAATTGGATTGCCAATAATAATTCTATATTTAAAATATTTGCCTTTTTCTCCATATTGATAATTGGCTTTCCTTCTTTCCATTCAAATAATCCTTTCCCAGTTTTTTTTCCCAAATTACCTTCATTAACGAGTTTTGTAAGTGTTTTTCCGGGTTTAAATTCAGGAGAGAGGACTTGGGAAAAATAATTTAAAACATTATAAATAGTATCAAGACCAAAATAATCCCATTTAGCATATGGTCCTAGATCTGTTATACCTTTTGCATCAGCATCGATTTGTTCTAATGGAATACCTTCTTCTATAGAATTATCTAATAACCAATTAAAATAAAGACCAGTTGATATGGTTAAACGATTTACTATAAAACCAGGGCTCTCCTTTTCAATTACAGGAATAAATCTCTTTCCTTTTAAAGCTGGAAATCTATGACCAACTTCTAATGCAAGGTTTACAGTTTCATCAGAAGTTTCTTTTCCTTTTATTAATTCAATTAAACGTAATACGGGGATGGGTGTGAAGAAATGCATTCCAATTACTTTATCTGGTTTTTTCGAACTCTCTGCTATTTTTGTTATACTCATTGTTGAGGTATTAGTTGCCAGTATAGCATGTTTAGGAGTGTATTTCCCTAATTTTTTAAATAATTCCTGCTTTAATTCCATTATTTCTGGTATGGCTTCTATTACAAAATCTGCTTTTGCAACAGCCTTTTCTAAATCCATCTCAATGAAGAGATTTTTCATTAATAAATTTGTAGAAACTCCCTCATTCAATTTATTTTTCGCTTCAATTTTATTTAAACCATTTTGAATAAATTGCACTGCTTGTTCTAATACTTCTTTTTTAATATCGTTAAGTATTACTTTGTTAAAACCAGCCATTAGAGCAACTTGGGCAATTTCTCTGCCCATAGTTCCAGCCCCTATAACCGCAATCGTCTCAATATTATTGATTTCAGTCATAATTTGTTAATAAAATTTTTAAAATTATTTCGATTGAGATAAAAAATCAAAATTATTACTCTTTCTACTAAAAAGTTAATCTTCACATTAAAATATAGTTGATAAAACATACCAAGACAAAAACATAGTGCCAATTCCAAGAAAGATTGAAATTGGTAGTCCAGGTAAAATTTTATTTCGCGATAATCCTGAAATTGTGATACCTGTCCCAATTATTATTGCAATCGCAGTAAAAAGCATAACGACTATATTATTTGTCTGTACAAGTGCACTAGATGTAAGCATACTATAGAAGGCTAAATCACCTATTCCAATTTCTAATTTAGAAGTATCATAGATAAGTTCCCCACTTTTAATTTTCTCTCTCTGTTCTTCTTCAAGTAAATTTTCTGGATCATCAGAATTAGAAACAATATCGATCATCTGTTTAATTGGTCCCTTTTTAGACAACACAGCATATAGATCCCAACAAGAAATACCAATTAAAATGGCCAAAGTAGTCCAAAGTGGCATAAATACTCCCATTGAAGCGCCTATTAATAAACCAATATATAAAACTATAAAATTTTTTGTATAAATTGAGACAGAAGTAAAATATTTATAAAGCATAATTATAATTAAGACAGCTGACAAAAAGATTAGCTCATAATAAAAAAGATAGAATAATATAGGAGATTTATAGAAAATTAGAAATATTATAATCTGTCCAAAAAACCAAGTTTGAAAAAATCCAATTAAACCAAAGCTTATCCCAAATATGAATCTTAAAATATCAATTCCTTTTCGTTTTACAAAATAAATTATTACAAATCCAGATACTGCTGCTAAAGCTGTATATATTAGACCGTTTAATAGACCACCTAGAGCTCCCATTTCACTTTCAGAAAAATAACCACCTTCTATCTGAACACCCGCTTCAATATATGTTAAATAGGCTAATAATCCAGCTACAAGCACTACAATAATTATTGGGAGTGAATATAGTTTTCTTTTGATTCTATATGTTGGAAAAAAGTGCGGAATAAAATCTTTTTCAACAATATCTTTTTCTGAAGCTTTATCTTCCATTATAGTTGTAACTCTCTCTTCATTTATTTTTAAATTCTCGGAGTTTTCTGATTTCTCTGAAATGACTTAAGCAAAATTTTTATATTTTAATTTTTAATATCTTTAATAATTTAAATACATATAGATAATAAATTAAATTCTTGTATGCTTATTTTTCTTCTGATTAAAAGAAACGTAGAAAGATAAAATTAAAACATTTCTTTAAAGGTTTTTATCTCTTTAAATTATTAAAAGAAATTATTTAATTGGATAATTCTTTATTTAACTCTAATAATGGTAAAATTTCAAAAATACGAAGAAAAATTATCTAAATATTTTCAGAGATTATCTGAAATAAAATTTAAAGACAAATTAAAAAGATTAGTTTTTCGAATAGGTATTTATCATCAAGAAGAGTTTGAATTAATTGCAGAATCACCAAAGCAATTAATTTTTCCATGTCATTTAGGAGTGTTATTTTGCGGAGATTTTAAGGATACGTTATTTGACACAATTAAAATGAATCTAAATCTGATATTTGATTCTTTCTTTTATGATTTTAGAAATTTAGGTGATTATACCTTTTCTAAAAAAATTTTCAATAAAGGTGTAAAAAATAAATTTAAAATGACAGAAAATAATGAAAGAATAGGACTTCATCCAACAAATAAATTTTATCAAATTTTAATAAATAAAAAAAAAGGAGAGAACATTGATATGATACTTGCCATTACAAACCTTCCTGTATATTCAAGTAGTGAAGATAATATTTTCTTCTTGTTTGGAGAAACTCACTTAAGACATCAATGTTCAATAGTGTCAACACTAAGTTTAAAAGAGAATTTTTATAATAGGCAAGATAATCAAGATTTATTTAATGAAAGAGTGATTAAAGAAACCATACATGAAATTGGACACCTTGTATTAGGTCCTGAACATTGTGACAACAATTTATGTGTAATGCGCTTTTCTGTTAATATTGAGGATATTGATAAAAAATCAGTTTATTTATGTGAAAAATGTGAGCAAAAATTAGAAAAAAAACGCATTAATTTTAATTTCTAAAAATTTTTGAAACAAGTTAGAACTGAACAATTGGTAATTCTTTAACAAACTCCTTGACTAATTTAACTCTATGGCTTCTATCTTTTCTGTAATACCTCAATGGATACAGTTCTTCTATTATAAACTCATAGAGTTTTATCCAAGTTTTAGCTACATTACTAATTCTATAACTTTCAGCAGCTCTCTTAGCATTTTCACCAAACTCAGCTCTAAGATCATCATCTTTCAATAATTCCACTACTTTTTCTTTGAAATCTTCTAAATTATTGGCAAGATAACCTGTTTTTCCATGTCTAATTACATTTGAAATTCCACATGCATTAGCTCCTACACTTGGAGTTCCTTGAGCCATTGCTTCAATTAACACTAATCCTTCTGCCTCAACCCAAGACCATAGACAAGATAGATCTACAGTATTATAAAGTTTTAATAGATCATTAAATGGAACTCTGCCAGCATATGAAACAAATTCCCTGTAATTCTTTTTTCTTATTAATTTTCTCACATGATCACTTGAGGGACCATCACTTCCTACTAAGAGTAAATGAGAATCTGGTACTTCTCTGTGAATCTTTTTAAATGTTTTAATAATACTTATTTGATGTTTTTCAGGAGATAATCTAGAAGCATATAACAGCACTTTTTTATCTCCTAGATTGTATTGATCACGAATACCATTTTCCCTTAACTCATTATAATAAATATCATTTATTCCATTGGTTAAACAAACGATTGGTTCTTTAAATCTTTGTTTTATGAGTAGATCTTTTTTAGATTTTGTTGGAACAACTACTAAATCGTACTTATCTAAAATATGTCTTTCATATCGCCACACCCAGTCCATTTTTGAAAGAAGTTTTCCTACTACAGGGATATATTGTGATGTGTAAAATGATAATGGAGAATTATGTGTCCCCACCATTGGTATACCAAGATATTTAGCCCAATTAATTGCCATACTTCCAAATGTGGCATGTGTATGGATGTGAGCAATATCTAAATAGTCTTTATTGCAGAAAAAATACTTATGTATTGGAAAACTTAGTACAAATCCCGTTTTAGGACTAATTTTAGCTCCAAAAAAGCTATGAAGGCGAAGATTTTTCGGTCCGTTTTTAGGCTTTTGAATTCCCGGTGCGAAAACATGGATATTATGATGAGAGTGCTTTGCCATTGCTTCAGCTAGATTTCGTACTGAAATTGCCGTTCCGTTAATTTGACTATACATACTCGTGAAAAAACCGATATCCAGTTTATCCTTTGCCATATAATTGCCTCGGGAGTTAAAAGTAGTTTAAAGACGCTATTGAAATATTTGATCGATCAAAAATTGTTAAAACAATTTCTGGTAATATTTAATCAAAAGCTTATCTAATTAATAAATCATTTCTTTTATTAAAAAATGGACGAATTTTTAATAAGACAAAAACGGAAAAAACTTAAAAGCAAAAGCGATTATTTATTTATTCCAATCCCATTTTTGACAATTCTAAATTTAGATTATTTAATGTCCATCAAGTTTTTAAATATAAATCTTTAGTAAAACAAAGATTTATTGATTTATGATTTTTATTCGTTATTGATAAACTAAAACCATAACATTTTTTTGTATTGTGAAATGAAACAAAATTATGGACCCGGAAGAAGAAAAAAAGATTATTGATGATATCTTAAAAAAGCGGAGATTATCTTATTCTATAGAGATTTTAGATGTTCAAGGTGCTAAATATACTGTACGTAATAATTTTGGTTCTACAATTGTGTATATAAAAAAGGGAGATAATTATTTTGTTGAACAAGATAAGGAATAAGAAAATTTTGAATATTATTTAATTTCAACTTAAAATTTAAAGAGTAATGTTATTTTTTTTTTTAGATAAGAATTTAAGATTGGATTTTTTTATTTAAAATAACTTACATAAAATTTTTTAATATCGATAAGTTGATTAAGAATTCGACGTAGAAAGACTCGTTCGGACAGTACGGAAAGTAAATACATTGAAAAATTTCGAGCGGTAATTGATGATCATACATCTATTTCAATGTATAATAAAAAAAACCGATCTGTTTGTGCTATTCGTAAGGATTTAGCAAAATCTTATGAAATTGAAGTTGACGCTTCAGAAGCTCCAATTTTAAATAAAATGTTAAATGATCCGGAACCTTATGAGAGTTCTATGGCAGATCTAAAAATTTTGGAGAATGAAGTATTTCCAATTAACAAAGCTTTTAAAAAAATTTTTGGAACTGATAAAGAACTAAAATTAAATTCAATTAAATTAGCTATAGGAAGCAACATTAATGATTATGTTACGGTTGCAGAAAGTGATTTAATAAAATTTGATGTTAAACCTACCTTAAGTGGATTGCGAGATTTTATTAGGGAAAATAGTGAAAGTATACTAGGTTTTTTGGACAGTGAATATATTAGTGAAGAGGGAAATGTAATATATTTGAATTGTGGAAAAAAGAATATAACAGACAATATTTATTCATTTAAACTCCTCATCCTTGCCTCTATGCAACAAAGAGGATTTTTTCTTCAACAGGAACATAAATATTATGGACTTCAACTTTATATTATTGTAGAATCTAAAAAAGCTAATGATGATAAATTACTTGAGCTATTAAAGGAAATGAATATTAATTGGGAATTAATATTTTTTAGAAGAAAGTTAGCTATTTACGATTGGACAGAAAAAGAATGTGAACAAAACTCTGAAAATTTGAAAAGCTTTTTACGTGCCAAGTTTGAAACCCTAAATTATTTTGATATTAATAATATCATTCGAGTAGTAGCAAAAAATCAATTGCCTTTTAAAGTTGCTGAAAAAATGAGCTCATTGTTGTATAAAATGAAAAGTGAAAGAGTCTACCATCTACAAGATAGAAAATTTCAAGAAAATCATTTTCAAGAAGATCAAATTCAGCAAGATGAGTATTCAATAACACTTAAGAAAGCTGAAATTGCTGCTGCCGCAAAAATTGCATGTGCATATTTAGGGATTCAGAAAAAAATTGCGTTTGATAGCGATATTTCAGTAACTGAAATTTTAAAATATCAAGAAGAATTAACCAATATTTAAGTATAAATCTGTTAAAGAAAAATAAAAAAAATATTTATTTACACGTTTCTAATTATTAAGCTTATTTTTAATTAAATAAATCCGTAGGATTGTTTTAATAATTCGTGGTTTATTTTTCCCACTGTTATCGATTTTCCTGTTTTGATATTATTTATTGTGTAAAGTGCTGGAGCAAATAATCCTGGATCTATTTTGTAGAAATCAAAGTTTGCTTCTTTAAAGATCTCATTAAATGGTTTTCCATAACTTGAGGATTGATTTGCAGGAGCTTTTTTAAGAAGATCAAATAATTCTGATTCTTTCTCTTTATCTACTTCAATAGTATAGAATGTCATTCCAGCAGCAATAATGGAATCATTTGTAGCCCCCATAGCTGCAAAATCATCTTTAGCTATAGGAGCAATTGCTGTAGTGCCAAATCCATCTTTTATAACTTCTAATGGAAAATGGATTTCATGTAATTTATGTATACCGGTTTCAACTATTCTAGCTGCAACTTGAATTGATCCAGTTAGACAAGCGGTAGGGGCACATACAGCAAATGTTTTTTCTGCTTCTATCTTACATTTATTTGAGACAATTGCCATAACTTCCTCATTTGGCATTTTTCTTGTTTCAAAAAAGACAATAGCACAGTCTGATTCATCGATATAATTAATTTCTTCAAATAATTTTTCTGTTTTTGCTTTAGCTCGTGCTGGACCAGAACCTAGAGATTGGAAAACAACTTTTTTTTTCAATTCACCATTCTTTTCAACTTCCTTTTTTAATTTTACATTCCAACCTGCTAATTGAGATGCCATACAAGAAATAATAGGAAATGAAGTATAAACATTTATAGCCGGAAGATAATGTCCATCTAAATTGTAACTAGTAAAATTTACAGCCCCTAATCCTCCCATACAAACCTCTCCTACTAGCTTGCCTCCAATCCATGATGCGTTTGTCATATCTATGACTGTATGACCACTGTTTAGTTTTGTTACTTGTGCACCATATAACTCTTTATTTTTAATTATGTCATTGACTAACGTTAGGCTTAGCTCATTAATTTTTACATGATGCAATATTTTTCACTTCAAAAGTTTACTTTTTGATTTAATAATTGAGTATTTATTATTATTTTGATAATCTATTATATATTATTGATTTTAGAATTATGATTTGATTTAAATCAAGAAAAATGAGCGATACTATTAAGAAATTAAATAAATTGGAGAAGGATTTAAATAAAGTTAAACAGTATTTCTATGAACAAATAAAAGAATTAGAATCATCAATTCGTATTTATACTCATTTGGATGCTGATGGTTTAAGTTCAGGTGCAATTCTTGGCAAAACTTTTTATCGAGAAAGGATTCCGTATCAAATTATAGTTCTAAAACAGTTAGAAAGAGAAGAAATTAGTAAAATCTCTGATCAGGTCAATAATTATAATAATTTACTAATATTCTCGGATTTTGGGAGTGGTCAATATTTGGAACTTCAAAAACAATTATTCCATAAAAAAGAGTTCCATAACTTAATAATACTTGATCACCACCTCCCTCAAAAAATTTCTGATAAAAATGAAATTGATATGCTTGGAGAACTCCATGAAGAAACTAGTCCTTGGCATATAAATCCTTATTTTTATGGGATTGACGGAAGTTATGAGATTTCTGGCGCAGGAATTTGTTATTATTTCTCAAAGTGCTTAAATGAGAAAAATATCGACCTCTCACCTATTGCATTAATAGGTGCTAATGGAGATATTCAAAATCAGGGCCCTAATAAATCATTTATAGGAATCAATTCTTTAATTTTAGAAGATGCTAAGAGTGTTAATTTAATTGAAGTTGTAAATGATTTAAACTTTTCAGCGATAAAACCTTTGAATGAAGCATTAGCATTTTCTAAGGATATAAATTTACCAGGACTAATTAATGATGTTAATAGATCTTTAAAACTTTTACAAACTTCAGGAATTTTAATGGAAAATTCTGAAGGAAAAATCAAAACATTAAATGATTTAAACCAAGAAGAAAAACAAAAGATATCATCAACAATAATTGAATATGCTTCGGTTAAATTCAATATAGAACCAAGTAAAATCATAGAAAAACTAATAATTAATAGATACTTATTAATAAAGGAAAAAGTTGGTTCTGAGCTTCATGATATAGCTGAATTTTCTAATCTATTAAATGCATGTGGACGTACAAATAGTGCCTCGTTAGGAATAGCAATAGCAATGGGAGATAGAAAAATTGCGTATGAAAAATCTCATGATAATTTAATAGAATATAAAAAATTATTGGTAAAAAGCTTATCATGGCTTTTCAAGCAAAATAAAATTCAAGAAAAAGAATATATTCAATATTATTTTGGAGAAGACGTAATTCCAGAGAGAGTAATAGGAACAATAACCTCAATGTTAATCTTTGAAAAAAGTAATAGAGTAGATAAAACTAAACCTATCTTTGGGGTAGCTAAAAGAGAAGATGAGGAGGTGTATAAAATTTCTGGAAGGGCACATAAAAAAATTGTAAAAAAAGGAGTGAACCTTTCACAAGCTATTAGAGACGCGTGCAAACTTTCAAATATAGATGTACTAGGTGGAGGACATCCACCTGCTGCCGGAACAAAAGTACCTGTCAATAAAATAGAAATTTTTCTTGAAAATTGTAATACGATAATTAAGAAACAATTACAAGTAAGGGATAATTAATTTAGCAAGTTAAATATAGTTAAACTTTATAAACTTCCCCTATCTCTGGAGCAACTGAGTTATACCCTTTTTTTACTAACTCACTTGCAAAACTTGTAGTTGATCTATTATCACCATGAACACAGAAAATATCATTTGAGTTATCATAAAAATTTAAATTGTCTATATAATCATAAAGATGCAGATTATCAGCATGACTTGAAAAATCAAAATAATCATATTCACATTTAGCTCTTATTTTTATATTATCAATTGTATGTTTCTTGAGTCCTCGTTCCCTAAATTCAAAAATACCATTTTCTAAAAGTCCTCTTCCAGGAGATCCTTCTACTTGATATCCAACTAAATAAACAGCAGAGGATGGATCTGTTAATATTGTTTGAATATACTCAATTGCCGCACCTCCTTTAAGCATACCTGAAGGAGTAATTATGACTCCATTTGAATGTTTTGCGATATTTCGACCCTTCCTTCTTATAACAAATTGTGTCTTTTTTAAAGCATTTTTAAAGATTTCTTGACTCCTAATAGACTCTGGGTAATCTAGATATACCCTAGACACTTTTCTTGCTAAACCATCTATAAAAATCTTACCTGGATAATTGTATTTATCTAAAATTAAAAGAGCTTCTTGGGAACGAGCCACTCCAAAAGCAGGAATTAAGACGCTACCTCCATTTTCAGTAATATCAGTTGTTTTCTCTACAAAATTTTTCTCGAGTTGATCCCTATCAGGATGCTCTTTAAGTGAATAAGTTGATTCAATAATTAATGCATCTAATTCAGGAACATCTAAAGAATTCGCGGGGTTAATTAAATTCGTTAGTTGAGTATTAATATCTCCTGAATAGAGAATTTTTTTGTTATCTACTTCTATAAGAATAGAAACACTTCCAGGTATATGTCCTGCATTAATAAACGTTATGAAAAAATTATCTTTAATTTTATGGCGAACTTTATTTTTAAGAAAATTTGCATTCTGTTTTACTTTTTCCAATTCCCTAAAACCAAATGGATATGGAAAATCAGATATTTTTATCATATCTCTAATAAGAACTTCTACTATTGCTAGTGATACTGGATTAGTAAAGAATGGTCCTTCATAGGTTTTATATAAGAATGGTAAAGCTCCAGAATGGTCAATATGACTATGAGTTAATGCAACTGCTTTTAGATTGCTTAAATTAGTATCATAAGGTAGTCTGTTTTCATTCTTAAATCTAATACCATAGTCTAAGATACATTTAGCTCC
>Ga0114921_10001704_pt1 | contig 10215 bp, 9 predicted proteins | sample BentaG_FD_87016 | JGI IMG/M metagenome (GOLD analysis project Ga0114921, IMG submission 87016) | Deep subsurface microbial communities from South Atlantic Ocean to uncover new lineages of life (NeLLi) - Benguela_00093 metaG | ecosystem: Environmental > Aquatic > Marine > Oceanic > Sediment ...
GGACGCATCGTACGAGATGGTGGAGGAGTTCAGGCGGCGCCGAGGTGTGATAGTGCCTGGGCTGAACGCCATCAAGGGCATAAGGTGTGTGGAGCCTAAAGGTGCATTCTATGTCTTCCCCAACATAGAGGACACCGGAATGAATGAGAAGGAGTTCGCCGACTACCTGATGGAAGAGGCAGGCGTGGCGGTGCTGGCAGGCACCTCTTTCGGCGAATATGGTCGGGGCTTCATCCGTATGTCCTATGCCAACTCGGTGGAGAATATTGAGAAGGCCCTGGCCAGCATCAAGGCCGCAGTGGATAAACTGTAAGTCTCTTTCAAGGCGAGGCTGCGGCGATGTCCTCTTTGCTGACCTCGAACACCGTGAACCAGAGCTCGCCCGATTCACGAGTGAAGTGCCGTACGATGCCTCGTGGGTAGTACTGCTGGATCCTGTGTAGATGGTGCAGATGAGAGGGGAGGAGGATGTAGACAGCGTCCTTTCCCCGGCTATCTCTGAGAGGTACATACTGTGAGGGGTTCAGTACATCCGTCCCCTTTGCGTCCCGAGCGATGAAACGGATGGTGCCGTGGCCCATGTAGAGTTTGGGTTCGCCCAGCAGGTATACATCATAATCGTCACCCAGAGACTTGATATATCTGGCTATGGCGGTGGCCGGCTCTCTCATCGCCCACCCTTGAATGGTGGGCAGGTAGCGGTTGAAATAGGTGTCGTAGTTCAGCAAGGCGATGACGCCTAAGGTCACGAGCAATAGGGCACTGAGTGTGGCCTTTGGGATTCTCCTATCTCCCCATGTCTGAGCGAAGAGGTTCCACACCCTCTGCATGGCTATTGCCGCGAAGATGGAAAGCACGGGGAGCATCCCCACCAGGCGAGGAACGAAGGGTGCAGGCAGGGTGAGGATGCCGCCTATGATCAAGGTGGCCCAGAACCAGATGAGGAGAAAGAAGTGGCGCGGACGATGGCTGCTGACTGTAACGTACCCCAGGCCCAGGACGAAGAATGTGGAGGTGACGAAATCTAGCATAGGTCCCTGATATCCGTATTGCCCGCTCAGATCTCCACCGTAGTTAAAGAGAGGGAGGACGCGAGCGGCCTGGTTGAGGAAAATGAGCACCGGGCCGCTGTAGGAATATGGTGTTTCCACCCAACTCTTGTCTCCGAAGACGAAAACGTAGTCGGTGCGCGACACGAAATGCGAGGGGTGCTGGATGTAGTATAGGCCCATCGGGGCGAAGATCAATACGGCAGTCAGCCACAGGGCAGCCATTCCTCGCCAGTAGGTGCGCATGAATCCCCTGTTGGCGATGGTGGCGCAGAGCAGGAAACCGATGACGATGAAGGGGACTAGCCGCGAAGCGGTATACAGATAGAGCCCTGTTCCCATGAACAGGCCACTCACAGCGAAATCCCACCATTTTCTGGAGCGAAGCCCCCGAAAGAGGAAGTAGAAGGTGGTTACTTCGAAGAGAGCGGTGGGGCTGTTGATCAAGCCCAGGCGGTTGAGGGCGATGAAAGGGTGGGAGGCGGCCAGCAGGAACGTGGCGACGAGGGCCGTCCTCTTGTTGAAAAGCAGGCGGGTCAGGAGATAGAAAGGGATGAGGGTCAGGGTGCCTGCTATCACTGAACCCATGCGCAAACCGAAGACCGTCTCGCCCAAGATTCTCATGCTCAAGGCGTGCCAGGCGAAGCTCGTCATGGGGTGATGATACCAGCCTACGGAGATTAGGCTATCCACCTCTCCGTGCAATAGCGCCAAGGCTTGCATGCCTGGTTCGCCTTCATCGCCGTGAAACCCTGGCGGGATATACTCCACATTATAGCCTAGCAGACCGAACCCTAAGGCGACGATCAGGAGCAGGACGATGAGTTCCACCTTGGTATAGGGCTCTGATGTTCGCTGGGTCGCCTGATCTTGCTTTCCAGCGGCCAGGACGAAGAGCACCACGGCCATGGTGTACAATAGGATGGCGGCCTTGAAAGAGGTAAGTGTTTTCAAGATCAGCCCACCCCCGATGAGGACGAATAGTAGGATGGTGGTAGTGAATCTCTGACCTGGAGGGGAGCTGCTCTTGTTCTTGTCAAGTACAGATGTTCCCAGGAGAAGGGCACCGATGCCAATCAAGATGCCTGCCACTAGTTCTGCGGACCAGGTCAGGCTACCTTGAGCGAAGGTTCCCATGGCCAGGGCGGCGATGGTCAAGGATGGCTTGTCCAAGCCGCGCAGCGCACGTTCCGTGCCGTTGAGGAAGCGATACAATCTGTGAATCAGTACCGTCACCTTTCAGGAATACAGTTCTGGCTTCAATACTCCCACGAAGGGCAGGTTGCGGTAGATCTCGCCATAATCCAGCCCATAGCCGATGACGAATTTGTCTGGTATTTCAAAGCCCACATAGTCAACGGGGATATCTAGAACCCGGCGTGCGGTTTTGTTGAGCAGCGTGCATATCTTGAGGGTGGCGGGGTGGCGTGTGCGCAGGTTTTGGGTGATGTAGTTCAGTGTACGACCGGTATCTATGATGTCCTCCACGATGAGTACGTTGCGCCCTTGGATGTTGGTCTCCAGGTCCATGAGAATACGCACTACGCCGCCTGATTCGGTGCTATCCCCGTAACTGGAGACAGCCATGAAGTCTATCTCTAGAGGCAGGCGTATCCGTCGCATGAGGTCGGCCAGGAACATCAGGCCTCCCTTCAGGATGCAGACCAACAGCAGGTCTTTGCCTTGGTAGTCCGCGGTGATCTGGCGAGCCAGTTCTGCCGTTTTTTCCTTGATCTCCTCGGCGGTGATCAACACTTCCCCCACATGCTCTTCCATCACAGGGCACCCCCTAAAGTTGGCACAATTCAAGGATCATGGATCTCCTTGAGCGGCAAGATGCGGTGGACTTCGGGCCGTGATGGCGAGGCCAACACCCTCGCCTCACCCTCTCTTCCTATACCGGATTATGACACAGCTTCAGGGGATGGTCAAGCGGGCGCGCCTAATGGAGTGGTCGCAAGTCCTTGTGGACGTTGGCCTTGCTTCACTCAATCTGCTGTGATAGAATAGCGTTTACTTCTTCGGTCGGAGAGATCAGACGCGGAGGAGTTGGAGGAGAAGCTACAGTGGATATGCTCTTTCAGCAATTGTCGGAGCTTTTGAGCGGAGGCGCTGAGTTCATACCGAAGCTCGTGGTGGCCATCGTCGCCTTCTTGGTGTCGCTTATTCTGGCCAAACTGGCCGGACGTGCGGTTGTGCGAGTGGCAGCGGCACAGAGGGTGGATGAGGAGATAAAGAGGCTACTGAGCCGGCTGACTACTGTGGCAATCATCATCGTTGGGACCGTTGTTGCTCTGGATCAGGTGGGCTTCGACGTGACCGGGTTCGTCGTGGGCTTGGGGCTGGTAGGTTTCACCTTGGGGTTCGCTTTCCAGGATATCGCCAAGAACTTCATGGCCGGGATATTGCTGTTGATGCAACAGCCCTTCGACATAGGTGATGCCATCCAGGTAGCCGGCTATGAAGGCAGAGTGACTAGCGTAGACATTCGCGCCACGACCATCAAGGCTTGGGATGGACAAGAGGTTATACTTCCCAATGCGGACGTGTATACCAGTCCCATCATCAACTATTCCAGGTATCCCACTCGACGCATCGTCCTGGCGCTTGGGTTGGGATACGAGGAGGACATTGCCAGGGCTCGAGATGTCTTTCTGAAGGCCATAAGGGATATCGAAGACGTCTTGAAAGACCCCGCCCCTGCGGTATATTGTAGAGGCTTAGGAAGCAGTGCGGTGGAGGTGGGAGTGCATTTCTGGATTGATCAGACCCAATCGAGCCTGTTTGAGACTACCTCTCAGGCGGTACAGGCTTTGAAGGAGGAGGCGGCTCGGGAGGGTATCAATCTGCCTTATCCCATCCAGACCATGCGTTTGCGCCAGTTGACAGAGGAAGAGCCACTTTGAGCTCATCCGGCGTTAGCAAACCTCAAGTACAGCACCTGCGCCGTCTGGCTGGTGATCTTGACCCGCTCATCTACACGCCAGCCAGCTACCCAGACGATATGCTGGGGAGACACCACTAGCGGTAGGTAGTCGCGGATGTGTTGCGGGATCTTGGCGTTGATCATAAAATCGTTGAGCATCTTCCCCTTTCCCCCCATGCCCAAGGGCTGAAAGTGATCTCCCGCTCTACGCCCTCGCAGGATCAGACTCCTACCTGTCCGCTCTAGATCCAAATAGGCCTGCCACGGGTCTTCGTTCTCCAGCGCTACCTCTGGCATCTCGGCCCGGTTCATGATCTTCGCTCGCAGTTGCCAGTTGCTCTTCGGCAAAGAAGTGGTCCCCGGGATGTTGAGCCGTAGCTCCTGCTCCGTCAGCAGGGGCAGGTCGGGCCATGGCCTCGTTTCGCCAATGACGAACTCGTCATAGCCCTTGAAGAGCCATAGTCCCTGGGGCAAGGTAATCCTGGCGCCGGCAGCTTTCTGCTCGACACCCATCCTGGCCTGTTCCACGTGGATCCAATCAATATCGCGAAGCGAGTTGCGCAAACGATGTATCGCTTCCCGCAATAGTTGCCTTTGAAGGCTGGGATGCAGTTTCAACCATGGCTTCAGAGGGAAGGTGACCGTGCCCTCGCTTTCTCGTGCCAGGCTTTCCCAGGCTTGCAGTCCTTGGATGCGCAGGCAGTCGTAATCGTCCGCGATGACGCGAGCTGAACGGCGCAGGACGTCCCGAATGCGGGGATTGAAGCTTTCCAAGTGAGGGATCAGCTCGTGACGGATACGGTTTCGGTGATAAGTCAGGTCCAGGTTGGAGCGATCAAAGCGGGGTTCCAAGCCGTGCTGTTGGCAGTAGACCTCGATCTCGTTGCGCGGCACCTCCAAGAGGGGCCTCACCAGCTTCACCGCCGGGCCAGACCACCAGGCTTCCGCCCCCAGGATTTGCACCGGTAGAATTCCGCGGAGCCCGCCTAGTCCAGAACCACGCATCCAGTGCATCAATATCGTCTCCACGTGGTCGTCGGCGTTGTGGCCCACGGCGATGCACCCGGCTCCCAGTTCGTGCGCCACCTGACCGAGGAACGAGTAGCGCACGCGACGTGCTGCTTCCTCGATGGCCAGCTTGTGCTGGGCAGCATAAACTGGTACATCTGCATACTCCACGCTGACCGGGAGTTGCCAATCTCGTGTCAAGTTCTCCACATAGGCGGCGTCAGCCCGCGATTCTTCGCCTCGTACGCCGTGCTCTACATGGCCCACGTGCAAGGCAACGCCCAGTTCTTCCCGCAATTGGTTGAGGGCGTGCAGCAGGCACAACGAGTCGGGGCCGCCAGAAACACCGACGACTATGGTATCACCCCGTCGAAACATGCGGTGCTGTCGGATCGTCTCTCGCACCTTGTCCAACAGTTCCATCTCGGATGCCCCCGCGCCCTTATTCTACCACAGGGCAGGCGAAAAACACAGTCGGTTGCGCTCCACCAGAGGGGGTGATACAATAGAATATAGTTATGTGCGGGCTCGGGCGTGTGGTCCCTCTCCAGCGCGCGATACCCGCCTTTATATTAGATAGACGGGTGGCGGAGATGGAATCTGTAGGGCTTAACAGGAAGATGATTGAGGTACGCGAGATGGCCGACGCGAAGGGGTTCTCGGCCAGCGAAAAGCGGACCTGGGAGATGTTGGCCTTGATCCACACCGAGGTCTCGGAGGCCACCGATGCTTACAAGAAGGGCGCATCGTTGGAGAAGGTGGGGGAGGAACTGATAGACGCTATCATCCGTATCCTTCATCTGCTCTCGGTGCTAGGCATGGATGCTGAGGAGCTATATCAACACAAAATGGAGAAGAACTGGGCACGTCCTTACCGATATAATACGGTGCGGGGGGGATAGTGCGCTCAACCGGCAGAGAACGTCTTTACCGTACCGAGGCCATCGTACTGCGCAGGCAGAACTTCGGGGAGGCGGACAAGCTTTTGACCCTTTATACCCCTGGGTTGGGCAAGAGGCGCGTCCTGGCCAAAGGGGTTCGCAAACCCAGGAGCCGTAAGGGAGGGCATGTGGAGCTGTTCACCCACAGCAACCTCCTGATCGCTAAGGGGAAAAACCTGGACATCGTCACCCAGGCTGAGACCATACATTCCTTCCTGCCCATGAGGCGAGAGCTTCTGCGAACCAGCTACGCGTATTATGCTGCTGAGCTGCTGGACAAATTCACCGAAGAGGGCGTGGAGAACAGACCCCTGTTCGATCTTTTCCTGCGTGCTTTGTTCCGGCTAAGCGAGGCTGAGGATCTGGACTTGACGCTTCGGTATTTCGAGTTGCGCCTGCTCAGTTCTGTGGGCTATCAGCCTCAGTTCTTCCAGTGTTTGCGCTGTGCTTGCTCCATCGAATCGGCGACCAGCTTCTTCAGCTTTGAGGCTGGGGGGCTGCTCTGCCCGCGCTGTGCGGAGCGAGAGCGTGGCTGCCAGGAGGTTTCCCCTCAGGCGCTGGCGACATTACGTTATCTGCAGACCAGAGATTATGCTGTCTGTCGGCGTCTGAACGTTGATGGGCTGGTACATGAGGAGTTGGAGACCTTGATGCGTCGCTACATCATCTACCTGCTGGAGAGAAAGTTGAACTCCGTTGATTTCATGGATGCTTTGAGAAGGGAAAAAGCGGCGTCGGCTACACTGGTTCTTGAAGAGAGATGAATTCGTAGCTTTGTAGCCTTGACTGTGAGTCATTGTGCCACTTGCCCAGTGGACCAAGGGAAGGCGCAAAGGGAGAGAAAGAATGAGCGAAGAGATGACGACGGTGGACATGGGTGCTATTGTCTCCCTGTGTAAGCGACGGGGGTTCATCTTTCAAAGCAGCGAGATTTATGGCGGTGTAAGCGGGTCTTGGGACTATGGTCCCTTTGGTGTCGAGCTTAAACGGAACATAAAGAATGTCTGGTGGCGAGACATGGTTCAGCGGCGCGACGAAATAATCGGTCTCGATGCGGGCATCCTGATGCACCCCCGCGTGTGGGAGGCCAGCGGTCACGTGGAGGGCTTTGCTGATCCTCTGGTTGATTGCAAGAGCTGCAAGAAGCGTTTTCGGGCGGACCATGTACAGGATGACAGGTGCCCTGAGTGTGGTGGGGAGCTGACCGAGCCTCGCATGTTCAATCTGATGTTGAAAACCTTCCTGGGACCGGTTGAGGATGAGGCCTCGATGACCTATCTGCGGCCGGAGACCGCTCAGGGTATGTTCGTCAACTTCGCCAACGTGTTGGATGTTTCCCGCAAGAAGCTGCCTTTCGGCATCGCCCAGATAGGCAAGGCCTTCCGCAACGAGATCACGCCTCGCAACTTCACCTTCCGCACCCGTGAGTTCGAGCAGATGGAGATAGAGTATTTCGTCAAGCCGGGCACGGACGAGGAATGGCACGAACGCTGGGTGAAGGAGCGTTTCGAATGGTACATACAATATGGCATGCGGCGAGAATACGTGCGTCTACGCCAGCATGAGGGTGCGGAACTGGCGCACTATGCCAAGGCTACCTATGATGTCGAGTATCTCTTCCCGTTCGGTTGGGCGGAGTTGGAGGGCATCTCCAATCGTACAGATTTTGACCTCCGCCAGCACGCCCTTTATAGTGGCAGAGAGATTGCATACTTCGATGAGGATACAGGAGAGCGCATCGTCCCTTATATCATCGAGCCCTCGGGCGGTGTGGATCGAGCAGCCCTGGCCTTCCTCGTGGATGCCTATCATGAGCAGAGAGTAAGGGGGAGAAAGCGTGTGGTATTGCGGTTTCATCCTGATCTGGCTCCCATAAAGGTGGCCGTGTTTCCGTTACTCCGCAACAGGCCCGAACTGGTGGCCCTGGCGAAGGAGATCGCCTCTGAGCTTAGACCGCATATGATGACCCTATACGATGATACGGCTAGCATCGGGCGCCTGTATCGGCGACAGGATGAGATAGGCACTCCTTTCTGCATCACCGTTGATGTCCAGACTCTGGAGGACAACGCGGTCACCATACGCGATCGGGACAACATGGAGCAGATACGTGTGGCTGTGCCAGAGGTTAAGGACACGTTGCTGGAGAAACTGAGCATTTGCTGACATGGGCGGAGTAGACCTTCATATCCATACCACCGCCTCTGATGGTGCCTATACACCTTCCGAGGTGGTGCAAGAGGCGGCAGCGAGGGGGCTGACGGCTATTGCCATTACTGACCACGACACCGTGGCAGGGATAGATGAAGCATTGGAAGCGGCAAGGGGCACCGCTTTGGGGATCATGCCGGGGATAGAGCTCAGTGCGGAGCAGGATTCGGAGGAGATACACATCCTAGGATATTGTCTCGATCACCATGACAAAGCTTTGCAGAAGAAGCTAGCTGTGTTGGGCCGGGCTCGCCGTGAGCGGGCCTGGAGGATGGTGGAAAGACTGGCCGGATTGGGCGCGCCCCTGTGCTGGGAGCGGGTGGTGGAGATAGCGGGGCAGAGTTCGGCCTTTGGACGTCCACATATCGCCCAGGCTTTGCGGGAGAGAGGGTATGTAGCTTCGATCAACGAAGCGTTTGACAGATACATCGGCCTCAGGGGGCCAGCCTATGTCTCCCGCTACAAGCTTACCTCGCTGGAGGCCATAGGGATGATCACCGCGGCCAAGGGCTCGCCAGTGCTGGCGCATCCCCGGGGACAGCAACCCATCTTGCCGGAACTGGTGGAAGCGGGCCTAGTCGGCTTGGAGGCCTACTATCCGGGCTATACGCTTGAAGAGAGCGAAGCCCTGGTTCAGTTAGCACAGAAGTACAAGCTGATTTCCACAGGAGGTACTGACTTCCATGGCTATGGGGGGTTCGTCACAGCGGCCCTCGGTGAGGTGTGGGTACCTTTGCAATCGATAGAGCGCCTATGTGCCCTAGCCAAGAATCGCTGCTAGGAGCTCTTCCGCTTCTTTCGTGCTTTCACTTCCAGTATCTCTTTCGCCGAGACCTCAACCGTTACCTCATTCTTCAACTCGATGGTTACTGTCTCTTTCAACGCATTGAGGGCTTTCACCTCGCCTGTACCGTAGCTGGTACTCACGATCTCCCCAACCTTTGGCAGCCTTCCCTTAACCTGTTGATAATACTCATCCTCATAGGCCAGGCAGCAGAGCAAGCGGCCACAAAGCCCCGAGATCTCAGAGGGGTTCAGAGATATGTCCTGTCGTTTAGCCATTTTGATGGACACGGGGTTGAACTCCCTCAAAAAGGTGCCGCAGCAGAGGAGCCTTCCGCACCGTCCCACACCTCCCATCAACTTGGCCTCGTCTCGTACCCCCACTTGACGCAACTCCACCCTCGTCTTGAGCGTTTTCCTCAATTCCTGGATAAGATCACGGAAGTCCACCCTTTTCTCCGAGACAAAGTACACCACCAGGTGACCGCCATCATAGCTATACTCGGCTCGCAACAGCTTTATTGGCAGCCCATGTTGGTCTACCCTTTGCTGGCAGAGGGCCAGGGCCTCTGGCTCACGGAGACGATGGTGTTCCATTTGAGCCAGGTCCAGCGGTTCAGCTCGTCTCTCAACAGGCTTCAGCGTCTCCCGTGCTTTGGCCTTTGGGACTTCTTCTGGCTCACTGACCACGTGGCCCAGCTCTTTGCCGCGGCTCGTCTCTACGATGACGTGGTCGCCGACTTCCAGGTCCTCAAACCCTGTGGCGTCAAAACTATATGTCTTGCCAACTGCTCTGAAGCGAATACCTACAACCTTTGGCATGGCTTATCCTCAATCGTTGCTTGAGGGCAGGTCCAGCACCAGCACCTCCAAGGCCAGACGAGGGTTAACATTGTCTTCCAGTTGCCTCGCCGTCTCCCGGATGGCCTTGATGAACTCAAATACCTCCTGCAAATCGCAGTCCCTGGCCTCTTCTTCCAGAGAAACCCTCATATCTACGTTGTTTATCATCCTCGCACAGCCGCCCTTCACCAGAAGCAGGTCTCGCCACCAGCCCAGCCACAGCTCCAGTACCCCTCCTATTAGGCCAGGCTGACGGCTTAACTGCTCGACATAATCCAGGCGGTCTATGCGTCCCATCTTCAGCAGCATGAGTAGCTGCTTCAACCTTTCCTCTCGTTTTTCCAGTACAGTGCCGTCCTGCGCCGCGGTAATCGCCCATCCTATCCTACCATCGCTCAATCTGGCGAGAAAGCGGGTTCGCTCTTCGTCTATCCCGTAGCGACGTTGCAACTCC